>Ga0255770_10002169_pt1 | contig 17831 bp, 26 predicted proteins | sample 071ome_22_FD_179968 | JGI IMG/M metagenome (GOLD analysis project Ga0255770, IMG submission 179968) | Coastal salt marsh microbial communities from the Groves Creek Marsh, Skidaway Island, Georgia - 071404AT metaG (version 2) | ecosystem: Environmental > Aquatic > Marine > Intertidal zone >... | reverse complement strand
CATTGCTCTGTCCTTGCAGAAGATGCCATAAAGGCCGCAATTAAGGATTATGAGGTGAAGTGTAGTTGTAGCAATTAAATTTGCTCTACTTCTTTCCCATCTCTATAATTCTTTAGGTATTCAGCATAAAGACCTATTGAGTGATCTGAAAAGTTATCAATCTTACCCTGTTTCAGTCCACGCCACATACCACGCAATTTATCCTTAATTTTTTGCCATCCTGTTGACTTGCGAACGTTGCCCCATGTGTTTAGATAGTGTTCTTCTCCGTGATGCCTATAACCCATAACAGCAAGAGGAACCGTTGTAACAATGTCGTTATTGTTCACCCATCTATGATGCGTTATACCCAGACTATTAACATACGTCGGCCAACCTACTCTCGGTGATCCGTATGTGTAAAGTTCTTGTACAGGGGCTACATCTGGATATAAATGGCAACGGCTTGCCATAATAGTAGCCATAGCCGCTCCTAAACTATGTCCACAGAACCAAATCTGTTTACCCTTGTTCTTTTTATCTACTAGATCTTCTAAAACAGCAGGCCAAAGATCATCTACTTCTTTTTTAAATCCTTTGTGTACCCTTGATATTGTTTCAGCAATAACCGGCATTGCATTAAGATCTGCTTTTAGATCATTAAATTCTGTAGGTTCTGTACCTCTACAAGCAATTACAATATCTGTGTTATTTTGGAAACGATATGATTGAGCCCCATCTTTGTTATAAAATTCAATAGTTGAAAAGCCTAGTGGCCTTACTTGTCTGTGTGCTATTTTTTCATCGCTATAAGCAATTTGGCTTAATTCGGCGAATAATAATGATCTTTCCGCAAACGTAAGATCACTAATTGGTTTTTCTAGTTTATTTGTGTACATTTTACCCCCTGTCGCTTTCTAATATTTACCGCATTAAAGCCATAAATACGATGTAGGATCATAGATAGGAATTAAAATGAGACGACAGACAAAAAGTATATTACAGGAACTAAACGATCTTTCAGCCAAACCTAAAGCAGAAAATCTGGTTGACAGCCGTGCCGCTCATGTTATAGAATCAGCAATAAATGTAATTAATATGATCCGTGAGAATTTTGATGGTGATACTGCACAAGATTTAGAAAAACGTTTTATTAATAGTATTAAATCAGGTGATCCACAAAAATTTGCACGTGGAATAAAGAATTATAAAAAAGGTCAAGAATCTAATGTTGATTAATGAGTTTATAACTGAAGAAGCAACCAAAAACAAACACCTCGAACATGTTGAAGAAGAAATTCTTAACAGGGGTGCTGAGGGTGCTGAGTATGCAATGAATACCATGATGCGTTTTTCAGATATGCTTAAAGGACGAAGCAATAAAAAGTTAAGCGTATCAGTAAAATGGGATGGTGCACCTGCTGTGGTATGTGGTATTGATCCTGAAAGCAAGAAGTTTTTTGTTGCAACAAAGGGAGCATTTGCTAAGACTCCTAAACTTGCATTTACACAAGAAGACATTAGAACAATATTTCCAGACTATCTATGGGATAAACTAGGGCCATGTTTAGAACATTTACCTAAGTTAGGTATTAAAGGCATATTACAAGGCGACTTAATGTTTAATGAAGAAATGAAATCACAGGTTGAAATAGATGGACAAGAATATATTACATTTAAGCCAAACAATATCACTTATGCTTTTGCTATCGAGAGTGAAGTGGGTAAAAAAATCGCAAGGGCAAAACTAGGAATAGTTTTCCATACATCATATTCAGGTGAAACTATGGCAGATGCAACAGCACAATTTGGTGCTGATGTAAGCGGACTAAAGAAAAGTTCTGATGTATGGTTTGATGATGCAAACTTCAAAGATTTTACAGGCAATGTTCTACTTACTAAAGAAGAGCAATCCCAAGTGAAACAAGACTTGGCTGATGCTATGGGAGCCTATAAGGCAGTACCAAAGCAATTATTAAATGACATACAAACAAATAAAGACTTTGTGGTTTACTTTAAACGCACAATGAACGATTATATTAGAGCAAATAAACTACCAGGCGATCCTGATCAATTTTTAAATGATTTTATAGACACTTATAAAAATAAAGTACAAGATGAAATTGCAAAACTAAAAAATCAAGATCCAGAAAAACCAGCAGTAAAAAATAGAATGGCTAAAATTGAAAATCAAGTTAATCTAGTAAATGCAAATAGAAAAGGACTTGCCGCGGTAATTCAATTTATCAAAGAAATATCAAATTTAAAAATGTTATTTGTAAAAAAACTTAACAACATAGAATCAGTAGTACACTTTTATAAAGAACCAGACGGCTCATACACCGCGGCAAACCCTGAAGGCTATGTAGCAGTTGATCATGTAGGCAATGCTGTTAAGTTTGTTGATAGATTAGAATTCAGCAGAAGAAACTTTGCTCCTAAGGATTTTGGATAATGAGCAAATTTAAATTTTTAGACTATGTAACAGAAGGTAAAATGATTCGTAACTCAGACGGAGTTACACGAATGAGTTTTACAGATGCAAGTGACCTTGTGTTGCTATATTTTTTAGCATTACAAGTAATGCGTTATTATCCTGTATCAAGCAAATTTGTTAGATCATATGCATCAGAAACACTAAAATGGAACAACTGGGATTATTTTAGAAGCAGTGGTAATGATCTTTATTGTTTGTTAAACATTGTTAGCGGCGACAAAGAGATTATTAAAAAGATGAGAAATCCACTCAATGCATTAAAATTAAGAAACAAAACATCACTACCAGAACTAAATGTTAAAAGACTTTTACGTGCGATGGCTAACGGTGAAAGACCTAGTGCTGATGATAGCAGTTCATTAATGCGTTTGAATAACAGCCTTCAAAATGGAATGCAAAATTACAGCATGTTAAGAAGAAAGGTTGCTACATTTAACACACTATCATCTCAAGAAAAGAAAGATGTTGTTACAAAGATTGAACACGCATTAAAAGCAAGAGGCAGAAACGCAGATATCATTGACTATTATATTTTATTTGTTAGTGATTATGATCTAGAATCAAAACGTGTTAAGGATACAGAACCTAGCGTATCCATTAAAGATCCGTCAGGTGAAGTACAAGCGGATACAAAAGACATACAGATGCTAAGATTATTAGGTGTTCCTAACAAGGATCTGCCATTTGCCTATAAAGTGCTAAGTTTAACCAGCAGAGGATTACCTATTCCTAGTCGCTTTGCACAAGCATATAGACCTATTATGCAGATAGTAGATGACATAGTAAAAGCGGGTCCAGGCTATGTAAACCTATTAAAGCAGGTACATAATAGGGCCAAAAGAGCAAAAAATTAACTATTTCGCTCGGTTTTTCCAAAAAAGAATAAATACTTTTACGATGCCCATGGAGAGTGGGATCGCCATTAAGAGAACATAAAGGAGAACTAAAATGGCTGGAATATCAAAAGCAAACTCAGAACTATATACTAGAGGTGCGTTATTTTCAAATGACCAACTAGCAGTATATAAAATTACACCAACAACTGCATTAACTGCTGACTCAGAGTCAAGCAATGTTATCACTGAAGGAACTATCCGTGCAGTGGCTAACGAATTAGGTGCGTACATGTTTGAAGCAAAATCAGACGGTACTTACGCTATTGTTGTTGTTGACAACCACGCTCTTGACGCTACATCTGTAGACACAAGAGTAACTGCTGTATTAGGTGAATCAGTAACGGTTGCTAAACAAACTACAACTATCGGTCTGTAATTTTTATAGACTTTATAGTCGAAAAGGGTGTCAAGAAATTGGCACCCTTTTTTTATGACCGGTAAATATATACATGCGTATAGTCATTAAAACATTAGTCGATGTAACAAAAACAGGAGTTCGCCGTAAAGAACAGGGCGATGCTCTCAAGTTATCACAACAAAGTAATTTTCAAACACTTCAGCAGATTATTAATATTAGAAGTTTGATAGAAGAAAATGCTGATCCAAGCATAGAAACAACAAAAGTGGACGGTATGTTTGGTAGCAAATTCAAGGGTGAACACAAGGTATGGACATATGAGTTTACCATTGACAGACCAGAAGTATACAATAGTGGTAGCGATCCTATTGGATTACTAAAGGAAGATTTTGAAAAGATTCCTGTAATAGGCGCACTAACAGAAACCATTGAAAAACCATCCAGTTTTGTGGTTAATGACAAGAATAAAACCAATATTACCTTTGAGTCTTTTGATAAATAAAGTTAGAAGGCTAACACATTTCATATATAATTAGGCGTTGTACAAAGGCTCTTTGTTTTAGATAAACTTACCCGGAGCGGGTTAAACGGAGATATTAAAGATGGCAACTGCCGCAGACATTGAAAAAGAAAATTTAGAAGCACACGTTGAATTGTGCCAGCACAGATACGAAAATCTAGAAACACGTCTAAAGAATGTAGAAAGCAAAATTGAACACATTCACGAAGACATGGCAAAATCACACTCATCTTTAATTAAAGTAATCATCGGTACATCAGGAACCGTAATAGCAGGACTGCTATCCACGCTCGTAGTTATTCTCATTAATACACAATAAACTAAATACTAACATGTTGTTAGTAGAATTATTCGATAATCTCACGGAGAAACAGATTTGGGGACGAACTGGTAAGAAACTGGTTCGCAAGTATCGTTGTGTGGGTGGTAAACGTGCAGGCCGCATTGTTGCTAAACCACAACAATGTTTTGCCGCACCTAATATTCAAGCAAAAATGAGAATGAAGGTATTACGCAAAAAACAAGGTGCTAGAATGATGCGTAAAGCGATGAGAACAAAACGCACCAATCCAGCATCAAGAGCATTAAAGACATTGAATAGAAGATGAGAGCAATAGAATTTATCACAGAAGCACAAGCCAAATACGTGTTTGGTCGCGGTGGCGGTAAAGGTGGAACACACAAAGGCAAGGTCACACGTAAATTTAGATGTGCCAGTGGACCACGCAAAGGACGTATTGTTGCTAAGATGAGCACCTGTCATGCTCCGGTAGATACAAAAGCCAAAGCAAGAATGACCGTTACTCGTGCAAGAACACCTGCAAAGGCGGCATGGCATGCCAAAATTACAAAGAAGAGTTCGGGTATTTCTCAAGCAGTTCGAAGAAAGAACGTTGCAATGACCAAAGGCAAAAGGAAAAGATAATGAGAATAAACGAATTTGATTCTAAGCATGACGAATTTAAAAAAGTAATATTGAATCATGATCTCACCGAAGAACAACTAGACGAGGTTCTTCCTTTGGTAGGTATGGCCGCTGGTGCTTTAGCAAGAGGAGCCGTAGGGGCATTAGCAAGAACCGTTGGTGGTGCAGTAGCAAGAGGTGCAGGCGCATTAGCAAGAGGTGCCTCTAGAGGAGTTAGCAAAGCCGCAAGTGCTGTCGGTAGGGGAGCAAATAACCTTGCCGCTAAAACAGCACAAGCAGGAAGACAAGCAGGAAAAACAATAGGAAGACAAGTAGTTCAAAAAGGAAAGCAGAGCATAGGAAAAGCAATTAAACAAAAGTTTCAACAAGCCGCTCAAAATACTGGTGGAGGTGGTTCTCAAGGTACACAAGGTACACAAGGTACAACTCAACAACAGCAACAGCAGGCAAATTCTCCAAATGCACCGATGGATTTAAAAATAGGAACAGAATTTGATTTACCAGATCCTACTAAACCCAATCAAAATATCACACACGTTGTTAAAAAGGTAGGTTCACAGGATGTTGAAATGGAACCAAAGCAAAAGAAACCAGGTGTTCCAACTAGTGTTAAGTTTGCCAAAAAAGATATTACTGGCTAATTGTTCTTGCATAAACACTATTTTAGTGTTATAATAAACCAATGAAACCTGATGTTAAAAAATTAGTAGAAACCTTCTCTGAAACGGCGGCCCGTGTCAAATTGCAATTAAAAGCAAAAGGGTTCGTGCTACCGGTTGCACACAATGGTGGTATTAAATTTAAGCATCTTTGGGTAAAACGTAATGATAACGGGTTTTATGATATACGTAATCTACACAATCCAAAAAAGATTTATCATAAAGATATCGGTGCTCATAAACTAGCAATGGCAATAACCATTTATGAAGGATTTGGAAAAACGTACAATCTTACAGAAATACAAAAAATCGATAATGTGTATCTGCATCATGCAAATAACATAACTATATACAACTATCACATTAGCAAGGCGCAAGAAGCAGGTGATGACGTTAAAGAGCAGATAATAAGATCACGTGCTGATCACCATGAAATTGCGTTAAATAGTGTTAGAAAAGACATAAACCGTGTGCTAGATAGGGCAGAAAAACTGCTATTTGAAAATAAATAACATTGTTATTAGGGGAAAGAATATGAAAACAACAGATTTTATGAACAACGTTACCGTAGAGGGTCTAAACGCACAATTACGTAAGACTTATGGTATTTCAGTTGACATTGCAAAATACAGCAAGGATCAACTAGAAGATTACAGCAAAAAAATTGAAGCAAAATTAATTGACTTCGAAACTAAAAATAATTTTAACGAGTCAACAACTAACGAAGGTTATCAAAAAACACTTTTGATTAAAAAGATTGTTGAAGCGGCAATGAATCAATACATCGAAACTCCCCTAGAAATTGATGATGTTGAAGCAGACATTGATAATGTAACTGAAGCAGACGCAGATGTTGCACGTGACTTTACAGATGATGTTGAAGTTACAGAAGGTGATAACATTTATCATCCTTGCACTAAATCATTTAAACATGATAAGTTCGGTGAAGGTGAAGTGTTAGAAGGTGAGCATACTTTAGCAGAAGATGGTACGGTAACACATTACGATGCTAAGTTTACAAAAGAAGATGGCACTCCTTTTATTGTTAGAAATATCCCCGTTGCTAACATGAAAGAATGTGTTATAGTAGAACACGGTCATGCTCCTAAGAAAAAGAAAGTTAAAAAAGAAGACGTTGAAAAAGTTGAAAAAGTAATCAACGAAGGTGAAGAAGACAAAGCGGCATTGGTAATGGCGGCTAAGGATATGGTAGACAGATTTACTTCATTCTTAGAAGACGTTGCTGAAATGAGTGCTGAAGGTATGCTTGACATCCAAGATCAAATTAGAGATGAAATGGGTGCTGAACAAGCAGAAGCGTTTGCACAAGTTGTTGCTCCTGCACTTGAAGCAACTATGGAAAACTTAAAAACAAGTAGAGAAGCATTAACACAAGGTGTTGGTATTATTACAGGCGAAGAAGCACCAACTGATACTATCGGTGCAGAACCTGAAGGTGATATTGAAGAGCCTATGGATGCAGAAGTACCAGCAGAAGAGCCTATGGATGCAGAAGCACCAGCGGATGATGAGTTTGGTGCAAGTGATGCCGCAACAGGTGGAACAGAACCTGCAGGTAGAGAAAAACGCGAATCATATCAACCAACTAAAAAACCAGTTACTGAGTCAGTACGTATTTTCAAGACCTTAAGCAAATAAGGAGAACTTGATGCGTTTTTACGAAATCTCAGATAATCCAGTTGATGATCTAGTAATTGTTCTACGTAATCAAATCAAACGAGCAAACACAGAAGGTTCCTCCGCTCAATTAAGTTGGCAGGCTATTTCTAGTCTTATGTCAGATATGGGACACGGTGAATATAGTTACGATTCTTTTAAAACTGAGTACGATAACAATCCAGACTTAAAATCTATTGTAAAAAATTATAATGCTGATGGAATTGTTTTAAACACTCAAGTAGAAAAACCCGAATCCGGTGAAGAAGATGGCGTTGATGATTCTGAAAAATCTGTAAACGCAATGGCAAAACGAGCAACAAACAAGCGTTTCTAACTTGACATCTTGTTGCTTTTCTGTGTATAATTAATAATATTAAAATGAGAATCAAGTAATGAATAATATTTCACCACCACCTTATGTGGAAAGACATCAATATCATAAAGTCAAACAAATTAACCTAGAAGGCAAAAGACTTTACGAAGCACCCGACGGTAGCAAAACCCCAAGCGTTACAACTATTCTTAGCAAAACAAAAGATATGACACATCTTATTGCTTGGAAGAAACGTGTGGGTGAGCAAGAAGCACAGCGAATTACAACAGAAGCGGCAGGTGTTGGTACAGCAATGCACAACAATCTAGAACGTTTTCTTATTGGAGAAGAACGTATGCCCGGCAAAAACATGGTGCATGTTCAAGCAAATAAGATGGCTGATGAGATTATTAAAAACGCTCTATGTGATGTGGATGAAATATGGGGTATTGAACAAGCATTGTATTATCCAGAACTTTATTCAGGTACAACCGACCTAGTAGGTGTATACAAAGGCAAGCCTGCTATTATGGACTTTAAACAAACTAATAAACCTAAAAAAGAAGAATGGGTCGAAGACTATTATATGCAGTTGGTTGCATACGCCCTAGCACACAACAAAGTTTATGATACTAACATTAACGAAGGGCATGTGTTTATGTGCTCAAGAAACTGCGAATATCAACAATTTGATTTAACTCCTGACAAATTCGATTTCTGGGTCAATAAATGGCTGGATAGGGTCGAGGACTACTACAAGGATTATCATAAATAGTAGTATAAAGTTAAAGGAGAATTAAAGTGGCAGTTGTCCAGATATCAAAGATTCAGCATCGTAGAGGTAAAGTAACGGGATCAGGTGTTCCGCAACTAGCATCTGCTGAAATAGGCTGGGCGGTAGATACACAGCAACTTTATATAGGTAATGGTGCTGTATCTGAAGGAGCACCAGCAGTAGGCAATACAGAAATCCTTACAGAACATTCTAATCTATTCACACTACTAAATCAATACGAGTACAAAGGAACAACAGACGCAACAAAGAAAACAGGTGAGTTTGTTAATAGTCCTACAACTAGAAGTATTCAGCAAAGACTGGATGATTTTGTTTCAGTAAAATCATTTGGTGCTAAAGGTACAGGTGATGTTGATGACACCGAAGCATTGCAACGTGCAATTGATGAATTGTTTATTAATATTTCAGATAAAAATGATCCTAGATCAAGAGTAGCATTAAAGATTGATGCTGGTGAATATAAAATCACAAACACTTTATACATTCCACCTTATGCTAACTTAATTGGTGATGGTAAAAACAAAACAATTATAAAATTATATCCTAATACAAATGAAGTTACTCCGATTGCCAAGTCAATGTTTATGACCGTTGATGGTAGATCGATAACAGGATCTTATATTACATACAGCAATATTCAAAACTCAACAAGACCACAAAACATTACTATTTCAGGTATTAGTTTTGAAGTAGATGCACAAGTAACCGTGCATGATGCTATTGCAAAATTAGATTGTATGACCGAAAGTTTAATTGAAGATTGTAAATTTAAAAACAATTGGGATAAAATTGACGGCTTTACATCACAAACAGGAATCAACATCAGAGGTTTAGGTGCTACAACAGCAGAACATGTTACAATTAATAATTGCGAGTTTGAACGTTTAGCAATTGGTATTCATAGTGACTATGATGTAAGATCGTTTAACATCAGCAATAACTATTTTCATTTTTTACAAGTAGGTATTGAATTAGGAAAAAATAGTGTAGGTTCAGGTGCACAATCACAAGGACCAAGACACTTTAAAGTTCAGCATAATACATTTGACAAAATTAATGATTTTGGTTTAGCAGTTTATAAGAAAACAACATCACCAGAAACATCACCATACGGACATACATCTGTAGGAAATAACTATTTGGATGTTGCTAACAATATGAATGGACAAAATAGTCCGCAAACTTCTGTAATTAAATTTGAAGAAACATTGTGTGAATCAATTGGAGATAATTTTGAACGTGAAGCATTTATTAATACTTCAAATCTAATTGAAACACCTTTCAAACCAAATGTAGATGGCTATCATCAAACTAAATCACGTGTTAATAACACGCAAATTTCTGAACGTGACTCTTTTGGAACGTTTACTAAAATTCCTTTTACTAAGGATAAAACAGCATACGTTGACTACTTGTTGGTAAAAGATTCAACAAGGGCAACTACACGAAGTGGTAGGTTAACTATTGCTGTTAGGGATGGATCAAATATTTCAGTAACCGATTCATATACACATACAGGTAGTGATAACGGTGGTGTTGACTTTACAGCCATACTAGATGATTTAGATTCGACCGTAGGCAGTGAAACCGTTAAAATACAATATCGTAATCCAATTGGGTTTGGTAATGGTAATTTAACTTATACAATTACATATTTTGCATAAAAAATTTATTAGTAGATGAATTTTATCGAAACTAGTGTTGATTCTAGAATAACTCAATGGCGAGATTTTAGAACACAACTAGAGGTTAGTAAAGATCCATTACAGGAAACGCAAGACTTATGGAACAATGCTCCAGTTATCAATCGTTACTTGGATCCTTGGGATTCTCAACAATGGCCAACGCCGTGGGAACTATTAAAAGAAAACCGGTTTTGTCCCGTTGGAATACCCCTTATGATGGGTTGGACACTGAAGTTAACTACTAAGTTTTCACAAGCACCTGTTTTGATAAAAATAAGTATAGACCATACAGAACAAAGATATTATAATCTATGTTACGTTGGCAATAAAGTTCTAAACTACACTAACAAAGTAGTTGATGAAAAAGAACTAACGGATAACTTGAGTGTTCAGTTTCAACAAGAACTTACACAAGCAAGTTAAATACAGAACAAATTATTATTTAAATGAAGGCAGGGAAACCATGACGCAAGAAATTTTAATCACCAAAAGAAATGGAGAAAAAGAGAAATTAAATCTCGATAAAATTCATTTTGTGGTGGAACAAGCGTGTGAAGATCTATCAGGCGTAAGTGCTTCACAAATCGAAATGAACGCCGATTTACAATTTGTCGACGGAATGACGACACAAGAAATTCAAGAAGTTTTAATTAAAAGTGCAAACGATCTAATTAGTTTAGAATCACCTAACTATCAATTCGCCGCGGCAAGATTGCTGTTATACGGATTGCAAAAACAAGTATACGGAAGATATGAACATGTTTCTTTAGTAAACATTATTGATAAAAATATCGAACGTGGTGTGTATGACCCTGCTATTAAGGACAAATATACACAAACTGAATTAAAGAAAATGAACACATGGATTAAACATGATCGTAACGAAGACTTTACCTATGCTGGTTTGCGTCAAGTAGTAGATAAGTATTTGTGTCAGGATCGTTCAAGCGGACAAATTTATGAAACTCCGCAATTTATGTATATGATGATTGCGGCAACATTGTTTGCTGACTATCCTAAGGAGACACGTTTAAACTACGTGAAAAAATATTATGATGCGACCTCACTTTTTAAGATCAACATACCAACCCCTGTCATGGCCGGAGTGCGTACTCCTATTCGTCAGTTTGCCTCTTGTGTTCTTGTTGATGTTGACGATACTCTTCCTAGCATTTTTAGCAGTAATAGTGCGATCGGTTACTACATTGCTCAAAGGGCAGGAATTGGAATCAATGCGGGACGAGTACGAGCGATCAATTCAAGAATCAGAGGCGGAGAAGTAGCACACACTGGTGTTGTTCCGTTCTTAAAAGTTTATGAAGCAACGGTAAGAAGTTGCACACAAAATGGTGTGCGTGGTGGAAGTGCTACAACACACTTTCCTATTTGGCACTATGAGATTGAAGACATTCTTGTTTTGAAAAACAACAAGGGAACGGAAGATAACCGTGTACGCAAACTAGACTATTCAATTCAACTTAATAAAGTATTCTATGAGAGGCTGTTATCTAATGGAACAATAACTCTTTTCTCGCCTCATGAAGTGCCAGAAGTATATGATGCATTTTATAGTGGAGACAATGCTCGGTTTCAAAAAGCATATGAAGCGGCAGAAAGAAAAACATCAATTCGCAAAAAAACAATAAAAGCAATGGATCTTTTTTCTGCATTACTAAAAGAAAGAGCAGAAACAGGACGTATCTATATTATGAATGTTGATCATTGCAATAGTCATAGTTCATTTAAAGATCCAGTTTATATGAGTAACCTATGCCAAGAAATTACATTACCAACCAAACCAATTCAACACATTGATGATGAGAATGGCGAGATTGCGTTATGTATACTTTCAGCAATTAATGTAGGCTTAATTAATCACCTAGAAGAATTAGAACCTCTGTGTGATTTGGCCGTTAGAGCACTTGAGGAAATTATTGAATATCAAGGTTATCCAGTCAAGGCGGCAGAACTATCTACCAAGGCTCGACGTTCATTAGGTGTTGGCTATATCGGATTAGCACACTACCTAGCCAAAAACAAGGTAAAGTATTCCGACAAAGAAGCATGGAAACTAGTTCACGATCTTTCTGAAAGTTTCCAATATTATTTGTTAAAGTCAAGTAATCAATTAGCAAAAGAAAAAGGCAAATGTGAAGGCTTTGAAAAAACAAAGTATGCTGATGGTATACTTCCTATCGATACATATAAAAAAGAAGTAGATGAAGTAGTTCCTAATAAACTAAATCAAAATTGGGAAAAGTTAAGAAAAGATATTGCTAAACACGGATTGAGGCACAGCACATTATCAGCACAAATGCCAAGTGAAAGTTCATCTGTTGTGTCAAATGCAACAAACGGAATTGAGCCACCACGTGGTTATCTAAGTGTTAAGAAGTCTAAAAAAGGACCTCTTAAGCAGATTGTTCCAGGCTATAACCAATTAAAGAATTTTTATACATTACTTTGGGACATGCAAGGTAACGAAGGTTATATTAATGTAGTTGCCGCAATGCAGAAATTCTTTGATCAGGCAATCAGTGGTAACTGGTCATATAATCCATTACAATATGAAAATAATGAAGTTCCAATGAGTGTTATGATGAAAGATTTATTAACTACATATAAAATGGGTTGGAAAACAAGTTACTATCAAAATACCTATGACTTTAAAGGTGAAGAAGATAACGTTCAACCTGCAGGTTTGGAAGAAACACAAGTTGACATCAAAGAAAAAGATGCTATACTTGAAACTAATGGTGTCAATGGAGTAAATGGCACTAATGGTATAAAAGATCACACTAATGGTGTAAACGGTGTCGAACAAGGAGTAGAAGATGACGACACTTGCGAAGCGTGTGCAATATAAGGATTTATGACAAAGGGAACTAAGAAGAAAGTTACAGGTAAAGAGAAAATGGAAAAGAAGAAAACGGTGTTCAACCGTAAGAAGGTTGACTTCACAAAACAGCACATGTTTTTTGGAGAGGATCAAAACACCCAAAGGTATGATACATTTAGATACCCTGAATACGACAAACTCAACCAAACTATGTTGGGTTACTTCTGGCGACCAGAAGAAGTTAGTTTACAAAAAGATAGAGGTGATTATCAAGAATTTCGTCCAGAACAAAAACACATCTTTACAAGTAACCTAAAATATCAAACACTATTAGATAGTGTGCAAGGACGAGGACCATGTTTGGCATTTTTACCTTATTGTTCTTTACCAGAACTAGAAGGTTGCATTATTACTTGGGATTTCTTTGAAACTATCCACTCGCGTTCATACACACATATTATGAAAAATGTATATCCGAATCCAACAGAAGTATTTGATACAATATTGGATGACGATAAAATTATCGAACGTGCTATTAGTGTTACAAAAAATTACGACGAGTTTTATGATATTGCTAACAATTACTTTAACAAAGGTAAAGGTAATATCTACGATGTGAAAAAAGCGTTATACAGAGCAATGATGACCGTGAACATTCTTGAAGGTTTACGTTTTTATGTATCATTTGCTTGTACGTTTGCGTTTGGTGAACTTAAACTTATGGAAGGTTCAGCAAAAATTATTTCACTAATTGCTAGAGACGAAGCAACACACCTAAATTTATCAACACATATCATCAAGCACTGGATGAAGGGTGATGATGATCCTGACATGAAAAAAATTGCTGTTGAACTAGAAAACGAAATTTATGACATGTGGCGTAATTGTGTTGATGAAGAAAAACGTTGGGCGGATTACCTCTTTAAGGACGGTTCTATGATCGGACTTAATGCTAACCTACTTCATGCTTATGTAGAGTTTATTGCAAATAAAAGACTCAAAGCCTTAGGCTTAAAAACAATTTATGATCGCCCACTAAACACTAACCCACTACCATGGACACAACATTGGTTATCAAGTGCAGGACTACAGGTTGCTCCACAAGAAACCGAAGTTGAAAGTTATATCGTTGGTGGTGTAAAACAAGACATCGAAGAAGATACATTTAAAGGATTTAAACTATGATCGAAATATATGGTAAACCAATGTGTCCATTCTGCGACAAAGCAAAAGCACTTTGTGAGCAAAAAGGACTAGACTACACTTACAAATCACTAGGCACAGACTATCAAGTTAACGACCTACTCGAAATGTTTCCTGGTGCAAAAACCGTACCACAAATTGTTATTAGCGGAAATAAGATCGGTGGATACGATAAACTTGAAAAATACATTGAAGAAACTAATTATACCGGAACAGGACACTCACTATAATGCTAATTAATACACCACACAAAGTAGGCGACATTGTAACAATTAAACTTTTCTCAGGCGAAGAATTAGTTGGAAAATTACATGAAGAAACAGACACTCTTTTAAAAATTAAAACACCTTTAACATTAGTAATGTCACAGCAAGGATTAGGACTACAACAATATTTGTTTACGGTTGATCCTGATGCTCCACTACCACTTGAACGTAGAGCGGTTGTAACAATTACAAAAACACACGACCAGTTCGCAAAAGTGTATCAAGAAAGAACTTCCGGTCTAGTGACTGCTCCAGCAGGAATGGAACAAAAGATCAAGACAGCAAACTAGGAACACTTCTGTGAAAGTTGTAAAAGGTTGGCACTTTCCAGATAATGACGGTCTTTTATCAAAACAAGTTAAAGGACATTACCCCGATACTAGATATCAACAAGAAGCATTAGAGAAAGCCTACGAACAAATTAGGCAAGTTTCTAGTTTTGATATGGCTATTGATGTAGGAGCCAATGTAGGATTACATTCGATAAGATTCTCAACAAAGTTTAAAAATGTTATATCATTTGAGCCATCTAGTTCTAACTTCGAATGCCTTAAAGTAAATGTACAAGGATACGATAATATCAAAACGTTTAAGTCAGCACTAGGTAAAGAAGAAGGAGAATTAGAACTTAGATTACCTAGCAGTAGTAATAATTACGGTGCATTTAGTTTTAAAGACTTTGCAAAATCAAAAGAGGATTTACTAAAAGAACTTGTTCCTGTTGTTAAATTAGATGAATTTATGTTAGCACCGTCATTTATTAAAATAGACACACAAGGATTTGAAGTTGAAGTTGTAACAGGTGGAATAGAAACAATTAAAAAGCATCGTCCCGTAATTTTAGCAGAAGCAGATCGCAAACAAATACAGCAACTACATAATTTACTTGCTCCTATTGGATACAAACTAACATGGTTTGGTAGCAAAGATAAGGTATTCTCCCCAGTTCATTTAAGATAAATATCACTATGCATGAATTTGTGATAAAAGATAACGGAAAGATTTATACCTTTGACAAATTTGAAGATATTCCTCTTGAATTTGATCATGTAATTAAATTTGTTCCTAAGGTTCCAGAACCTCCGCACACAGAAATTCAGCATGATGAAATTCATTCTTGGAATGATAAATTGAAAGAACTCATGAGGAGAGAACGTAATGCCAGCAATAACTCGTAAAGGTGATGCAGACGTAACTCATTGTTCTACTCCTGTTAGAGAAGCACATAGTCCTAATGTTTATGCTAATGGTATTCCTATTTCAAGACAGGGTGATGTAAACAATAGTCATCTATTACCCGGTGCACCGTGTCCAAGTCATCAAGCACCTATTGCTGTAGGTTCCACTACCGTTTTTATCAATGGTAAAGGTTGTGGAAGAATTGGTGATGGTATTTCAGGATGTACTTCCGTTGCAGAAGGATCTTCTAATTGCTTTGCTGGTGGTTAAAAGATAAGCAATAAACTAAACAATAACCATATAGCCAGAAAAATTGCTATGCTTGCCAATGGTCCTTGAGGCTTTGGATTCAGAACCGGCTTTGAACCAAATTCATATGGATTCACTAGGCTCTATTCCAATTAATTGGTGTACCTGTTTCATCCAATACTAGATCACCTGTATCTTTGTATTGAGCAACCATAATACCTTTTCCTCTACCTTTGCTGATCCATTTGCAAGGTTTGATTTCTCTTTCGTTATGATATCTTATGGCATGATGTGTTATTATTCCACGAGCCTTTACTCCAGCCATTATTTTCCTTGTCCTTTATAAAATTTAAGACTGCGTTTTTTAGACTTGTTCATTGAACTCATCTTGCACGAACGCTTCTTACCTGATTGACTTGTTTTCTTAGGCGTTGAAATATGACGTTCATATCCTTTATGTAGTTTCATAGATTACGCTCCTGCTTTAGCCTTTAATGCCGCTCTTTTCTTTTCTGCCGCCGCGGCTTGTCTTATTTTTCTACCAATTGGTAATTGTTGTACTATTTCGTAGATGCCGCCTTTTTTGGCTTCCCACTCTACTTTTACAGATGTGCTCTCTGTTCCGCCCTGGAATGATAGTACTGCTTTTTTATAACTTACTGCTTCTTTAGTTTCTACCTTATCACCGTCCGTGAAGGTAAACGTTCTCATTTTTGCCATAACCCTCCCTGGTTTGTTGTTTGTTGTTTGGCTATTTTCTTGAACGTTAGTTATCATTTTGGTTTAAAAATACGCACTTTATAAATTGACAAGCAGTAAAAAAGGTGCTATAAATATAAGTGTAATTGTTGACAGCATCGTATGTCACAAGAGCAGGACCCCGGGGCAGTTCCGGGCACCTCCACCATTCACTTAAAACACATTCACAGAGTGTGCTTTGAGGGGGTGATATAGGATTCGACTGGCTTGTTAAGGATGAAAGAGATTACCGGTAAGGAACGACCGAGCATTATGTGGGGAGACTCACGCTACTTGTCCAAAAACTATAAACGCAAACGAAAACTTTGCATCTGAAGATCTACGTCTAGCGGCGTAATCTTACGGGGTTGGCAACTTACCTGGCAACAGAAAAGTTGCACAAATACCATATAACACACAATACATTACCCATAACAAAAACAACCCAAGTAGATAATAAAGAGTAGGATCCGACGACATAGTCACGGATCCTTATTTCTCCTGTGAACTAGGTAAATACACGTAGGAGAGCCGAATATGTCCGTAAAAGTAATTGATAGTTTTAGATTAGTAGTAGCAAAAAAAGGTGCTATAAACATTGGTTATGTCGAAGCCGACGCCGATAATGATACCCTTACGCTAGAAGCCGGCACAGGTATCGGTTTAGAAGTAGATGAGGCCAATGATACTATTAAAATTATTAACCAATCGGACGTTGCGGCAGTACTTGCGGCAAGAGCACCGATCTATCTAAGAGCAGATGATTCGGTTATTAAAGAAATTGGACCAGGCGAAAACTTTGGTTTATTAGGAACAGGTGCGGCATCAACAGCGTCGAATGCTGAAGGTGATGTTACAATTAATGTTCCATTAACACTTTCAAGTTATACAAACGATCCAGGATTCATTACAGGTAATAATCTAGGTGATCGTGCAGATGTAACTATTACAAGTGTTTCTGACAACGAACTTTTACAATATGATAATGGAACAAGCCAATGGGTAAACAGAACACTTGCAGAAGCAGGATTTGCGGCAGTTTCAACATC
>Ga0255770_10002155_pt1 | contig 17919 bp, 18 predicted proteins | sample 071ome_22_FD_179968 | JGI IMG/M metagenome (GOLD analysis project Ga0255770, IMG submission 179968) | Coastal salt marsh microbial communities from the Groves Creek Marsh, Skidaway Island, Georgia - 071404AT metaG (version 2) | ecosystem: Environmental > Aquatic > Marine > Intertidal zone >... | reverse complement strand
GTAAGCGTTTAATAAACCCCAACTATCCGTGAAGGTCAGAGGCCGATAGTCTCTGGGGATGGACATTCAATTGAAAAGACGACCCAGGCTTTCCAGACGAGAAAAGGCCCGATTACTTGAAACATACGAAAAAAGTTCCATGACCCAGCGGGAGTTTGCCGCTGCTTACGGGATAGGTTATTCGACTCTGACCAAGTGGCTCAGGGATAGTCGCCAGCATAATTCCCCTAAAAGTGGTGGAACTTATTTTATCGAGATCTCACACGCTGGTGTGTTTGGCGGGGTCACCGAGAAGAGGTTTACTCTTGAGAGTCCTTCTGGTTGGCGTATCCATCTTCCTCAACAGGCCGACATCCATTTCACTCAACAACTCATGGAATTATGTTCTCGTTGAACCCAAACACACGTGTCTTTCTTCGTCCGGGTGTCACCGACATGCGAATGGGATTCAACGGCCTCTTTGGCCTGGTTGAACAGGTGCTTGGCAAGGACCCAACCAGCGGACATTTGTTCGTGTTCTGCAACCGGTCGCGCAATCGCCTCAAGGTGCTCTTCTGGGATGGAAGTGGCTTGTGGGTTTGCGCCAAGCGGCTGGAGTCCGGTCGTTACAGCTGGCCTCAAGATGGTGACGTTTCCCTCGAGCTGTCCAACGCGCAACTGACCATGCTTTTGGATGGTATCGAACTGGATCGGGCACACCCCAAGAATTGGTATCGCAAAGCAGTATAAAAATAGATATATAATACACTTTTATATTGCCTTTTGAACGCGCTTTGTTATCATTGTTTTCGTTGATGACCAAAGCAGCGATCACCATACCAACAGACAGGAAAGGCCTGAGAGAACTTGCTCTCAGGCAGGCTGCCAAGATCGTTCAACTGGAGCAAATGGTCCAAATCCAGGCCGCTCACATCCGTTTGATTCAGATTAAAAAATATGGAGCCAAGAGCGAGCAGCTTTCCGAAGATCAACTCCTTTTACTCGATGGTGAACCTGGAATCAGCAGGCAAGAAATAGAACAGGAAGCTCAAGAGCCCCGGCCGGTCAAGCCTTCCAAAAAACGTAATCCCAATCCGGGGCGCATACCCTTTCCTGAACATCTGGAGCGTGTCGAAGAAATCATTCCCTGCGCCGAGGGTCAATGCCATTGCTCACAGTGCGGTAAGGAAACAAAGGTGTTTGATTATGAGACCAGCGAAGTGCTCGACATCAAGCCGGCTGTCTATTACGTCAAAGTCATCAAACGTGAAAAACGAGCCTGCCCAGATTGCCCGGAACACGGTGTTCAGTGTGCGCCAGCTCCCATACGCATCGTCGACAAAGGCAAGCTCTCCGATAACTTCATCATTGAGACACTTTTGAGAAAATACCGACTTCACCAACCGCTCTTCCGGCAGTCGGTCAATCTGGTCGAAGATTTCGATCTGGAAATATCCCGTTCCACCCTATGCGTCAACCTCATGAAAGTTGGCGAGCTGTGTGCCCCACTATCACGGGCAATGCGTTCTGAACTTTTTCAAGGCCGCTATATCCAGGCAGATGAAACGCCCATCTGGGTGCAATCACCGCGCAAGAAGGGTAAAAACCATCAGGCTTACCTCTTCGAATACAGTCGACCGGATGGCCCGGTGATATTCGAGTTCAGTATGGGACGCTCGCGCGAAGGCCCCGAAGTCATGCTTGAAGGGTTCGAGGGGATTTTACAGACAGATGGCTACAGTGCTTATAAAAAATTTTCCACCGATAAAATAACTCGAGTGGGATGCATGGCGCATATTCGTCGCAAGTTTGATGAAGCCTACAAGGCGCAAAGTAAAGATACGCGAGCCTTGGAGGTGCTGGACATTATTCGTGAACTTTACACCGTGGAAAAACAGGCCAGGGAATCTGAACTCAACCACGAGCAACGCCGTTTACTCAGACAATCCCAAAGTGTGCCGTTCATGGAAAAACTCAAAACCAAAATCACGGAGATCGGGATGATGTCCGGAGTATTACCCCAGACCAAACTGGGTAAAGCATGCAAATATGCCCTGGGGCAGTGGGAATCGATGGAGCATTACCTGGAAAACGGGGAAATTGACATCGACAACAACGCCTGCGAACGCTCGATCCGACCGGTAGCCATCGGTCGCAAAAACTGGATCCACTTGGGGAGTGAAGAAGCCGGACCGAAAGTGGCTGGTATCATCTCCATCCTGGAAAGCTGCCTCAGACTGGAGATACGGCCCAGGGATTACCTCAAGAAAGTGCTCCCCAAAGTTGCCGACCGAATCAAGACCGGCCAAGCAGGTCTCAGTGATCTGACACCGCTGGCCTGGAAGACCAATCAGGCAGCCAAAGTCTAATCTTCGGGTTTTCAGCTCACTCAAATATCACCCATCATGGGCATTTTGCCCTATGGGGTTTATTAAACGCTTACTGTCGAAGGAAAAGTGCCAATCCCTTCACAGGACTTACTATCTTTTGGAAACCGGGTTCCTTCATGAACACGGATCGAGAGAAGAGGCATTGGAGTGTGTAGACAAAGGATTGGAGCTTTATCCGAACTACCCGCTTTTATTGAGTTCCAAAGGTGCTTTATTGCTTGAGATGGGGGAGTTAGAAAAGGCTCTCTCCATTCTTAAACATGCGCTGAGTCATGTGGATGGCAAACAACAAGTTTTGCGAGCGCGTTTGCTGAATGACATTGCCTATGCCGACGTACTATATGGAGGCGAGGAATGCATCAAGGAAGCCGACACATATTCCAAGGAGGCATTTGATGTGATCGGTTGGAATGCCGCCATCCGTGGCACACGCGGCGCGGTGCTGGTAGCGGTGGGGCAGGTGGATGAGGGCATTTCGTTGCTACAGGAGTCCATGGAACAGACAGATGTGTTGAATGGTAAGGCGCAGAATGCCTGTCTGCTTGCCGAGGCAGAATACTTGCGAGGCGATCCTGAATTGGCTGCCAGCTACTTGGAGGAGGCTAAAAAGCTTGATCCGAAATGTATACTGATCTCTAGGGTAGAGTGCTTATTGGCACAGAGGTGAGTTTGAGAGAGGAGGGAGACTGTCTTATAGCGTGGTGATCGGTCTTGCGTTTTTGGGCGTGTATCCACCTTCTGGCGAAGGGGGCTACGGGTAGCGACGTTCGGAAAAATGTGGACGAATGTCTGTTGCTTTATGCAACTCTTCGAATCAATCTTTTCCAAAACAGTAAAGATGTTCACTGCTTCGTATGTAGATGCGATGTTCCACAATGGCCGGTGATGCTTGGAATCTGCCTTCGAGTTCATTGATGGCAAGGATGGTTGGTTCTGGTCCTTTTTTCATAACGAACGTTCTTCCTTCTTCGCTGAGCAAATAGATGCGGTCTTTTGCGCCCACGGGTGAGGCGCTGAAATTGGCGGGGCTTGGCAGGCGGTGTTTCAGGTAATATTGTTTTCCATCAATAGCCCGGAGGCAGGAGAAAAAACTGTGGTCTTCGAGCAGATAAATTTCTTCTTCCCACACCATGGGGCAGGGGACGTAGGGGGCTCCGCGATCGAGTTTCCAGACAAGGTGTTCGGTGTCGGTAAGATCTCCCCGTTGCCCGAGGCGGATGGCATGCACGGTGTCTTTGCGCCAACCACTGGCAGCAAAGGCGAGCCCCTGGCCCACGGCTGGCATGGGGACGGCGCTTAGGCTTTGTCCGGCGCATTGCCATAGGGCTTCTCCTGTTTCGAAGTCATAGCAGATGACGGGAGCGCCGTTTACCAGGATTTGTGTGCGGTTTTCGTGAGTGAAAATTCTGGGGGTGCTCCAGTTGGAGACTTCCTCTCTTTTGGTTTTCCAAATTTCTTTGCCGGTATGTTTATCGATGGCGACGATGTAGGATTGTTGTTCCTGATCGGCGACGATGATGAGGTGGTCGTCGTGCAGTGCCGGGGAGGTGCCTTCCCCAAGTGAATCTTCCATGGCTTGGGGTTTGAATGGTTTTTCCCAGATTAAGTTTCCGTCGAAATCGAAACAATACAGTCCAAACGAACCGAAATAGGAGTAGAGATATTTACCATCCGTGACCGGAGATTGCGACGCGAATCCGCCCTTGCGGTGGTGCCCCTGGTGGGGCATGCCTTCGAAGATGAACCGTCGCCACAATTCCTTACCGGTGCTTCGATTGATGCAGATGATGCCTATGCGTTGGGCTTTCCAAGTGGAAGCAACGTCCGGGTGTTCGCCGATGTTGCGGGTGCCGGGTGGGATGACATCCGGGATGGGTAGTTTCTTTTCCATCGGGATGGCTGTGTGCAGGAAGATGTGATTTTCCCAAATGATGGGCGTGCTCCAGCCTTGGCCTTCAATAGGAGTCTTCCAAATCAGATTCCTGCTTTCACTCCATTCGACAGGAGGATTTCCTACAGGTGCGACACCATTCCACAGCGGACCTCTCCACTGAGGCCAATAGGCGTCCGGATCGTCTGCTTGGAGGCTGCTGATGAGGAGCATTCCCATCAGCCATAACAGTGTTCGTTCCATGTGGAGGAACCTATGTAGCGCCAACCATCTTTGCAATGACATTGTGGACTGCGCGCACGCTTGACACCGCTTTGGATATGTCAGGGGAACGTTATTGTTCTCTTGTGCCAGTTCGATTCCATTCCTATTACTCGCACTCTTTCCCCACATCCGAAGTATTACACTTCCAGAAATTCGAGTAATTTATCAGGTGTGATGATGGCTGTTTCGGCATTGGGATAGGATTGTGTAAAAGTTTTTGGCATGCGCACTCCACGTGCCTTTCGCTTGATTTCTGCAGCAAGGAGTTTTCCATTTCGATCTTCGATGTAATCGATTTCCTGTTGCTGATGCGTTCGCCAAAAATAGGAGCTGAAGCCTTGGTGAGCGTTTTGAAGAGCCTTGATCCGTTCAGCTATCACGAAGTTTTCCCACAGCGCACCCACATCTGTGCGTGATTCGACTGGATTTAAATTATTGATCAAAGCGTTGCGGACACCCACATCCCAAAAGTAAATCTTGCGAAGCTTCTTCAACTCATTACGTAAATTTCGACTAAATGGGGTAAGCCGGAAAATGACAAAAGCCTGTTCCAAGACTTGGACATAATTTTCGACTGTTGCTTTGTCCACCCCGAGCAGGGAACTTAATTCCGTAAAAGAAACTTCACTTCCGAGTTGCAAGGCGAGCGCTTTTACCAGTTTATCCAACACTTCCGGTCGACGAATGTCGCGCCATGCCAACACATCTTTGTAAAGATAGCTTCCTGCCAACTCGCGAAGGATTTCGACCGAACGCTCCGAAGTGGCTGTTTCAACGGCTGGGTACATTCCATAAATCAGCCGATGATCCATCAAGCGTATGGTTTCATGAATGGGTTCGGTCGCGGAGAGTTCACTCAGTGACAGTGGATGCAGATGAAACTCAAATTTTCTTCCGGTCAATGGCTCCGAAGTTCGATTTGCAAGCTCAAAGGATGAAGACCCAGTTGCGATGATTTGGATGTCACTCATCGCGTCCACTGCCAATTTTAAGGTCATCCCGATATCCCTGACTCTCTGCGCTTCGTCTATGACCACCAGGCGAGCATCACCAAAAAGTTTCTTCAATTCCGTTGTTGTGCGCGCTTCCAACGATTGCCTGATATCCAGTTCATCGCAGTTGAGATACATGGATTTGCTTTTAAAGCGTGAGAGGAGTTCCTTTACCAAAGTGGTTTTCCCAACCTGTCGAGCCCCATATAGAATCAAGACTCTCCCTTCAAAAAAGCGTTCTTCCAAGGCTGAAAGTAAGATTCGAGCGATCATATTCCCCTAATTTAATGAATTTAGGGGAATATAATCTCCTAATCTTATATTTCAAGCCACTTTTGAGGGAGGTGGTATGCTGCGTTTAGTTGAGACTGATGACTTCCAAGCCCGGCACTCGTTGAAACTCATTCGTATTGGCAGTCAATAAAGGAACTTCATGAGTTAATGCTGTTGCTGCGATCCGCATATCGTTTGCTCCGATCAGTTGTCCATCTGCCGATAAACGACGATAGATGCATCCGTAATGCCAAGCGGTTTCGGGAGTAATTGGCAGGATTTCGTAGGCCGAACAAAAATTCTCCCAGACAGATCGTTTGGACATGGAAATTCCAGAGCATAGTTCCCCAGCAATAGTTGGTGTGATGCACATGCGAGTTGCTGGCAGTCCCGATAAGAATATGCAAACTGAACCCTTTGTCTGTTTCCTAAGCTCCCTCTCAAGCGCAATCAAGATATTGGTATCAAAGATCATTGATTCTCCTCCCAAGGATTCGTTGGGGGAGTATCGTTTTGATTGATTTTATCCATTTTGTCCAACTCCTCTTCTGTGAAAAACACCGTCCGAGATCGCAAATAATCAAGGAGCATTTCGCCCGTTTTAGGTTGGTTTGGCAGGATGCAACGCCTTACTACAGATGAGAAAGATTCCCTACCTCGCTTTGCGGCTTTCAGTTTTTCATAGGCATCCAGCTCTAAGGTGATTGTCTTCGTTGCCATACACGAATCATGCATGAATCACGGACTAATGCAAGTGTTGCCTCAAGCGATGAGATTGTAACATCTTGGGAGCGAACGGTAATCTTAAAAAGCGTCAATTTGTGAAGGCTCCAAATCTATTGTCTGGTGATGTTCTGAAACACCTTGAAACCAAATGAGTGGTTGAATGAACGGGCAGGAGCTGATTTGTTAGGAGCATGATCCGATTCATCATGATTTGTTGCATGGCCATCCTTTGTGAATGGGGCGGGTGCAACATGTGCGTGGTTCAGGCCGAGGAGCCACCCTATCAGATCAAACAAGTCCCAGGTGTCCGAAAAGAAGTGCTTCTTCCACCCGGTCCTGAGAATCCGCGCAATAGTGAAGGTGACTTCATTGAGCTGCGGGACGGGCGTGTGCTGTTTGTCTATACACATTTCACAGGAGGGAGCAGCGATCATGCTTCGGCTTTCCTTGCAAGTCGCGTTTCCAATGACGGTGGACAGACTTGGTCCAAAGAAGATCAGGTCGTTTTGTCGAATGAAGGCGGCTTTAACATCATGTCCGTTTCTTTATTGAGGTTGAACAATGGCGATATTGCCTTGTTTTACATTCGTAAAAACTCCCATCGCGATTGTCGTCCGTTGATGCGTGTTTCCAAAGATGAAGCACAGACCTGGAGCGACGCGGTTGAAGTGATCACCGATCAAATCGGGTATTATGTATTGAACAATGATCGGGTCGTGCAATTGGAGAATGGACGTTTGATTTGTCCGGTTGCCTTGCATCACCTGCCGGAATATGAAAAGCCGGATTGGCGGGGCTTGTTGATGTGTTACCTGTCGGATGATCTTGGTAAGTCCTGGAAGCGGGGCAAATCGGTGCTTAAGGGGGCTCGACCGGATGGCTCCCGAGTGACCTTGCAGGAACCAGGTTTGATTGAATTGCAGGACGGTCGTCTGATGATGTTTGCTCGCACGGATGACGGTAGCCAGTATTTAAGTTGGTCGTCAGACCAGGGGGAGACATGGTCCCAGCCGATTGCCAGTAGCATTCGTTCACCACAATCACCCGCTACGATAGAACGAATTCCTGGCAGTTCGGATTTGTTGATGCTCTGGAACGATTATGCAGGCATTCCTGAATCTTTGAAAACCCGGCGTACGCCATTCAATGTGGCCTTGTCTCATGACGATGGAAAATCATGGACAAAAAGCCTGGCGCTGGAAGACGATCCCAATGGTTGGTATTGCTACACGGCATTGGATTTTGTGGGTGATCGGGTTCTGTTGGGGCATTGCGCTGGAGATCGACGCAATGGAGGATTGAACAGTACGCAGATCACCAGTTTTGATGTGGCGTGGTTGTATGAAACCCTGAGAATGAAGAAACATGAAACGCACGAATAGTACTCTCCGGTCCATTTGGATGGCCTCTCTTGGCGGGGCTGCTTTCCTCCTGGCAGTCACGGGATTTGCCAGAGCTGTTGGAGATCGCCCCAATGTTGTTGTCTTTTTTCTGGACGACAGCGGTTACGGTGATTATTCCCACAACGGCAACCCTACCATTTACACCCCCAACATCACGAAAATGGTGCAGGAGGGGATGAATTTTACCCAGTGCTACGTGACTTCACCTGCGTGCAGCGCTTCCCGGTATTCCCTGTTGACGGGGAGGTATCCGATCCGGTCGGGGCTGGGATCCTGGGTGATCGGACCTGGAGCGCCGCGTCATTTGCATCCGGAAGAATTTACCTTGGCCGAAGGATTGAAGCAACGTGGATACAACACAGGCATCTTTGGTAAGTGGCACCTGGGTAGTCCCAATGAAAAGAATGAGTTCTCTGCGGATACGCTCCCGCTGGCGCATGGTTTTGACGAGTGGTTTGGTACGAATGTATCCCATGATTACGACGTGGCCATGTTGATAGAGTCAGATCCAGAGGGGACAGATCCCATTGCTGGTTACCGCGTGTTGACTCGGGATTTGCCTTCCAAGCACGATGTTTGCGCCTCCCTGACCGGTCGTTGCACGGATGCGGCGATTTCCTTTATCAAAAAAAGCGAAGACACCCCGTTCTTTGCTTACATTCCATTCAACATGCCTCACCTTGGGATTCATGCGAGCGAGGCCTTTGCGGGAAAATCCCGACGCGGTTTGCTGGGGGATGTTATGGCAGAGATTGACCACTCGGTGGGGCGCATACGCAGCTTGCTCGATGAAATGAAGTTGACCGACAACACTCTGATTGTTTTTTCATCGGACAATGGCCCTTGGATTCGATTCAACGACACGGTCGATCATCCCAAATACGGCGAAGCTCGCATGCACGTCGGTTATGCCATGCCGTTTCGGGATGGCAAAGGTTCCACCTGGGAAGGCGGTCATCGGGTTCCGGGTATCTATTGCTGGCCTGGAACCATCCCTGCAGGCCGGATCGAACAATCTCCCATCAGCACGCTGGACATTTTACCAACCGTCAGCGCGCTCGCAGGTGTTGACCTTCCTGACAATCGGACCATTGACGGGCGTGACATCCGTTCCTTGCTTTTGAGGAGTTCCTCGCAAAAAACAATCCCACCATTCGAATTTTTCTACTCATCATCCGATAACAAACCCTCAGCCATTCGGATCGGACCATGGAAGATGCACATACGTATTTATTCCCAAACCGGAAACAACTACGGATTTACAGCCTCACGAGAAAGACCATTGCTTTTTCAAGTGGAACAGGATTTATCAGAACGCATCGACCGCGCCGATGAACAACCGGATCTGATCGAAACCATCACGAAGCAACTACTCCTTTTCGAAGCACAGGCAAGAGAAGAAGGCACCTTTTGGGATAAGAATTGAGGAGGAGACCAATTTTTAGACAATGGAGGGGTGAGTTCCATCTCACTCCCAAACTTCTCCCTTGAAAACGTTTCCAAGCAAGAGAGGTGGAACGTGGGGAGGCTGAGGTTTTTCGGATGACTGTGGCGATTCCATTGCAGCCTGAACATGGTTTCAATGTTCTGAGGTTTGAAGTGGGAGTAAGTCGGAGCTTACCCCTACGATAGTGGGTTTCTATTTTTGGCCTACGCCTGGTGTCAGCATTGGCCATTTTACCAAATTGATTTTTTGGGAAAGGTCGGTATGGTGTTGGAAATCCATGAAACAATTGATGTCAATTTTGTTGGGCTGTTTGTTGGTTTGCTTGAGCGCCAATGGACAGGATGCTGCCAAGCCGATGCGTTTGGGGATGATTGGGCTGGATACTTCGCATGTGGTTGCTTTTACGCGTATCCTGAATGATGCTTCCCGCTCGGATCACATTCCCGGGGCGAAGGTTGTCGCCGCGTTCAAAGGTGGAAGCGATGATGTTGAATCCAGTTATACCCGGGTGGACAAGTTCACCGAACAATTGAAAACGGATTTCGGGGTTGAGATTGTCGATTCCATTGAGACGCTTTGCACCAAGGTGGATGCCGTTTTGCTGGAAAGTGTCGACGGTCGGCCTCACCTGGAACAGGCCAAACCGGTGATCGCCGCTGGTTTGCCTTTGTTTATCGACAAGCCGATGGCGGGATCGCTGAAGGATGTCATTGAGATTTTTTCTTTGGCACGAAAAGCAGGTGTTCCCTGTTTTTCCTCATCTTCACTGAGGTATTATCCAAGTTTGGTGGAGTTGAAATCCAAGGATATTGGTGAATTGAAAGGAGCCATTTCTTACGGACCCTGCAGCCTCGAGCCGCATCATCCGGATTTGTTTTGGTATGGGGTGCACCCGACCGAGGCCTTGTTCGCTGTGATGGGGACAGGGTGCCAGTCCGTTTCCCGCACATTCAGCCCGGGGACGGATGTGGTGTCCGGATTGTGGGACAATGGAAACACCGGCGTTGTCTATGGCCTTCGAACCGGCCATTCCGGTTATAAGGTAACCGTTTTTGGTTCCAAAGGAATTGAGGATCAGCAAGGTGGCGGCAGTTATGTGCCCTTGGTGAAGGAGATTGTTCAGTTCTTTCAGACCGGCAAACCTCCTGTCTCCGCAAGGGAAACCGTGGAGCTTTTCGCTTTCATGCAAGCCGCCGATATCAGCAAGGCCAACGGTGGGTGTGCCGTCAATATTCCCGAGCTAATCCGGTCCAATGGTGGCGCATGGGTGTTGAAAGATTAAGCGGGATTAAAAAAGCTGTAACTTCCCAGCCTCCAGCAAGTCTTTATAGGGAGTCGCAGGGTTGTCCGGGATCGCATTGGTTTTGGTTCGAAATTGCGGCAACTTGTTTATCGATGAACAGTTATGCGTAAGACGATAGTCAGTCTCATCTTGTTGGGCACCATCTGGGCGCAGGCTTTGATTTGTGGAGCCGATGAGCCTTCGGTGGAGGTTTTTCTGCAAACACAGCGGAAGGTGCAAGCGGTTTTGTCCAAGGCGTTGGAATCCACGATCGGAGTGGGTTCCGGCGGGACCGGTGTGATTGTCTCCGAAGACGGTCTGGTGCTGACGGCTGCCCACGTGAGCGGGGAACCCGGGCGGCGCATTACCTGCAGAATGCCCGATGGAAAGCGCGTGCGGGCGAAGACACTTGGTCGCTTCGATCACGCCGATGCAGGTATGGTCCGCCTGGAAGGAGAGGGACCCTGGCCCTTCAGCCCTCTGGGACCTCGCAAATCCGTCAAAGCCGGCCAATGGTGCTTTGTACTGGGGCATCCGGGTGGTTTTGACCTGGACCGGGGTGCCGTGCTCCGGGTTGGGAAAGTGATTTTTGCCAGGAGCGATACCATTCGGACGGATTGTGAACTGTTGCGTGGGGATTCCGGTGGTCCATTGTTTAATCTGGACGGTGAAGTGATCGGTATCAACAGTCGTATCGGCGATCCGTTGGACGATAATTATCACGCTCCCATTGATGCGTTCCATAAAATGTGGGATCCCTTGTTGGCGGGCGAAGATCTGCCGAACACGCGCAGAGGATCGGACCGGGGCGATCTCGGAGTGGATGTTGAAACACACGTCAAGGGGGTGGTGGTGACCCGGGTGCGTGAGAACACGGCCGCTGTGGACGCCGGAATTTTGGTTGATGATGTGATTTTGTCGGTCGACGGATATTCCATTGATGATTCTTCGGATTATCGCTGGGCAATCGGAAAGAATCGCCCCGGCGCATCCGTGAACATCGAATACCTGCGAGGTGAATCAACGAGTGAATTGACCGTTGAACTCGGGGAAGCGCCCCGGCGTGGTCGGTGGCGTCGCCGTGGATTTTAATTAGCATCTTTCCTCTTAGAACTTTTCTTAAATGTCATGCTTTCTTTGAAAAAACCGACCCTCATCAAAATGAGCTTGTATGCTCTGTTCTTGGGAGTTGTTCACTCGGGTCATGCTGCGGACTCGAGTTATCTTGATCGGGCCGATCGGGTGAATGGTTGGAGCACGCGATCTGTGTTTGAACCGCTCTACCAGAAACACCGCGCTTCGGTGGTTGAAATCCTGGAGGATGGCCATCAGATCGCGCTTGGAACGGTGGTTTCCGAGGACGGTTTTATCGTGACCAAAGCCAGCGAGTTCGGCATGGCGCTGGAAGTGCGCGATGCGGCTAATCAGACATATGTGCCTGAATTCATCAGTGTTGATCCCAAGAACGATCTGGCTTTGCTGAAAATCAAAGCTGATGGAATGAAACCGGTTCAATGGTCTGATGACGCCACGCCTTCAATGGGGCAATGGATGATTTCGCCCCATGAAGACGAAACACAGGTGCGCGTGGGAGTGGTGAGTGCCACGCAAAGAACCATTCCCAAAAAGCCGGGAGCGCTCGGTGTGCAGTTAATGAATGTGATTGATTTTCTCAGATTCAGTTCATTCAAGGATTTCAACGAGTTCAGGTCAAAGGTTGATCAGCAGAAAAGGCCCGTTGACCAATTTCTTGCAGAACGCTTGTCTCTTGATGATTTGGATCAAGATTCGGGAGAAGGAGAAAATCAGGATTCACCGGATGTCCGTATTCTTGAATTATTGAATGATCGGATTTTTCGAAAAACGTTCGTAAGAGGGGAACAGTTGGAGGGAATTCAACTAAGTAAGCCTACGGAAGAGCTTCTGGCAAAGGAAGCATCTCAGGAAGAAGAGGACAGGTTTTCTTATCGAAGCGTTTTGAACCTCATGATACTTGAAGACGCGTTTCCTGAACTCATCATTCCTCAGCTAAAAGGTGGACTGATTACCGGAGTCAGGCCTGATTCCGGAGCTGAAAAAGCCGGTGTAATGCTTGAGGATGTGGTTGTTGCTGTGAACGGACAAAATGTGATGACATCTTCCGATATCATTCAAATCGTCCAGCAACACGGGCCCGGTGAAAATCTGAAATTGCAGATTCATCGCGGCAAGCAGGAATTGGTGAAGACAGTTACTCTTGGATATTTTGACACGGCCTTTCCTGAACTGGATGTAAACATTGAATTAAGCGGAGATATTTCCGATCGCAGGGATGGCTACCAGGAAGTGATTCAACATGAAATCCCCATCCCACCCAAGGCCATGGGGGGACCGTTGTTGGATCTGGAGGGAAGAGTGGTCGGAGTGAACATCGCACGATATAACCGGGTCACCACCTTCGCCCTTCCAGCCGCTTTGGTCCGGGCTTCGATTGAAAAATTGAAATGATTACCACAGCTTCGGCATAAAGCGTGGTGTGTTGGCGACGTATTGATCGTAATTCTGACCGAAGGTCCGCCTGAGATTGGCTTCTTCCAATTTCAACCGGAGCGGACAAAACACCACAAATCCGATCAGGAATCCAAATCCTGCGATCCAGTTCCAAAGTAGCAATGCCTGGGAAATTCCCCACAGAAAATGAGCTGTATACATGGGGTGTCGGATGGATGCGTAAATGCCACGGGTGATCAGCTCGGGATGATCGACCTGTTTGTGTGTGTGTGTCCATTGATCGCCGAGATCTTTGTGAGCCTTGCCGATGATGACGACCGATAGGAGCATGCCGATTGCGCCCAATATTCCCAAGGCGTAATTGCCATCATAATTTGTAGCGGCGAGCCAATCTGTCAGCGTGTAGAGCAGGGGAAAAATGGCCATGCCCAGAAAACTGAGCAGCATGCCGGGCATTTCTTTTGGATCGATCTTGGGTAATGGTTTGAAATTGCGTTGGCGATGGATTGACCGGATGAGCGATGCGCTGATAAAGCAAGCCCAGTAAACGCAAATAGACGGTATCCAGTGTTCCATGTGGTTATTTGTTATTCTGAAGAGGTTGACTGCTATGTGGTATCGCTAAACGCATTTTATTGCGGCAAGCACGGACTGAGGCCTGAGGTATCCAGAGCGGTAATGACTTACCGCACTCCAGAGGAACGTTGGTGTTGTAGGAGTGTTTTTGGGTTGATGCTCAGTTTGTTGTGAGTTATCAAGTGCTTTCATGCAAGGAGATCTAAAACATCCTATCTGGTCGAAAAAACGATTCTTCCTTTGGTCTGTTTTAGGATTGGTATCGGCATTGCTCATCTCTTATTCAAGGCCATTGCTCCAGAACATTGGTATGCTTGTGAGTATCGCTTTTATAATGAAAGCCCCTCGTTATCATTTCCCGACAAAAAAAGTTTACTACAACGTTGCTTCTGCTATTGCGATTGTTGTTGTGGTGGTAATTACTGTCGCCTTGTACGCTTTACCTGACCGAGTGGATGATATGCCTGTTTCTACGTATGTGTTGTATCATCCAGCATTGGTCTGGTTCGTATATATCGCATGTATCGGCATGGGATTTTGGAGGTGGATAGACGCGCGGGGAAACGAACTGGAAGCTTTATAATGCTAGAATAAAAAACGGCGGAAACAGTGTCTCCGCCGTTTTTGAATTCAGATGATCGTGATGACCTTACTTCACCTTGTAACAGTAGATGAGGTCCTGGTCCCGGAGATACATTTTACCGTTTACGATGACGGGGTGTGTCCAGATTTTGCCACGTGAGGAACGGATGGCCGATTGAGGTTCCAAAGTGAATTCACCCAATTGTTTGAAACCTTCGGTCGAGGCAGCCAGCATGGCGACCGTCCCTTTGGATTCGTCGACGCAGAAGAGTTTGCCGTCGGCTAAAGCGACAGCGCCCTTGCCCAGAGCGCGGCGTTCGGACCAGACTTCCTCCCCGTCCGCCAGGTTTTGACACAACCAACCCACACCGTCAGAGTAACCAAACACATGTCCTCCCAAGCGAACCACACCGCCGTGGTGGTTTTTCATGGTGCGATTGGAATAGACTTCTTTGACTTTGTTGCCGGGTTGGATTTCGATGGCCTTACAGCCGGCACCGTAGCCTGCCGTGACGAAGATGCGATTGCCAAAAACAACCGGAGTGGGAATCACTGCCGTGCGTCCGGGGAAATCTGTCTGCCAAAGCAATGCGCCGTTTTCGGGGTTCAGTCCGAAAATGGATTTTTCGTTGCGCTGGATGTATTGCTTGGCGCCATTGATGTCCGCAGCGATCACCGAGGAATAGTGGGCGGGTTCGGTGATGTCTTTGCTTTGCCAGATGACTTTACCGTTCGATTTGTCGAGGGCTGCCACCGTGCCTTTTTCGCCGCCGGGGGTAACAAGGACTTTTTCGCCGTCGATCAATACGGATTCACTGAAACCCCACTTGGGTGCGCTGCCGCCAAGATCTTCCATGGATGTTTTCCATTTGATGGATCCGTCGGAAGCGGAGGCTGCGAAGGCGATGCCTTCACCGGTCAAACCAAAGACCATGTTTCCATCCACGGCAGGGGTGCCGCGTGGGCCGTCGCCCCATCCGTTGCCAAGGATGCCGCCGATTTCAGTAGCCCATTGCTCTTCGCCAGTGTCGGCATCGAGGCAGAGCAAAATGCTGCTGTTGCCACGAGTGCCCAGTGTGAAAAATTTGCCACCGACAATCGCCGGGCTGGAGTATCCCTGACCGGCGTTCTCGAACATCCAGATTTTTTCGGGACCGGATTCAGGCCAGGTGTCGAGCAATCCCTGGTCGGTTGAGTGTCCGTCGCGGTTGATACCACGCCATTGTGGCCAATCGGATTCGGCCACCGCTTGTTGAGAGATCAGGCCGGCCATGAGCAGCGCCATGGTTCCGCCTCGGGTGATTGTTGTCTTTTTCATATCAGAATTTCCGACGATCGCGGTTAATTATACCGACGACAAATTGACTGGATGCATTCATTCGTCAAGGCATTAGTTCCGCGAATTGCCGGGTTGTTGTTCAATATGTTAAATGATTGCTTCCATTTGATCGAGAGGAATCCTATTGACCCTGGCCAGGTAGGGTGGTAGTGCTATCCCTACTTACCAAACCATTAACGATCAACAGTAAAGCATTTATGAGCAAAATTGTGCCAACGATTAGTTCAAGCGTCGCAGGACCGCTTGGAGTCAAACACCTTCCGAGATTCTGGCAGAAGGTTTCTCTTGAAAATGCGGGCAAACTGGCCGACGGATATCCCGGTTGCGGAGCCGGTTATGACCAGATGGTGCTGGATGCCCTGGGACTGGACAAGGACACCACCCTGAATTTCATCAAGAGCGAAAAGCCTACCTATCCCCAGCTCGAGGCCTGGATCAAGCAACAGCCTGGCGCCAAATTGGATCAGGGAGCCATCACGGCCATCAATGCCGCCATCGATGGATATATCCATGATGATGAAACCCGCAAAAGCATCTTGTCAGCCAATGGCATCGAAGAAGGCTGTTGCGGACCTTACGACGCAGTCAATCTCAACAACCTGGACGACTGGTTGGAATTCTACAATGCCGAATTGAAGGGCTGATTCTAATCCCTTCTTCAAAACTTTCACACCCGCGATCCTGGTTTTAAAGCCAAGGTCGCGGATTTTTGTTATATGGAGTTCCGTATCGTCGTTTTTTTGAAAGAGCCCAGACCCGGTCAGGTTAAAACCAGGCTGGCTGCTTCCATTGGTTCAAATGCCGCGTGTCAGGCATACCTGAAATTGGCGGATACGGTTCTGAAGCAGCTGGCTTCTTATTCAGAATTAGAACTGCGTTTTGCTCCGGATGATGCCATTCAAGAAATCGAACGATTCAAAAAGCATCCCGAATGGAGACTTCAACCTCAGGGGGAAGGGGATTTGGGACAGCGGATGGAGCGCGCGGTTCGAGGGGCTTTGTCAGAGGTGGATGCGGTGATCTGTATCGGAACAGATTGTCCCTATGTCCAAAAAACAGACATCGATCAGGCAATAGAGGTCTTAAAAGGCCAGGATGCGGTGTTGGGCCCGGCCTTGGATGGCGGGTACTGGGCCATTGGCATGCGAAAACCGGAGCCGACCTTGTTTCAGGACATGCCCTGGAGTACATCTCGGGTGCTGGATATCACTCGAGAAAGACTTCAATCTGCCGGCATGAGTTTTCAGGAACTGAGGGAGTTGGAAGACGTGGATGATTTAGGGGCCTGGGAACGGTTTGAAGCATCGCAGGAATAGTAGAGTCCTTGAATCTTGTCTTGTTCTTGTTTGGGCTCACACAAAGGCACTAGGGCTCAAAGGGTTTCAGGAGGAGAGGTCGGCGCCAGTTCCACCTTAGTGTCCTAGTGCCTTTGTGTGAGATTAAAAGGTTCCAATTTTTGAATGAAACAGGATTTGTAAAACGCATGACAAGGAACTGCTATGATTCGAGTCGTTTCAGAGTTAGGCTGGGAGGATGAGATCATTCTATCTGGTTTCCTTGGCCCTGTTGCTGGTTTTTTCTCAAAAACTTTTTGCCGAATCCACTTACCAACCCAACTGGGAATCCCTCAACGCACGCCCTGCGCCAGAGTGGTTTGGTGAGGCCAAGTTTGGCATCTTCATACATTGGGGCGTTTACTCGGTGCCGGCGTATTGCGATAAATCCACTTACTCCGAGTGGTATTGGCATTGGCTGCGAACTCAATCGCATAACGGCAAAGTATCTGATTTCCACAAGGCCCGTTACGGAGAAGGTTTTCGTTATCAGGATTTCGCGGAAGATTTCAAAGCGGAACTATGGGAACCCGTTTCCTGGGCCAAATTATTCAAACGAGCCGGCGCCAAATATGTCGTGCTGGTTTCCAAACACCATGATGGATTTGCGCTCTGGCCGAATGAAGCCGCTTCCAGCAGTCGGGGCTACCCCTGGAACAGCATGCAGACCGGTCCGAAACGCGATCTTTGTGGTGAGCTGTCGGATGCCGTCCGGGACCAGGGACTTCGGATGGGGTTCTATTATTCGTTTATGGAGTGGGAACATCCCTTGTTTGAGACGGACAAGGAGCGATATGTCAGTGAATACATGATGCCTCAGTTCAAGGAACTGATTGAACGCTATCGCCCGGACATTGTCTGGCCTGATGGAGAGTGGAATGAACCCGATACTCTGTGGCGAAGTCCTGAATTGGTGGCATGGCTTTATAACACCGCTCCGAACATCGACTC
>Ga0255770_10002153_pt1 | contig 17941 bp, 25 predicted proteins | sample 071ome_22_FD_179968 | JGI IMG/M metagenome (GOLD analysis project Ga0255770, IMG submission 179968) | Coastal salt marsh microbial communities from the Groves Creek Marsh, Skidaway Island, Georgia - 071404AT metaG (version 2) | ecosystem: Environmental > Aquatic > Marine > Intertidal zone >... | reverse complement strand
CTCTTGGCTTGCCCCAACACTTGTTGTTGCTCTGTCCTGGATATCTATAGCGTGGATTGTGCTTTAGGAAGTCACGCATTTCTGCATACTCCTTTTTCATTTCTCCAACCTTCCACTGTGAATAACAGGCACTGGCCTTTGTCCAATCAACATTATTGACACTGGCTCCTGTTCTGTAATGCTGAACGCAGTCTTTAATCATTTTGTTGTTTAGATTTTCTTCTGCTTGTGCATCAGTAACTACAAACACCCACGACACTACAGCCGCGGCGAGTAGTCCAAATGCTATAAGATTGTCCCTCATTGAATCGCTCCTTTCTCCGACGGGTTATTTTTTAGGTTCTGTTTTAGATCCTGTGGAATCGAATGATTCCGATTTTGATTGGTATCGTCTAATAATTTCCTCTAGGTCCTTATCAGGCTGCATACCTCTCTGTTGATAATACTCAAGTATCATCGATAATTTTGTGTTCAATCGTATCATATCATTGTCCAACATTCTAATACGATCAACCAATTTGATTAGCGTTGTGCTGGCTTCGCCCACAACTGGTTTAATTTCTGTTGTTACCCATTGCCACACATAATACACAAAGTAGCCAAGTCCCATTGCTGCAATAATAGGAAAGCCATATGTGTTAATTGCTGTTACTAAATCACTAGTCACGTCTTGCGTCCTCCTTTCCTTCGTTGGCCGCTAGTCGTTCTACATTTGGTTTAACTCCAAGCACGTGGCTCATCAATGCATCTATCTTAACTAGATCGTTGTTCATAGTCTGCACCCTATTATCCAGGGCACCGATGATATTCTTTAGTCCATTTACACTTCCGGTCACGGAAGCCAATATAAATTTTAGTGTGGTGAATACAAAGACACCGGCCGCGATTGCGCCTGCAATTGGGAAACCTACATCTCCCACAAAAGATAAAAAGTCCATATTTTCCGCTCCTATAGTAATTTGAATTACTATGCTTGTATTTAGCACTTGACAAATGATATATGCTATGTTATACTTGTGGAACAAATACTGCTTAAAGAGGCCCAATATGCAGATTCATCACAGCCCTAATTTTGACACGGACAAGATTGCGGAGCACTATACCAAAGAAGACGGAGTTCCTGTCAAATACGTATGCACCAGTGATCTCAAGGCCAGCGATCGCCCCGTGGATATTTTCTACAGAGACACACCACACCCTGAATTCGGCAATCGATATTTTGGAATCTACTATGATATTGTGAGAGAGCATACCATGATCTGCAATGCGGATGTTGTCGAGGAACTTGAATTCGCAATGGTGGTAGGACCTGATGATAGATTGTATTACAGCCAGAGCCATCATGACTACAAGCATTTTGATAACGGTAAGATGATTGATGGCGGCAGGGCATATATCCGCGGTTTTGGATACGAAATGTATAAGGTCAAAAATGGTGAATTCATTAGAGATTATGGTGAATCACTTACTAATTGGATCAGGAATTCTGAAGATAAGTATGTATATCCAGGAAGTGATCCACAAGAATGAGCAAAGATATCAACGAAGTAATAAAGAATTGGCACAACATTAACACAGTTAATGAATACTATTCTAATGAAAAGATGTTAATTTGGGCACTGGAACACTGCCAGTCAAAATTTTACCATCGAGGTAATAAATGGTGGTTTAGCAACAAGCAGGATGCCACAGTTTTTGCCTTGAAATATGCGGATTATATCGGGGAGGAAAGGGTTCCTTTCTGATTGACACAACCTATAAATAGAGTGTACTATAAACTATTATGCCAACAAAATACGACAACTGGACAGCACAGGATTCAATTGACAAGAGTCTCTTAGATAGTGACATTCATTATCTGCACGGGGATATCTGTAATGATAATATAGCCGAGGCAATCAAGTGGATCGTATCAGCAAATCTTAACAAGAAGCCCAAGCGCAAACTAACGCTCTATGTTAATTCGTATGGTGGTGATCTCTACGAAGCATTTGCTCTCATAGATGTTATGAAGCACAGTTATCATCCGGTTGCCACGGTGGCTATTGGAGCAATAATGAGTGCGGCATTCTTAATCTTTGTATCGGGAGAACAGGGCCAGAGAATTATAGGTAAAAATACAGGCATAATGAATCATCAGCATAGCAGTGAATCGGCAGAACAAAAAATGCATGATATGAAGGCTGCAATGAGTGAAAATGTAAACTGCGAAACAAGAGCATTATCGATCATACGAGATGCTTGCGGAATGACCCTTTCAGAAGTTAGAAAGAAATTTAATTCACCTAGTGATCAATACTTCACAGCAAAACAAATGATTGACTTTAAACTAGCAGATGGTATAATGTAATCATGTCAGACCAAGAAAAGGATGGAAAAATGAAAGTCGTAAGTATTAACGATGCAAGAACAAAGAACGAAGAAGTAATTGACTTTCAAGAAAAACGAAAAAAGGACCTGCTCGATATTCTAAACGAAATGAAAATTAGAATCGAATCGGGCGAGATCCAAGAATTCGTTGCAACAAGTCTTGATGATAACGGAGAAGCACAGATACATTGCTTCGTAGGCGATGTTGCTGCTGGAGTTGGACTTTACGAAATTGGAAAGAACATCCTAATGAATCAGTATCACGTAGAAGACTAGAACGCTTGACATCACGTTCAAGATGTCATATAATAATAAAAATTGTCGGAATGGTGTTAACGGTAGCATGTTGGTCTCCAAAACCAAAGGTTGAGGTTCAAATCCTTGTTCCGGCGCCAAATGAAAGGTGAAGTTATGTTAGATAGAGTTTTAGAATTTGCTACTGCGGCACATGGTGATCAGAAGAGGAAGTACACTGGTGAACCCTACATCACCCATCCTATTGCTGTGGCTGAAATTGTTAAAACCGTTCAGCATACTGATGAAATGATTGCGGCTGCATTGCTTCACGATGTTGTGGAAGACACCCATGTTACACTTGATCAGATAGCAGATAACTTTGGTGACAAGGTTGCTGATCTAGTTGGATGGCTTACTGACATCAGCAGGCCCGAGGATGGTAACAGGAGTTTCAGAAAGTCTCTTGATAGAGATCATAGTGCGAATGCACCTGCAGAAGCACAGACTATCAAGTTGGCTGATCTAATACACAACACCGAAAGTATTGAAAAATACGATCCAAATTTTTACAAGGTGTATAGGCAGGAAAAGATCGAGTTGCTTAAAGTTCTTACCAAGGGTGATAAGTCCTTGATGTACAGAGCTCAACAGCAGGTTGGTGGAAACTAGATGTATACTGCCATCCTCATACCAGCGAGGTTAGCCAGCACACGATTTCCTAACAAGATGCTGGCTAACCTCAACGGTATTCCTCTGATACAACACGTTTATAACAGATGTGTGGAATCAGGACTTCCTACGTATGTGGTTACCCCAGACGAAGAAATAAAAGAAGTTATAGGAAAAGAACAAACATTGTTGGTTGGTGATGCTGAAAATGGTACGGCAAGATGCTATCTAGGATCACAATTTTTAAATTATCGAAACTACATAAATGTACAGGGCGACATGCCCGACATTACCAAGGATATCATTCTAGCAGTTGAGAATAGGTTAGAAACATTTGACGTGGCGACAGCATACACTGAAATGTCAGAAGAAGCAAGAAACGATCCTAACTCAGTTAAGATTATACATAACGGAATGACTGCTAAGTGGTTTGGAAGAGGCATAACAGGCTATGGAGATCATCATTTAGGCATATATGGTTATAGGAATCTTGCCCTCAGTTCTTATAATGACCTAACAGTTTATGAGGAAGAAAATATCGAACGCCTCGAACAATTGCGTTGGATACAGAATGACGTTAAATTGGGTGTGGTAAAAGTAAAATTTAACGGTATTGAAATTAATACAGAAGAGGATTTGAATAAATGGCAAAAACAGGTTTAGGTGTAACAACACACGAAGCAATCAAGAAGCATACTAGCCAAGGAGGCAAGCGTCCAAAAATGGCTTCAATGAACAAATCAACCAAAAGAAATTTTAAAAAGTATAGAGGCCAGGGTAAATAATAGTAGCAGTTAATAATGCCCCTTTAGCTCATCTGGTAGAGCAACTGATTTGTAATCAGTAGGTGGTCTGTTCGAGTCGGACAAGGGGCACCACATTTTGGATAGATTAGGCACTTGTAATACCAAAATTAGTGCTTACATATATTACGATGATAAATAATTCTGGACGCTGAAAAGGTCCAAAATACAAACTCGCTTAAAAAGGAGAAAACTATGAGCAAAGTAATCGGTATCGATTTAGGTACAACAAATTCATGTGTCGCTATTCTAAGTGGCGCAGATCCCAAAGTAATTGAAAATGCAGAAGGTGTAAGAACTACTCCTTCAGTCGTTGCATTTAATAGTGAAGAACAACTAGTTGGTGTAACAGCAAAACGCCAGCAAGTTACCAACGCAAAAAATACAATCTATGCAGCCAAGCGTTTAATTGGTAGAACTTATGATTCCAAGGAAGTTCAGAAAGATAAGAAAACTCTACCTTATAAAATTGTAAAGTCTAAGAACGGTGATGCTTGGGTAGAAGCAGATGGCAAGGAATATTCACCAAGTCAAATTTCTGCTTTCATTCTACAGAAGATGAAAGAGACCGCAGAGAAATATACAGGCAGTGCTGTCACTAAAGCAGTCATCACAGTTCCAGCATACTTTAACGATGCACAAAGACAAGCAACCAAGGACGCAGGTAAGATTGCAGGACTGGAAGTTCTGCGTATTATTAACGAACCCACTGCGGCTGCACTTGCATATGGAATGGACAAAAAGAAGTCGGGCAAAATTGCAGTGTACGATTTAGGTGGTGGTACGTTTGACGTTTCAATTCTTGAGATAGGTGATGGTGTATTTGAAGTGTTATCCACTAACGGTGATACAGCACTGGGTGGTGAGGATTTCGATTCAACACTTACACAATATGTTATTGACGAATTCAAGAAAGATACAGGCATTGACATAAGCAATGACAATCTTGCACTACAGCGTGTGAGAGAATCTGCAGAAAAGGCAAAAATTGAATTGTCAAGTTCGTCACAAACAGAAATCAATCTACCATTCATCACAGCAGATGCTTCTGGGCCTAAGCACCTTAATGTTAAATTAACCCGTGCTAAGTTTGAAAGCCTAGTTGATGATTTAATCCAGCGTTCAATTAAACCTTGCGAACAGGCAATCAAGGACGCCGGCGTGAGCAAGTCAGACATCACTGAAGTCATTCTAGTTGGTGGACAGACTCGTATGCCTAAGGTTGTTGAAACTGTTAAAAACTTCTTTGGCAAGGAACCTAATAAGAGTGTTAATCCAGACGAAGTTGTAGCACTGGGTGCTGCAATTCAGGGAGGAGTATTAAGTGGTGACGTGCATGATGTGTTACTGTTAGATGTAACACCACTATCACTTGGTATTGAAACACTGGGTGGTGTTAGCACAAAACTAATCGAAAAGAACACAACTATTCCTACAAAGAAAAGCCAAGTGTTCTCAACGGCAGAAGATAATCAGAATGCTGTTACAATTAGAGTACTACAGGGTGAGCGTGAAATGGCCAACGATAATAAGGAGTTGGGCGTGTTCAACCTTGAAGGTATTGCACCTGCTCCTAAGGGCATGCCACAGATTGAAGTAACATTTGACATTGATGCCAATGGTATCGTTAATGTTAGTGCCACAGATAAAGGCACTGGCAAGGAACAAAAGATTACTATTAAATCAGATGGCGGCCTAAACGAAAGCGAAATTGAACAAATGATCAAGGACGCAGAAGCAAACAAGGAATCGGACAAGAAGAAGCGCGAACTTGTTGACGCTAAGAATCATGCAGACTCTTTGATCAACGCAACCGAAAAGAGCCTAAAAGAACACGGCGACAAGGTAGACGAATCAACCAAGTCTGAAATTGAAAAGGCAAAGGATGATTTAGCAGAAGCAGCAAAGACTGATAACACTGATGAGATTAAATCCAAAATAGAATCATTGACTCAAGCATCAATGAAACTAGGGGAAGCAATCTACAAGGCACAACAAGCAGAAGCACAAACTGAATCAACAAATACTGAATCTAAAAAAGAAGATAATGTAGTTGATGCAGAATACGAAGAAGTAGACAAGAAGTAATCACAATGGGCGGTGCATAAAAACACCGCCCATAAATATTGTCATGAAAAGACCGATGTTCGAACATAACAGTGCTGTATATCAATACAATGTAGCAGACTGGGAAATCAAAAAATCTAAGATCAAAGAACTCATTAAGCAAGGACGATTCAAAAGATTAGAAAACTTCTATTCGGACAGAGGACAAAACTATTATCTTGATGAATTTTTGGAAATTTTTCAAGACGAACTAAATCAATTTAAAGATGAATTAGGTGTTACCGAAATTAATGTAACATCAGTTTGGTGTGTGAAATATGACAAAGGAGACTGGCATGTTCCGCATACTCATTCTGCTTCAGGATTTTCGGGAGTCCTTTATTTAGATTACAATGACGACGAACACACAGGAACCTATTATCTTAATCCCATAACCAACCCAATTACTGATGAGACGGACATAGGATGTCCTTATGTTTATGAAGGAAATATTACAATAGTTCCTAGTAACACTATGCATTTTACGTATCCTAATCAATCAGATAAGGTTCGTAGTATTATAGGATTCGATATGAAATTTAACAGGAGAAATAAATGAAGTTTGCTTACTTCAATCCGCTAGTAATGGCAATAGAAGATGTTGATGCAGGCGTTTTTACATCAATCAAGGAAAGCGTAGATAAAGCACACGAGAAAAAAGAATTAAATGATGAAGGCGATCCTAATATTAGTATTAGAGGCGGGCAACAAATACAATTAGTTCCTAGCGAATTTGATATCGATACTACACACATTAAAAATTTTATCGAAGAAAAATGTAGAGAATATATCGATAATGTTGTACGAGTAACTGGTGTGTCCGATCTAACGGGTTATGATCCTCATTTAATTAGCGCCTGGACCATTAAACAAAAGTCTGGTGACTATCAGGCTCTTCATACACACGAAGCACATATAAGCGGAAATATCTATATTGAAACTCCTGAGATAGGTATTAATGATAAGGAATCGGATGCCGACATAGAATTTAGGCTTCCTTATATTAGAAACCCTGCACATTTTATTTTTACTGATCATTGGAAATTTAAACCATCTGCAATGAAAATGATTATATTTCCTAGTTATTTGCCTCATACAGTATATCCTTGGAAGGGTGACGGCAATAGAACCATTTTGGCATGGGACGTAAAATTAATGTCCAAAACGGCAAAATAACCGTTGACAAACTCCATAGATACTGCTATATTATAATTTGTTGTTTAGGAATACTTGTATTCCGAAAACAACCGGTAAGGTAAAGGGTAGACGAGAGTGGACCCGATATTAGGTAACTAATGTCTCCATACAGAACGCTGTGATAAAGCGACCACTGTGTGACCCGACTCTAATATACTTGTTTATTGTTAGTCGGAAATAAACAGTTTATGCATTTTGATTATGTGTAGATTGTGCAAGGTCTTAGGACTGTTGAATTTTGTTCAGTCCATTACTTGACCTTTTACTGAACCGTCAATTTAAATAGAAAGGCATTGATATTATGGCAAGAGTATTTGTAGAAGAAGCACTTAAAAGAGTAGAAGGCGGCCAACACGAACTAATTCAAATGGCAGCAAAGAGAGCAAGAGAAATAGCAGGAGGTAGCAAACCACTAGTTAAAGTCGATAGTCCACACGAGAAACCGACAGTAACTGCCCTAAGAGAAATAGAAGAAGGTTTGTATACTATAGATCATTTCGAAGGCAAGATTAAAAGTGCAGAACAAATAGCGGAAGAACAGGCAAAACAAAAAGAGGAGGCCGAATATGAATATCAACCTACGCAAAGCGAATAACGTCCAAAACAGCATCCAGGATGCTATCAATAATATCGACATTACGATGTCGATTGAAATCAACGAATTTCAGGATCCTATAAAGGAGATCCAGTCAGCAAACGACTCATTGTTTGCAAACGATGCCCGCAGGATGAAACTGCTTCAGGCATTCTATAATATCCGTGCCCTAGTGGCAACGGCAAATGCAAGTTGTGGAATCTCCACTAACCTTGCCAAGGCTGCTTTCATTGAGAAGCGCCTCCAGCAATTATCATCTATTGCAGGTCAGAAGCCTGTAACTGATATGGAAGTTATCAAGGGTCGCCTTGATAAGATCAAGGCTCGTGACGATAAGGAATATTATGGTCGCGATACTCTTAGCACCTCAGTAATTGGTGCTGAGCAGATTGCTCAAGCAAAGGCGCAGATCAAGGATCTTCGCAAGCAGAAGCAGAAGATTAATGATGAGAATCTTGATCTAAACTTCAAGACGGAAATTCCTCTGAGCGAGGATACGGTTAATATATTAACCGAAGAAGGAATTTTATAATTCTGAGCGGGTGTAGTTCAATGGTAGAACGTGAGCCTTCCAAGCTCAATATGAGGGTTCGATTCCCTTCACCCGCTCCACTAACACAAGGTAGGTAACATGGCAACTAAAAAAGAAAAAGAAGAACTGGTAGAAATATTAAAGTTTACTCCGCAAAAGGTTGTGCTTTCTCTCTGGGGATACGGAGGCGAAATTGCCTACGGTAAGATCAACAAGGAACAGTTTGACTATTGGAAGGACAAGGACGAAAGTGAAGTCATAGAACACTGCACGGCATTCGATGAAGAAGATAACGCAAAGATTCCAGAAGCAGCAAGGTTCATTGAAAACGGTTCTTGGTATGACAGCGAAGGACTTCTTGATCACATGAGTGGCTGCGAATTTAACGGCAGCAATCATATTACCGTGGAGCCAGAAACAGGCGATACTATCTTTGATGAGAAACTAGATTACGATGCCCTGGAAACGCTAGGTGTTGAAATCAGTGGTGATGAATCATTCGCTTCAAACCACGATGATGTCGAATACTACTATTGTTTCCAATCAACTGAAAAGGGAACATTCTTTAGTGCAGAGTTTATGCTCAGGGCGCCATTTGATCCTAAGAAACTTAAAATTGAAACCATGGATGTTGAGGGTTGGGATTTGGTAAGTGCCGTATCATATGATGGAGAAGAGCTCGAAGGCATGGACGGATATGACACAACAGGCAAGGGTTACTACTGCTCAATCAATGAAGTGTAATGTCTCACAATATCTACGAAACAAATGATATAGTTAATGTTACCACAGAAAAATACTTTGGAACAACTATCTATACAGTTGATAACCTCTTCAAAACCCCAGAACTAATTGTAGACTCTTTAGAAAATATCAATGCTCCTCTATGGAAGCATGAGGAAAAACCTTCCTATAACGGAATCCACTTCTTTGATCGTAGACACTTTGTTGTAGATGATCAACTCATTCCAGTACACGAAAAACTAGCAGAAGTGTGTGGAGGGAAACCTCGACCAAAATACAATAATAGATTTTCAACTAACTTTTGTAAGTTTACAAAAGATCCCTTTAACGATTATAAAAATAATTATTGGTGGCCGCATTATGATGCACCCGGATATACTGCGATAGTTTATCTTAACGATATTACAACAGCAGGAACAAATTTGTATGTAGGAATAGGTGAAGATATTGAACCGGACAATCATGAACACTATGCTCCTTGGAAACCTAAAAGTAAATACTATCGAGCAAAGACACTAGAAGCCAAGTTTAATCGTTTGGTAATATTTGACGGCGGCACATTCCTTCATGGTATGGCCATTGACGATGATACGTTTTTTAATACCGAAAGAAAGAATTTGGTAATATTTTTGGATAAATGATATGGCTGAAGTAGAATTATGGTTTCCTGTAGCAATCTATCACGAATTAAATCTTTTTCCATCTGATAGAAACAAGCAGTGGAAAGATTATGCTTTTACCTTAAAAGAAAAATATCCTTCTGGATCAGACGGATGGGTCGGTGATGTATACACAACACATGGTACCTATGATATAGTTAAGGACGAAAACTTCAAAGATTTGGTAGATGAAATAACCAAACACGTAAACAATTTTGCAAAATCATTTAACTGTCAAAAAGAATTCACTTGCAATAGTGCATGGTTAAACATAAATGATAAAGATCATTTCCAAGAATATCATCATCATGCAGGACAATTATTCAGCGCAGTGTATTACATAGAAGCACCCGAAGGGTCAGGAAACTTAGTTTTTGAGGATCCTAAGGAACCTGATATGTTTCCTTTGCCTAACATAACAGAAAAAAACAGCCTGAGTTTTCAAACTTGCGATCATACTCCTATCACAGGAAAGTTAATTATTTTTAGATCATACATGAGACATTTAGTAGAAAAGGGCACAAACACTACTCCAAGAGTAAGTGTGGCGTGTAATTTTAATTGATATGAATATTATCGATAGCAATGATATCTTTAAGAAGTTTGATTTTAGTTCCATAATCACGCAGCAGGATATTGATTTTGCTATCAAAGAAATCAAAAACATCATAGATTCAGGAAACTATTGGGAAAACTCGCCCAAGTATCAAACCAAGGAAAACATATTTGCTAGACAGGATCCTGTTTGGTTAAAGTTTAGAATGAGTTTTTTATTCAGCATTTTTATGTATTTTGGGCGTGAAGTTAAGGTAGCAAATATGCAGGCCTGGAGTTTTATGACCAACAAAGAAGGTGCGGAGAATAGAGAAAGTTTATGGCATCACCATCAACACAAGTTACAACCTATGAACATGAGCGGTATTTTCTATTTACAAATACCGGATGACGTTGAAAATCGCGACTTATGCGGTACTGAGTTTGCTCCTAATGGACCCGAGAATGAGGGCAAGTTTCACATAAAACCAGCAGATTTTCACTGGTTAATATACCCTAGCAAGTACTGGCATCGACCTGCAGAGCCGCAGAGCAGTAAATATCGCTTTATTATTGCCGCAGATGTTGAAATACACTAACTAAGAAATCCTATAGTATCTTTCTTCTTGGCATAAATACACTAGCATAAGAAGTAAAATTTGCCAGGAGTTTAAAAGAATATGCCATTACAAATAAGAAGAGGAACCGAAGCAGAGCGCCAGTCGGCAGTAAGTTTAGTGCCACAATCGGGCGAGCTAGTTTGGATTACCGATACAGAACAGTTATACATTGGTGACGGAACGACCCAATTAAAAACCCTTTCACCTATTACGGGTTACACAGATGAATTTGCCATTGATGCAGTTGGACAAGCATTATCGGGCGGAACACATTCAGGAATTACATTTACATACGGAACAGCACAGGATGCAGCAGACAGAATTGATGCAACTATTAATCCGACACAGAGCTTAACAAATCTAACAGTAACTGGCAATACTACTTTATCAACTACTACCATAAGCGGAACGCTATCCGTGACTGGCAAACTGATAGCAGATTTCAATGGTAGCATACACGCAGACGATTCAACACTATTAGTTGACGGCGTCGATGCAAAGATTAACCTGGACGGAACGGTTAAGGGCAACATTATTCCTGACGTAACTGAAGCATACGACATTGGTAGTTCTTCGCTTAAATTTAGAGACATGTATCTAAGTGGAACTTCTTTGTACCTAGGTGCTGCACAAATTACTTCAACAGGGTTGGTAATTAATCTTCCAGCAGGATCCACCATTGATGGAGAAGTCATTCAAGCAGAAGTTTCTGAAGAGGATGCATTTGTAAGAGATCTACAGGGTTCTGTGTTTGGTGATGATTCAACACTATTAGTTGATTCTATTGCTTCACAAATTGTTGGTAATGTTAATAACACGACTACGACTTCAGAAGATATTAACGCAGGTGTTGTCATACTTTCGGGACAGGGTTCAACAGGACAGAAAGCGGGTCTTAAGATTGTTACAGACGGTAACGCAGATGACAACTATGACCTAATTACTGTTAACTGTTCTCAGAACGATGTAGTTGGTCCGGCTCTAGTTTTTGAAAGATCAAGAGGAACACCTACTTCTCCAACCGCAGTTGTGAGCGGCGACGAAATCATGGGTATGTACTATTTTGCTTATGATTCAACAGACACTCCGGCACCGTCAGCCTCTATTGTTGTTACAACAGAAGGAACTATTGGTTCAGGAATTGTTCCGTCTAAGATGGAATTAAGCACAGCAGATTCAACAGGAACTGCGATTGTTGGTTTAGGTATCGATAGCAATCAAATTTTAAGTGTTAAAGATAATACTGTTGCTGCTGGTGTAGCATCAGGCGAAGTTGATGATAGTGCTGCCGTAGATTATTTAAAACTTAATGTCGGTGGAACTGAATACGCTATTCCATTATACGCTATTCGTCCGTAATAGAACTTACCTGACATGTGTGAAAAAATGTATTGCTGGCATTTACAGCATAATGCAAATCTGTAGAGTCAAACTTCCAAACATCTCCGGCTTTCCAATCAGTTATGCTTTGTTTTTCAAAACCAACATATTGACCGAAAATAAAATCTTCTAAAAATACTAGATATCTAAAACACTGTTCCACTTCTGCATTATGTTCTTGTCTAAGAGTATAGAACGTGTCTCTATGGGTGGGTAATATTCTGTTAGGAAGTATACATGTCCAACTGACGCTTCCTTTTTCTAAATTAAATGCTTGTTTGAATTTATCAGCATTGGGTAATTCATCATTAAAACTCTGTAACAGATAATCTCTGTTGTAATACTTACGATCGAGATGATCAAAGTTCTTGGCAACGAAATCTACCTGCCTTGCATAGGTGTGTTCTGCTAGATCGTGTGTCCAGAAGTTGTCTATGTTCTTAACAAATTCAATCATTTCTTCTTTGCCTTCTTAATCATTTCCTTGTATTCTCCGTTTGGATGATCTAGCAAATGATTGTGATAAATGTCAATAACCGTCTTGGGTGCAGTTCCATCAAATAGTGTAGGAACGAATCCATGCAGTATGCTTGCCACTCCTGCCCAGATAAGTCTAAATCCGGCCAGTATTGCCCACCTTAAATGCTGTAGATAAGTTACTTGGCTCTTGGTTAGATGCTTGTTAAACATGATTCCTAAAATACTCCCTTATAAGTTCATTGTCTATTTTAATACCAGACATAAAACTCTTTTTCTTTATCGCTGCTATCTTGTTAACTTTTACTTTTTTAAATTCTTTGTTTATGTAATTAATTATCTCATTGTAATCATCTGGAATAACCTCGTCCCAAAATGCCAGGTATAGGCAATTCATTACGGAATCAGTTACTATGTAGGCGTTTTGATATTTGTTATTGATATCGTTAATTACTTTTATATCTACAATCTCACCGTCAATCTTAATTAGATCATTTCTACCCTTGTGTATGTAGTAACCATTCTCTATTTCAAATACATCATTTGTTACTATCTCCGTATCATAAAAGGGTAAAGTAACTCCTATTAGATTGTTTTCCTTTATTTCTATCTTATAGAAATCGTCCACTATGCTAAAGTGTGACGAATCCTTATCTGTGGAATCCTCATCAATATAGCATTCAACCACAGCACCGCTAGTTTCGTTTGATCCAAAGATGCTGGTAATGGATTTGAACACGCCCTGTTGAATTGCCTGCTTTGCACTATCCTGTATATAAGATAATGTTTGAACATTCAGTAATGGCCATGCAATGCCTTGTCTTACACTTGCTTCAATAAACTTATCAATCATGTAAGGGTAAGGAAATATAATGTATTCCAAATCTTCCTTGTGCTGTTCTATGTCTTTCACAAACCCGTCAAACTCTATGTCCTCGTCCACATCATAGAATACGTGTTCCGTTACAGCATCACTAACTAAAGATGGAAGAAGATATACTGCTATGCTGCTGCCATGATTTAGATTCTTGATATGCATGCACTTGCCTGCAAATTTTTTAGAATTCCGTTTAGAAATAGCAGCCATGAATTCGTGAGTGTGTTCAACAATCTTTGGTGTTCCGGTTGTTCCACTGCTCGTGCATCTTAGGATGATATCGCTAGGATCCGGTTGTATCTTATTCAGTTCAACTAGTTGTTTTGCTGTGGGGTATATCCTTTTTATGTCCTCATGAATGTTATAGGATCTAACAGCACAATTAACAAAGAAGTTGTGCTTGTTACACTCGGAAAGATCATCACTTGGTATGTCGTGTAGGAATATGTCTATGGGAGAGAGCAAGGTTGTCTTGGAATCATAAAATTCTATGTCCTTGAAATCGTCACTCCTATTATAATCAACAACAACTATCTTTAAGGATAGTTCTGCTGCCGCAATGCATATTGCTAGGTAATCTATATTTACGACCACCAAGCCGATTAGTATCGACTCGCCCTTCTTTGCTTTACACTGCTCGTGTAGAATGTGTTTCCATGTATCAATCTTTCCAACAAGATCAGCCTTGTTACCCTCAACGCAATCAAAATTCTTGCTGACTAGATCTCTTGAGACTATCATGAGTAATCCTCTAGTTCGCCTCTTCTTCTTAGATCCAATGTGGTGCAGTGCAATCCTCCACTGAGTGTTTGTGCGTGTCTCATTCTAACAGGCACAGTATCAAATCCATGCTTCTCCAATACACGCATTAGATTAGTTTGGTCCTCACCTACAACTACCGTGGTTGGATCAATGCTCAGTATGTTCATTCCTATGTATGGACTACAAGGACTGATGCTGCCTGGACCCTCTACGGTTGTAGGATTTATGTTTACATCTTCAAAGTAGATCTTGTCCCACTTATCAAATATCCTAGGACAATTCTCCGGAGTTACTCTTGTGCTGTTTAATAATACTTTGCCAGGTGCCAGTGGAACTATTGTGCTGTCCATGTGTGCAAAACTATAGATGTGTTCAGCAGCATGTATTCTATAACCCCTATGTTCTAACACGTTCTTCAACCACTGCATGCCTAGATGATTGCCCGTGTTGGATATTTGGAATAGTATGTCCTTGCCCAGTCTTACACAATTGGGTGCATCAAAGATTGGTTCCAAGTTTAGTAAACTTGGCTTGCCATCTATGTCCTCAAACTGATAACCATCATCAGGTAGTATTGGCTTTGGTGCCGCAATCCATTCAACACCATCCTTGACTGCCTCCAGCATTATGTCGTGATATGCTCTTGTTTCAAAGTATCTTGAACGGCAGGCACTGGGTGTTTCTATTATTAAATTCTTTAAGGGTAACAATAGATCTCTAGGACACCAAGTATACCAACCTGTGGTCTTCCACTCAGGAGTGCTAAACTCAACAGAATGATCCAGCGATTTTGGCCTATGGACCTTGATTCCCATTAGTGTTAACTTGTCAGCAAGGTCGTCAAGATCCTCGTTGGCTTCATCTATTAACCATTTTGGATAGGCGCCTTCTAGTGGCTTGATATCTTTTATGTCATGATTGGAATAGCTCATGTTCATGGTGCTGCGATCAACCGTAGGAACACGGGCATGATCGGCAATGCCGACTATGATTTCTTCCAATGGATCCCAATGATTGTTTGTTGATATTAGCATAATAATATTTAAGTTAATTTATTTTTGGATACTGCAAGCCTGATAGATACCCACCATTCATCAGTCCAGTTCCAAGCACTATGTGGTATCTGTGTATCAAACGTAATAATATCCTTGTGTGAATGAACTTCGTCCTCTATCTTGACTGCAACCTCGTTGGCATCATAACTAGGAACAAACATGCCTATGTATACGCTCAGCCAATCAATCTCGGCATAAGGTTCCAATTCTGTAGTGTCCACGTGCGGATACAATTGCGACTGCGGACCGAATCCGATTATCATTGCATCACGTATTTCCGGAACACCTTCGATCAATTGCTTGGTCTTGGGGAACAGCACATCGTCAACCTTGATAAAATGCAGATCCATATCCTTTCTGTCTCTTGGATGCACATCAGTTAGATCCGGCGAGTCGTCAACATCGGTCACTCGAACAAAGTGTGGCAACAACCTTTCAATGGATTGTGCTTCCTCTATTGCCTGCTGTTGTATTTTATGATAGATGGTTGATAACATAATCTTTATTAGGTATGCTTGTTTGTTTAATTAAATCTACAATTTCATTCTTGTCTTTGTAATTGGCAATGTCAAGATGCTTGGGATATGTTAGGACATTCACGGTCCATTTACAATCCAATGCTCTAACGTATTCTTCCAGTTCCTTTATGCCTTGCCAATTGTTTAGATGCAACACCGTATTAATTTCTAAATTAAAATCCAGCATTTCAACCTGCTCGATGAATCTTGTTACATCACTCCAACTGCTTCCGCTCCTGACCCTGTCGTTAAGATCCTTGTAGCCGTCAATGCTCAATATAAACTTCACGCTATTGAATTTTCTCAACAGGGCAATATCTTCTATCAGGAATGTTCCATTGGTGTTGTATACTACATCAACCCTTGAAGGGTCCTTGACCAACTCCAAAAATTTTCTATGCCTGTTTGTCATTAGTGGCTCACCACCTAGGAACAATATCTTTTCTATGGTATCCGGAACGTCTGTTACTTCATCTATTTCCGTATAGGATAACTTGCCCGTTTCTTTCTTGGCCCATGCAGAACTGAATTCGCTATTGCATCCATCACAGGTTAGATTGCAGATGTTATCAAACCCTATTTCAAGGAACTTTAATTCTACGGTATTAGTATCATATTTTTCGTTGAACTCTTGGCGTAGGCTCTTCCTACCGTTTGCTTCTTCGTGCATACACTTGGCACACTCAGGCATCTTTGATACATCGCTCTGTCTTAGTTTTTCATACACATCGGATTCTAGTATATTTGAAATGCTCGTATCGAATACTGCTACTGGTCTTTTAAAGCGACAGCAAGGAAATATCCTATTGTCTCCACGTATGTTCGTGTGTTTCCAAAATGCGGCGCACTTAGTCATTGGGCAATCTCCTAATGAGTTGTGTGTAACCAATACCCTCAAAATAGTATTCTATTTCCTCTTCAGGAACACCAAACTCATTCTTGAATCTTTCTAGAAGTTTATCCTGTGCAGCAACGTGATTAAAGAATACATCATAATTGTGTTCGGTGTCCATGCGTATTGCGTCATCATGTTCTCTGTGTTCTAACAAGTATCTTGTGTTTTCCACTACCGCATCAAGTCTCTTGTTTTCGTCATCTATCGCATGGTAGTGTGGTATGGGAAGATATTCCTCAAAGGTTCTGTATCCTAGATCCTTTAGATATTTAAACTGATCAGGATGTCCTGCAAATATGAAAGGGTGCTTGTGCAAGAATACACGCCAGGACTTCTCGGTGGCAAATGCATTATCATCGTCCCAGTAGTTAGGACCCTCGCTAACTATGCTGAACAGAGTGTTTTCATATACGCTGGAATTGATGTGTGCCGGAGCCTTGACCCAATCAGTTTCCACGACATCATGCCACACAACGTCAGTATTGCCCGAAGTGTATGAACCATAGAAAGGAGCAGCAGTTTCATATCTTCCATCGTAGGAACGCTTGCAATCCTTTAGGAACTTTTTATATTCTGTATCAGTGTAGTTTGATAGATGTTCTCTGCACCAATTGCTGTCAGCATCTGTCCAGGGCGGAAAGAAAGTCCACTCTGCTCTGTCCAACATTTTTGCATCATAGAACTTGCTCATCAAGCCTATCCTGTTTGGCCTGTCTGGCATGCCAGTTAGGAAAAGAAACTTGTCGTTATTGGGATTGAATTGTGGCAGTGCCGTGTGCCTATAACTATTGTAGATCATTCTCACATTGTAGTCAAAGAAGAAGTATGGAAGGGGCAGTCCTTCTATCGTTTCACCCTGTCCGCTTACTATGTATATGTTTTCAATGCCCTTGCTTAGTGCATGATCCTTA
>Ga0255770_10002143_pt1 | contig 17985 bp, 13 predicted proteins | sample 071ome_22_FD_179968 | JGI IMG/M metagenome (GOLD analysis project Ga0255770, IMG submission 179968) | Coastal salt marsh microbial communities from the Groves Creek Marsh, Skidaway Island, Georgia - 071404AT metaG (version 2) | ecosystem: Environmental > Aquatic > Marine > Intertidal zone >... | reverse complement strand
CGATGAACTCGTCTTTACCGCTGCGGTTCATCTTTTTAATCCCTTCCGTATCCCCTGGCTTCGTCGGCGGTAAAATCGTATCGTACGTTTGGACCATGGTTGAATCCATCTGACAGATTAACTCCGCGACCACTTTCTCTTCGCCATCTTTAAAGTCGTACACGCTTATCAAATACCCGTTCGTTTCGCCCGCTTGGTTTTCGTTTATCGCTTCCAACGTCATTCGCTTCCCGAACGTCGCCAAACCGCCATCGGTAAACGTCATATCCGCCCATCGGTACATTTGCTTCACAAAATCCACGCGTCCAATGTGCGGAGGAATCTCGCACTTACACAATTCTTGCAACCCAGGCGAAGTTTCGATGATTTCCGCTCGCGTCACCACGGATACTTGTCGTCTTTTAGAAGCAGCGGATAATCGGCTGCTGGTCATCAAACTTCTTCTCGAGGAAGAAGAGGAGGCCGACGACGCGCCGAACTGCGTCGACAAAGAGCTGGTCGTTGCGGATGCCATTGTTTATACGTATATATAACGTGTGTGTGTGTGTTTGTATATATACGTGCGTGTGTGTATATATCCAAGCGATGAATATGTGAGGAAGAAGAAGAACAAGAAGAAGAAGAAGATAGAAAAAAGGTGCACCCGGACGCTTTTTTTTCTTCTTTCGTGAGATGGGGACGCCGTCATGGGACGCCACGAAGGTCTCACTCGACACAAAAAAAGGGAGGAAAAGGAACGCGGTGAGAGGGGCTTTCTTTTCGAGAGAAGGAATGGAAGGAAGAGATGGAGAAATTTGAGCCGCGAAAAAAAAAAGAAAAAAAAAAGAGAAAAAATTTTCTTTGTTCGTGGGGGGCAACTCAAACAATCCGCACAAAAACAAGAGCGTGCGTATCCGCGCACCACAAAAGCGCACGCGCAAACACATCTCATCGTCCGTTTGGTCACCTTTTTTTTCGTTTGTTTTCGTAATTCGAGCGCGCTGATTCGTCATCATTTTCGGATTCGGGAGCGAGACGAGAACGCAGCCGACGACGACGACTTCATCCTCGGACGAAGAAGAATCTTTGCCATCATCATCTTCACCATCATCGAGGAGAAGTAGAAGAAGAAGAAGGAGGAGGAGCAGAGAACAAAACAGAAGAGAGTCTCCGTCGCAACTGCTGTTATCAGACGAAGAAGAAGAAGAGGGATATTCAACGTTCTCTGAAGAAGAAGAAGAAGAAGAAGAAAACGGGAGAGAAGGAAGAATGATGAAGAAAAACTTCCCCATCGGGACTCGATATTTAATCAATCGAAATGGAGGCAAAAATTTCTCCATCGAAAAGTACCGATGGTCGGTTTTGGGTTTAACTTTTTTGAGTTACACGATGTACCACGCGACGAGGAAACCGCCGTCGATCGTGAAATCGGTTTTGAATCCAGACTCGACGCAGAGAGAGTTAGGGAGAGACGGGTGGGAACCGTTTAGCGGGCCGGACGGAAACTCTTTGTTAGGATCGATTGACGTTTCGTTCTTGGCGGCGTATTCTATTGGGATGTTCTTTTCCGGACACATTGGCGATTCGATGGATTTAAGAAAGTTTTTAACCATCGGTATGGTTGGGTCTGGGTTTTTCGTCTGCTTGTTCGGTTTGGCGTATTTTTGGGACATTCACTCGATGTATTATTTCGTGGCGGTTCAGATTATGGCTGGGATCTTCCAATCAACCGGGTGGCCGTCGGTCGTTTCTGTTGTTGGAAACTGGTTCGGAAAGAGCAAGAGAGGTTTAATCATGGGCGTGTGGAACGCTCACACGTCGGTGGGGAACATTCTCGGTTCGTTGATCGCGGCGAGATGTTTGAGAGACTCGAATTGGGGGATGTCGTTCATTATCCCTGGCGTTTTGATGGCGCTGAGCGGCCTCGTGATTAATTTGTTTTTAGTCGTCGATCCTGAAGATGCGGGACATGCGTCACCACACGACACATCGTCGCATCAAGAAGGAGGAGATATTAGCGAAGATAGAATTGCACTGACGTCTGCAGCGGCTGGGGGTGAATCGATGTCCTCCATGGTGTCCTCGGACGACGAGAGAGCGTCGACGCCTGGATTGGGAGGCGGGTCGTCGCGTTCGGGATTCACGGAGAGACACCAAAGCGAGGCGGTTGGATTTAGAGCAGCGCTCAGAATCCCTGGTGTCGTGACGTTCTCTTTGTGTTTGTTCTTCACCAAGCTCGTCGCGTATACGTTTCTGTATTGGCTTCCATTTTACATCGAAAGAACTGAAATCGGTGGCGAGTATTTGTCGGCGGCGAAAGCGGGCGAGTTATCGACACTTTTCGATATTGGGGGTGTCGTTGGTGGTATTTTAGCGGGATATTTGAGTGATAAATACAACGCGCGATCCATGGTTTCCGCCGGGTTTGTGTATGCGTCCATTCCAGTTTTGTATTTGTATCGAGAATACGGCTCTTTATCGATGAACGTGAATGTTGGATTTATGATGTTGGCGGGCGTTTTAGTAAATGGACCATACGCGCTCATTACGACCGCAGTATCCGCAGATTTAGGAACGCACGAAAGTTTAAAAGGTAACGCAAAGGCGTTGGCGACGGTGACGGCGATTATTGATGGTACGGGATCTATCGGGGCGGCTATCGGGCCGATGTTGACTGGGTACATTTCCAGTCGCACGAACGATTGGAACAACGTATTTTATATGCTTTACACGGCTGATTTAGTCGCGGGATTACTACTCACCCGCCTGGTTCTTAAAGAAATACGAGCAATGGTTGCGTTGTAAGATTCAACTTTCAATTATATACATGTAGTTCTCAAAAGAGAAATTCAAAAGCAAAAAGCTACACCGCGCAAGCGAGACTTGGTGTACTTTTTTTTGTGCCTACTGCTTCTAAATTCTCTCCATCACTCAACCGGACGATCTTTTGATTCCGGATTTTTTCAAGTGTCGCTCGTTTGCTTCGATCTTTTGCTCGATAGCTTTTACGCCTCGCTGAGCTGCTTCTTTCCAACTTTGTAATAACTCTTTCGCTGTTCGTCTCGCCTCGTCGGTCATGCTACAATCGTCCTCGGCGATAGCGCTTACCGCGGAGGCAATGGGAGAGAGCTCTAACAGCTCGAGACTCATATCGACATCTTTCAAGGCATCTAACGCAGAAACAGCGCGTTCTGGAGGTAACGTGTTCGAACCGAGACGCGTGACGATACCTCGAGCGATGTCGCGAAGCGCTTCAACCGTAGATGCGTCTGCTCTTTGCGTCGTCCACGTGAACGAGGCTTGCAAATTTTGCTTTTGATTTTCAGTAACTCCATCGCTAAATTTGACATTTTTCTTATCGTCGCGAGCTTTGTTCGACGCGGTGATAGCGGTAGTGATGGTGCTTTTGTCGTCGTTTGTGTGCTTTTTCATCGCGGTGATAGGAGCCATCTGGTCCTCCTCGGATGCTTCGAGATCTTTCAGTTCTTTCTTGGTGAGCGGGGTCGTTTTGAGTACTTCGTCCAACCAAGCCTTCGCATCTGCGGCGTTTGTAAACGACGGAGGGTTCCACGATGGCTCGCACAGCGCGCGCAACTCGTCTGATACGATGTAATTGTAATGCCCGTTTGAGTTCTCTTTTCTTTCCTTGATGATTGCAAAAATACCTCTCTCGTTCAATACGCGTGAACGAAGATAGAAGCCAGAGCGCTTGTGGAAGGGATTTTCCTCCATATCTTTCTTTGATGCGATGGATTTCGCATTGATCTCTTCGTAGCAGGAAAACCGACAATTCGATAACGGCAGTTCTCCGCAGTTCAGGTTGTTTAGCTCCTGTTCGTCGAAGAATGCGAGGCTGTTCATAATATCGGAGTCGTAAGAAAATTTCTCGTCGACCGCGCCGCCGCAGTCGTCATCCTCCGACGTACGACAAAGGTCGCTTCTTTCACCTAATACTACTTCTCCTGTTTTGTTATTATTATTATTATTATTATTATTCTCGTTGTCGTCGTCATTGACATCGCCATCGTCGTTATCTTCGTCGCTCCCATCGATTGTGCCCGGGAATGGATCTTCGCGATGCCCAAAAAAATCTTCATTCTCGGCACCTTGGCTTCCTCGTCTTTGTTTCTTTGTCGTTGGAGGAGAGTATTTAATCGAAACGAATTTTGGTTTTGTTTTAGGTCTCTTTCTTAGTTGTTGTCGCAATTGTCTTTCTGCTTCCTCTTCTGCTTCTCTTTCTTCTTCTTGTCGTTGTTTCAAACGCTTCTCCGCCATCTTTCTTTCGTGAGATTCTTTCACCGTATTCACGGCAGACGAATACGCCAAATTTGACGCTATTCCTCCCGGAAGAATGCCCGTTCTCGTCCTTGGCGTTACCACGCGAGCATTTTCTGATCCTTTGTGATAGCAATCTCTATTCCCGGCGCTTTCGCGTTCACGAACGGCTCGGCTCTTATCTTTTTCGTTTTCAACAACCGCTTCTTCCAAGTTCATCTTTTCCAGCCACGCTTTCAACTCGTCTCTCTTCGCCGCGCGCAACGTTCCGCCTATACTCGAGAACGGTTGCGGCAAATTCTTCGCGCTGTGAAACGTGTACGACCCTCGATTCCTCGTCTGTTCCCCTTCGCATATCAACACGTCTTTCGCCGCATCCTCTTTATGCGCCGCGTATATTTCTTTCCGTCCGAGAAGATTTTTCGAGGAGGACCGTCCTCGCTTTTGAGCGTTTCCTCTCGAGTTTTGTCCATCACTGGTGTTTATCTTCGACGCGACCACGTAGTGGCCAAAATAATCGCTCAATCTCATCGTCGTCGATGTCGTCGTCAGCGGTGATCCTCTTCCTCTTCTTTTCCGCGCTCTTCCCGCGTCTTCTTTTGGTCGTCGCTTTTTCCTTTCTTTTTTTTTTCGGGTTCGCGTATTTTTACCCGAGAAGAGACCCTTTTGAGACCTCTCTCCCTCTCTCTCTTTGTACGCGCGCACCCGCTCGCGATCGAAAGGATCTTCTGTTACTTTCTCTGTGTCTCTCTGTCTTTGCTAAGAGGAGGACGCACGAAACGCGTTTGGTGCGCGCGCGTGTGTGTGTGTGTGTGCGTAAAAGCGCGCCGCGCGTTTCTGGGGAAAGAAAGAAAGAAGAAAGTCAAAAGATAAAAATACGAACGACGAGAAAAGTTGGCACAAAAAAACAGAGCGAGAAAAAAGCAGAAAAAAAAAACTGCTCTGGGGAAACAAACCTCTCTCTTCTTCCGCATTAAACCAAAGAAAGAGAGAATATGAGCATGTTGAGACGAAGCGCTTTGACGTTCGCGGAAAGAGCGCTCGTCAGCAGCGGCCGAACGAGAATGGCGTCGGCCGCGCAGAAGAGAGGAATGGGTGCGTTTTTTTTAAAATAGCAGAGAGCGAGCGTCTCTCTCTCTCTCTAGTTCTTCTCTTCCAGAGGGGAGGGGAAATCGATCGTTCGGTTTTTTCTTTGTTTTTATTACGCACGTTTACGATAAAGACACGCGCAGGCGCACTTTCGACTGACCCTATTTCCTTTTCTCTCTCTCTCTCTTTCAAATTTGAATGAACGTGCAGCTGGTGGTGAAGGAGGCGTGACGCACGAAGGATTGACTATTCACCCGGCAGCGCCGGTGCATAAAATTTTAGGAACCGCCATGGGTGGGTTGATGTGGTTTTGGGTCATGTATAGATTTTACCACGACGGAGAGACGTTGATTTACGGACACGAACCGCATTTCTTACACGACGACCACCACGACGACGACGAGGACGGTCACAATAATAATAAGAAGCACTGATAGCCACCCCTTGTATAATCATTTATTACCAAAGTACATATTTGTAATTTCGTTTCAAAACTACTCTGGGCTCGCGCGCGGGTTTACTTTGTATGCAATTTTTTCTTCTAGGAATGCAGGTATGGTATATGTATATTAATAAAAGTTATTGTACGTGGAGGATCTGAACCAGTTGTAATCCGGGAGGAATTGGGTCGGACCGATGGACGCAATCGCCAATTCTTGATCCCGAATGTATTTCCACGCCGTCTCCTTCACCGTCTCCGCGTTCACCGCGTCAATTCTCGCAAACAACTCAGCTCTCGTCATTCTCTTACCGTACGTCAATAATTGTCTGCCAATCTCTTCGGCGTTGGACGACGTGGAGGACTCTTGGTGCAAAGTGAGAGACGCCTTCAACGCTTGCTTCGCCCTTTCCACGTGTTCCGGTTGACTTTGGTAAATCAAGTTTTGAAACTCTCGCATGACGGCGAACGCAACGTCGTCCAACGCGTCGTTCTTTTCTGTCGCTACGTGCACGCCGAACAAACCAGTGTCGGAGTAGTTGGTGTTGAAGGTCATGAAAGAGTTTCCTAAGTCGTTGGAGTGAAAGATTTGCGCCAACTTTGACGTCGCGTCCCCTGCGCCCGGGGCGTTTTTATCCCACGAACCCAACATCGCTTGCATGACCAACAACGGCACCGCATCCGGCGACGTCCAGCTCGCGCCCTTGAACGCGACCGCAAAGTTAGTCACTTTCATGTCGTCGTCTCTGATTCGCACTTCCGAACCGGTGAAGTGTCCCGGGTCAGATGTGATGGCGTCCTTGGTAGAAACGCCTTGCGTCGGCAAATCTTTGAACGCAGCCTCCGTCAATTTAACCAACTGATCGTGGTCAACCGCGCCAGTTCCAACTACAACCATTCTAGGGGCCGTGTAATGCGTTTTAATGTACTTTTCCAAATCCTCTCTGGTGATTTTTCTCACGTTATCCGCAGAGCCGAGAATGGTTCGACCCAATCCGGTGTGCTGAAACGCCGTCGCGTGCAAGTGGTCGAATAAAACCTCCTCGATTTCCTTCTCCACTTCCTCTGACTCTCTCAAAATCACTCCGCGTTCTCTTTCGATCGCTCTCTGCTCCAACGCCGATCTTTGCAAAATGTCCGACAAGATGTCCACCGCTTTGCCGATATCCTTCTTCAACACCTTGGCGTAATACGTCGTCTGTTCTCTCGACGTGTACGCGTTCAAGTGTCCACCCATATCTTCAATCTCTTGTTCCAAAGACGCCGCCGTTCGTTTAGCGGTACCTTTAAATGCCATGTGTTCCAGGAAGTGCGCGGTGCCGTTCGTCTCCTTGGACTCGTATCGCGATCCGGCGTCAATCCAGACACCGATGGTGGCCGTTTCGCTATACGGCGTCGCTTCCGTGGCGACGCGCAAACCAGACGGTAAAGTCGTAACCTGTGTTTTAAAAAGAGAAGAGATCACGAGTGAGCGATGCGCGGAAATGATTTATCGAGAGAGATGGAGAGAAAGAGAAAGAAAGGTCTCCAACGACGACGAAAGAAAGGAAGAAAAGTCGATCGATCATCGGGTTAAAAGAAAAAAAAATTCGATCCAAATTTCCACTGCGCTCTTCTCCGCTTCTCTTGGAGAGAGGAAAGAAGACGCGCTCTCCATCCGCGCTCGTCGTCGCTGACGAAGTCGACGAAGCAGACGAAGAACTTCACGTTTTTTAAGAAAAAAAAGAAGTTAACATCTCTCTCTCTCTCACCTTGCACTCGTCTTGCGCCAAAATCCCTCTGTGCGCGAAGTTCTGCGTCTCCGGGGAGCTCCATTTTAAAAAGACGCTGTTCGTGTCTTGTCCCAACGCCGGCGCCAAGTCCGAAGCGATGGCCGCGAAAGGTCGAATAATCGTTTCCGCGCTGACTGTGGTGGTGTTTTTGCGTTGCCTGATCGCGCGTTTCGCGACGTGCGCGAGTGCTCTCGATGCCATGTTTTTATTTTAAATACGACACGCGTGGTGTTCTGGCGAGGAGTTTTGCTCTTTTTTGCGCTGTCGTCTAGCCCTTTTTTTTCGATTCTTTTCTCTCTGCGAGTCCGCATTCACATCAAAACGAGACAAAAAATACACGCGAGAGAGAGAGAGAGAGAAGAGAGAAGAGAGAGTACTTTTTGCGGAGGATGAGCGCGAACGATCGAAGAGCGCCTTTGAGCTTTGCTTCGTCGGAACACCATCACCACCGCGTTCCACCACCACCGCGGCGAGAAGACGAGGATGATATCGACGACGAAAAGAGAGAAGAAAAAGAAGAAGAAAAAGAAGAGACGAAGACCGGAACGACGACGACGACGGCAGGAGCAGCAGCGCTCGACGACGAAGAACGAGTGGTGGTGAGCGAAAACGTTCTTTCCTTTCTCCAGCAGTTCGAACGATCCATGGAGGAGCTGCAGAAGGAGTGCGCGCTCGTGAACGAGGACGCGAGAGCGCACGCGCGGGAGTTAGAGAAAGATGTGATCGACATGATGGCAGATTTGGAGAGGAAGTGCGAGGAGGGGTCGATGAAAAACTGGGAGAGGAGAGAAGAGCTCTTGGCGATAAAAGAAAAGAGTTTTAAAGCGATGGAAATATTCAAGACGATGTGAGCACAAAGTTTCGGTCAATACTTCATCAATAGTGATACAAACATACACCGCTATTATATTTCATACGCGGACTGCATTTTTTTTCCTTCTTTCTTTTTAAACAACTACGTTGCAGTTATGCCGAGAATGTTTCCTTGAAACGCCCCGTCTTCTACTCTGAACCACGGGAGCGAGGTCGTGACCACCCCTTCGGCTTGTAAAGCGGGCAAACGTTTCAAAGCGTCTCTTGACTCCATACGATCGTCGAACCAATACTTTTGACCTTCAATCTCAAAGAAATCTTGGTCGCCTTTACCTAAAATTAGTACGCAATCGTTCTCTTCGGCCATCGCAATCGCCGCTCGAACCGCAAAGAATCTATCAACGATGACGTATCGTCGGACCAAATTTTGCAACTCTACCGCTTCAGATTGCGCGTTTGGATGAATCAAATACATGTCTCTCATGAAAGGAATGTCAGCAATTATGCCATCCGGAAGTCGTTCTTTGACCGCGGGTAAGTCGTACACGCGACTTCTAAAGCCGTCCACGACGTCTTCCAACAGATCGTAGGCATCTTCGTTCTTCGGTGACTGCGTGGTGACAAAGACAACGTCGGCGTATTTATCTACCGTTTCGCCTAATTTACGTCGCATTGCTTTCTCGGTTCCATTATCGATGGCAGCGTTAATGTCATTATTGGTACCATCGGCACCTACGACGACGATAACGCGTCGACATTGTGGAATGGATCTTGCAGATTGAATCGCGTTTCTGACATCCTCTGGAGTCTTTGCGCTATCAACTAAAGCACAGAATTTCTGACCCTCATCGACGAGTTCCATGCGACCGCCGGCAGGGTTCGCGCGTCCTAAGCCTTGCGCGATGTTTTCGAGAGGAATTTCAGTCGCTAAACCTGAAGCTATGGAAGCTAGGACGTTGGACACGTTCGCGTCTCCAACGAGCGCGGTTACAATCTCCGTTTCGCCAACTGGCGTAGATACTAAAACGGCAGTCTCAAAGAGAGATAAATCGACGCGCTCGCAATAAACGTCCGCAATATCTCTATGTTCGCGTCTTCGTGCATACGTTACTACCGGAACTTTACAGTTAGAAATGATCTCAGAGGCGAAATCATCGTCTAGGTTAACAATGACCCGTTGATGTTTCGGATCATCCAAAGAAGTAATAAACGCGAGGGATCTCTCTCGCCAGCTTTGAACTTCTTCTTCAGTTAAACTGCTCTCATAACTCGTCTCGAACGCATCTTCTTCTTTCTCTCCTTCTTCCCCTTCTTTTGTTTCTTCTTGTTCTGTGTCTGTTTTCTCTTCATCGTCTTCGTTTTCTTCACCGTCGTCGACATCTGATGAAGCCGAAGTTGACGCTTGTTGGTCTTCATCCTCGTTATTCGCAGTCGTCATTCTCGGAGAATTTGTAAAGACAATGATGTCTACGTCCACGCTATCGATGTGTCCCTTTAACAAACTTTCGTCCGAAATTTCCATGGCCACGGCGGACGCACCGGCGTCTACCATCCCAGATAAAATTTGCTGGTGTTGTAATGCATCGGGAGTTCTCTCTGGAATCTCGTACTTACCCTGATACGGCGCGAGCCAACCCGGCGCAGAGCACGCTCTGCCTTCGGTCAAATCTTGCTCTTCTGGAACCCAAACACCGCCGTGTTGCGTGATCTTCATTTCGGGAACGATTGGATCAAGATGTATTTCCTCGGCGCCGCAAGACGGACACGAGATAAAATCGCCCGATCCCATCTCTGCTCTCACATCTTTTGGAATACACGTCGCGCCACACTCTGCGCACGAGTGTGGGATTTCATCCAAATCTTCTTCCGATATTTCTGGCGTGACATAGTACCCGCTCGAAGTAACGACGCCGGCGCGATTGGAATACTCGTCCTCGTCGTCGTATTCGTCTTCATCATCCTCATCCTCGCTTTGGCCGTTTAATGCGTTCTTTTTCAAGCTCTTTTCGCTCGCTTCGAAGATTGATTTGATTAAATTACACGTGGTATCTTTACCACGATGACCTAACACACCCGCTATGACCAATTTACCGGAGGGATCTTCGTAAAACGCCTTGCCAAGTTTTCCGAGAATACCTTTTGTGCTCTTCACCACGGCGACGGGCGCTCCGTTCGCGTTTTCAGCAACCCCGTCTTCTCGCTCGGAAACAACCGCCACGGCTCCTCGCAACGCAATTGCATCACTCACGTCGGCGTGTCCATCGTGCGGATCTTGATCGTCGGACGAGTTATCAACGCACACGAAAAGGTCACCCGGTATCGCGTACCGTGCGTCCGAGACGATGCCGCTGATTTCCACATCTTCCTCCTCCTCTAAATCTATCCATTTTATGACCTCAATGTTTGCCGCTTCGAATGTGTCTCTCAACAGACCGACGTTTTCTTCCTCTTCTTCTTCTTCTTCTTCTTCTTCTCCTTCTCCTTCCTCATCCTCTTCTACTTCTTCGTATTCCTCGTCTTCGTCGAAACTTTCGTCTTCGTCGTCTTCGAAATATTCTTCGTCCTCCTCGTACTCCTCGTCCTCGTCTTTCGCTCTCAGCGCTTCGCCGAGCGATCGTCGAGGACGTAAAATAGAAGCAAAAGAGGAGGAAAAAGTCGAGCCGTGAAGGTGAAGCGGCGCGACGCTCGACGAGAAACTCAAAGTTTGTCGTCCTCGTCCTCCTCGTCGTCTGAGTTGTTGTTGTTGTTGTTCTCGTCGTTGTTGTGGTCCTCCTCTTTTCGTAAAAAAGGAGAAGGACGACGACGATGATGCAACGACTGTTTTACATCTCACGACTCTGTTTCCCGACGACGACGACGAAGCGCGCGTGGGAACAACGGGTGCATTCACCGCGCATCCCAAGGAAAACATGATATAGTTTTCCAACGAGTAGTACGTCTGCGCGCGTGTGCGTATATCAAAGAAGAAGAAAAAAAAAGTGCGCTTTTCCCTCACGGAGCCGGCGGCGGTCTATGGGAAAAAAGCGTCTACAGAGAGAGAGAAAGAGGTGCTTCTCGTCTCTTTTTTGTCTCGTCTCTCTTCTCTTCGGAAACGATCTCTCGATCCTCCGCGATGAACTCACTGCTAATATTTCGCCTTCGCGCGCTCTCGATCGGGTCTCTTCTCTTTCTTTCTTCTCTTCGCGCGAGAGATTGGAAAAAGAAAAAGAAGTGCGGCGAGAGTCTGTTTGCTTTTGCCCCTTTGGGGGAGGAGCGCGAAAAAAAAATTTTACGACGCACGACGAAGCGGCAAAAACAGAGAGAAGAAGAAGAGAGCAGAGATGGGGGAGAGAAGCAAAAGATTCCAAACAACGAACGTGTTTGTTGGCCGTCTTTGCGAAGAAGAAGAAGAAGAAGAAAATCGTTATTTAGAAAGAATAATAACAACTCGCGAGGAGTAAACCTAAATAAAACACACACGCCGGCACGCGTCCTTTCGATGATGATATCGCTGTCCTCGTCTCTGGGACTTTGTCCCGCGAACACGAACGACACCGTCTTTAACGGACAAAACGCGCGAAGCGGAGGCGGAGGAGGAACGGGGAGACGAGCGGCGATCGCGGTGGCAAAAGGAGGGGTGCGATTGCGCAGTCGTCGCTGTTACTGTTTTTCGGTCTTCCACCAAAGCAGCGGCGACGACGACCACGAGAGGAGAAGAAACGGACGGGAATTTACGACGAGCAAAAGCAGCGCGAATAACAACAACAACAACAACAACAACGATAGCAGAAGAAGAAGAACGAGAAGAAAAATGAGACAGTTTACGATCGTCAGAGCGACGAAGGAGGATAAAAAATCTTCCACGGCGAAAGAGGTGGATGAAATCACGAAGAAATGGGGACTAGAAGCTGGACTGTGGAAAATTTTCAAGTCGAACGACAACGGCGGTAGTAAAACGACGACGGGGGAAGAAGGAGAAGGGCAATTGAGCGGGTCTCGAATGGATATGGCGAAACAGTTGTTGAAAACCTACGGGTCCGCGTACTTAATCACCTCCATTTCTCTCTCTTTGGTTTCTTTTGGCGTGTTTTACGTGTTGGTGAGTTCCGGCGTGGATGTCGCGGCGTTGTTGTCCATCGTCGGCATCACGGCGACGCAAAATTCAGAGAAAGTTGGAACGGTAGCGATTGCGTACGCGGCGCACAAAGCGGCGAGTCCGATACGGTTTCCGCCGACGGTGGCGTTGACGCCAATCGTGGCTGGATGGATGGGGAAGACTGGGAATAAAGAAGAAGAAGACAACAAAGACGGAGAAGCCAGCGAAGAAAAGTAAGCGGAGAGAGAAAGAGAAAGAGAGAAAAGAAAAGAGGTTTATGATGCGAAGCGAGCGCTTCAAAATCGAGAAGGAAGAGAAAGAGAGAGAGAGAGAGAGAGAGAGAGAGAGAGAGAGAGAGAGAGAGAGAGAGAGGAGAGATGATGTCGTGTCGTCGTCGTTCTTTCATGAATCCGTCGTGTGTATGTAGTTTCACGGGTGTAAAATCAAAAATATCAAATATAAAACATCACAAAGGTGTGTTTGCGCGTGTTCGTTACAATTTTTTTCCTTCGTCGGCGCGAGATATTTTCTCTCCGTTCACAATCATATCGCACAAAACGCGCGCGACGCAATCGTCATGTCCTCTCGGACGACCGCGAAGAAATCAATGCTCGCAACAATTCTCCTCGTCTTCCTCTCCACCTTCTGCATCTCCTTCTCGTTTTCCCAACAACGCGCGCTCGTAACTCTCACCGACAAAACGTTCGAACACGAAACGCAATCGTCCACGGGACAGACGAGCGGGAAGTGGGTCGTCTACTTCGACACCTCTCACTCGTCGAATCACTTCTTAACGCCGACGCTGAAAGCGAGTTTGATGAAGTTGGATAAATTGCAGCACCAAGAACAACGAGGAGAGGAGGAGTACGGGGGAGAACCGTTCATCGCGGCGACGATTAACGTGGACGAAGAGTATTTCACGAGAGCGAGATTTGCAAACGCAGGCTTGACGTTCCCGTGTTTGGTGGTTTTCGAGCGACGGAAGATGCGACTGTTTGAAGCTAGGCATCCGGAAGGAGAAGAACACAAAGCGTTCGGGAAAGGCGTAAAAGACGTGCAAGAGTGGTTAGAGATGTCCAACGAGGAAAGCGAGGGAGGAGGAGAGGTTCGATATCTAAGTGTACCGGAACCGCTATCGATGGCACAAGCGACGAGCGTTCGGGCGCAGATGGCGATGCGAGTATTCAAAGAGGGTAAGCTTCGCGCGAAAAGAGATTGGCAACACGCGATGAAGGCGAAAGGTGAAGCTGGAATGGGCGCTATGTTCCACGAGATGGAGGAGAGTTTTAAAAAGTCGCCGAAACTTTACGGGTCGATTTTAATTGGCATCGCGTTAACGATGATTGCCTCGTTAATGGCAATGTCGTCGGTTTTGTTCGCAGAGCGACGAGGCGCGTCGAAGAGGAAAGAGGAGTAAGTGACGCGCGCGCGTTCGCGCTTGTACATGTAATATCAAAAGAAGGCATACTGTGTATTTTATGTGCGCAAGTGTATTATTATTATTCATTTGAAAAACAATCAGAGTAAAAAATGACCGCGAAAGTAAGGAGGTTGAACCGATTTCACGAGTTCATAGCCTTCATCGAACGCGTTTAGTAATTTCTCGTTAAGCGGTCCTTTCCTCGATGCGAGTAAATTTTCTCGACACTGCGCTATGCTGCTGGCTCCGATGATGACTCCATCCCCTTTCGCACCAGATAATTTCGAGTTGAAATACATCCATCTCAAGCTCGCTTCTGTCGGCGTAATCCCCTCCTCCTCGGCTGCTTTTTTAATCACCTCCACGGCTTCGAAATAAGCCTCGTTCCAGAAGCGCGCTTTGTACATCTCGTTATTTTTGAATCTTCCGGCTTTGATCCCTCCGTCGTCGCCGCTGCCGCTCCCGTTTAATAGCTTTTCGTGTTTGCCAGTCAACAACCCGCCGGCTAATGGATTGTACGCCACAAAGCGCATGTTCAAACTCTTCAACGCGGGAATCAATTCTGGCTCAACCTGTCGCGTCAATGGATTATACATCCCTTGGTATATCGTTGGTAAGACCCATTGATTCTCTTTACAAATCGCGTGCGCTCTCACCACTTCCCAAGCGCTCATATTTGATAATCCTAAAGTCTTGAACGCACCGGAACGATACAACCCTTGAGCGGTCTCCAACACGTCGTACAAAGTCGTCTCCGAATCTGGAGCGTGTAAATATAAAATATCTATGCTTTTTGGATCGAGTGCCGTTAAACTCTTTCCTACTTGCGCGCGAAACTTTTCAGCTCGTAATCCGCCCTCGCCGGCAACGCTCGCCATCTTTTCCCCCCACGGGTTTGCCTTTGTCGCGACTGACAGTTTCGCGAGTCTCTCTTTCGGCATGCGAGCGAATATGCGTCCTAATATTTCTTCCGTATTTCCTCCTGCGTACGCTATCGCCGTATCTAACTCAATCAAAGACGACGACGACGACGAAGACGAAGACGAAGACGTTCCTTTCTCAATCTCTTCGATAAAAAAATCCAAGAGCTTTTCACTCTGAGCTTCGGCCATATCTTCTGAACTGTAACTCCACCCGAACGTCATCGTTCCCAGGATGGTTTTCACCGGTAACCCCGACGAAGACGACGACGGTGGCATGGACGGCTCTTTCTTGACCATTTTAGTATCGTTAGCGTGGTCCGATGAGGAGGATGAAGAGGAAGAGCAGCGCGTAATTCTTAACTGTCCGTGTTTTCCCGAAGAAGAAGAAGAAGAAGAAGACGAAGAGTGTTTCGATGCCGACGAAAGGAACGCGCGGGTCGAGAAGGATTTTGGCGCCGAAGAAGCCGCCGCTCGCATTCTTTCACAGTTCGCAGCGGTGCTATCTCCCTAGCTTGCTTCTTATTGTTCTTTTTGTTCGAGCGTATTATCTCCGTGCGTTTGTTTATGACGCGTTCGTTGGTGAATGACGTGCCTTTCTTTTTCTTTGATGTGCTGCGCTACAAAATAATCTACTCTTTAAAATCTTCTAATAAAATCATCTATTCTAAATTATCTCTAAATCCGCCGCTGCGATGTGCAATCTAAGCAAACTCGCTCTCTCCCGTCCTTCTCTGTTTCATCCTTTTTCCGTTTCGTTCTTTTCCGAGGAAGAAAACAGAGCTTTCTCTTTTATAATTCTACCCGTATCTCTCCCGTTTTTCTTCATCGCTAAAGGCGAGTCTATGCCGTCTAGATTTTTACCTAAACCTTTACCTTCCTTCCATCCCATTTTCTTCATCATCTTCATCGCCATGGACATGCCTTTACTACTTCCCGCCGCCTTCTTCTTCTCACTCTCTTCCTTCTCTCTCATCTTTTTCTCGCGCTCTCCTTCTTCCTTGATTTTCTTTCGCTCCATCCAATCTTTCTCTCGCCGCGTCTTCTCCTCGTCATCTCGCGTGCGTTGGAGTTTCGCGTCCTCGTAGGAGTTTGGTTTGCACGGATCGTACTCGTTTGGACAGTCCCACGCCGCTGAGCTGCCATTGGCGGTGGTTCCTTCCTCCTCTTCTTGTTCTTTTATTTTCGCTCCGTCGTCGTTTTTAACGCGTAACGACACTTTAGTACTATTATTAGGGGTTTCCGCGTGGTGGTGGTTTTGTCGCTGTTGTTGTTTCGCTCTCAGCATCTTCGCCCGTTGCGCTTTCAAAAAAAACGAACCGTTTTGGTTCTTTGACGCGATCGTTTTATTCTTTATCTCCTCTTCCTCCTCCTCCGTTTTCTTCTTCTCTCCAGATTCGACTCTTTGTCTCTTCATCGAAGCCGTCGTCGTCGCTTCTTCTTTGTCTTTGTCTTCTTCTGATTCTGATTTTCTTTTAACGGCATCGTCCTCGTTTTCTTCCTTTGTTTTTTCCCAACGCGGTATTACCGTCTCTTCCGTCTTCCTCGCGCTCGGTAAATCGCCAAACAGAGAGAAAGACGACATGTCGTTTCGTTTCGTTTTTTATCTATCTATCCGTGTTGTTCTTCTCGTTCGTTTTTCATCGGAGAGAGAGAGAGAGAGACTTTTTGTTAGAGATATCAGATGCGCAGAGAGAGGAGAGAAAGTGCCGCACTTTTGATGAAACCTTACACGTTTGAACAACAGAAACTTTAAAGCGCGTGGCAACTCACACACACTTACACACACAAGAAGAAGATGGAAGGACCGCCGACGCGCGATTTACCGGAAGGGTTCTTCCCACCCCCCGTCGTCGTCGCCGTCGAGCAGCAGCGCCGCTCGTTGAACACTTCTTCTCCTTCTCCTTCTTCTTCGTGGGGAGGGAATCGTCGTCGCCGAGGAAGTTTGAGCAGCAACGCGAGGATAAAAATCGAAGAGGAAGAGGAGCAACCGCTCGCGTTTATCGTCGTCGAGAAGAAGACGGAGGGAATGGAGATGAACGATGCCGGTGGCGGCGAGGGAGGTTCGAACGATATCGTCGCCGTCGCTTCGTTTACCGCTGATGAGGATGAGGATGAAGATGAGGAGGGGAAGAAGAGAGCGTTTCGAAGCATTCATTTTTCGCCGCCTTCGTCGTCGCATGTTCCGGACGATGTCGACGATATCCTCTGCGATATCGTGACCACCACGACGAAGAAACGCGTCTGCGTCTTCGCGTCGAAAAGAACCGGGGTTGTCACATTTATAGCCGCGGCTGAAGATGAAGATGAAGATGAAGAAGAAACGGCAACCCACGGCAAATGTTTCGACGAACGACGAGAAAGAAGCAATCGATTGACGACGTTGATCGCTTCCGCCACGGGAGATGGTGGCGTAGTTGTACTTTTAGGTGATGCGAACGGGGACGTGTGGTGTGCTCGATGCGACGATACCGTGAGAGCTTGCGTCGTCGATAAGTGCGAAAGACGAGGAGGAGCGGCGTTGTCGGTTGGGTCGGAATACGACTATTCGTCCACCCCGAGGAAAGGAGGAGGGGAAGGAGGAGCCGGGTCGCTTTTGGCGTCGCCGTCGACGGCTGCCGCGAGAATTGCTTCAAAGATATCGAAGAAGGCGGGGAGCTTTCTATTTCAAAACGGGAGCGAGCAACCGGTGGTGGCGATGATGTGGGCGGAGATGTCGCGAGAGGCTTTGCGAGGCGGGAACACGGGGATGAACACGGTTCAGAGGATGTTCTATGTAGTTAAAGAGAAAGGATCGATGGAAATGTGGTTGTGTTCGCTGGATTCGTCCGTGATGACGCCGGAGATGGTGTGCAATTGCGACGTAAACGAGAAACTTGCGGCAAAGACGAACGCATTTAGCAAAGTTTTACATTCGGATTGGATTTCTCTGCCTAATGGCAGTAGCAGCCGTTACGGTGGCGGTAGTGGTAGTGATAGTAATAATAGATTTTTGAGCGTCGTTTTGTGCGAGTCTTTGCAATTTGCAAAGGTTGCGCACGTCTTTGAAATGGAAAAGAACACCGGCGAGGTTTCTGCGTCGACGCTCACAGCAAATCTGGTGCGCTCGTTTGAAATTACGGCATCTGAGTGCGACAGAATCGCACTCTCGAGACAAGGAAACGCCATTGTTACGTATAGTAGTAATAGTAACGCTAGTATCA
>Ga0255770_10002142_pt1 | contig 17991 bp, 22 predicted proteins | sample 071ome_22_FD_179968 | JGI IMG/M metagenome (GOLD analysis project Ga0255770, IMG submission 179968) | Coastal salt marsh microbial communities from the Groves Creek Marsh, Skidaway Island, Georgia - 071404AT metaG (version 2) | ecosystem: Environmental > Aquatic > Marine > Intertidal zone >... | reverse complement strand
CATAGTAAATACTTCTCGGAAAAACCAGGCAAATAAAATGGCAAAATCAAAAAAGATAATAAAGAAAAAAAAATTAAAAAAAATATTACCTAAAAAAAAATCTTTAAAAAAAGAAAAAAAAATAATTAAAACTCAAATTAAAAAAGAAGAAGCCTCAAATACAGCTCCTCTTAGATTAACAAAAAGTGCATACGCACAAGAAGAAAAAATTGAAATAAAAAAAATAAAAAAACAAGCAACTGAAAAAAGACTATATGAAATTAAAGACTTTGTAGTCTATCCTAAACATGGAGTAGGAAAAATTGTTTCAGTAGAAAAAGCAACAATAGGTCAAATTGATATTCAATTTTATAAAATTTTTATAGAGAAGGAAAAGCTTACACTCACAGTTCCTATAAATCAGCAATCTAATCTTAGGCCTATTTCTACTATTAACCAAATTAATAAATGTGTCTCGATTCTAAAAACTAAACCAAAAATTAAAAGAACTATGTGGAGCAGAAGAGCTCAAGAATACGATCAAAAAATAAACTCTGGAAAAATATATGAGCTTGCTGAGGTTGTTAAAGATCTAAATAAAAATTCAGATATCATAGCTGACCAGTCCTATAGCGAAAGGCAGCTATTTGAAAAAGCTTATGAAAGATTAAAGTCAGAATTTGAAGCTGTTTTAAAAATAACTCCTGAAGAAGTTCAAAAAAAAATGGATAAAGCTTTAGGAAGAAATCAAATTATTTCGGAAGACGCATAAAAAAACGCCCTTTTAACTTATTAGTGAAAAGGGCGTTTAGATAAAAAAAAACTTATCTTCTTCTTTTTTTAGCTTTCTTTTTAGTTTTCTTTTTAGCTTTTTTCTTAGTTTTTCTTTTAGCCATTTTTATCTCCCTTTTATTAAAACGAATCTTAGTGATTCGTTTACATGTTTAATCTTTAAGTTTTTTTTCTTACATGTCAAACATAAATTAATTTCTAATTTTTAATTTCAAAGTTAAAATTTTTTAAAAAAAAATTAAATAATTTATTTTTTTTATAATTAAAAAAAATGTTTAGTTACAAGGCTTTTTTAACTATTTTTTTTATATTTCAATAAAGATTTTCTAATTGTTGAAAATATTTTTTAGTAATTTCTTTTCTTTTTAATTTTAATGTTGGTGTTAACATTCTATTTTCAATTGTAAATTCATCTTTTATTAAAAAGTATTTTTTTATTTTTTCTATTGAAGAAAGTGATTCATTTAATTTTTTAATATAAATTTTAATATCTTCTTCTAAATTAAATGATTGTTCCACAACTAATATTGCAACTAAATAATTTTTTTTATCTCCATATACAAAAGATTGTTTAATGTGTTCATTTAAACACAATAAATTTTCAATTTTAACTGGAGAGATATTTTCTCCACCAAAATTTACAATTATATCTTTTTTTCTATCCGTAATTTTAAGATAACCCTCCTCATCAAGCTCACCTATATCGCCAGTATGTAACCACCCTTCTTTAATAACTTCGTCTGTTTCTTTTTTTTTATTCCAGTATCCGATCATGATATTTTCACCCTTGACTAAAATTTCACCATCTTGTGCAATCTTAACTTGGTTGGTACTAAATATAGGTCCAACTGTTTCAATCTTAATTTTGTTAGGCAGGTTACAACTAACTACTGGAGAGGCCTCGGTAAGCCCATAACCCTGAAGGGTAGGTAACCCAATAGCATTTAAAAACTCTCCTATATTTTTATCTAAGGCGCCCCCACCTGAAACAAAGGCTCTTAAATGACCTCCAAATTGATTTCTAATTTTTTTTCTAACTAAAACATCACAGAAAAAATTTAATATATTTTCAATTAAACTCAATTTTAAATTATTTAATTTCTTGATTCCTAATTCTATAGTTTTATTGATTAATATTTTTTTTAACCCTTTTTGAGTTTTAAAATTTAAATTAATTTTATTAAAAAGATTTTGATAAAATCTAGGTACCGCTGTCATAATTGTAGGCTTTGCGATATTCATATTGGGTATTAGTTTATCCAGACTTTCTGCATAATAAATTTTTGCCCCTAACAGTATTTGTATAAATTGAACCGTATGCTCATAGGAATGTGATAATGGCAACCAAGTAAGAAAAACTATTTTGTTATCTCCTGTGATTGGTTTTAAAACATCAAGTGCCCCCTCACAATTTGAAAGAATTCCTCCATGAGAAAGTACTACACCTTTTGGATTACCCGAGGTTCCAGAGGTGTAAATAATACATGCAATAGAATTTCTGTTAATTGTTTTGTTCTCTCTGGAATCTAAACGATTTATATTTTTAAAAATTTCTTCAAAAATTAATGAAGAATAATTTATTTTTTCAAAAGAAATAATTAATTTAATTTCACTATTTAAATAATTTTTAATTTTGTCAAACTGAGTTTGATTAGAAACAATGATCACAGAGGGTTTGCAATCTTCAAGTATATATTTGTAATCACTATCAGCATAAGTTGTAAATATTGGAACTGAAATACCTCCAGCATTCATTATTGCTAAATCACTAATTAACCATTCAGGTCGATTTTCAGAAAGTAATAGGCATCTGTCTTGGTTTTTTATTACTTCTTCTATTTTTTTTGACAATGTTAAAATTTTATCCGAGATTTCTCCCCAGGTATAAAGGTTGTTATAATTGGGTTTTAACCAACTTAAAAAAAAGTCGTCTCTACTCTTTTCTCTAGATTTATTAAAATATAACTCAATTAAACTCTTGCAATTTGAAATGTTCATAAAGAAAAATTAGATTTTAAATCTTATTTTTTCCAAGTAACACTATTAGATAATAATATCGCCATTAAAAGCCAAATTATGAATGTTTCTCCGTGAGTAAATTCATAATTAGCACCAAACATTTTTGCAATAAACAAAATTGAATATATTGCTACTGTTGATAGTACTAAGCTGGCAAAATATTTTAATATTGTGCACTTTAAATTCATAATTAAAATATATGTTATTTTAATTTATTTAACTAGCAGTTAAAAAATTATTAGAAATTGGTGGGCGAAGAGAGACTCGAACTCTCACAGTATTGCTACCACCGGATTTTGAGTCCGGCGCGTCTACCAGTTCCACCATTCGCCCAAGTATGGCTACATTTATACGTATAAAAGAATAGTAATCAAATTTTATTACTTTATAAACCCTAGTATGCTCAAAAATCTTTTTGATAAATGTATAAAACTTGCTGCAAGTAAATGGGCCAATTCAAGTTTAGCAATAGTTTCATTTATTGAGAGTTCTTTTTTTCCGATTCCACCAGACGTTATGATCGTCCCAATGGTAGTAGCAAAAAAAGAAAATTATATAAAAATATTTCTAATCGCTACCCTGTTCTCTACCTTGGGTGGATTTTTAGGGTACTTCATAGGTTCTGTTTTCTTTAGTGAAATAGGCACAAAAATTTTTGAATTTTATGGATATACAGACACAAACTTCCTAAAAGAAAAATTTCAATCTTCTGACGGTTTTTTTTCCTGGTTGCTAATTTTATTTTCAGCAGGATTTACTCCATTGCCTTTTAAGTTATTTACTATCTTTAGTGGATTCATACAATTTAACTTGATAACTTTCTTTTTTGTCAGTCTAGTTTCAAGAGGCTTAAGATTTTTTGTAGTTGCCTATTTTACTGCAAAGTTTGGTGAACCATTTGTTAAATTTTTAGAAAAAAAAGGTAGTTTTTGGTTTACGGTAATTGGCGCTGCGCTCATTATTTTAGCAATTATTTTTTACCTTGTTTATAAGTTTTATGTTTAATATTTTTAATAAAAACCTTCTTCATATTGTATTTTTATTAAGTTTAATTATCTTAATTTCAGCTTACTTTATCGAATTCATACTTGGTTATGAGCCCTGCAAACTTTGCTTAATTCAAAGAATTCCATATTACTTTATATTGTTATTTTCCTTAATTTTTATATTTATTAAAAAAAATGAAAAATTTTTTATAAAATCTATATTTGTTTTTTTTATTATCGGATTAATAGTTTCATTTTATCACGTTGGAATAGAACAGAATATTTTTAATGAATCTATGGTGTGTTTAAATCTTTTAGACTCTACTAACTCTACTGAAGATCTTTTAAAAAATCTTCAAATCAACAATAAATCCTGCAAAGACGTTGATTTTAAAATTTTTGGTATTTCTTTAGCGACAATAAATTTATTGATATCTTTATTTATGGCAATTATTCTTTTTAAAAAGATAAAATATGAAGCAAACAAATAAACAAACAATAGAAGAAATTGTTCGTGTAGATCACGCTGGTGAAAGAGGAGCAATCAAAATATATGAAGGTCAACTTCTAGCTCTTAATACCCTAAAACGTGACGATAATTTAAAAAAAATAATTAGTGAAATGAAAGAACATGAACAAGAACATTATGATTATTTTGAAAAAGAATTACAAAAAAGAAATATTTCACCAACTAAGTTTCTACCCATATGGGATTTGTTAGGATTAGGACTTGGTTTTGGTACTGCACTACTAGGAAAAAAAGCAGCAATGTTATGTACAGCGTCAGTTGAAGAAGTGATTGGCGACCATTATAAAAATCAAACTTTTAAACTAGAAGATGATGAAAAAGAGTTAAAAGAAAAAATTATAAAATTTAGAGAAGAAGAATTAAATCATAAAGATATTGCTTATGAAGAAGGTGCCACAAAAAATGGATTTTATGATTTACTTGATAAAGTTATAAAAACCTCTTCCAAAATAGCAATAGCAGTATCTGAAAAGATCTAATTACGGTTCTAATTCAATATCCCAATAGAGATAGTCCATCCAACTTTCATGTAAAAAATTTGGCGGAAAATTCCTACCGTTTTTATGTAGATCATCAACTGTCGGTCTAAATGGTTTTTGACTCAAAATAAGTCCACAATCTTTGTATAATTTTCCACCTTTTTGAACATTACAAGTTGAACATGCTGTAACAACATTTTCCCAGTCTGTAACTCCCCCTTTTGATTTAGGAAGTAAATGGTCAAATGTTAAATCCTTTTTGTCTCCACAATATTGACAAGTAAACTTATCTCTCAAAAAAACATTAAACCTAGTAAAGTTAGGATTTTCGGACGGCTTTATAAAGCTTTTAAGCGCAATAACACTCGGTAAATTCATTTCAAAAGAAGGACTTCTTATCTTTCTTTTGTAATTAGAAACAATTGTTACTCGATCTAAAAAAACTGATTTAACTGCATCCTGCCAGCACCACAATGATAAAGGATAATAACTAAGAGGTCTAAAGTCAGCGTTTAAGACTAAAGCTGGACATTTTTCTAATGGAACTTTTTCATTAGCTGAAATGATCATGTTTAAAAGTTAACTGATAATAAACTAAAGTTCAAGATTTAAAAATTATCAATTAAATTAATGTTAATATAAATTTTTTTTTATAAATTGAAGACCAAGACTAGATCCTTCTGTGGGAATGCGATGTTCACAGTTTTTAAAAATTTTTGACTCAATTTTATAATCCAAATTCTTAAAAAACTCTTTTGCCTCTAATAGAAAGCTAACGGGTACTATTTCGTCTTTATCTCCATGCATGAGTGTAATATTAGGTCTTGAATTAATGTTTTCTTTTAAATGATTAATATCTATAATTTTTCCAGAATAACCGATTATTGAATTAATTTTATTTTTTCTTTTCAAACCTGTTTGTAAACTAATCATGCAGCCTTGACTAAATCCTCCAATTATAATTTGTTCACCAGTAAGTGAGTTTTTTTCAATAACTTCATCAATGAGTTTGTTTAATTTAATTTCTGCAACTAAAGACTTTGCTAGTATGTGTTCCTTAGTTTGATCCATAAGATCAAACCATTGAAAGCCTGTTGGGCTAACCGCACATTTTTCAGGAGCATCAGGACAAATAAAAAGTGTATCAGGTAAATATGTTCTCCAATAACCTGCTAGCAAAGAAATATCTTTACCATCTCCACCATAACCGTGACAAAGTATAACTGCATTTTTTGGTTTTTCTTTAGATAATGGATTTAAAATAACTGTATTTAATGAATAGCTCATGATAGTTAGAAAATGATTAAATGACTAATTTTTTATTCAATCTCATTGGTTTTACTTTATTAGGTGCTGTTGCCATTGTTTTAATTATGGGTATTTATACTTTATTTAAAGGTGGTGAAACTAGTAAAAAGTATTCCAATAAACTAATGCAGTTGAGGGTTTTTCTGCAATTTATTGCAATAATAGTTTTAGTTGTTTTAGCTTATTTTTTTAAGAATTAAAAATATTGTTCTAAAAATTTTTTAAAAGAATCATCAAAAAAATCAATCTCACCAATCACTCTTGCAAATTCCTTACCTTCTTTATTTATTAAAATACTAATAGGCAATCCTCTAAGTTTAAAAAGTTTCACTAATTCAAATTCGGGATCAAAATAAATCTTTAAATTTTTAATATTTAAATCTTCATAAAATTTTACAGTTTTATTTTTATTCGGTTTCTCAAGGTTTACCGGGTATATTTTTAAATTCGGGTAAAATTCACTTAATTTATCTAATGATGGCATCTCCTTTTTACAGGGCGCACACCAGGTTGCCCAAAAATTTAAAATCATGATATTGCCTTTATTTTTGCTTAAATCGACATCGTTTAATTCCAAATCTTTAAAACTCAACTTTTCAATATCAACTGGGTTTTGATGAACAACTAGGTTTTTTGAGTAATTAGTTTCTGAATATGATTGCTGCGTAAATAAAACTAAAAGAAATAAACATATTAAAATTTTAAAAGATTTACTAATTTGCATATTAATTTAAATTAGATTTAACATAGTAAAATGAAAAAAAAAAATAAAACTGTTTGGTCAAAAAGAATAAAAAGCGAAACTACCAAATCCTTTCAAAGAATTGGTTCATCTATAAATGTGGATAAAAGACTCTATAAACAAGATATTTTTGCTTCGATTATACATGTTCAAATGCTAATCAAACAAAAAATTATACCTTCAAAAGAAGGTAAAAAAATAATTCAAGGGCTAAAAAAAATTAAAAATTTAATTGATAAAGGTAATTTTATTTTTCAAGAAAAATATGAAGACATTCATTTAAATATAGAAAAAAAATTATTTGATATGATTGGACCTTCAGCTGGCTATATGCATACAGCTAGATCAAGAAATGACCAGGTAGTAACAGATTTTAAACTTTGGATAAAAGAGTCCACTCAAACAATCATTAAACAAATTACAAATTTGATGAATGAAATTTTGAAAAATGCTGAAAAAAATATTGATTGCATAATGCCTGGATTCACGCACTTAAAAAACGCTCAGCCAATTTCTTTTGCTCATTATTTATTAGCGTATTATGAAATGCTAAAAAGAGATAAAGAAAGATTTAAAAATAATTTAAACTTAATCGATGAATCTCCATTAGGCTCTGCCGCTTTATCAGGCACATCCTATAAAATAGATAGACACTATACTGCAAAAAAATTAGGCTTTAAAAAACCCACGAATAATTCAATCGACTCCGTAGCTGATAGAGACTTTGTTGTAGACTTTTTATATAGTTCGGCAGTCTGCGCAATGCACCTGTCAAGATTAGCAGAAGATTTAATTATTTATAATTCAGATCCTTATAAACTGATTTACTTTAATGACAGTGTTTTGACGGGTTCTTCAATTATGCCACAAAAAAAGAATCCAGATCCTGCAGAAATTGTTAGAGGAAGAGTTGGAATTAATTATGGAAAGTTAAATGCTATTTTAACTATTATGAAAGGCTTACCAATGTCTTATTTTAAAGATTTACAGGACGATAAAATATTAGCCTTCGAGGGATTTGATACTTTAAATGATTCTTTAATATTATCATTTGAATTAATTAATAATTTAAAAGTTTCAAAAGAAAGAATGTTACAGATGGCTAATGAAGGTTTTACTACTGCTACAGACTTTGCAGATTATCTTGTTAAAGAAAAAAATCTTCCTTTTAGACAAGCTTACGGTATCTCTTCTAGTTTAGTTAACTACGCAGAAAAAAATAAAAAAACTCTGAATGAATTAACATTGCAAGAGTGCAAAAAATTTTACAAAAACTTGGACTTTAAAGTTTTAAAAATTTTTGATGTTAAAAATTCAGTAAATACTAAAACTTCTTACGGAGGAACATCTTTAGGTAATATTAAAAAAATGATAAAAATGTATAAAAAAAATAACAAATGAAACTAATATTTCTTTTAATTTTTAGCTTTTTAATTATTCAAGGATGTGGAAAAAAATCAGACCCACAATATCAAGGAAAAGTTTACTCATCGTTTTTGTCTACGCTTTCTTAAACAGATATGAGCCAATTCAGATATGTTAAAAACAAACTGTATGTTGAAGGGCTATCTGCATCTTATATTATAAAAAATAATAAGACTCCATTTTACTTATACTCACAGAGGCAGATTGAAAATAATTTTCAAAATTTTAAAAAAAACTTTAAAAGTATCAACCCTTTGATTTGTTTTGCTACTAAGGCAAATACCAATCATTTTGTTTTAAAATTACTCGGAAATTTAGGTGCTGGTGCAGATGTAGTGTCTGGTGGCGAACTGCTAAAATCAATTAAATCAGGCATTAAACCTAACAAAATTGTGTTCTCTGGAGTTGGCAAAACAGCTGATGAAATTCAATTAGCTATAAAAAAAAATATTTTATTAATCAACATCGAGTCTGAAAGCGAAGCTAGACTTATTAATCAAATAGCTAAAAAACTTAATAAAAATGTATCAGTGGGTTTTAGAATCAATCCTAATGTTGATGCTAAAACTCATAAAAAAATCTCTACTGGAAAAGCAGAAAATAAATTTGGAATTTCAATTAAAGAATTTTTAAATATTTATAAAAATAAAGCTGCATTCAACAATCTTAAAATTGATGCTTTAAGTGTTCACATTGGGAGTCAAATTTTAAGTGATATCCCTTATCAAAAAACTCTCAATATATTAACCTCAATTATTTTAAAAAATAATATTAATTTAAAATATGTTGATTTAGGTGGTGGTTTTGGAATCAATTACCAAAATAATCAAAAGGAAATTAATTTATCTCGATACTCTAAACTTGTAAAAAATTTTCAAAAAAAAATTAATTGTAAAATTATTTTTGAACCAGGCAGATTTATTCTTGGCAATGCAGGTGTTCTTGTAAATAAAGTTCAATATATTAAAAAAGGAACAAAAAAAACTTTTGTCATTTTAGATGCTGGTATGAATGACTTTATGAGACCAGCTTTATATGATGCATACCATGACATAATTCCATTAATAAAAAATAATAAAAAACATTCTGGATTAATAGAATTTGTTGGGCCGATTTGCGAAACAACTTGTAAATTTAATCAATTCAAAAACTTTCAAAAAATAGCAGAAGGAGACTATATGGCCATTAAAGATGTTGGCGCCTATGGTTCTTCACTATCATCTAATTATAATACAAAACCTTTAATAGCTGAAATAATTGTTAAAAATAAAACTTATAAAGTAATTAGAAAAAAACAAGATTTGCTTAAATTAATTAAAGCTTAATGCAAAATATCAGATCTTTATTATTCAATTTTTTTTTATATTTTGGAATTATATTAGTTTTTTTAATCGCTATCCCTGCATTAATACTACCAAGTAAAGTTACTTTGATTTTTGGTAAAATATTAGCTTACTATATTATATTTATTTTAAGAATTTTTTTAGGCACAAAAGTTATTTTTAATGGTTTAGAAAACTTAAAAAAAAATAAACGTTTCTTTTTAGCTTCTGCTCACCAATCAATGTTCGAAACTTTTGTTTTGCAGGCACCCGTTGATTTTCCAATATTTATTTTAAAGAAAGAACTTTTAAAAATACCTTTATTTGGATGGTATTTAAGAAAAATAGGTTCAATTGAAATTATAAGAAATACTACAACTAAAGAAAATTTAGGTTTTTTTGATAAAGTAAAAAAAACACTTGAAACAAATAACCGTCCATTATTAATTTTTCCTCAAGGTACCAGACTACCTGTGGAAGACCGTTCTCCTTTTAAAAAAGGTGTAGGCAGAATTTATGAAGCATTAAACATGCCATGTGTCCCAATAGCTTTAAATAGTGGGAAAGTTTGGCCAAAAACTGGATTTAAAAAATTTCCTGGCAATATACATGTATCTTTTTTAGAACCTATTGAACCAGGATTAAATAAAGAAGAATTTACAAAAACTTTAGAAAATAAAATATATTCTGAAATAAATAATTTTAATTAATTATTTTCTACCAAAACCAGGTTTATTAGTGTCCTGTCCTGCTTTAATGATTTCTTTTCTTAATTCTTTAGTAGCATTAAAAATTTGATACAATTTATCACCATTCTTATCTTGAATTGCTTTTTTTAACTCTTCTATTTTTCCTAGAAAATTATCTAATTCCTTTACAATATTTTCGCTGTTGTCTAAAAAAATATCTCTCCACATCAAAGGATTTGATGCAGCGATTCTCGTAAAATCTCTTAAGCCTCCCGCACTATACTGAATGACTTCCTGTTTTAGCTTATCTTCGACATTCATTACAGTTCTAACAATGTTGTAAGCAATTGCATGAGGTAAATGACTTGTAATAGAAAGTATTTGATCATGCTCGCTTGCAGACATGATTCGTACTTTACTTCCCAGTGTTTCCCAAAACTTTTTCAAAGCATCTATAATTTTTTGATCTGAGTTTTCAGGTGGAGATATTATGCACCAACGATCTTGAAACATCTCTTCAAAACCTGCTTTGGGGCCACTTTCTTCTGTACCCGCTATCGGGTGAGAAGGAATCCAATGAACGTTTTTTAGGTTCATATTATGTATTATCTTAATTACTTCTTTTTTTACTGAACCGGTGTCCGTTAGAATAACATTTTCTTTAAGATGATCTTTTATAGATAAGATAATTTCTTTGTAAGAACTTAAAGGCGTAGCAATTATAATTAAATCTGAATTAGTAACACATTGTCTAATGTCGTTATAAATATTAGAGCATAAATTTTCTTTTTTTAAAAAAGCACCAACATCTTTTGAAAAATCAAATACTCTGACTTCAGAGGCTAAATTATTTTTATTTACTCCTCTTAAAATAGAAGATCCAATTAAACCACAGCCGATAATTGATATGGTATTAAACATTAACTACTTTTTTAATTGCTGTAATAAATTTTCTATTTTCATTTGAGTTGCCTACTGTCACTCTTAATGAATTTTTAATATCATAAACTTCCATTTGTCTCAAAAGAATACCTTTCTTGGCTAAAGCTATAAAAGCCTGTTTTGAGGTTATTTTTACTCTATCAAAATTTATTAATAAAAAATTTGTACCACTAAAATTTGTTTCAATATTTAAACTTTGAAAAACGTTAAAAAATTTTTTTGACCAATTTCTTACATGTTTTAGTTCTTTGTTTAACCATTTTGTATCTTTTATGGCTGCTGTTGCTGCAAATAAAGCTGGTCGACTTATATTAAAAGGTGGTTTAACTTTATTTAGAGAGTCTATAATATTTTTTGAAGAATACCCCCAGCCTATTCTTAAACCTGCTAGCCCGTAAACTTTTGAAAATGTACGTGTAACAATTACATTTTTTGAATTAGAAAATAATTTTAATCCAGAGTCGTAATCTTTAAAATTTATATATTCAAAATAAGCATCATCAATAACTAAAAGTATATTGCTTCTTAATTTTTTTCTTAAATATTTGATTTCTTTTTTATTTAAATAAGTACCTGTAGGATTATTCGGATTTGCTAAAAAAACAATTTTTGTCTTAGCTGTCACTTTTGCAAGAATATCTTTTACTGATATTTTATAATTTTCCTCTTTGGAATAGATTATTTTTGCATAATTTAGTTTGCTGTATATTCTATAAATAATAAAACTATATTTTGGTACAATAACTTCGTCATTTTTGCTTAAAAATGCTCTGCAAATAAATTCAAATATTTGATCTGATCCAGCACCTAAAATTATTCGATTAGGATCTAATCTGTGTTTTTTAGCTATAGTTTTTCGTAAAAAAGTACCATCAGAGTCTGGATACCTCTTAAAATTTTTTGAAACTTTTAAATATTCTTTGGTCGCTGTTGGGCTGGGGCCTAAAGCACACTCATTAGCTGATAATTTTATTCTTGCCATTTTTTGTTTAAACAAACTTAAACCAGCAACATATTTTTCAGCATTCAGTTTTTTAGCTAATGGTAATTTCATAATTTATAGGTTCTTATATAAAAAGTAATATTATTGCTATCTACTATTTTACAGTAATAAAATTGACAACATTATTCCTATTTAGTACAAATCCTTAGCGCTGATTTATCCAAATTGCGGGCGCTAAATAAAATTCGCTAAACAGGGTCCTGCCCAGTTTAGCTGGGCTTTTTTTTTATATGGACTATACGTTAAAAGACATAAAACATATTATAATAAAAAAACCATTATTATTAGATAGTGGTAAAACCTTACAAGATTTTCCGCTTGCCTATGAAACTTATGGAAAATTAAATGAGTCAAAGAATAATGCAATTTTAGTTTTTCACGCATTAACTGGAGATCAATTTGTAACCAATACTAATCCTATAACAAAAAAAGAAGGATGGTGGTCAACAGCTGTAGGTCCTGGAAAAGCAATCGATACAAATAAATATTTTGTTATTTGTGCAAACGTTTTAGGTGGTTGCATGGGTTCTTTAGGTCCTAAAAGCATAAATAAAGAAACTAATAAACCCTATGGTTTAAATTTTCCATTTATCACTATTAAAGATATGGTGGTTGCTCAAGAATCTTTGCTCGATCATTTAGGAATTAAAAAATTATTGTCTGTGCTTGGTGGTTCTATGGGTGGTATGCAATTACTTCAATTTTGTACATTGTATCCTGAAAAAAGTTTTTCAGCAGTTCCTATCGCTTGTACAGCAAGTCATAATGCACAACAAATTGCATTAAATGAATTAGCTAGACAGGCTATTATGGCTGACCCTCAGTGGAAAAATGGAAACTATTATGAAGAAGAAAAATTTCCTAAAAATGGTTTAGCTGTCGCTAGAATGGCTGGCCATATAACTTACATGTCAGATAGTGGATTACAGGAAAGATTTGGAAGGAAGTTACATGAGAAACAAGATATAGAATTTTCATTTGATCCAGATTTTCAAATCGAAAGTTATTTGAGACATCAAGGCAATGTTTTTGTAGAGAGATTTGATGCTAACTCTTATTTATATATTTCTAGAGCATTAGATTACTTTGACCTCTCAAAACAATTTAAGAATGGATTAACTGAAGCTTTTAAAAATAATAAAACCAGATTTTTAGTTATCTCTTTTTCTTCTGATTGGCTTTATCCTACAAAAAATAGCAAAGAGATTGTAATTGCTCTTAATGCATCAGGTGCAAATGTAGCTTTCGCTGAAATAAAAACTGATAAAGGACATGATGCTTTTCTAGTGGATGAGCCTGAGTTTCTAAAAACAATTAAAAGCTTCTTAGACTCGAACTTTGAATTATTTAAAAATGAAAATAGAATTTAAAATCATATCAAATCTAATACCTAATCAGGCCCGAATACTTGATGTTGGATGTGGAGATGGTTCGCTTATGCAATCTTTAATTCAAGAAAAAAATATCGACGCAAGAGGCATAGAATTAGAGGAAGAAAATGTTAAAAAATGTATTTCTAAAGGTTTGTCAGTTATTGAAGGTAATGCTGAAAATGAGTTGGGTCAATTTCCTGACAAATCTTTTGACTTTGTTATTTTAAGTCAGACACTTCAAGCCTTTTATAATCCTGAGAATGTACTTGATCATTTATTGAGAATCGGAAAATACGTAATAGTATCAATTCCAAATTTTGGTTATTGGAAAGTTAGAACTAGTTTATTATTTTTTGGAAGAATGCCAGTTACTAAATCATTACCAAACACTTGGTACAATACGCCAAATTTACATATGTGTACTATTAAAGATTTTTATGAATTTTGTGGTGATAAAAATATCAAAATTGAAAAAATAATTGGAATAAATGACGAAAAAATTTCTTCAATTAACCGGCTGAACTTAGAGATGAAAAATCTATTATCTGAAGTTGGAATATTTTTAATAAGTTAAAATGTTAAACATATACACATTAAAATGTCTTCAAGATAATTATAGCTATGTATTGGAGGAGACAAACTCTAAGCTTGTAGCAGTAGTAGACCCATCTGAATTTAATCCTATTAATAAATTTATTAAGGATAAATTTAAAAAAATAGATTTTATATTGAATACTCATCACCACTATGATCACACAGGAGGCAATATAGATTTAAAAAAAAAATATAATTGTAAAATTATAGGTTCAAAAGTAGATATAAATAGAATACCGGGTATTGATATAGCTTTAGGTAATAATGATGATTTTGGTTTTGGAGAGGTTAATTTTAAAATTATCTTAGTTCCAGGACATACATTAGGACATATCTGCTATTTTTTTGAAAAAGAAAAAATTATTTTTACTGGAGATACTTTGTTCTCTTTAGGTTGTGGTAGAGTTTTTGAAGGAACTTATTCTGAAATGCTAAACTCACTTAATAAAATTAAACGACTACCAAAAGAAACAAAAATTTATTGTGGTCATGAATATACAAAAAAAAATTTAGAATTTTGCTGTCAACATGAAAATAATGATTTTTTAAATAATAAAAAAAATTGGATTGACTCAAGAATAAAAAATAAATTACCTACAATTCCTACAACTATTGAAGATGAATTAAACTCAAATATTTTTTTAAGATGCAATGAAGAGTCTGTCAAAAAATCTCTTGGTATGGTAAATGCAAAAGAGTTAGATATTTTCAAAAAACTGAGAGATTTAAAGGATAGTTTCTAGTCTATACTGTCTTGACTTGAGTTTCTTAAGAGCTATATTGCGGTACTTTAATAAAAAGAGAATTTATGTCATTTGCAATTTTTGAAACTGGTGGAAAACAATATAAAGCGTCTGCTAGTAAAATTATAGAAATAGAAAAACTTAATGCTGAAAAAGGTAAAATTATTCAGTTTAAAAATATCTTGCTATTAAACGATGATAAAAATACTGAAGTTGGTAATCCAACGATACAAGGTGCGGTAGTAGAAGCAAAATTATTAGATTTAGTAAAAGATCGTACAATAAAAGTTTTTCATAAAAGAAGAAGAAAACATTCTAGAAAAATGAATGGCCATAGACAAAGGCATTCAAAAATACAAATTACAAAAATATTGTCTAAAGATGGAAAAGTTATTGCAGAAGCTAAACCTCAAGAACAAATAAAAGAAACAAAACAAACTGCAAAAAAAGAGGTTAAAAAATAGGATTATAATATGGCAACGAAAAAAGCCGGTGGCTCATCGCGAAATGGACGAGATAGTGCGGGTCGAAGACTTGGAGTAAAAATCTATGGTGAGCAAAGTGTTGTACCTGGAAATATTATAGTTAGACAAAGAGGAACAAGAATCCATCCTGGAGAGAATGTTGGAATGGGTACAGACCACACTTTATTTTCTTTAGTAAAAGGTAAAGTTAAATTTAAAAAATCTAAATTAAACAGAACTTTTGTTTCTGTAATCCCCAATTAAGCATATAAGTAACTTAAGTTATTTATATTTATTCCAAAATGAAATTTTTAGATCAAGCAAAAATTTATATAAAAGCTGGTAATGGTGGGCCAGGTTCAGCAAGTTTTAGAAGAGAAAAATTTATTGAATTTGGAGGACCCGATGGAGGTGATGGTGGGGATGGTGGTTCAATCATTTTTGAAGCTGAAAGAAATTTAAATACTTTGATTGATTTTAGATATGCGCAGCATTTCAAAGCAGAGGATGGAAAGCCAGGAACTAAAAGAAAAAAAACTGGAGCAGCTGGTAAAGATTTAGTTATTAAAGTTCCAGTTGGTACACAAATTTACGAAGAGGATAACAATACTCTTATCTATGATTTTACAAAAAATAAAGAAAGGTATTTGGTTGCCACTGGTGGCAGACATGGTTTAGGAAATGTTAGATTTAAAAGTTCAACAAATAGAGCACCTACTAAAAAAACAAATGGAAAAACTGGAGAAGAATTTTGGATATGGCTCCAATTAAAAGTGATTGCAGATGTAGGCATCATTGGTCTACCAAACGCAGGTAAGTCAAGTCTCCTTGCGGCTATTACAAGAGCAAGGCCTAAAATAGCAAACTATCCATTTACTACTTTAGATCCAAACCTTGGAGTTTCTTATTATGATAACAAAGAAGTTACATTAGCTGATATACCTGGTCTTGTAGAAGGTGCGCATGAAGGTGTGGGGTTAGGAGATAAATTTTTAAGACATATAGAAAGATGCAAAATATTATTACATCTAATAGATATTTCAGAAAATGATTTGGTAGAAAATTACTTACAAATAAGAAAAGAGTTAGAAAAATACAATGAAGATTTATCAAAAAAAAAAGAAATTATTGTATTTAATAAATCTGATTTATTAGAAGAAAAAGATATAAAAAATAAATTAAAGACTTTTAAAAATAAAACTAAAAAAAAATTTGAGATTATTTCAGTAGTTGCTGATAATAATTTAACAAATCTAAGAAAAATTTTATTAAAAAATGTTCATAAATAACGCAAAAAAAATTGTAATTAAGCTAGGCTCCTCTACAATTGTAGACTCCAAAGGAAATTTTAAGAAAAAATGGGCTCTTAGTCTTATCAAAGACATAAAACAATTAAAAAAAAATAATCAAGAAGTTGTCATTGTATCTTCAGGAGCAATAGCACTAGGACAAAAGTATCTAAAAATTAAAGATAAAAGAATTAAGCTTGAGATGAGTCAAGCGCTCGCATCTATAGGACAGATTCAATTAGTTAATGAATTTCAAAAAATATTTGCAAAAAATAAAATTAATATTGGTCAAATACTTATAACACCTGATGACACTGAACAAAGACGAAGAGCCTTAAATGCAAAAAGAACTTTTGAAAACCTTTTCAAAATTGGTGCTGTGCCAGTTGTAAATGAAAATGATACGACTGCAACATCAGAAATTAAATACGGAGATAATGACAGACTAGCTGCTAGAGTAGCACAAATTATTGGAGCTGATTTGCTCATTATTTTGTCAGATGTAGACGGTCTTTATGAAAATATTTCGAACAAAAAGTCTCTTATAAGAAAAGTCACCTCAATTGATAATAAAATATTATCTTTAGTTGATAAAAAAATTAACGCTTACGGATCTGGCGGTATGCTAACTAAATTAGAAGCTGCAAAAATTTGTATGAATGCTGGTTGTAATATGATTATTGGAAATGGCAAAAATTCCAATCCAATCATAAAATTAAATAAATCTAAATTATTTACTTGGTTTGAACCAAGAATATCTCAACTAGATGCTAGAAAAAAATGGATTATAAGTTCTTTGTCATCTACAGCAAAAATATGTATCGACGATGGAGCGTGCACGGCAATTAAATCAGGAAAAAGTTTATTACCTGCAGGTATTACTAAAGTAATAGGAAAATTTAATAAAGGTGATAATATTTTGATTATTGACAAAAACGATAATGAAATTGCAAGAGGATTGTCCTCATTTACTTCAAATGAGATTGATAAGATTAAAGGTTTACAAACAAGCCAAATTGAACAGTCGCTTGGTTATCCAAGTAAATCAGAAATTTTACACAAAGACGATATAGTAATTTTATGAATAAAATTCAGCTAATAGGCATCAATGCAAGAAAAGCGTTAAATGAATTTGAAAAATTAGATTCAAAAAAAATTAATAAAGTGCTTGCTGAGTACAATAATCTTATAAAAAAAAATAAAAATCTAATAATCAAAAAAAACTCAATAGATGTGAAGAATGTAAAAAGAAAACATTTGGTAGATCGTTTAATTCTAAATGATAAAAAAATAGATGGAATAAGACATTAAAT
>Ga0255770_10002138_pt1 | contig 17999 bp, 20 predicted proteins | sample 071ome_22_FD_179968 | JGI IMG/M metagenome (GOLD analysis project Ga0255770, IMG submission 179968) | Coastal salt marsh microbial communities from the Groves Creek Marsh, Skidaway Island, Georgia - 071404AT metaG (version 2) | ecosystem: Environmental > Aquatic > Marine > Intertidal zone >... | reverse complement strand
AATGAAGACTTAAAGAAACAGCAGAAAAAACAACGCGGGTTCACGCTGATCGAGCTGATGATCGTGGTGGCGATCATCGGTATTTTGGCGGCCATCGCGATCCCGCAGTATCAGGCGTATACCGGTCGTGCCCAGGCAGCAGAGGGCATTACTCTTTTCTCAGGCGTGAAGACATCACTCGGTGAGTGGTGGAACGATAAGGGGCGTTGGCCGAACAGTACTGACGACGCTGCGTGTCTGGCTACTGGCGGGTGTAATGCAGCAGTGGGTGTTGCGCCCGCAGCGCAAATCGTTGGGACTTACGTGAGTACCGTGGATTTAGCGGACACGGGTGTCGTGACGGTAACTTTCGGTTCAGACAGTGTGCATAACGGTAAGACCCTGCTCTTCACGCCCACAAGCAATACGGGTACTCTTGAGTGGACTTGCACAACGGGTACGGGCGCCGCGGCAATTACATCAAGTTATCTGCCAAGTACCTGCCGCTAGAAATCAAGAAATGTGATGGCACCTAAAAGCCCCGGCAACGCCGGGGCTTTTCTTTTTTACAGTGAAAAATCTCATTCGGTCCGTGCACAGCCCCAAACGTCCACTCGCGAGGCGCCTGCTTTTTTAAGCGTTCTTGCCAGTTCATTCACCGTTGCGCCGGTGGTTAATACGTCATCAACGATGACGACATGACGCCCCTCCACGCGCCGTTGGCATCTAAAGGCGTTTTTTAAATTGCTTTTTCTTTCTCGCGCGTTCAGATCTGATTGATGCGGGGTCTGGCGAACTTTTCGTAGCAAATGATTGGATACCGGTATGCCAAGGCGATATCCCGTTAACATGGCAATAAGCGCCGATTGGTTGAAGCCTCGTTTGCGGAGCGCCTGCGTCGTCATGGGCACGCTGCAGATGAGATCGGGCTTTTTTGCTCCTCGGTTGAGAGCTGCCTCGCTAATAACGCTCGCCGCGGTTCGGGCGAAGGCAAGTTTCTCCCGATATTTAAGCGCTCGGATCATCTCGCTGACGGGCTCACGGTACAAAAGCGGCGCAATGGCGTGATCAAAATGATTTGCATTCAAAATGCATTTGCCGCATATCGCGCCGGTTTCAAGCGGTCTGGCGCAGATCTGACAGGGAGATTTATTGAGAGGCAAAGATTGACTACAAGCAGCGCAAAGGCCGTGCCGGTGCTCGGCGGCTTGTCGGCATAAAAGACATACCGGCTCAAAGAGCTTATCGAACAACCAGAGCGCGCGGTTAAAAAGCGTACGGGTTATGGACGACGTCGGTTGACCTAAAGCGGAATCAAACGGAAAAGCCATGGCATCAATCTAGTGATGCGAGCGCTTAAAGTACTGTGCGGTTTTTCACAGGCCCGGTTAGTATTGGATCGTATTGGTTACCTTGATAAGCCAGATGAAAAACACACCGACGCTATTGGATCAAAAAGCTTTACGCCGATATGCAAGGCGCGCGCTGCGCTTTGACCCAAAGGACAACTACCTTGCGCGACGCTGTGGTGAGGAGCTGCTGGATCGTCTGGATCTTGTGAGTCTTGAGCCCGATGTCATCCTCGATCTTGGCTGTGGTGCAGGTGCTGAGGCAGAGCTGCTGCACAAGAAGTACCCAAATTCTCTTGTGCTCGGGCTGGATCGGGTTCTTGGAGAATCCTCCACAAGAACCGAAACAGGTTGGCTTCCCTGTGTAGCCGATTGCGCGCAGTTGCCTCTCAGGGATAACAGCGTAGATCTCATTTTTGCCAATCTGATCCTGCCGTGGGTGGATGTGCCAAAGACGCTTTTAGAGGCAGCTCGGGTTTTAAAGCCCGGAGGTCTCTTGGTGATCTCGACGTTGGGACCCGATACGCTTTTTGAGCTTTCTGAAGCCTGGGATTCAGACGAGCGGCCTCATGTGCATGGCTTTCAGGATATGCACAACTTCGGCGACGCTCTGGTTCAGGCCGGTTTTACGGAGCCTGTAATGGATGCAGAGCCAATCGGTCTGACCTATTCGGATGTGGTATCGCTTGTGCGGGATTTAAGACAGCTTGGCGGCACGAACGCGCATGTGGAGCGTCGACGATCTCTGACGGGTAAGCACCGTTGGCAGGGTTTTGTTGACCGCTATAAGCCCTTAGCCCGTGACAACGGGCGGATCCGGGCCACTTTTGAGCTTGTATACGGGGTTGCCTGGGCCCGCGGAGCAGCCGATGGCGCCCGTGAATCGCTTCGCGTTTCCTTCGAGGCCTAGCGCTCACGCCAAAGCCGATTTTCGGCTTTGCGGAAAAACAGATTTGTGTTCTGGATCCGCCCCTAAATAAGGCTTAATTCAGGTGAGGATAAAGGGAACCTTGTTGATGGGTTTACCCCCAATATGCTAGTGTTCGCGGTGTTTTTCTGACCCAAATGGAAAAGAAAGCTGATTGATTTCAGAGTGGCCGGCAAGGCGTTCGGCCGAAGTCAACGGCCCATCCGATGACACATCTTCAGGCGGCGCCCGGGGGGCGCGATTTCAGTCTTTTGATACGGCCCGATTGCTCGTTAAGCGTGGTTGCGGCGTGGCTGATGTTCGGCGTGTTTCTCGTGGTGGCCTTTGGTATCGGGGTCTATATGGTGATGCTCGGCGCTTGGCCGGTGCTGCCGTTTTTGGGTTTGGAGTTGGGATTACTGGCAGTCGCTTTTTTTGTGGTCCAAAAGCGCGCGCGGTTTTTTGATCTGCTGGAGTCCGAAGGCGATGAACTGCGCCTTCGGCAGCGCAATCAAAAAGGAGACAAGGAGCAGCGATTCCATCGCTATTGGGCACAGGTTAGGGTCGCAGACGGACCGTATTGGTATCCCAGCAAGTTACTGGTCGGATCGCATGGCGAATTTACCGAAATAGGCGCTGCGCTAACCGAAGAAGACCGCTTAAAAACAGCGAAGCAGCTAAGAGGCCTGCTTCGCGCCTGACTGACCCAACCATTAAAGATTTATTTAAATAGCAATTTAACGCTCTTGTGGAGATAACCATGATCGCAAAACGATTCAACAAACTGCGAACCGCACTTTTCGCTGCAGCCGGTGCTATCGTGATTTGGGTGGCGCCCGGTACGGCCCAGGCGGAGTGGGGGCTGAACCTGCAACGACCTGTCACGGAGATCGCGCGGGTGCAGTTTGATCTGCATATGCTCATCATGTACATCGTTACGGTGATCGGCATTATCGTGTTTGGTGTCATGTTCTATTCCATTGCCAAGTTCCGCAAGAGCAAAGGCGCCCAGCCTGCCAAGTTCTCCCATTCAACGAAGGCCGAAGTGCTGTGGACGGTGATCCCGACGCTGATTCTGATCGGTATGGCTGTGCCTTCTACTAAGGCGCTCCTCCTCATGGAGGACACCACCGACTCCGATATGGTTCTGAAGGTAACGGGGTACCAGTGGGGCTGGCAGTACGACTACATGGAGGAGGATGTTTCGTTCTTCAGTAAGCTCGCCACGCCGCAGAGTCAGATTACAGGGACCGAGACGAAGGGCGAAAACTACCTTCTTGAAGTGAACAACCACGTGGTTCTGCCAGTGGGCAAGAAAGTCCGATTGCTGCTGACCGCGAAAGACGTGATTCACGCTTGGTGGGTGCCGCAGCTGGGCGGCAAGAAAGACGCCATCCCGGGCTTTATCAACGAGATGTGGATCCGGGCTGATGAGACCGGTACCTATCGCGGCCAATGCGCCGAGCTCTGCGGTAAGGACCACGGCTACATGCCCATCGTGGTCGACGTCGTCGAAGAAGCCGAATACCAAGCCTGGATCGAAAGCCAGAAGAAAAAGAGCTAAAACACCCCGATTCCAAAACTAAAGATTTAACTTAAATAGGAGTTATACCTATGTCTACAGCGGTTGCAGACCATCATCACGACGAAGTACCTAAGGGTATTACGCGCTGGTTGTTTACCACTAACCACAAGGATATCGGCACGCTTTATCTGTGGTTCTCGTTCATCATGTTCCTGGTGGGCGGCGCTATGGCGCTGGTGATTCGCGCGGAACTCTTCCAGCCGGGCCTTCAGGTCGTTGACCCGCACTTTTATAACCAAATGGTTACCGTGCATGCGCTTATTATGATTTTCGGCGCAGTGATGCCGGGCTTTGTGGGTTTTGCTAACTGGATGCTGCCGATGATGGTGGGTGCTCCGGATATGGCGCTACCGCGAATGAATAACTGGAGCTTTTGGCTGCTGCCGTTTGCGACCTCGCTTCTGATCGCGTCGTTGTTCGTGCCCGGGGGTGGTCCCGCTGCGGGATGGACGATTTATCCGCCGCTCTCGGTGCAGGGCGGTATGGGCGTTGATCTGGCGATTTTCACGATCCATATCCTCGGTATGTCATCCATTCTGGGTGCGATCAACATCATCGCCACGATCATGAACATGCGCGCGCCTGGCATGACGTTGATGAAGATGCCGCTATTTGTATGGACGTGGGTCATCACGGCCTTCTTGCTGATTGCGGCCATGCCGGTACTGGCGGGTGCGGTGACAATGCTGCTTACCGACCGACATTTCGGCACGGCATTTTTTAGCGCAGCAGGCGGTGGCGATCCAGTCATGTTCCAGCACATCTTCTGGTTCTTCGGCCACCCTGAGGTGTACATCCTGATTCTGCCGGCGTTTGGCATCATCTCTCAGATTATCCCGACATTCGCCCGTAAGCCGCTATTTGGTTACAGCTCGATGGTGTTTGCGACTGCGGGTATCGCCTTCCTGTCGTTCATTGTCTGGGCGCATCACATGTACACGGTCGGCATGCCGCTGTCTGGGGAGCTCTTCTTCATGTACTCCACCATGCTGATTGCTATCCCGACCGGTGTGAAGATCTTCAACTGGTTGGCCACCATGTGGCGTGGCAGCATGACCTTCGAGACGCCAATGCTTTATGCGATTGCAACGGTTGCGCTTTTCACCGTGGGCGGCCTCACCGGTTTGATGATGTCGATTACCCCGGCTGACTTTCAGTATCACGATACCTACTTCATCGTGGCGCACTTTCACTATGTGATTTTCTGCGGTTCGGTGCTGGCGATGTTTGGAGGCGTCTATTATTGGTTGCCAAAATGGACAGGTCATATGTACGACGAGACTCTGGGCAAATGGCACTTCTGGCTCACCGTCATCGCCTTCAACGTGACGTTCTTCCCGCAGCACTTCCTTGGCTTCGCCGGCATGCCGCGCCGAATTCCGGATTACGCGCTGCAGTTTGCTGAGTTCAATATGGTTTCCAGTATCGGCGGCTTCGTACTCGGTTTCTCGCAGTTGATCCTGCTGTGGGTGGTTATCAAAGCCATTCGCGGCGGCAAGAAAGCCACTGCAGAGGTTTGGGATAACCCAGAAGGGCTTGAGTGGACCGTTCCCTCGCCGGCGCCGTACCACACCTTTGCCACAGCACCCGAGGTTCGCTAAGCGATTCGCAGGACTGCATGATGGCGACAGATGCTCAAAAAGCAGGCATTCGGAAAACCGTGACCTTTTTGGTCATCTTTGTCGTCGCGGTTTTCGCCTGGAGCATCATCAAGTATCTGATCTGAAACCGGAGCCGGGCGCGTGACCGATCAACAGCAGAGCAAGCGAAATCGCCGAACAGTCGGCTGGCTGTCGCTTTGGGTGCTTGGTATGTTTGGTTTCGGTTACGCGTTGGTGCCGCTCTATGATGCGTTCTGCGAGATCACCGGTCTCAACGGCAAGAGCGCAACTCTCTCGGAAGTAAGCGCAGCGCCTGCCGAGGTGGACCGCTCGCGAACCGTCACGGTGGAGTTCGCGGTCAACGTCAGCGGGATACCCTGGCAGGTGGATCGGCCGAAAACCGTGCGCCTTAAGGTGCATCCAGGCGAGGCGACCACCGTAATCTATGCGGCCCACAGTCTTACCGATACAGCTACTGCGGGACAGGCCGTACCCAGCGTGACGCCTGCGAAAGCGGCGCGGCATTTTCTGAAGACCGAATGCTTCTGCTTTACGCGACAGGAGTTAGCGGCTCGTGAGAGCAAAAACATGCCGGTGACATTTATTGTGGATCCGGACCTGCCGGCAGAAGTAAAGACCATTACGCTGTCTTATGCTGTTTATCCGGCGAACGAAAATTTAAAAAATAACTCTTAAAAATTCCGAATCAACTTACCTATTCCAAGAAAGAGGACCAATTAAATGAGTGCAGCACATGGTGGTTACTACCTGCCTGATCCGACGAAGTGGCCAACGATTACGTCGATGGGTCTTTTCCTACTGGCGCTTGGTTTTATCCTAAATCTTCATCACCTCGCGCCTGGGCCCTGGTTGATGGTCGCCGGCGCAGTCGTCCTTGTACTGATGATGTATGCCTGGTTCGGAGAGGTTGCGACCGAGAGTGAGGCGGGCAAATACGACGGACAAGTCGACACGTCCTTTCGGATGGGCATGGGCTGGTTCATTGTTTCAGAGGTGATGTTTTTCGGCGCATTCTTCGGCGCGCTTTTCTACACCCGTATCCTCTCTGTGCCATGGATCGCCGGCGAAGAGCTGCTGTGGCCTGGATTTGAGGCGACGTGGCCTACGGCCGGCCCTGCAGGCGCAGCGTACATAGGGCCTGATGCAGACAAGGTAGTATCAGGCCAGTTCTCAAGTATCGGTGCATTTGGTATCCCGCTCCTAAACACGGTTCTTCTTCTGGCCTCCAGCGTCACGTTGACGTTCGCGCATTGGGCCCTGAAAAAAAGCCAGCGTGGAGCGCTTATTTTCTGGTTGTTTGTGACAGTGGCCCTGGGCGCCGCGTTCATGTACTTCCAGGTCTATGAGTACATTGAAGCTTATAGCCACTTGGGACTCACGCTGGGCTCAGGCGTTTATGGCGCTACCTTTTTTATGCTGACGGGCTTTCACGGCTTCCACGTGACCGTTGGCGCTATTACCCTGGCGGTCATTCTGGTGCGCTGCATGAAGGGCCATTTCAAGCCTGATGAGCATTTTGGCTTTGAAGGCGCGGCCTGGTACTGGCACTTCGTCGATACCGTTTGGGTCGGCCTTTTTATCTTTGTTTATATTTTGTAAGAAAACAACGAGTCGACTGGAAGCGCCGTCCGATTAGGGCGGCGCTTTTTTTTGAAGGCGGGCGTATCCTCACCCGAGTCAATAACCCTTAAGTTTGGTGCAGGAGAACTACTGGGATTGCGTTTGGAATGCCGCTTTTTCAAGAGAGCCGCCGGGTTTAATGGTTCCCGTGTATAGACCCACCACGATAAGGATAAAGAGAACCACCCAAATTCCTACGCGGTAAGTCAGCGCTTTCACGGTGCCGGTGCCGCGCCCTTTTTCTCGCATCATCGTCAGCATGGCGTAGCCGAGGCTCGCAATCATGGCAATCAACAAGAGAATGATGATGATTTTGGTAAACATGCGTGATGTGGTCGAAATTTGAGACATGAAATGGTAGCAGAGTCCACCCGGCATTCAGTGAATTCGACAGGTTTTTGACCGTGCGACGTGTACTCTCGTTTTTTTTAATTCCGGCGGTGTTCGCCATGCTGGTGTCGCTTGGCTTCTGGCAGCTGGATCGTGCCAAAGAGAAACAAGCGTACTTGGATGAGTATGCGGCGCGGGCTGGGTTGCCTGCGATCGCCGTCGAAAGCGTGACGTTGGGCCCTGGCCAGAGCGGTGTGGCTGCGCAAGTGGTTGGCCGCTTTGATGGGCTTGGTCAGTTTCTGTGGGATAACCGGACCTACGAGGGGCGACCGGGCTTTCACGTGTTGACGCCCTTCGTGATTCGCGATACCGAAATGCGTATCTTGATTGATCGAGGGTGGATACCGCTCGAGGGCAGCAGGGAAGATCTGCCGAGACCATCGATACCTTTAGGACAAAGACAGATTGAGGGCCAGCTGTATGAGCCGTTAAAGGGATTTACTCTCGAGCAGGCAGCGCCAGAATTTTCTTCCCCCCTCCGTCAGAATCTTGACCTTGAGTCTTATGCAGCGTCGGCGCCCTTTGACATTCAACCGTATGTATTGCGACTGTCCTCGAAAGCAAAAGATGGCTTTGTACGGGTGTGGCCTGTGATCACAGAGACCTCTGTGCAGCGCCATAGGGCTTATGCCGTTCAGTGGTTTGGGATGGCGGGCGTTTTCGTTGTGATCGTTGCCGCTTTTATTCGGCGGCAGCGAAGAGTAATTAAGAAGAGCAATTAAGAACAGTAATTAAATAGAAGGCATCGGTATGACATCACAAATGGAAGGGTCTCCTAATCGATCTGCGCGAAACCGTAAACGATGGACTCTGGTCGCTTTGATGGCGCTCTTTCTGTCGCCGGTTGTTGCGGCCTGGTTGTGGACGCCGAGCAGTTTTAGAAATCGGGGTGATCTCGTGAACCCGCCGCGTCCTCTACCCCAGATTTCCGTGCTGTTGCCGGATGGTAACCGGGCAGCGCTTGATTCAACCTTTGGCCGTTGGACTTACTTCGTCTTTATACCTGGGCCCTGCGAGGATGCGTGCCGGCAGTTGGCCAGCACTGTTGAGCTCGTACGAATGAGTCAGGGCAAGAACGAAAAGCGAATACAGCTCCTGATGCTCTCTTTGAATCCTGCAGAGCTGGATTCCTTGGCAGCGCTCACAGAGGAAGCGCCCGCTATCAAGGCGTTTGCTGTGGACCGTGAACAGCAGGGAGCCTTACGCAGTGTATTCGGCGCGGGCGCCGGGTCGACCGCCCCCGACCCATCTCGCATCTATTTGGTCGATCCTATGGGGAATCTCATGATGAGCTATCCGGCCGACAGCGATCCCAAGAATTTACGTAAGGATATTGGTCGACTGCTGCGCGCGTCGCGTATCGGCTGAGTGAGCCCGTATAATCTGAACCCGTTATGAAAGCCCAGGCGTCGTCCTCTTCCACGGCAGACCTGTCAATTCGGCAGGTGATGCACGCTTATTACGAGCTTACCAAGCCGCGCGTCGTTGCGCTTATTGTCTTTACTGCGATTGTGGGCATGTTTCTGGCCACCGAGGGAATGGTGCCGCTACCGGTTCTTGTCTTTGGTGGACTCGGTATCGGACTATCGGCGGCGTCCGGGGCTGCTTTCAATCATCTTCTCGATCGGCGTGCGGACCGCATCATGGCACGCACTTCGGGGCGACCGCTGCCGACGGGGAGCGTTCGGACTGGGCCAGCGGTCATGTTCGCGCTCGCGTTAGCGGCACTCTCGGTTGTCTTGTTGATAACACAGATAAATGTGCTCACAGCGGTGTTGTCATTCGCCTCTATGATTGGCTATGCGGTGGTGTACACGGTCTGGCTTAAGCATGCTACGCCCCAAAATATCGTGATTGGGGGAGCCGCCGGCGCGATGCCCCCGGTGCTCGGATGGTCAGCGGTCACGGGGGTTGTGAGCTCGGACGCGCTACTGCTGTTTCTGATTATTTTCTGCTGGACGCCTCCGCATTTTTGGGCGCTCGCTCTCTATCGACGCGATGAGTATGCAGCGGCTGGCATTCCGATGCTGCCGGTGACCCATGGAGAGCGCCACACGCTGCTGCAAATGGTGTTGTATACGATTTTACTTATCGCGGTCAGTGTGCTCCCCTTTGCGACCGGTATGTCGGGAGCCATGTATCTCGTTGGTACGCTTATTCTGGGCGGGATTTTTCTTGCTTATGTGGTGCGTCTTTTTAGACGCTATAGCGATTCCCTCGCGAAGCAAACCTTCGGGTTCTCGATCCAGTACCTTGCGATGTTGTTCGCTTTGATGCTTGTGGATCATTATCAGCAGCCGCTTCAGGCCTTCATTAAAAGCCTTCTGGTTTGAGGAAGATTGGCTTTGGTGAGACCACCCGCGCCGCTGCGATGGTCTGCACGCCATGAGTGATTCCGATTTATCGCAACGGAGTAGACCGTACGCGCCTGCTTGCGACCGTAACCGTGAGCCTATTCTTGAGGCTTTGAAAGTGGCGCTTCCGCCCAGAGGCCGCGTGCTCGAGATAGGCAGTGGCACCGGCCAGCACGCAGCGTTTTTCTCAAGGCACCTTCCACACCTGAGTTGGCTTCCCAGCGACCTGCCGGAGAATCTTCCCGGTATTCGTGAATGGCGGAGCGATGCAGGTTCTAACTGCCTGGAACCGGTGGCGGTGGATCTTCTGAAAGCAGACCTTCAGTTGCCGCAGGCCGATGCCTTGGTGTGCATCAACACCCTACATATTGTTGCTTGGCAGGGTGGGCTCAACTTATTCAGTGCGGCGGCAAAGATGTTGCGTCCAGCGGCGCCTCTTGTGCTTTATGGGCCTTATCGATACGCCGATCGGCCACTTGAGCCGAGCAATATCGCGTTCGACGAATCGCTAAGAGCAAGAGATCCCGCCAGTGGGATTCGCTCCTTCGAGATGCTTTGTGAGGTGGCGTCCGGAAACGGTTTCGCGCTTCAGGAGGATCGATCCATGCCTGCCAACAACCGACTCCTCTGGTTCTCCAAGACCGTCTGAGCGACAGAATAAGGAGATCGTCTAAAGACGGTCGCGAAGCGCGTACCAGGTCATGGCCAGCGCGAGCAATGGGGAACGAAGCGCGGCTCCGCCCGGAAAGGGCGGCGTAGGGAGCTGATTCATCACGTCAAATTTGGCAGCAGTGCCATCTACCGCCTCGGCCAGCATAGCGCCCGCGCCGGTTGCCAGGGCCACCCCGGACCCTGAATAGCCACAGGCGGATAGGACGTTCGGCGCGAGGCGCTGAAAAAACGGCAACCGAGAAACCGTAATGGCGAGAGTCCCACCCCAGCCATATTCAATTCGGGCGTCTTTCAGTTGCGGGAATACTTGAAGCATCGGTTTTTGTACAAACGCTTTAATGTCAGTTGGAAAGCGATAGCCGTAGCTTTCGCCGCCGCCAAACAGCATCCGATTATCCGGTGAGAGCCGAAAATAATTGATCACGAAACGCGAGTCGGCAACGCAGGCGCCATTTCGAATGAGATTCAGAGCCAGGGAGTTCTCCAGCGGTTCGGTCGCGATGACGTAGTTGTTGATCGGCATGACGCGACGGGCGATCGTGTTTTGCAGGCCGCCGATATAACCATTGCAGGCGTAGATAACAAATCGCGCCTTGATGTGACCCTGCGCCGTGTAGACAGTGGCCGGGTCACCGCTAACCACCTGCGTCACCTCTGAGCGTTCATAGAGATGAGCTCCTGCATTTTGGGCAGCCCGAGCAACCCCGAGCGCATAATTCAGCGGATGGAGGTGGCCTGCGCCGCTATCCAGGGATCCTCCGAAGTAATGCGGACAACCCACAAGGTGCTGCATTTCATCGCGCGCGACATATCGGATGTCCGTATACCCATAGCGTTCGCGCAGCAGGTCGACAAAACGTCTTGAGTGCGCATCAAACCGTTTTCGATGGTTCGCATGAATACTCCCAGCGCGGTAATCACAATGAATTGCATGGCTGTCAATCAATTGCCTAACAAGCGCTTTGGATTCTTCTGCGATATCCCAGGCTGCTTTGGCGAGCGTTGGACCGACGCGTTGTTCCAGCTCATCCTGATCCACGCGCTGGCCCGTTCCGACCTGGCCGCCGTTTCTGCCGCTTGCGCCCCATCCGATGCGGTGGGCATCCAACAGAGCTATCGAATAACCGCGCTCGGAAAGATGCAGGGCCGCTGATAATCCGGTAAATCCACCGCCAACGATCGCCACATCGTAGGTATGAGCCCCTTCAAGGGCTCCCCATTGCGGCGTTGAATTTGCCGTTGCCGCATACCAGGAGGGAGGATACGTCGCATACTGATCGTTGCAATGCAGAAGGGATCTGGATGTCATGGATGATCTTTCCTTTCAGACGATCGACTCGACCGCAGGGCGGTGTGATTTATGCCACTAAGAATACTTCGCAGCAGAGTGGGCCCGCGATAGATGAGACCGGTGTACACCTGCAAGAGATTTGCGCCTGCGCTTAACATGGCATTTGCAGAATCAGCATCGTCAATACCGCCCACACCGATTATTGGAAAGGAGCTGGGGAGGCGCTCGCGAAGGGCCGCCACTTTTTCACGGGAGAGGGGCGCAAGGGGTCGACCGCTTAGACCGCCGGCCTCGCCGGCGTGGCGGTGACCTGATATTGCCTGTGGTCGACTGATGGTCGTGTTTGTTGCGATGACACCGTCGATTTCATGTTGCATTAATGCGTTCGCGATGTGGTTGAGTTGTGGGTCGTTCAGGTCAGGTGCGATCTTGAGAACAATGGGGGTATATTTTTGATGCCGTTGGGTGAGATTGTGTTGCTCTTCCTTCAGCGCATCGAGTAGATGGTCCAAGGCCACGTCTTCTTGCAAAGTCCGCAAATCTTTGGTGTTCGGCGACGAAATATTGATCGTGACGTAATCCGCCACCGAATAAGCAGCGCGTAATCCGCTGATGTAGTCCTGTGCGGCCTCCTCAACCGGTGTCGTCGCGTTTTTGCCGAGGTTGATTCCAGTCACAGCAGACTGCTCCGTTCGCTGCAGCTGTCCCAGAAAATGATTGAGACCCTTGCTGTTAAACCCCATTCGATTAATCAGCGCGTGCTTTGCAGTGAGGCGGAACATGCGCGGTTTCGGATTGCCGGATTGGGGCAGAGGAGTAACGGTGCCTAGTTCAATAAAACCAAATCCAAACAGGGCAAGTCCGTCGAACGCCTGAACGTCTTTATCCAGGCCCGCTGCAATCCCGATGGGATTGGGAAACGTCAGCCCCATGGCCTGCACGGGATACGACGGCAGACGTCCGCGCCAGACGTCGGCCAGATATTGGTTAAGCGGATGAATGCGGCCCGCCAGCCCAATGCCGGAGACGACCCAACGGTGTGCGACCTCCGGATCGAGTCGAAAGAGAAGCGACCGTGCCAGGCTATACATCGGTACCTTAAAAAGATTCGTTAGGCGTTAAGTGACGCCAGCGGCCTCGGGTCAATTTCCCCAGGCGAACGTTGCCGATGCGCGTGCGCGTCAGGGTCTTAACCTGCAGGTCTACCAACTCGCACATTCTCCGGATCTGACGCTTACGGCCTTCTTTTAAGATAAAGACCAGAAGATCGTCCTGCACTTGCCGTATGGTTGCAGGGCGCAGTTCCCTACCGTCAAGGCTGAGTCCGTGACTCAAGAGCGTGAGAGCGCGCTGATTGACCTGACCTCGGATTCGTACGCGATATTCCTTCTCGACATCACTGTCCGGGCTGATCAGCCGGCGGGCTATGCTGCCATCTTGGGTGAGGACCAGCAGCCCTGAGGAGTCAATATCCAATCGACCCGCTACATTTAACGAGTGGGCTGCAGGCGCCGGGCGGTCTCTCTCTTCACCCTCATCGTCACGATTTTCATTGACGATAAGAGACGCCGCCTCGGGATAACCTTTCTCTGGCTGATTAGAGACAATCCCGGGAGGCTTATTCAGAACAATGGTCGCTAAGCGCTTACGTTGACGATGCGCCGACTTGGAAAGCTGGATACGAGCGTTGGGATCAACCTTTGAACCCAACTCATCGATGACCGTTCCGTCGACCGACACCTGTCCTGCAGCGATCAGCTTGTCTGCTTCCCGACGCGAGCATAAGCCTTGTAACGCCATTAACTTCGAGAGGCGGACGGTATCGTTCATTGGCCTTGAGATCAGCGTTTGCCAGACCGCTCCTTCAGGAACTGCCGCGTGGCCGATGCGGCGTTGCCGATATATGTCCCCGGCGTCATCGCCGAGAGGGCATCTTGGGCGTCTTGCGGTATCGGTAAGCTGGATACGAATGCCTTTAGCGCAAGCGGATCCATTTGCGCGTGACCTCGGGTAAGCGCCTTGAGCTTTTCATAGGGCTTGGGAACGTCATATCGCCGCATGACGGTTTGGATAGGCTCCGCCAGGACCTCCCACGCATTTTCAAGCTCCGCGGCAAGTCGCGTTGCGTCGATCTCAAGCTTCGCAAGTCCGCGGTATGAGGATTCAATCGCCAAAAGGCTATGGCCAAACGCTGCGCCAAAATTACGCAAGACTGTTGAGTCGGACAGGTCACGTTGCCAGCGGCTGATCGGAAGTTTTGCGGCAAGGTGTTCAAAGATGGCGTTGGCTATGCCCGCATTCCCCTCGCTGTTTTCAAAATCAATCGGGTTGACCTTGTGGGGCATGGTGCTGGAGCCGACTTCGCCCTCCACCATTCGCTGGCGGAAGTAGCCGAGGGCAATATAACCCCAAAGATCTCGATCCAGATCAATAAGAATGGTATGCAGGCGCACCATGGCATGACAAAGCGCGGCTAGATCGTCATGCGGTTCAATCTGGGTGGTCATCGCCTGCCAGTCGAGATCAAGGTTCTCGACGAAGCGGCGCGATATCGCTGGCCAGTCCAATTCAGGATAGGCTGCTAAGTGAGCGTTAAAATTGCCTACGGCTCCGTTGAACTTCCCGCGAATCTGCGTGCTGGCAATTTGGTTACGCACATGGTCAATGCGCGCAACCACGTTAGCCAGTTCTTTGCCCATCGTGGTGGGGCTCGCAGGCTGCCCGTGAGTACGAGCCAGCATGGGCAGGTCCGCAAAGGCATCGGCCATCTCGGCCAAGCAATTCGCCAACTTCTCAATGGCCGGCACGATGACTTGATTCCGACCATCCCGAAGCATCAGCGCGTAGGATAGGTTGTTGATATCTTCTGACGTGCAGCCAAAATGCACGAACTCGCAAATTGCGTGGAGTTCCTGATGGTCCGCGAACTTCTCCTTCAGGAAGTATTCAACGGCCTTTACATCGTGATTGGTGGTGCGCTCGATCGCCTTGATCGCTTCGGCGTCCGAGATAGAGAACTCGTGAATCAAGGCGTCCAACAGCGCATGGGACCTGTCCGACAGACGCGGTACTTCGGCTATATCGGACTCCTGAGCCAGCGCTTGCAGCCACCGAATCTCCACTATTACTCGGTATCGGATCAGCGCGAACTCGCTGAAAAAAGGCCTTAATGCGGTAACTTTGCCGCCATAGCGGCCGTCCACCGGCGAGAGAGCGGTCAATTCAGAAAATGGGAGCAATTCAGGTTGGCTCAAGGTGGTTGCGACTCATAACGCGCACCCGTTTATTTTAGCATTCGTAGACCGTCCATCGCGGACTGGTGTGGCTGTCGGCCGACCTTCAGGACTAAAGACTGCTTACCGGTTTCTGGCCGTTGAGTTGCCAGAGCTGTGGGAAGCGAAGCGAAAAGAACAGCAGACTACAACCCACTACCCCAGCACCTATTAAGACAGCCGCGGGCGCTGAGAAAAGTTCCGCAAGTGGTCCAAGCAGAAGACCGCCAAGCGCAATGAGACTGAAGGTGATGCTGTGGATTCCCATGACGCGGCCGCGCAGAGCGTCAGGAACAGCAAGCTGAAGCACGGTCATGGAGCTGATCAGGAAACAAGAGCCACCGATGCCGCCGATGACTGCAAAAAAGCACGCGCCATAAAATGCCCAGTCGCTCTGGGCGAAAAGACCGATTACGCCTGCGAACATAACCAGCGAAACCACGAACAGCAGTGCGCCGCCCATCATGGCTTTGCCGAGAGCCGGCGAGTGCTGGAAGCGGCTGATCAAGAGTGTTCCACTTACCGAGCCGATGCCTGTGGCGGAAATCAGATAACCAAAGCCTTTTTCTCCGGATCCCAGTAATTCCGCAAACACAGGCATGATCTGAACATACGCTGTGCCGAAGAACATGGAGATGTAGGTCATCACGATAATCACCAGGAAAAGTTTTTCGCTGCGGATAAAGCGTATCGCTGAGATCAGACTGCGATCGTGCGTTTGGGATTCGGCGGCCGGCGAGGCGTCTTGTAGGCCCAGCAGGATCCAACTCATCGAGGCAAAGCCGAGCGTGCACAGAAAAAACAGTAGCCATGTGTCGGCAGCAGCAATCAAAAGACCCCCGATAGCCGGCAGGATCATGCGTGTTCCTTGCCAGAGAATCGAGCTGAGTGCGACCGCGCTCATCATCTGAGAGGGCTCGATTAGCGCTGGAAAAAACGCCACCCGTGCGGGCAGGTCGAATCCGGATACGAGTCCAAGAAGGGCGGCCAGGATAAGCACATGCCACACCCGGACCCAGCCCGTCACATCAAGGAGCGTCAGAATTGCAAGACACACGCCGGCGAGAAAAGAGGTGATCAGCAAAATCCGACCGCGATTCGCGCGATCGGCAAGTAATCCGCCAATCAACGTTGCCGCGATAGAGGGTGCCGAAAGCGCCAGTCCCAGCAGACCGAGATAGGTGGCTGAGCCCGTAATTTTGAACATCAACCACGACAATCCAACGAAGTAAAGTTGTGACGCGCCGGTCGACCCCATCGATCCAAACCAAAAGCGGCGGAAGCGAGGTGATTTAAGGGCATCCAGTTTCACGGTGATTGCACGAACTGGTTACCGGGCGGCGTTTACAAGTGGGGCCAGTAGGCGGTCGATCAGTTGTGGGCGGTTTTTGAGTCAGCGGGCGCCTTATCGCTCAGGAGAATACTGATCCACCGGGTTCGTGGATCGTTTTCGAGAGCGATCATCATCAGCATGGTGAGCGGGGTCGACAGGAGCATGCCGACAGGCCCAAAAACCCAACCCCAGAAGATGAGCGATAAGAACACCACCAGCGTCGATTGGCCGAGTCCACGGCCGGTAAATTTTGGCTCAAGAACGTTCCCGACCAGCATATTGGTAGCGAGAAAGCCGCCGGCTACGGCCGTCGCAGTAGTGAGATCGGCATCAAGCAAAGCAAGCACCACGGCCGGAACAGCAGCGAGAATGGAACCGATATAAGGCACAAAGTTCATAAAGAACGCGAGCGCTCCCCAGAGGAACGCAAAGTCAACGCCAAGCAGCAGAAGGTAGATTGCGATCAAGGTACCGGTGATGAAACTCATGACGGCCTTAATGACTAAATAGCGCGCGACACCCTGCATGAATCGGTCGAGACTGGCGAGCGTCTCCTCGGGCTGCTTAAGTATGCTGAAAAGTTTCGCGGGTAACGTTGAAGTCTCCACCATGATGAACAGCACCGTAAGAATGATCAGCATGCTGTTCGCAAGGAGTCCACCGAACCCACTGACCAGTCGACCGAAAAACTGTGCGGCGGCTCCCGGATTAATGAGATCAATCGCGCCGCCTGCAGGAATCTGAACGCCTATGCTGCCAAGCCAGTTAACGGCCTGGTCGACCATATCTGTCAATTGCTGTTCATATCTTGGAAGGGCGGCGGTTATCTGATTAACCGAGGCGCCAATCAGAGAGCCAATCACCATCAGGGTCAGTACCAATACGATGAAGACGACGCTTATTGATGCCCACAGGGGTAAGCCTCGGTCCTGAAGCCAGCGAAGCGGGGCGGATGCAATAATGGCAAGGAAGATAGCCATCAATAGCGGGACCATGATTGCAGCCGCCGCTTTCAGGCCGGCGACGACAATAACGAGCGAGGCGAGGACGATCAGCGTTTGAGCAAATCGACCGGCGTGGCCTAGGTCGGGCTTATGGGTATTGCTGTTCAAAAGGGGGTCAGCGGAATGCTACTTGATCGATGTCAGTCGCTGCTGACATTCGGACTCAATGAGATCTAATTCCTTCAGCGTGAGGTCGATATCGTCACGCTGTTGCTGCAGGCTTTTTCGCCGGTGGTTAATTTGCTCAAGGAAGTACCGTAGTTGGCCGGCCTCGCCGGAGTCGAGATCGTACATATCAATAATCTCACGCACTTCGTTAAGGGAGAAACCCAGACGTTTGCCGCGTAGTATTAGTTTGAGACGCACCCGATCGCGCGCGCTGTATACCCGTTGGCGTCCGTTTCGACCGGGTGTCAGGAGCTTTTCATCTTCGTAGAACCGAATCGCCCGGGTGGTCACCTCGAACTCACGGGCAAGTTCCGAGATTGAAAACTCACCGGAAGTGGCCTCAAGCTCATCCTTGGAAACAGATTTTTCAACCATATCAGCAGTATAGCTTTAATTGACGTTTACGTAAACGGAAACTAAAATTCTGCTAGCGCAAGGCAACCCCTCGACCGC
>Ga0255770_10002109_pt1 | contig 18134 bp, 18 predicted proteins | sample 071ome_22_FD_179968 | JGI IMG/M metagenome (GOLD analysis project Ga0255770, IMG submission 179968) | Coastal salt marsh microbial communities from the Groves Creek Marsh, Skidaway Island, Georgia - 071404AT metaG (version 2) | ecosystem: Environmental > Aquatic > Marine > Intertidal zone >... | reverse complement strand
AGATGGCATATCCGACTAAGCCAGCAACTAAAGATGCACTCAAAATACCAATCTTGGCTTGAGTGATCAGCGCGGCATTTCCAACATAGGCAAGTTCAGCGATAAAAATCGACATGGTAAAGCCAATGCCGCCCAACAAAGCTGTGCCAGCTAACTGCGCATGATTAGCGCCCGTCGGAAGAACAGATACACCTAGCTTGATCGCAATAAAGCTAAAGCCTGCTATGCCAATGAACTTACCAATGATCAAGCCTGAACTAACACCCAATGTAACGCTGTTGTTGAAAAGGGTGGTGAACTCAGAAAAGTTGATCGCAACACCAGCATTGAAGATCGCAAAGATTGGCAAAATAAAGAAAGCGACTGGCGTGTGCATGGTGGTTTCTAAGCGGCTGAGCGGGGTTTGAATGCCATTAAGACCATTCTTAAGAGTGCTCACCACAGCGCACATCTCATTGTTGCCGAGTAACCCTTTGTCTGGCTTTATCGTTGAGTCAAAGTGAACCAGTGTGTCGCGCATGCGACGGCTAAAAGTGTGCGGATCAAAGCGTGATAGTGTTGGTACGCAAAACGCGGTGATAACGCCTGCTAATGTGGCATGTACACCTGATTTCAGAAGTGCGAGCCACAAGAACAAACCAACGAAAATATACATGCCGGGTCGACGGACACCCGCAAGGTTCATCATGATCATAAAGCCGGCAACAACAGCTCCGAGTATCAAGTAAGAGATCTTGAGTTCTTCGGTATAGAACAGCGCAATCACTAAGACAGCGCCTAAGTCATCCACAATCGCCAGTGCAACAAGGAAGGTGATCAAAGATTTAGGAACGCGTTTGGCCAATAGGGCGATGACACCGAGAGCGAATGCGATATCGGTTGCCATGGGTATGCCCCAACCTTTCACTGCGTCACCTTCAGGGTTCATGCTGTAAAAAATGAGTGCTGGAACAATCATGCCGCCAATCGCCGCAATGATTGGTAGAGAAGCTTGTTTGATATCCGCGAGTTCGCCAACTAACAGTTCACGCTTAAGTTCTAAGCCGACCACCAAGAAGAAGATGGTCATCAAACCGTCATTGACCCAGTGGTGTAACGATTTATTTAGCTCCCAATCACCAAAGTGAAAACCAAAGCTGATGTGTTGAAGGTGGAAGTAATCTTCAGCAATCCAGCTATTGGCAAGCAGTAGCGCAATTAACGCTGATGCCATCAAGATGAAGCCGGTCGTTGTTTCGCGTTGAACGAATTGTTCAAACGGAGTGAGTATCCGATCAAAGCGCTTTTCCCAAGGCGCGAGGATCACTCTGTCATGCTGTTTGATGAACGGTAATTTAATCGCCATGAACTCCCCCAAGTTACAAAGCTTTTACCGAGAATAACAAAAGAGTAGAAAGCGTCGTAGTGAAAACACCAATGATCAGAATGTGCTTTTTTACTTATAGCTCAAGCGCTAAAAAACGGTAGGGGATCTCTTCGCCGTTCTGTTGAACAGCTTGAAAGCCAAACTGGCGGTAGAGTTTATCTGCGTGAGGGTTGTCTTCACGTACCTCAAGCGTGACCTTGCAGCAGCCTTCTGCTTGGGCATAGTCGCTGATTGTCTTAAGCAGTTGTGTCGCAATGCCTTGTCGGCGATGTGATGGAATCACCGCGATATCATGAATATTCCACAGCGGCTTGGCACGAAAGGTCGAGTAACCCGCAAAACACGTAGCGAAACCAACGGGTGTTTTTAAGTCATAGGCAACAAAAGCAATAGCATGTGGCAGCGTAGCAAGGTCTGCAGCGGTTTGATGTAACACGTCATCTTTAAGTGGTTTGCCTTGACCTAAAGGATCTTCGCTATACGCGCGCAGCATGGACATGTAGTCCAAACGTTGTTGATGATCGTATAGGTCAATCTTGCGAACTTGTATCGACATATTCTGATTGTAACAGGCAATAAAAAAGCCCCGACAAGCGGGGCTTTGTTTAAGCAGTGATGCTTAGTTGGTGCGCTGGATATAAACCGGCTGATCTGAGCCTTGGCCTTGCGCATTAGTATTGGTGCTGCCATTACCTTTGACATCACCCGCACCTCTGCCTTTACCAGAGAAGTTCATTGAGAAGTTAGCTTCACCTTCACCTGAGCCATTGCCTGCAACATCAGCCTTGCCGTCATTGCTGCCAGAGCCGCTGCCATTGCCTGAATCCATTGCAGCAAATGCAACAGAAGTGAAAAGTACTAAACCTAAGGCGATGATTTTTTTCATATGGATTTCCTTATAACTGTTATCTAGATAATGCATCGTGCGATACAAAGGGGCATACAGCATCAGGCCACCCTAATTCCATTAACGTATCTTAAACAGAATGGTAAATCATTGTTATAAAAGGTTTTTGTTGCAGATAAGTTGTTGAAAGGAAATAAAAAAACGCCCCGAAGGGCGCTGTTTTTAAGCGTCGATCTTCCTATATTTTATACGCTGAGGATTAACAGCATCGTCACCTAAGCGACGTTTCTTGTCTTCTTCGTAGTCGGCAAAGTTACCTTCAAACCAGACCACTTCTGAGTCACCCTCAAACGCCAAGATATGCGTTGCGATCCGATCAAGGAACCAACGGTCGTGCGAGATCACTACCGCACAACCCGGGAAGGCAAGGATGGCTTCTTCCAAAGCACGTAATGTTTCAACGTCAAGGTCGTTGGTTGGTTCGTCGAGTAACAGAACGTTACCGCCCGACTTAAGCATCTTGGCTAAGTGAACACGGTTACGTTCACCACCGGATAGATCACCGATCTTCTTCTGTTGATCTGAGCCTTTAAAGTTAAACCGTGAGCAATAAGCGCGCGACTGTACGGTGTAGTTGCCAACGGTGATGATATCTTGATCATCAGAGATCTCTTGCCACACAGTGTTTTTATCATTGAGTGCATCACGGCTTTGATCCACTGAAGCAACTTGTACGGTGTCACCAACACGTAACTCACCAGCATCCGGTGTTTCACCACCAGTTAGCATGCGGAATAGGGTGGTCTTACCGGCACCGTTAGGGCCGATGATGCCAACGATGCCACCTTTCGGTAGATTGAACGACATATCTTTATAAAGCAGCTTGTCACCAAACGACTTCTGTAAGCCTTTCGCTTCGATAACCAAATCACCCAAGCGTTCACCTGGCGGGATATAGATCTCGTTGGTCTCATTACGCTTCTGGAAGTCAGTGTTTTGAAGCTCATCAAAGCGCGCCAAACGTGCCTTACTCTTTGCTTGACGACCTTTGGGGTTAGAACGAACCCATTCCAATTCCTCTTTCATCGCTTTCATGCGGCCAGCTTCAGCTTTCTCTTCTTGTTGCAGGCGCTTTTCTTTCTGCTCTAGCCAAGATGAGTAGTTGCCTTCATAAGGAATACCATGACCACGGTCGAGTTCGAGAATCCAGCCAGCAACGTTATCGAGAAAGTAACGGTCGTGGGTAACGGCTACAACAGTACCTTGATAGTCATGCAGGAAGCGCTCAAGCCAGGCAACCGATTCAGCGTCCAAGTGGTTGGTTGGCTCGTCAAGTAGCAACATGTCCGGCTTTGATAACAACAAGCGACATAACGCAACGCGACGACGTTCACCGCCTGAGAGTTTGGTGACGTCCGCATCCCAAGGTGGAAGGCGTAACGCATCAGCAGCCACTTCTAGCTGTCGCTCCATATTGTGACCATCAGCGGCTTGGATTATGTTTTCCAGCTTAGCTTGTTTGGCAGCTAGTGCATCGAAGTCAGCATCAGGCTCAGCGTAAGCGGCATACACTTTTTCAAGTTCATCCATGGCTTCCTTGACTTCGCCAAGGGCTTCTTCAATGTTGCCGCGGACGTCTTTGTTTGGATCAAGCTGAGGCTCTTGCGGTAAGTAACCGACACGAATGCCTGCTTGTGGGCGTGCTTCACCTTCAATATCGGTGTCTACGCCAGCCATGATGCGTAGCAAAGATGATTTACCTGCACCATTCAAACCCAGTACGCCAATCTTTGCGCCAGGGAAGAAGGAGAGGGAGATGTCACGCAGGATCTGACGCTTCGGCGGCACGATCTTGCTAACGCGGTTCATGGTGTAAATATATTGAGCCATGGTGTTCTCTAAAAAACGATTAAATAAAAAATTAGTTTTGGGTGTGCAAACTTGCAGCTTGTAGTGTGTTCTCAAGCAGTGTCGCAATGGTCATGGGGCCAACGCCACCTGGTACGGGTGTGATGAAGCTTGCGACTTCTTTCGCTGATTCGTAATCGACATCGCCACAGAGTGAGCCATCGTCGAGGCGGTTAATGCCTACATCGATCACTACTGCGCCAGGTTTAATCCATTCGCCTTTAACGAACTTAGGCACGCCAACCGCAGCCACTACGATGTCAGCGTTACGAATCTTTTCTTCAAGGTCTTTAGTTTTGCTGTGACACACCATGGGTGTACAGCGAGCCATTAACAGCTCGAGAAACATGGGACGACCAACAATGTTTGATTGGCCAATGATCACCGCATCTTTGCCAGCGAGCTCCATACCAGTGCGTTCCAACATGGTCATCACGCCTGCAGGGGTGCAAGGGCGCAGTAGTGGCATACGCAGTGTTAAGCGACCAATATTATAAGGATGAAATCCATCTACATCTTTAGTCGGCAGGATGCGTTCGGTTACGGTGTCTTCATCGATCTGCTTTGGTAGAGGTAGTTGCACCAAGATGCCATCGACATCATCGCGGTTATTTAGTGTGTCGATCAGCTCAAGCAGTTCATCTTGCGTGGTGGTGTCGGGTAAGCGAACCAGCTCAGACATGAAACCGACTTTTTCACAGGCAATCTGTTTATTGCGTACATACACCTGAGAGGCAGGATTTTCACCGACTAGGACAACCACTAAACCCGGTGCGCGCTGACCTTGCGCAAGGCGCTCATCAACCTTGGTTTTGATGTTTTCGCGGATGTCTTCTGCAATGGCTTTGCCGTCGAGGATCTGGGCGCTCATGTGCGTGTCCTAAGCTGATTTTAAGAGGGATGCGATGATATCAAAGAGAGTGCGTTGCTTGGTGCTTGAGGTGAGTTCTTCAGGTTTTCACCCACTCGCAGAAAAAATCAGGCATATTCGTGGGGGAGTGTTGACCTCATTGTCCGAGGGGCTTAAACTTCGCGCCCTCTAGCCATATTGGCAGAGTCATCGGGGTATAGCGCAGTCTGGTAGCGCGCCTGCTTTGGGAGCAGGATGTCGGGGGTTCGAATCCCTCTACCCCGACCAGTTTTAAGCCTGGGCAGCAAGTTATGCGCCCGTAGCTCAGTTGGATAGAGCAACGGCCTTCTAAGCCGTGGGTCGCAGGTTCGAATCCTGCCGGGCGCGCCATATTTGGCAAACGGTTAATGGTGGGTGTAGCTCAGTTGGTAGAGCCCCGGATTGTGATTCCGGTCGTCGTGGGTTCGAGTCCCATCATCCACCCCAATATCCACGATGTAAGGGATGCCCTAGGGCGTCCCTTTTTCGTTTCAGCCCGTGCTCGGTGTAGAATTAGGGCAATTCTTACTCTTTTTGATTTTTTGAGGCAGTGAACCATGTTTGATAAGTCGATGAATATCGCCGGTTATGACGATGATGTGATGGCGGCAATTACCGCAGAAGAGCATCGTCAGGAAGAACACATCGAGCTAATCGCATCAGAAAACTACACCAGTCCCCGTGTTATGCAGGCTCAGGGTTCAGCACTTACCAATAAGTATGCGGAAGGTTACCCAGGTAAGCGTTACTACGGTGGTTGTGAGCATGTCGATGTGGTCGAGCAGTTGGCGATTGATCGCGCTAAAGCCTTGTTCAAGGCAGACTATGCAAACGTGCAGCCTCACGCGGGTTCTCAAGCGAACACTGCGGTCTATGCAGCATTGGTTCAGCCAGGTGATACAGTACTGGGTATGGCATTGGCGCACGGTGGTCACTTAACCCACGGTGCAAAGCCTAACTTCTCGGGCAAGATTTATAACGCCGTTCAATATGGTTTGAACCCTGAGACAGGTGAGATTGATTACGACGAAGTTGACCGTCTAGCGCGTGAACATAAACCAAAGATGATTGTTGCAGGCTTCTCTGCATACTCTCGTGTGGTTGATTGGCAGCGTTTCCGCGATATCGCGGATGAGGTTGGTGCTTACCTATTAGTTGATATGGCGCATATTGCAGGTTTGGTTGCCGCAGGTGTTTACCCAAGTCCTGTTGGTATTGCAGACGTAACTACTACCACCACGCACAAAACCTTGCGTGGCCCTCGTTCAGGTTTGATCTTAGCGAAAGCGAATCCAGAGATCGAAAAGAAACTGAACTCTGCGGTATTCCCAGGTAATCAGGGTGGTCCTCTGATGCACGTGATCGCAGCGAAGGCGGTAGCTTTTAAAGAAGCGATGGAGCCTGAGTTTGTTGAGTATCAAAAGCAGGTGATCAAGAACGCACAAGCGATGGCTAAGGTGTTTATGGATCGCGGTTACGATGTTGTGTCTAAAGGTACTGATGATCACTTGTTCTTGGTGAGCTTCATTGAAGCGGGCTTAACCGGTAAAGATGTTGATGCTTGGTTAGGTTCAGCAAATATCACTGTAAACATGAATGCAGTACCGAATGATCCGCAATCACCGTTTATTACCTCAGGTATTCGCGTTGGTACACCCGCAGTTACTACGCGTGGCTTTGGCGAAAAAGAGTGTGTCGAGCTTGCGGGTTGGATGTGTGATGTTATCGACGCTAAAGGCGATCAAGCAGCAGTTGATGCAGCGAAAGCTAAGGTGCTTGATGTGTGCGCTAAGTTCCCTGTGTACAAGGGTTAATCGGGATAACTAATGCGTTGTCCGTTCTGCGGCGCTCAAGATACAAAAGTCGTGGATTCACGACTGCATGGTGATGGCGATCAAGTTCGCCGTCGCCGTGAGTGCACGGTTTGTCATGAACGATTCACAACCTACGAAGGCGCGGAGCTTAACTTGCCGCGGGTGATTAAAAGTGACGGTCGCCGCGTGCCGTTTGATGGGCGTAATTTACGTGCGGGTATCGAGCGAGCTGCAGAAAAACGTCCTGTTTCTACCGAAGCTATTGATGCAGCAATTAATCACATCACGCGTAAATTAATGGCGCGGGGTGAGGGCGAGGTTTCGGCGCGTGTCATTGGTGACCTGGTGATGGAAGAGCTTAAGAGCTTAGATCAGGTGGCTTATGTGCGTTTCGCATCAGTCTATCGTCAGTTCCAAGATGTACATGCCTTCAGTGAAGAGATCGAAAAGCTTCGACTCGAACCTACGGAAGAGTCGCGTCGCAATCAAATGAACCTACTCGACGACTAGTCTATGTCTAGCCAACATCACCAATGGATGGCTAAAGCTCTGCAGCTTGCCCGTCGGGGTTTATATACCACTGACCCTAATCCACGTGTCGGTTGTGTGTTGGTTAAAGATGGCCAGTTAGTGGGACAAGGCTTTCATCATCGTTATGGTGAACCGCATGCAGAGCGTATGGCGCTCGCCGATGCTGGCGATAAGGCTAAAGGTTCAACGGCGTATGTCACCCTCGAGCCTTGTTGTCACACAGGTAAAACACCCCCTTGTAGCGAAGGCTTGATAGAAGCCGGTGTTGTTGAGGTGGTTGTTGCGATGACCGATCCTAATCCATTGGTCGCAGGTAAGGGTATTGCACAATTACGTGCTGCCGGCATCAATGTGATTGAGGATGTCCTTAGTACCGATGCTCGTGCGATCAATCCCGGTTTTTTTAAACGTATGGCCGAGCAAAAGCCTTATGTACGTTTAAAGCTTGGCATGAGTTTAGATGCGCGCACTGCCATGGCGAGCGGTGAAAGCCAATGGATAACCGGTGATGCTGCACGACGTGACGTGCAAAAGCTACGGGCGAGAAGTTCTTGTGTGCTGACAGGTGTTAGTACCGTGTTTGCCGATGACCCAAGCTTGAATGTTCGATTAACAGTGCAAGAGCTTGATTTGGCTGAATCGCCTGTACGCCAACCACGCCCCGTTGTTTTAGATACACATGCGCGTATGCCGCTTAAAGCAAAGCTGCTTGGTTTGGGTAATTCACCGATCATTATCGTTGGTGAGGGTGCATCGGCTGATGCAGTAGCTGCACTAAAAGAGTCAGATGCGACTGTGCATGCAGTGGGTTTGAAGAATGATCGAGTTGATCTTGAAGCAGCCCTAGCTGTGTTGGCGAGTGAGCAAATCAATGAAGTATTAATCGAATCTGGTCCAACGTTAGCTGGCGCTTTTGTTCAACAGCAATTGGTGGATGAATTGGTTATCTACATGGCGCCAAGTCTATTAGGTGATCAAGCGCGTGGTTTGATGAGTCTTCCGGGCTTGGATGTCCTAGCCGATCGAGAACAATGGCAGTGGCGAGATGTGCGTCAAGTCGGCAATGATTTACGCCTGACATTAACGAGGTAAGCGATGTTTACAGGCATTATTGAGTCGATCGGTAAGATCGCAAAGATGGAGCAGCGTGGTGGTGATGTACGTCTGCATATCGCGACCGGAAAACTCGATCTTTCAGATGTGGCCTTGGGCGATAGCATTGCTGTGAATGGCGTATGCCTGACTGCTGTTGTTTTGCCTGGTGATGGTTTTGTGGCAGATGTGTCGAATGAAACCTTGTCGCTCACAAGCCTTGGTCAGTTAAGTACCGGCAGTCCGGTGAATCTTGAAAAAGCACTCACCATGAGTACACGTTTAGGTGGCCATCTTGTTTCAGGTCACGTTGATGGTTTGGGTGAGGTGATCGCTAAGTCAGAAGATGCACGTTCGATCCGTTTCACCGTAAAAGCACCCGATGAGCTCGCAAAGTACATCGCGCATAAAGGGTCTGTTACGGTTGATGGTACGAGCCTAACCGTGAATGCAGTAAAGGGTGCTGAGTTTGAACTCAATATTGTGCCGCATACCGCTCAAGAGACCATCATGTCGGAATATGAAGTTGGTCGAAAAGTGAATTTAGAAGTCGATTTAGTTGCGCGTTATTTAGAGCGTCTGTTGTTAGGTGATAAAGCCGCGAATGCTTATGCAGAGAGCGGGTTGAATATGCAAAAACTTATGGAAGCCGGTTTTGTGAAATAAAAAAGGGGCTGTAAAGCCCCTTTTGTTTTTGTAACAGATGTTACTTAAACATCTCTTTATAGCCATGCCAGGTAGCGAATCCCAAGATTGGGAATATCACAATAAAGGCCACGAAGTAGGTTGCCATTCCCACGATCGTTAACGCCGCGACAATGCCGCCCCAGGTGAGTGTGGTACCTAAGTGTTCCATAACCGCTTTAACGCTGCTAACTACGGCAGTAGCAATGTCAGTGCGGTCATCGACAATCATCGGTAGTGACCATGCGCTAACTGCAAACATGATCAAAGCGAAGACGCCGCCAACGCCTAGCAGGGTAAACACAAAGCCTCGACCACCTTCGGTCGCCATCGCAGAGCTCAAAGATTGCAAGGTGCCAACAAAGGAGGTGCTGCTCAATACTTCTGATGAGTAAAGTGCAACAACAATGCCTGAGATGCGAATCCAAGCAATCATCACCACAGCGAGTAGCACGCTGAAGATCAACGTCATTTTGATGTTGTTAAATAACAATCGGCTACACGATTGCATGCTAGGTGCTGAGCCATCTTCAACACGCTTAGCCATGCGATAAAGCACGGTTGCAAACATGGGTCCGACTAAGAGGAAGCCACTCCAAAAGGCAAAGACAAACTGTGGTGTTTGAATCGCTGCATTGGTAATCGCTAGACCTATGGATGCGAAGATCAGTCCAAAAATGGTCGCTTGGACTGGAATCTTTAAATAGGTTTGTAAGCCATGAGCAAGCCACTGAAAAGGCGCGGTCGCTGAGACTTTTTTGCTTTGCACTACGTGGATAGGATCGTAATGAACGACCGGTGGTTGAGTAGTTGGCATCTTTAAATTCCCCTCTACGTAAAGACGAACTCCATTTAAAAGTCACATCAAGGGAGTTTCAAGAGGGGTAAATACCCTGATTGATCAGCTTTTTTCCATGATTTGTACGACTTTTTCGCCGGTTTTTGCCATATTTTCGGAAAAAAACAAAATTCCATCTTCGTGGCCGCCCATTCGAATGCAGCCTAAATCGCGCACTTGGGGGTCTTTAAGAAGCTCTGCGACAGCCTCTGCCATCTCGGGTGTGCCGTATGTGATAGATGGTGAAGTTGAGGGAAGGTCTCGCGCCCACAGCTCCGGACTATGGACATGAATGATGGCCTTAATCGCGGAATCTGCATCGTATAACGTCGAATGAGTCATCGACTCAGAGGAGGGCTTTATGGGGCCTTCTGAGTACACCTGATTGTTGGCTGCATCAACTTGAGTAACCCAGCACAGCTGTTCATCGTGGATCTCATCCAACCCCGAAACTTGTGTACCTGTAATGATGAAACCCTGATCAAGCTTTTGGCTGATGTTGCCGTAAGCGGCGCCGTCATATCGGTCAGGATCTTGGCCAAGCAGATTGTATTGACGGCACACTTTGAACCACTGCTTAAGTTCAGTTGAGTCGACTTCAATCAGAGGAGCGGTGACGTGATGGAGTGAGTATTTAATGACGCCGTCGAGAATCATAGAGATGAAAAATTAACGAAATGATTGGGAAGAAGTCTACGCCAAAAACTGTCTTGGAAATGCCGTTTCTGGGCTGACTGAAATTAGCAGGTATTTGACCTAATGTTGGTAAGGGCATTGGCTTAGCATAATGGCGAAGAAGTGCTGATTCCGTGCTATATAGTGGTCACCTAATTCATAATTACGGGCAACCAATGAGTTGTCCGCACCAAAGGAGAGTTCACCCATGTTGAAGAAGAGCGTGATTGCAGGTGCAATCATTGGAAGCTTTGTTGTCGGCGATGTCATGGCAGCAACCGAGTGGAATGTATCGTTATGGGGTAAGCGTCGTGCGTTTACCGAAAACGTTGAGAAGTTGGCGGAGTTGGTTGAGAAGAAAACTAACGGCGACTTTAAATTGAATATTTCTTATGGCGGTCTTTCAAAGTCAAAAGAAAATCTTGATGGCATTTCGATTGGCGCGTTTGAAATGGCGCAGTTCTGTTCCTTCTATCATAAAGATAAGAACCCAACGATTACGGTTACTGAATTGCCATTTTCTAAGGATGTGTCACTCGGCCGCATGACCAAGATTTTACAAGAGGTGCATGAGCATCCAATCGTTAAAAAAGATTTAGCGCGTTGGAATGCAACCTTGTTGATGCCAACACCGTTACCTCAGTACAGCATCTCAGGTAAAGGTAAGGTCATTGAAAAGCTTGAAGACTTTGACGGTGTTCGTGTTCGTGGTCCTGGCGGTATATTGGGTGTGTTGAGTAAGCTTGGTGCTAAGAAAACCAGTGTGCCTTTCTCTGAAGTGCGACAAGCAATGGATAGTGGTGTTATCGATGCAGCAGCCTTCGCACCACACGCTCACCTTGCAACCAAGACTTATGCTGTGGCGAATTGGTCAACCACTAACCTGAACTTGGGTACCGCAAACTGCCCAGTAGTTGTGAATACTGATGCGCTTAATGCGCTGAAGCAGGCTCATCGTGCAGCTTTGTTAAGTTCAGTTGATGAAGCGTTAGCGTTCTATGTTGATAATTACAACAATAAAACGACAGGTGCTTATGCGGCTGAAGAAAAGAAAGCCGGTTTGACTATGGTGACCTTTACGCCTGAGCAAACGGCACAGCTATTAGATATGGCTGAGTCGGTTCGTGCGGAGTGGGTAACATCAAACGCAAAAGATTTTGATTCGAAAGCGTTGTTTGATTTCACCAAAGGTTTATTTAACCAATAACCATTATGGCGCGGGCGTTGCCCGCGCTTTTTCTTTATGGCTTTAGATCCCACCATCTTGTCGGATGACTCACGCCTGAGTCGCCTCGATCGTTTTTATCATCATGCTGAATCATGGTTGTCACTTGCTGGCGGCATCGTAATTTTTTTGTTGGTCATCTTGGCCAGTATGAACGTTTTAGGTCGCTGGCTTTTCAGTATGCCTGTGAGCGGCTACATCGATTGGGTAGAGCAGGCGATGGCGGGGATTGCCTTTTTAGGCATTGCTTACACGCAGCGGCTAGGCGGGCATATCCGGATGGATATCTTTGTTGGTGCTTTGCGCGGTCGTTGGTTATGGCTTACTGAATTTATTTCAACCAGTGTGATGTTGTTAGTCACCTTGGTCCTTGTTTATGGTTCGTATCTCCATTTTTTACGTGCTTATCAGATAGGGGACTCATCGGTGGATATTGATCTACCGACCTGGCCAGCTAAGCTGATTGTGCCTTTTGCACTGAGTGTGCTGGCGTTACGTTTAATGTTGCAGTTGTGGGGGTTTGCCCGGGCTTTCAAACGCAATCAAGATCGTCCAGTTGCAGTGCCGCTCGTTGAAGATGCAGCGACCATTGCGGCACGTGAAGCAGAAGCGCTCGGGAGTGATAAATGACCGAACTCTTCCAAGCGATGGGTCAGATGGACAATATGACCATTGGTCTGTGGATTACCAGCTTGATGTTGGTATTGGTGATTTTGGGTTTACGCGTTGCGTTTGCAGCAGCAGTCGCCGGCTTCATGGGCTTGGTTTGGATTTTCTCAGCGAAGCTTGGCTTTGAGAAGGGCTTCATTGTTGCCGCAAAAATGGCGGGCACAATTCCGCATTCCAAAGTCTCTTCAGTGGCATTGTCATTGATACCAACGTTTATCTTGATTGGCTTTTTGGCTTATCACGCAGGTTTGACTAAAGCGCTCTTTGAAGCGGCTAAGCGCTGGGTGGGTTGGTTGCCCGGTGGTATGGGAGTTGCGACGGTTTTCTCAACAGCTGGCTTTGCTGCCGTATCAGGTGCTTCAGTTGCGACCTCAGCTGTGTTTGCGCGCATAGCCGTGCCAGAGATGCTCAAGCTTGGGTATAACAAGCGCTTTGCTGCAGGTGTGGTGGCGGCAGGTGGAACGTTGGCGTCCTTGATACCCCCTTCGGCGATCTTGGTTATCTACGCGATTATTGTTGAACAAGATGTCGGCGCTTTATTGATGGCGGGTTTCTTGCCGGGTGCAGTTTCCGCAATCATCTATGCGATGTTGGTGGTGTTCCTTGCCAAGGTGAATAAAAACTTTGGCCCGCCGGTGACAGGTTACAGTTGGGCTGAGCGGTGGTCGAGCTTACCGGGAGCGCTCCCGATCTTTGTGGTGATCGGCATTATCGTGGTGTGTATCTATGGCGGTGTTGGTACACCAACCGAAGCGGGTTCCTTAGGCGCCTTTGTGATTTTGCTACTCGCTTTGTTTAAGGGCATGAAGTGGAATCAGCTAAAAGGTTCTTTGATGGAAACCGCCAAGCTGACAGTCATGATCTTCTCGATCATTTGGGGTGTGTTGATCTATGTACGCTTCCTTGGCTTTGCGGATCTACCGCATGCCTTCTCGGATTGGCTGACGAGCCTCGATCAAAGCCCCATGATCACTTTGATTTTTATTCTGCTTGCCTATGCTGTGCTCGGCATGTTCATGGACGCTATCGGTATGTTGTTGCTAACGCTGCCTGTTGTCTATCCAGCGATCATTGCACTCAATGGCGGTGTGGGTGTGTCACCTGCGGAGTCAGCTTTCGGAATGTCGGATGTGGGTGTATCGATCTGGTTCGGCATCATTGCAGTGAAGATGGCAGAGGTCTGTCTGATCACACCGCCGATTGGTTTGAACTGTTTTGTGGTTGCCGGGGTGCGACCAGAGTGCTCAGTCGGCGATGTGTTTAAGGGAGTGGCGCCATTTTTCGTCGCTGACGTGATCACGATCGCTGTCCTGATCGCTGCGCCGCAGATCATTCTTTGGTTGCCGGGTAAAATGGGCTTTATGTAAGCCAATGTTTTTAAGACAAAATTAGCGTAAAAGCTGGCTTCCTGTTACTATCCGCGTCCGCTTGGCCCTGTGGGTATTGGGCCTAAGCATTTTGATTCAAGACTTTGAAACACTATGGCTCTTAACAGCACCGACGAAATTATCGATGACCTGAAAAACGGCAAGATGGTCATCATTATGGACGACGAAGATCGTGAGAATGAAGGCGATCTCGTCATGGCTTCTGAGAAGGTGACTGCGCAAGCGATTAACTTTATGGCGCGTTATGGGCGTGGTCTGATTTGTATGACCATGACCAAAGAACATTGTCGCCAGTTGCGTTTGCCCCTGATGGTCAATACCGACAATCAGCTCGAGTCGACTAACTTCACGGTATCGATTGAAGCGGCAGAGGGTGTCACTACTGGTATCTCTGCAGCTGACCGTGCAACAACAGTATTAGCTGCGGTCGCACCGAATGCCCAACCTCAAGATTTAGCGCAACCTGGTCACGTATTTCCTTTGATGGCACAACCTGGTGGAGTGTTAGTGCGTGCAGGTCATACCGAAGCGGGTTGTGATTTAGCACGCTTGGCCGGTTTAACTGCATCTTCTGTGATCGTTGAGATATTGAATGAAGATGGCAGCATGGCGCGCCGTCCCGATTTAGAGAAGTTTGCTCAAGAGCATGATTTGAAGATTGGCACGATTGCAGACTTGATTCAGTACCGTATCCGTAACGAGAAAACCGTAGAACAGGTAAGTGACTGTGTTTTGCCAACTAAGCATGGTGACTTCCGTTTATACGCCTTCCAAGACGTGGTGGGTAACGACATCCATCTAGCGTTAGTGATGGGAAACATTGATCCTGAGCGTTCGGCGTTGGTGCGTGTGCACGTGCAAAACTCGTTATGTGATTTGTTTGAATCCACCAATAAGTGTGGTTGGCCTTTGCGTGAGGCGATGGATAGCGTTGCAAAAGAAGGCGAGGGCGTAATTGTTGTGTTGCGTAACTACGACACTGCTCGTGACATCATCAACCAGATTGAAACCATCAAGCATGGCGAGCAGATGGAAAAGAAAAGTTTAAAAGCATCAGCGAACGATGAAGAGCTACGCACCATTGGTGTCGGCGCTCAAATGTTGACTGAGCTTGGCGTGCGTAAGATGCGCGTCATGAGTGCGCCAAAGCATCTGCATGCCTTGGCGGGTTTTGGCCTAGAGGTCACCGAATTTGTGAATACAGAGAATGAGGCTTAATCGATGAGCGTTAAAACAATTGAAGGCGGAATGACAGTTAGCAATGCACGTTTTTGTGTTGTGGTTGCGCGTTGGAATAGCTTTGTTGTCGATAGTCTAGAAGCAGGCGCGATTGATACGTTGAAGCGTCATGGCGCACGTGAAGAAGACATTACTGTTGTGCGTTTGCCTGGTGCGTTTGAGATGCCATTGGTATTGGATAAAGTCGCTGCTAAGGGTGAATACGATGCGATCGTTGCTCTGGGCGCTGTGATCCGTGGTGGCACACCTCACTTTGAATATGTCGCAGGCGAGTGCGTTAAAGGTATGTCGCAGGTTACGTTGAACCACGGTGTGCCAATCGCGTTTGGTGTGTTGACAGTGGATACCATCGAGCAAGCAATTGAACGCGCAGGTACCAAAGCAGGTAATAAAGGTGGCGAAGCTGCGGCTACTGCGATTGAAATGGTTAACCTGTTGAAGGAAATTGGGTGAGCAAGCCAGCTAGCCGGGGTCGCTCGCTCGCGCGTAGCTTAGCGGTTCAGGCTTTATATCAATGGCAAGTTGGTGGTCAGCCGATCGTCAATGTTGTGCCTCATATGCTGACGGATCATGCAGAACCTAAAACCGACGCTGCGTTTTTCACGCTGCTCGTTGAAGGTGTGGCGGAGCATGTGAATGAGCTCGATGAAGCGCTTCGTCCTCATGTCGATCGCTCTTTGGAGAGTGTCGATCCGGTTGAGCGTGCCATTCTTCGCTTGGGCGCTTATGAATTAAAGATGCATCAAGAAACGCCTTATCGTGTTGTGATCAACGAATCGATTGAGCTGGCGAAAGTGTTTGGTGCAGAGCAGGGCCATAAGTACGTTAACGGCGTACTGGATAAAGCGGCGAAAGATTTGCGTCCGTTTGAAATGGCTGCTGAGAAGAAGACCTCATAGAGTTTCTAATGGCGGGCGAATTTGATCTGATTCGCGATTACTTCCGTGATGCGACGGCGCAACGTGAAGATGTTGTGCTGGGTGTTGGTGATGACTGCGCATTGTTAGAGGTGCCGGCCGGTAAGCAGCTTGCGGTTAGCATGGATACCTTGGTGGTTGGTCGCCACTTCGTTGCGGATGTTGATCCGCAGTCTCTAGGTTACAAAGCGCTAGCAGTTAACTTAAGTGATTTGGCGGCAATGGGCGCAACACCTGCTTGGGTAACCTTAAGTGTGACTTTGCCGGATGCAGACGCTGACTGGATTAAACGCTTTATGGCCGGTTTTATTGAACTGGCTAAAAAGCATCAGCTCACTCTGGTGGGTGGTGATACTACCCGTGGCCCTTTATCGATCACGCTGCAGGTGCATGGTTTTGTCGAGCCGTCAAACAGCATGCGACGCAATGCAGCGTGTGTTGGTGATCTGATTTATGTCAGTGGTCAACTTGGTGATGCAGGTTTGGCTTTGTTGGCGCAACAAGGTCTTTATGTGAAGCAAGGCAGCTTAGCTTCCTTAAAACAGCGATTAGATCGCCCTGAACCTCGTATTGAGTTAGGACTGATAGCGGCAATGCATTCTCGCTGCGCGATAGATTTGTCTGATGGTCTTGGTAGTGACCTTGGGCATATCTGTGAAGAGAGTCATGTCGGTGCTTTGATCTATTTGGATAAGCTGCCAATGTCTAATGCGGTTGCTGAGTATGTGACTGAGTCAGGTGATTGGTCTCTACCGTTATCGGCAGGTGATGATTATGAGTTGTGCATGACGGTACCCGCACAACATCAAGCTGCGTTCGAGGCGGCGATGCAGCAACAAGATGTGCCCGTGACATGGATTGGCATGATTGAACAAGGCGAGCAAGTTCGTGCAATGTCACCTAATGGTGATGTTGATGCCTACGTGGCTCGCGGTTATGACCACTTTAAGAATTAACAATGACAAAACACAGTGATTTACCCAAACCTGATATGACCCCCATCAATTTGATGGCGTTTGGTTTTGGCTCGGGTTGTACGCCAAAAGCGCCGGGTACGATGGGTACTTTATTTGCTGTGGGTCTTTACCTACCGCTCTCACACCTGCCGTTAGAGTGGTACATCACAATGACAGTAGCGGTATCGCTACTCGGTATTTTTATTTGTGGCTGGTCGGCTAAAGATCTCGGTGTACATGATCATCCGGGTATTGTGTGGGATGAGTTTGCCGGATACTTCATCACCATGATTGCAGCTCCAGCGGGTTGGCAATGGATAGTGATTGGTTTTGTGCTGTTCCGCTTCTTCGACATCCTAAAGCCATGGCCAATTTCATTAGCCGATAAAAAGCTCAAAGGTGGATTTGGCATTATGTTTGATGACATCTTGGCAGGCTTAGCAGCATTAGGCTGCATGCAATTACTGGCGCACTATTTGCCCGGATTGGGAGCATAAAAAAGCCCGGCTAAGCCGGGCTTTTTGTTAAGCACGTTTATCGTGTTCGATCAGTGCGTATGCGGAGTGATTGTGAATCGACTCGAAGTTTTCTGATTCGACGGTATATGCTGAGATGCGATCGTCTGCGTTTAAGCGTGCTGCGACGTCACGCACCATATCTTCAACAAACTTTGGATTGTCATAAGCGCGCTCGGTGACGTATTTTTCATCTGGACGCTTGAGTAGGCCAAACAATTCGCATGATGCTTCTGCTTCAACCAGATCAATCAGCTCTTCAATCCAAACAAACTCATCCATGCGTACCGTTAAGGTGACGTGTGAGCGTTGATTATGAGCACCATAGTCTGAGATCTTCTTAGAACATGGGCATAAGCTTGTAACAGGCACGATCACTTTGACCGAGATGTCAGATACACCATCCTTGATCTGACCTAATAGTGTTACGTGGTAGTCGAGTAAGCTTCCAACACCAGAGATAGGTGCTTTCTTATTCACAAAGAACGGGAAGCTCATCTCAATGTGACCTTCGGTCGATTCCAAACGTTCAGCCATCTCTTCGAGCATCACCTTAAATGACTCGAGTGTGATCTCGCGCT
>Ga0255770_10002097_pt1 | contig 18199 bp, 7 predicted proteins | sample 071ome_22_FD_179968 | JGI IMG/M metagenome (GOLD analysis project Ga0255770, IMG submission 179968) | Coastal salt marsh microbial communities from the Groves Creek Marsh, Skidaway Island, Georgia - 071404AT metaG (version 2) | ecosystem: Environmental > Aquatic > Marine > Intertidal zone > Salt... | reverse complement strand
AACCGCACTGCAGACAATATGATGATGGGTACGTTGCTGCTCCTCGGCTGTTTTGATGCTTCTGGTGGTTTACTCTTTTTGACGATGTTCGGCTTGGTCGCCTATCAAAGTTTGAAATATCGATTGGGCATTATCACTGTTGCTCCATTCGTCTTTGTCTTCACATTGTCAACTGATGTGTTTGGATTAGATGCAGGTCTCATGGACAGAATTTTTGGCATGTTGGGTAATCATCCATCGTACTATCTTGACGAACGCGTGTTGTGGTTTGGTCGTTTTACCGGTTTGCTAACTTCTGCTTACATGTTGACAGCCTTAGCAATCAGTCTTACTGATGTGAAGGATGAAGAAAGAGAAATCAAAATGCCGTGGGTTATGCCGTTTGTATGGTTTTTATTTGCGATGTGGGCTTCCCTTCCAGATGCCGCTTGGCTTCCGCTCGTTCTCGTCACGTTTGCCATGCTCAATGCCTGGTACCGTGGTGAAGTCCACTGGATGACGGGTCTGTCAATCGCCGCCATTGTATCGTGGATCATCGGATTTTCCGATGGGTTGGAAACACTCAATGGTGAGATTTTCAGTTTGTCCATGTTCTTTGGTGGCGTTCAAGTTACCGTTCTTGCCTATCTTTCATCAAAGGGGAAATTGACCGTCAACAATCCAACCATTGGAGAAGATAAGGACCATGCAATCACAATGAAACTTAGCACTGAACTTCGGTATATTAGCCTTGGAGCACTGCTCCTGTCATTCGATGCATTCAATGGACTTGGTATGCTCGTTGCAAGCATTTGGGCAACCTTTGATGTTGTGAAAAACGGTGAGAAAATCTCCCTCCTCTTCTTGCCACTTTTGCATGGACTCACCCTTGGAAATGTACTGTATCAGTTCGATGTTGCGAATGAGGGCATGAGGGAAATCCTTGTTGGTGTTCTGCTCGGCTTCGAGGGTATTGTCTTGCTCGGCCTAAGTATCAAAGAAGATACGCTGTACGACTTTGAAATATTTTCTTGGGATTCAAACGATGAATTCTTTGAATTCGTAGAACGGTTGGGTGTTGCAGGTACGCTTTCAGCGATTGTTGGTGTATGGTATGGATTTAGTTCACAAGCCGAACTTGCTTTCATTTTACTCACTGTTCTTCTCGCAAGCCTCGCCATTACAGGCTTTAACGAAAAGTACCACAATGTGCGTTGGCGACGGGCTCTCGGGGTCTATGGCTCCATGCTCTCTGGTTTGATGTTCTATTCCTTGGTCGACAATGATTTGTATGCAAATTTGACCATTGTGGGCTTGGGACTTTTAGCTCTTGGTTATGGTTTCGTTTATCTTCAATTCCGTTCGAATATTCAGCCGCTCATCCAACAGCAGATGAATCAACAATCCTCGATTCCACAGATGATCAATACTCTTGATGTGGCTTCGATTGAAAACGATGACGTTGAAGCCGTTCTCTCCCCATCAAGCGAAGGCGATTTGGACAAGGAAGACGAGCCAACGACCTCGCAGGAGAGCGAACATCGAAAGAATTGCTCGAAAGATGGATGCGACGCTTTCGTATTCCAGAGCACTGAGTACTGTCAACAACATCAAGAAACGGTGGATTCGACAGCAGGACAACAGACAATCATACCAGAAAGACTCATTGAAACAAAGCAAGGATTCGCTCTTCGATTACCTCCAGGAACTGCTGACCAAATTATTCGTTCGATTGAACTCACGCCTCACGATGGATTCAAACCTATCCTTGAACTCAATGCTTTTGGAAAATTACAACTTCATTTTGAACCAAAATGATGCCATGTGAATGGTCAACAAAATGTTGACCTTGCCATGAACGTCGAAAGGGATGTTCGGTTCTCAAAGTGCGGCCCTGAAGGCTTCGACCACCGAAGGATTGAGTTTCTCCCATGGAAATGTTTGGCCATTTGGTTGACGTCCGAAGTGACCACCTGCAGCAGTGATGCTGTAAATCGGTGCAGCCAAGCCAAGGTCTCGAATGATATGACCGGGCTTGAACGAAAAATGTGCGTCGACAAGCTCTGCGATGGTCTCATCGGAGAGTTGTCCTGTTCCAAACGTATCTACACGGATGCTCACGGGGTCGGCTACACCAATGGCGTAAGCGAGTTGAATTTCGCATTCCTTGGACAGACCTGAGGCAACGACATGCTTTGCGGCCCAGCGAGCGGCATATGCTGCGGAGCGGTCAACTTTGGTCGGGTCCTTGCCGGAGAATGCTCCGCCGCCGTGTCGTCCACGACCGCCGTAGGTATCAACGATGATTTTTCGACCGGTCAAACCAGCGTCGGCATACGGGCCACCAGGGTCGGCAAATCGTCCTGTGGAGTTGACGAAAATGGTGGTTTTGTCATCCTGCATAAGCGATGACGGAACGACGGGTTGAATCACATGTTCGATGATTTGTTGGCGAATCCAAGCCTGTTCGGCCTCTTCTGAACCATGTTCATCGATCATATCTTTGTGCTGTACGGCAATAACGACATTGTCCGCGTACAATGGTTGTCCGTCACTTCCATGCATGAGTGTGACCTGCGATTTTGCATCGGGTCGTGCCCATGGAAGTGTGCCATCAAGCCCGAGTTTGCTGACTCGACGAGTTAAGGCTTGAGAGAGTGCGATGGCTAACGGCATCCAGCGGCCTTGGTGTTCAGGGTACGGTTCTGTCTCATCACACGCATATCCAAACATGAGTCCTTGGTCACCAGCACCTTGGTCGTCAATGGATTGAACAACACCACGGTTGATGTGGGCAGATTGAGAGGTGATGAGTTCGGTGACTTTGCACAATTCTTCCGAAGTTGCATCCATGCCGATACCATGAGAAGTGTAACCGATAGCAGCAGCTGTCTTTCGAGCGATGCCGATGTAATCTGGTGGTGAAACGCCAGCAGCGAGTTTTACTTCACCTGCAAGCACGATGTGAGAGCTGTCTTCTCTACCTTTCACCAAGGTTTCAACTGCCACTTTGGCTTGAGGGTCAAGAGCAAGACAGGCATCCACGATGGCATCTGAAATCGCATCGCATAATTTGTCTGGGTGGCCTGCAGCAACGGATTCTGAAGTGAACAACCACTCTTGCGCCATATCAAAGCCTCCAAACTCCTCTATTCAACATTTGTCGTTTTTATCTTCAACGCCTCTGAGGGCAGACAATCTTGACCAAATGTTGAGTCAATCGGCTTGAAATCGGTCTCAAGTACCAACTGTGTAGTCATCCAAATAGGCAAGTTGGGCATCGGTCAATACATCGATGCTCAGGCCGAGTGTACTGAGTTTTGTGGTCGCTAAGTCTTGGTCTTGCTCGGTGGTGATGTCATACACTTCCCTACCCATGGAACCACCTTCTTTGGCCAGACGGCAGAGTGAAAGGAATTGATTTGCAAAAGACATGTCCATGACTTCGGATGGATGGCCTTCAGCAGCAGCGAGATTCACCAATCGGCCGCGTGCTAAAAGGAAAATTCGGCGTCCGTCTGGCATCAAAAATTCTTCATTATCCTCGCGAATAGTTCGGACTGATTGGGCTTGGGCTTCGAGGTCTGTGATTTTGATTTCACAATCATAATGACCTGTGTTGCAGACGATAGCACCGTCTTTCATGGTCTCAAAGTGACGACCAACGATGACATCTTCCATACCGGTAGCCGTACAGAAAATATCGCCGAGTTTTGCTGCCTCGTCCATAGGCATGACTCGATAACCTTCCATCACTGCTCGAAGTGCAGGAAGCGGGTCAACTTCGGTAATGATGACATTTGCACCCATGCCTCGGGCACGCATGGCAAGTCCACTGCCACAATGACCGAAGCCAGCGACGACGAATGTTTTTCCGGCAAGCAGAACACTGGTGGCTCTCAAAATACCGTCAAGCGTGGATTGGCCTGTACCGTAGACATTGTCGAAATCCCACTTTGTGACGGCATCGTTTACAGCGATGACAGGGTAGCGCAGGTCGCCAGCAGCGGCCATGGCGCGAAGACGGTGAACGCCGGTTGTCGTTTCTTCAGTACCGCCGATGACGCCTTCAGCATATTCGGATTTCTCACCATGAACTCGAACGATGAGGTCTGCACCATCATCGAGTGTTAGTGTCGGTTTGAATTCGAGTGTTTTGTCAATGCACCAATAGAAGTCCTCTGTAGATTGGCCATGCCATGCATGGACAGAATAGCCTTCGCTTGCTAGCCATGCAGCCACTTCATCATTTGTGGAGAGAGGATTACAACCAGACCACGAGATTTCTGCACCTGCTGCACCGATTGCCTCGATGAGAACTGCAGTTTCTTTTGTCACGTGGAGACATCCAGCCACCCTCATACCAGCGAGTGGTTTGGTACGTTCAGCCTCTTCCTTGAGTTTGGCGAGTACTGGCATTCTTGCACGTGCCCAATCAACCAAGAGAGAACCGTTTTCTGCCAGTCCCATATCTCGAACGGTGTAGTTTTCACCTTTGTCCAATCCTTCCATGTGCCGCCGACTTGCTCGCCCCTCTTGAAGTCTGCCGTATCGCCCGATTTTGATTTTCTCACTTTTTGTCCTTGTGTAACTGCTTGGCTTGTTTGGCCCACTCATCACGTTTGACACGACCAGGGAAGAACTCGATAGCGACATTGACCTCTTCTTCGATCTTCGCTGTCATCTTGCTCACCTGTTCAAAGGTGAAAATCCCTAGAGCGTTGAGTTTCTCTTCGATGAATGGTCCAATGCCTTTGATGGATTTGAGGTCGTCCTTATCGGCTGCAGATGCAACACCGAGAACACCGAAGTCGATGGTTTCCGCTTTTGCTTCAACACGAGCCAATTCCTCGGCTTGTTTGAGTGCCTTCTCATCCAACTTGACGTTCTCGCCGAGCAATATCTTCGCTTGTGCAACCCACTGGTCGCGCTTGACACGGCCTGGGAAGAACTCGATGGCTTGATTGACTTGTTCCTCAAGTTTAGCATTCATATTCGCAACTTGTCGCCATGTGTAGATACCGAGAGCATTCAATTTCTCTTCGATGAATGGCCCTACACCTTTGATGGATTGCAAGTCATTTCGAGCGATGAGCACCGCTTTGGTCTTGATGACTCTTGTCACACCTTTCACACCGGTGAGGGTGTTGCCGTCCTTGCCTTGCCATGAGATGACCATAGTTCCTTGTTCGTCAGAAATGGTCGCTTCACCTTGGTCTTCAAACGAAGATGCGTCGCCAACATTGAGGGTTTCAGCACCCTTCTTGACCTCTTCTTTGACCTCTGAAGTCGTTGCTTTTCCGAGGACCTTGAAATCAATCGATTTGGCTCGTTCTTTGACTCGCTCAATCTCTTCTTCCTTCTTGGCTTCCTTAGTGGCCGGTTTGACAGCGGCAGCCTTGGCTTTGGCTTCTGCCTCTTCCTTAGCCTTCTTCTCGGTTTCTTCTTCAGCCTTGGCTTTGGCCTCAGCATCTGCTTTTGCCTTTGCTTCCTTTTCTGCCTCTTCCTTAGCCTTCTTCTCGGCTTCTTCTTCAGCCTTGGCTTTGGCCTCAGCATCTGCTTTTGCCTTTGCTTCCTTTTCTGCCTCTTCCTTAGCCTTTGATTCTTCGGCCTTGGCCTTCTTTTCTGCAGCCTTGGCTTCCTTCTCGGCCTTCTTCTCAGCCTCTTCTTCTTTCTTTGCTAAAAGGAGGGCGGCGGCGGTCGCTTCCTCTTCGGCCTTGGCTTTGGCCTCAGCATCTGCTTTTGCCTTTTCTTCCTTTTCTGCCTCTTCCATCTTACGTTGTTTTTCGGCTTCTTTTTCTTGCTTCTTGAGTTCTTTGAGATACGCTTTATCGGGTTTGACTTCGACTTCCCACATCACATAGACCGAATTCAAACCAATTTTGAGTAAGCCTTGGAATGTACCGCCTTCTCGGGTATTCTCGAAGGAGTCATCAAACATGATTCGAATCGAAGATGTACCTTCTTCATCGCCAATGGCTTCAAACACGCCCTCATCAGAACCGCGTTCGTCGATCATCTTGAATCTGGTTTTATTCGATTCATTTCCAAGGTCGCTGATCGGGAATTTGACATTAGGACTCATGTTGGTAAAGGTGATGACCTCCTTGGACACCACCGATTCGCCATGCTTGATTGGTTTTGGTGACTTGAGCACGAATGGGTCGCTCGATGTTCCTTGACCGCTTGCGAACTTCGGTTCAGCATCAGTGAAATTTGGTTCCGGTCCAACAAGAACTTCTCGCTCTCGATACAGCAAGACGAGCAGGAGCAGAAGAAGCAATAGAAGGATTGGTAGGAAACATAAGCCGAAACCAAATGGCTCATCGCTTGGGTCGCCAGTTCCAACAAAGTTCTCTAGACACTGATTGTTTTCATCAACAAGTTCTGCTGGCGTGTCCGCTTGGTCGCTCGAATTTGTCTCACATGCTTCTTCAATAGCATCAGGCCACCCATCGTTATCATCGTCAAGGTCGCCTTCAAAGATACCTTCTGGACCGTCTGGGTCGTTATCGGGTAAGCCATCGAGGTCTGTATCTTCAACAACTGAAAGGTTGAGCATGAATGAAATCGACTCTCCTGTGACAGAATTTGATGCCGTTATGAAGTACGTCACCATATCCATCATTTCTGTTGGCGTACCATAGATGGAACCATCTGAACTGCGAGCAGTTCCAGTAAAAATGAGACCCGCAGGCAATGTTCCATTGATTTCCCATGTATCTGCGAGTATACCATTCAAGAATGGTGTCAAAACGATGCTCTCGTTCACAAGAATCCACATGTCCGACATGTTGTGCTGGCGTGTTGCATTCGGATTGGTATAGATCAAAATTGGTGGGTCAAGGGCATTGCAAATTTCATCGAGGTCGGAATCTTTTGGAACGCTATCTGCATCATCTTCGTCGGTTCCACAGAGGAATTCGTCAACGTTTGACCAACCGTCACCATCGAGGTCGTCTCGGTTATCTTCTGTATCAAGTGCGTCGCAAATACCGTCTTCATCAATGTCACCCGGTTCATCTGTGTCGTCTTGTGGGTCGGTACCACAAGCAATCTCATCGAGGTCACTCCAACCATCATCTTCTGCATCATCATCAAACAAATCTTCGATGAGTGTAGGGTCAGTGTTCACGTCTTGCCGAACTTCGTCAGGTCGGCCGTCTCTGTCTGTATCGGTATCTGCACCTGGATTGAGTGGGTACAAATCATCGACATCTTCGACACCGTCGCCATCATCGTCCGCATCTTCGATAAGTTCGCCGTCGTAATCATCAGGAAGTTCGTCCGGCAGACCATCGCCATCAGTATCGACTGGTTGAGTCGGGTCATTTGGATAGGGGTCGGGTCCAGCAACACAAACGACTTCGCTACCGTTCATGACGCCAGCTGGTCCATCACAATATCCGTCTCCATCAGTATCTGGGTTCCATGGGTCAGTTCCAGTATCTGTTTCATTGACATAGATGCTCGTGTTGGTTTCATTCGCATTAGGAATTCCATCATCGTCCCAGTCATCATCAAGGACATCACAAAGACCATCGCCGTTGAGGTCGATAGGAATGTCTGTGGCGTTGAGCGAGTCAGTACCGCATGCTAATTCGTCAAGGTCATCCCAGCCATCGTTGTCGTCATCAAAGTCTTCTTCGAGGACAGGGTCGCTCGTTGAATTCACGCCTGGAACCAAGTCGTCTGGCTTACCGTCGCCGTCAGTATCTTTGGAAGCCGACGGGTCGAGTGGGAAAGCGTCAGGTCCTGCCGTACAGTTGCTCGTTACTGGAGATTCAGGTCCATCACAGGTGCCATCGCCGTCGGTATCTGGGTTGTCTGGGTCTGTACCAATTGGGAGGCCTGTTTCGTTGAGGTTGTCGATACCGTCGCCGTCCATGTCGAGGTCGTCGCCGTCACAAATTGTGTCGCCATCCATATCATTAGGAATGGAGGTTGCATTCTTCGAATCGGAGTTACAAGCCTCCTCAGAAATATCTGGGTAGCCGTCGTTATCGTCGTCATCATCGGCCTCAAGTCCACCTTCACCATCTGGGTCATCGTCTGGATACATGTCGCCGTCCGTGTCGAGTGGGTCGGTTGAGTCGTGTGGGTTCGGGTCTGGGCCTCGGCAAACGAGGTTGCCAAGTTGGTCATAGACTTCGGAGGCTGGGCCGTCGCAGAATCCATCGCCATCAGTATCTGGGTTGAGGGGGTCTGTTCCCGTATCTCCCTCACCATTCCAAATGCCCGTATCGGTTTCGTTCAGGTCGGGCAAGCCGTCGTTATCGTCGTCGAGGTCTTCGGTAAGACCAGGTGGGCCTCGAATTGAATCCTCGTTACCGTCGTAATCGATTGGTAGGGTATCGGGGTCACCGTCGCCATCCGTATCTTCGAGCACTTCAATGGTGAGCTCCCACGAATACGAATTTCCGCCTGTGTGGTTTGCAAAGACTGTGAATGTGGTGTTACCAATGGTCTCGGTCGGCGTTCCTGAAATCACACCGGTAGCAGGGTCAATCGACAAACCGGCTGGGAGGCTTGGCATAATTTGGTAGGAGAGTCCGCTTCCAACATAATAGGGTTGAACATTAGGTATCGCAGTGTTGTTGACTGCGACAACGGTTGGTGTTGGACCGAAGGGAGCCATGTCTGGTCCAGCGGCACATATGCCGAGCACAGCGTTTGGACCGTCACAGATTCCATCACCATCGGTGTCTGGATTGAGTGGATCGGTACCTGTGTTGTTACCATCGAGGTACAGTCCTGTATCGGTTTCAGCTGTATCGTTGTAACCATCACCGTCATCGTCCAAGTCCTCTTCAAGACCAGGTGCCGAGCGAATTGGGTCTTCTGAACCGTTGTAATCACCAGGCAAGACATCGGGTAATCCGTCGCCGTCAAAGTCGTCGAGAACAGAGAGATAGAATATCCATTCAAGGCTTACGCCGTTGCTCAAGTTAGCCCACATGGTGTAAGATGTGTTGGCCATGGTCATGTCTGGTGTTCCCCAAATCGAGCCGTTGCTCGCATCGAATTGCAGCGAAGTCGGGAGTGCTGGTGAGAGCGAATAGGTCGCTCCTGACACGACGAAGAACGGGTCGATTTCTGCAACTGCAGTGTTGTTGACCAGAACGATCGGCGTGGCAATGACTGGAGGACCAGTGTTGATATCTGGACCTGCAATACACACACCGGCAACAGCGTTTGGACCGTCACAGATTCCATCACCATCGGTGTCTGGATTGAGTGGATCGGTACCTGTGTTGTTACCATCGAGGTACAGTCCTGTATCGGTTTCAGCTGTATCGTTGTAACCATCACCGTCATCGTCCAAGTCCTCTTCAAGACCAGGTGCCGAGCGAATTGGGTCTTCTGAACCGTTGTAATCACCAGGCAAGACATCGGGTAATCCGTCGCCGTCAAAGTCGTCGAGAACAGAGAGATAGAATATCCATTCAAGGCTTACGCCGTTGCTCAAGTTAGCCCACATGGTGTAAGATGTGTTGGCCATGGTCATGTCTGGTGTTCCCCAAATCGAGCCGTTGCTCGCATCGAATTGCAGCGAAGTCGGGAGTGCTGGTGAGAGCGAATAGGTCGCTCCTGACACGACGAAGAACGGGTCGATTTCTGCAACTGCAGTGTTGTTGACCAGAACGATCGGCGTGGCAATGACTGGAGGACCAGTGTTGATATCTGGACCTGCAATACACACACCGGCAACAGCGTTTGGACCGTCACAGATTCCATCACCATCGGTGTCTGGATTGAGTGGATCGGTCCCTGTATCGCTCGCATCAACGTAGGTTCCAGTATCCGTTTCCACGCTGTCATTGAGGCCATCAGCGTCGTCATCGGTATCAGCGACAAGACCAGATGTTGGTCCTTCGGCTGCGTCGTAATCGCCTGGCAGGTCGTTGGCAAGACCATCGCCGTCGTAATCAGCAAGACTCTGCAGGTTGAACGAGAAGGTCTCAATGGCACTGCCGTTGTGCGTGGCCGTCACTGTGTAGGTCGTGTTGGCCAGCGTTCCGTTGACCGAGCCGGTGATTTCGCCGGTGCTTCCGTCGATGGAGAGGTTGCCAGGCAAAGCAGGCGAAACTGTCCACGCGGTGGAGCCGTTCCAGAACGGGGGATGGAAGCCAATTGGATCAATCGTCTGGTTCTCAACGACCGTGTGCGCATTGTCCGTATCCACGCTGAAGTACAACTCGTGCGTGGTCGAATAACCGCTCTGATTGGCGTAAATCGTGTAGGTTTGATTGGTCGCATAGACCGAAGGTGTGCCGCTAATCGTACCACCCGAGATGCTCATGCCGGCTGGCAAAGCAGGGTGTGTTTCCCATGTGACGATGGTGGCCGTGGCATCCCAGGTGTTGTTGCCAGAAACAGCCACCGGTGAACCATGATCCTGATCGAAGCCGTTTCCACCGTCGCCCAACTGTCCGTAGCCGTCCCTTCCCCAACACTTCAGGTCGCCGTTGTCAATGATGGCGCAGGTGTGTTGATATCCAGCAGACACCGCAACGGCCGTTCGGCCACTGCCGAGGTTGATGGCGGTGGATGAAGGTGCGTTGGTGTCCGTGTTGGTTCCTCCGTCGCCCAACTGTCCTTTATTGTCCCTTCCCCAACACTTCAGGTCGCCGTTGTCAAGGATGGCGCAGGTGTGGTAAGCTCCACCAGCCACCGCAACGGCCGTTCGGCCACTGCCGAGGTTGATGGCGGTGGATGAAGGTGCGTTGGTGTCCGTGTTGGTTCCTCCATCGCCCAACCCTCCGTAGTAGTCCATTCCCCAGCACTTCAGGTCGCCGTTGTCAAGGATGGCACAGGTGTGTTCTCGGGCAGCAGACACCGCAACGGCCGTGCGGCCCGTGCCGAGGTTGATGGCGGTGGATGAAGGTGCGGTGAGGTACGAGTTGGTTCCTCCATCGCCCAACTGTCCGTAATTGTCCCGCCCCCAGCACTTCAGGTCGCCGTTGTCAAGGATGGCGCAGGTGTGGTCTTGTCCAGCAGACACCGCAACGGCCGTTCGGCCCGTGCCGAGGTCGATGGCGGTGGATGAAGGTGCTTTGAGGTACGTGTTGCTTCCAATATAAATACCCAACATTCCGTAATTGGCATATCCCCAACACTTCAGGTCGCCGTTGTCAAGGATGGCGCAGGTGTGGTCTTTTCCAGCAGAGACCGCAACGGCCGTTCGGCCCGTGCCGAGGTTGATGGCGGTGGATGAAGGTGCGTTCGTGTATGTACCACTGTGATGGCTTGTTCCACCATCGCCCAACTGTCCGTAATTGTCACTCCCCCAACACTTCAGGTCGCCGTTGTCAAGGATGGCGCAGGTGTGGTAGTTTCCAGCAGACACCGCAACGGCCGTTCGGCCCGTGCCGAGGTTGATGGCGGTGGATGAAGGTGCGTAGAGGTTCGCGTTGCTTCCACCATCGCCCAACTGTCCGTGACTGTCACTTCCCCAACACTTCAGGTCGCCGTTGTCAAGAATGGCGCAGGTGTGATAGGAATTTCCAACAACCACCTTGTTGTTGACATAGGCAAAGGCAGAGGAGCTCGAAGAACCGGATGAAGCGTTGGCGTTCACCGTGTAATTGAGCGTGATCGGCGTCATCGCTTCGCCCAAGTTGAGATGCGCACCTTCCACCGCTGAGGTGATGGTGCCGAATGTCGAGGTGGACAACCACACGCTGCCCTGGTAGGTCACGTTGCTGATGTTGGCGGTGACCGTGTAGGTCGTGTTGCTCGTCTCAGCCGTTGGCGTACCGCTGATGGTGCACGTGCTGCTGTCGATGGAGAGGCCGGCTGGAAGCGAAGGTGAAACGGTGCAGGTTGCTCCCGTGACGTTGGTCATGCCGCTACCTGAATTCAGATTCAGGTTGAACGTTCGCGAATAGGAAGTCGTGGAGGAGTTGGCATACACCGTGTATTGTCCCGCGACTTGAGAGCCAGAAGACGTTCCAGTGATTGTTCCTGTGAAGGTATCCAACGACAATCCACTAGGAAGAGCGGGCGAAATATCCCACGTGATTTCACCGACATCCTTCAGCGTGGAGAAATTCGATGCGGAGAGGACTGCATCGTACAGATAAAGGTCATCCAGAATGCCTTCGAAACTGATGATGCTACCGGACGGACCCATGAGGTCAAACCAAGAACCGGTTGATGAAGTAAATTGAGTACCTGATGATGTTCGCGTGACATCAGACGATCCATTCACGTAGAAATTCACCACGTAACTGCTGCTGTATGTTGCGGATACGCCAATGTGATACCACACATCATTCTCGAGTTGTATGCTCGAATAATGGTCATTCCACATTCCGTTACCATCCTGACGAATTCTGAAGTTGAGCGACCCGTCTGCGTTCATTCTGAAGTGGTATTGAGGGTGGTTGTCAATGATGGACTGTTCTGTTCCGACATTGGTTGGTTTGATCCAAAGTGAGAGCGAAATGCGGTTTGAATTGATGGCCACTTTACTCCGGTTCTGTTCGTAATCGACCCGCTCATCCAAGGCGTGCATTTCTCGGCCGTGTCGGTCGTAGGTGAGGTTCGAAGCAGGCACGGTTGAGTTTTCCAAAGGCGTGGACGATGTGTCGTTGAGCGAATGGTCGAACGAGAACGTCGCCGTTTCACTGGAACTCAGACTACTTGGCAGGGAGAAATTGTCCCATTCAAGAGAGAATTCAATCGGTGTGATGGCTGACCCACTGGTCGTTTGAATGGCTGAACCCGATGTAGTTCTCAGTCCGATGTTGTTAACGAAACTCGATTGATTTGAACCGCTGCCTGAGCCATTTGCCGCACTGGCGTTGTACTGGAAGGTGATGTTGGTCATGGCCCCATCAATGATGAGATCTGCACCTTCGACGCTGGCGGTGAAGTTGCTCTGGGATGAACCGCTGCCAGACTCGAACACGGTGGTGGTGGCGTCAAGTGATTCTTCGTCGCCCGACCAGGTGTTCATTAGGTCAAGATAACCAACCTGCGTCATCAGCACCATCAGGATGGAAAGGATGAGGGGAGTTCGTACTTCGGCAAAGCGTCCGCTGGTCATGGGATAATGAATTAAACAGTGGAATTTAATATATGACCCAATGATGATAGGTTTTTTGTGGTGCATTAAGGCTTTCATCGCATCGAGAAAATACATTGATATATTAGCCAAAGCCTATTATGAACGGTGGTAAGATGGCGAATTCGGGAATGAGATACTTGCAAATTCACATTCCTGTTGAACAAGGGAAGGGCTTACCCGGTTACCCACTCATATCCATGTTTAATCAGGTCACGTTGATATGCCCTGATGTTTTAGAAGATAATTTACCGACGTATATTTTACAATTCAACGGTGATTTTTCGAATGGATATGAGCAGTATCTTTCCTCAAAGGCACATCGAATTCTTCATGTCCATGAACACACCGAAACAATGCTGATTGCTACGTGTCATTTGATTGGTATACTACCGATGATGGTTCATCAAACAGAAGGGGTTTGGCTTCAAACGCCGAGTTCATTGTTGCGCGAAAATGGAATGCTTATGACCATTATTGGAACAAAAAAGGGGTTGTCGGACATTAGGCGAAAATTTGTATCGAGCGTTCCTGGTGAATTGAAAATGAGAATCACTTCTGATATCAAGGCGGAGTGGGTGGCCACGCCTCAATTACCTGAGCGAAGAAAGGAGGTCATTGAACTCGCAGTGGATATGGGGTACTATCATACACCACGAAAATGCACTCAGCGAGATATTGCAACGGCACTCAATCTCCGTCAAGGCACTGTGGCTGAGCACCTCCAGTCTGCCGAAGGTGCGATTATTCAATCTTGGTCTGAACAAACCAAATCGTTGTGATCAATTACAACATCACAAGAACAAAGGCGAACATCATTAACAACACACCTAATGTTCGAAAGATTCTTTTCGATGTCGTCTCGTCTTCGATATATCTCATTATTTTCGCACCAGCATACGTCCAGAGTGTCATCGCTACAACCCCTCCAGGTATTGTGATGGCTGCTATGAGAAGAATGCCCGATAACCCTCCGCCAAAGCCCTCAAGTGAAAGAGCCATGATTGCTGAGACCATTGTCCACTCCTTCCCGTTCACGAATTGCATCAACATTCCGGATGTAAAACCAAGTTTTGGAATCGTTCGTGATTGATAAGAAAATGCGGTTCTGAGTTTATGCTCATCAATAGCACCGAGGAATTGAGAAGGATTCAATGTATACACCTTGATGGCAATGGCCATAAAAAAGAGCACGCCGATGATTTCCAACACCTGTTGAATCGTACTGTCTTCTTCAATCGATGAAACGAGCAACCCCGCCACGATGTGAACAATAAGAAAGCCAGTCGCCATGCCTGTAATGAGTTTGATGTTCGACCGAGGACCGTGAATTGAACTATGAACAATGCACGTGATGTTGTTTGGGCCAGGCGTTACCAACCCTAAAATGAGAAGAAAGAAAACGGCGGTTAGGGCTTCGGTTTCAATCATGCGTCCACTGCCACTTAACGAAAACGAATCCCGCGATATTTTGTGCTAATGGTTTGGACATTTGAATCCAATGTTTTCTTTTCAGTATTCTCACTCAATACTCAATATACTCCACCATAGACTAAACAGCAAAAACCGTTGTTTAAGTAGGGTGAGGAGCCGACAAGGTAGTGGATATGATACACAAGAAGACAAATTTGGCCCCCCCTCGTACATACGACAGAACGTGGGAAGAGATTGAGGTCATGCTTGAGCGTGCAGAAAAAAAGCGACGAGAATGGCGCTCATGGTACGACGTTTGCAAGAAAGATGGCGATAAAGAGGGGATGAAAGAAGCCGCTCGAAATTACAAAGCTCTTGAGGGTGTTGTTAAAACACTCGAGTGGGTTCTTGGCCAGGAAGGCATCAATGACCCGCTTCAATAAATCGTCTCGACTCCTCATGGTTGGAGTCGTCTACATCCCATGCCTCGCAAAGCAACGAATCAGAACAAATCATTGTGTGTCCGGTGCTTCTCGCTCACCTTCATCGACCTCTCCGTCTGAAGAATCCGAACTTGTGCCCTCTCCTGCTGATGAGGTCGAGTCTTCAGATGTGTCTTCTTTGCCATCTTCTTCAGCATAGACTTCATCGTAGTAATAGTACGGATTTTCTACGTCAAACAACACCCGGTCGGATTCTTCAAGTGAAGTTAGGTTGGTTACGGTCACACCACCAGATGAGATGGCATAGATATAATCGCCCATGAATATTGAGCGACGGATACTAAAGTCGTTCCACCAATATCGGTTGTCGCCACGGTCATATAGGTCAGAGTTGTTGATTTCGCCGTACAAACTGAGGGCACCTGAGGTTTCGTTGACTTCAACGAGGACCAATTTCGACACCCATTCATAATTCCAATAATACTGACCTGCATCATCATACCCTGACGAGTACCTGTAGGTCGACAAAGGAATACTGAGGAGATTCTTTGGCCCCCAAAACTGGAATGCTTTGTGTTCGTATGTTGCTTCAGACCATGACCACGCCCAACCTTCTTCATTCGGGTCTTGAACTGGGGAAACTCGTAGAACGTCGTCTCTTGTTGGATTGGTTGGGTCGTTCACATCAAACAATGAGATCTGGGTTGAAGACCAATCGAGACCCGTACCGTCTTGGTTTGCAGGGCCAAGTCCAATGGTCAAAAGGTGCCCTTCTTCGAGTGGATGAATATATGTCGACACCCCTGGGACCTCGAGTTCGCCTAAAATTTGAGGCTGGGTCTCATCTGAAAGGTCAATCACCCATAGTGGGTCGATTTGTTCGAAGGTGACGATGTAGGCCGTATCGCCAACAAATCGTGCACTCCAGATGCGTTCGCCTTCTGCAATACCGCTGACCTTACCCACTTCAACAAGCACTTGTTGGTTGGTCTCAACATCGATAGAGCGTGTGAGGGTCACGACTTGAGAGGACATTGGTTCAGGGTTGTCAAGCCACCAGCGGCCCCATTGACCTGTGGTGGTCGCAACTCGCAGAATACCTTCATATTCAGAGATGGAGAATTGATTGAGGATGGTTCCATCAACCCGTCCAGAGCCAGTGTACACTGTTTCACCGGGTTCGCTGATGTCAAAGGTGTGAATATTGGTCATCTCTGTGAGGTTCTCATTCATCCAGAACCGCCACCAGTCAAACGAATTCTCAGTAAGGACGAGCACGTCACTCGATGCATACACTTGAGGATAATTGCCGATGATGTGGTCAACCTCAAAGCCAATATTGTCGGATGCGAGGTCAATTGAGAAAATACTGGAAATTCCACGGTTCAAACCGTCGGACGGTGCTGCGAAATTAGCACAATCTTCTGCTTCCAGCATCGAACGTTCAACAAGTGTCGTTCCTTGCATTTCATACACTTTTGAGGTGAGGTCTTCGAGGGTGAGGTTAGCAAGAATGGCTTCGTTTGCTTGCATGGTGTTGTATGCCACTTGTTGACGAATGGCTTTTCGAATTGGGTTGTCATAATCAAGTTCCCAGTAACCATTTGGAAGGTCAAGCCATGTTTGCAGGCCGGGGACGTCCATCCAAGCATGTGAAACCATACGAACAGTTCCACTCACTTCTCGGGCTGTCAAGTACCATCCTTCGATGAACAATTCCTGTGATGTTTCAGGTGCGTTTCGGTCGGTAATATCGATCACGGTAAGTTTCGTGAGGGTTGATGTTCGCCATCCGCGGTAGCCATCATCCCACGCCATCGCTTCGTACAGCGGACTTGTTGATGGAATCGACCATGGGTTGACCGAAGAGATGACCACGATTCGGTCGTCATCGAGCATCATGGCTTGAGGTGTTCCTTCGATGTCCATTTCTGAAGCGTTCTCAATCTGGCCAAATTCTGGGACATCAAGAATATGCAATGTACGCCCTTGAAGGAGGTAAATGTGATATCCGTCGGTCTTGACAAAATCTGCCTCGTCAACACCTTCTTCCTGGTTGTTGGTTCCTGAGAAGTCTTCGCCTTCGGTTCGCGTGGTTGAACTCTTCGCATTGTTGGCAGAGCCGGTTGTGTCGCCATCTGCAGCCATTTCTGCATCTTCGAGCATCATGTCGTCGCCCCAAGAGTAGTAGTATTGTTCTTCAACGGCTTGAAGCAACTGTGTTCGTGCTTCTTCCCGAAGAGATTGCTTAAGAGAAGCCTCGAGGGTATCGCAATCTGGGTAAGAGACCAAGGCTGGTGAAGTGGCGGAATACGATGGTGTGTTGTCCCAATCACCCGGTAACTCGACTGGTGCATCATCGGGATTGTCAATAATTTCATTTGAAATGCATCCAGACAGGAGCATCGTCAAACAGAGGGCGAGAGCAACAAGTTTGCTTTGTACCATGAACAGTCTTGCGGGTCAACTTCATATTAAGGAGTTGGTAAATTGATTTTACACTTTAGACGGTTTCTTGCAGTGTTCTGCTCATCTGAAGTTGTTGGAGACCGCGGTCGGAAGGAATCCAAAGTCTCTTCTTCTCTCCGTTTCGTTCAATTAACTCGCTTGCCTTGAGTTCGTTGATGTGATAGCTAAGCAACTGTCGAGAAATGGCGAGGCGTTCTCGTATTTCTTTGGTATCAACTCCTAACTGGCCCTTCTCTGCAAGGACCTCAAGAATGGCGAGGCGAGTTCCCGAAAGCGGGTTTTGGATTGCTTTTCGTTCTGCTTTAGGAATAAATGTTGATGCATACCTACGATTTTTTCCGTCCTTCCATGAGAATATTTTACCTTCTTTTTCGAGATTGCTGGTATGGTATGCCGTTACACCGTTGGCAAGATGAAGCCCATCTCGTAAGGCTGAGAAATGAATGCCTGCATTCGCTTCAATGTACCCAAGAATTCGTCCTTTGGTCAATTCGTCTTCTCGATGTGTTTTCCGGGCGGCGAGCATAGGAGCAACAAGAGCAATGAGGACCACCACCCGCATAAATTCAAACAACAGGCTTGACAAAGCAATGAGTGAAAGTCCTCCAATCCCACCTGAAAGAAGATACGTCGAGGTTGAGTTTGTTGAAGTATCGTCGCTTGAAGATTCTGGATTCTGCTCTACCCCATCTTCTTCAAGCGGTGCGAATTCTGCACTGTTGGCGTCAGCAGATTCGTCTGCTGCTTCATCATTTTGCAAAGGGTCGTCGAATGGCCCATCTTCTTGTTGGTCACCCTCAAGTGCATCTTCTCCCAATGAGGT
>Ga0255770_10002073_pt1 | contig 18345 bp, 23 predicted proteins | sample 071ome_22_FD_179968 | JGI IMG/M metagenome (GOLD analysis project Ga0255770, IMG submission 179968) | Coastal salt marsh microbial communities from the Groves Creek Marsh, Skidaway Island, Georgia - 071404AT metaG (version 2) | ecosystem: Environmental > Aquatic > Marine > Intertidal zone >... | reverse complement strand
TATCGCTAGTAAAGATACTATCGAGGGTGTCATCGCTGTCAACAAGCACACAGCTAGCAAATTGTCGAAGTGGAGTTCGCACTCCCGCCATGATAGGTGTGGGAATGTTGATTTTGTGTTTTGAGATGGCATTGTAATACCTACGAACGTAATCGAGTCTGGATGACAATGGATAATCAGCAAACAGAGTGAGAGCGATCATCATGTACATATATTGTGGAGTCTCAAACGTCTCGCCACTGCTTCTATCCTGCACGAGGTACTTATCAACGACCTGACGTAGACCCGCGTAAGTGAACAAATAGTCACGATCATGATCAATCCAACTATTAACTTTGACCCATTCTTCATCGCTATACTTATCTAGGATATCTTCATCGTAGACTTTGTTAACTGTAGCATTATAGAGAGCTACATCATATACACTCGGCATACCTTCTTGCCAAATGCCTTTATGAAAAACTTGCTTACGAAGACCAAAGAGAAGCAGACGAGCAGCAACAAATTGGTAGTTAGGATTGTCTAGATTAATTAGATCACTAGCAGATCTAATTAGAATCTCTTGAATTTGTTCTGTAGTAATACCATCTTCAAACTGGATACCACTATTCATCTCCACTTGTGAAGCAGAGACGCCTGAGAGACCGCTACATGCCTCTTCAACCATCTTGTGGACCTTATCCAGGTTCAGGGGTTCAACAGAGCCGTCTCGCTTCTGTACGTTGATCATACTCGTTTCCATTCGTTCAGTTTAAGTTGTGCTTCTAGTCCGCTGTAAGTGTTCGATTCTACCAGAGATTGTACGTCATGTCCAGCGAGTGCCATGTCGTTCAGGTCTTTCTCTTTAATAGATTTGGGGAAGATTACTACCTTAGCTCCTGCCGAAATTGATGCTTTAATTTTAGCAACAATCTCTCTTGATCTAGGTTCGTTGTCGTAGGCGTATACGAATCGATAATCAAAAGAGCGGAGGTCAACATCGCTACCACACATAGCAATAGCGTTGGTAAGGAAATGACTGTCAAAGGGTCCTTCTGTGACATATACTTCTTTACTGGGGTCAATACGGTCTAGTCCATACACTTTAGGCATAGACTCATCTAACATAATAGTGATGTATCTAATCTTAGCTTTAGGGGCAAGAGATCTTCCTTGGAAACCAAACATGGTTCCATCTTTATCCCGTAAAGGGATGATTATTCTGGCACTATCTTGGCGAAGAGTATCAAATGTTTTCTTCTGACGATTAGTCCAGTCCTTGAACTTTGGACAGTAGTAAAATAAATCTAGGTCTTCAATTTTTCGACGCTCAAGATAGTCTCGGGCGGGGTGTTCTTTATTTAGTTCGGAAACGGGTGTAAGATCTACTACATTTGAGGTTTTAAAAACAGGAGTCTTGAAGTCAAACTTCGGACTCGCTGTCTGTGTACCCTTACCCGTCAGTCCTTCTTTGTATCTCTCCATGACATACTGGTCATGAAGCATAGGACTTTGGTCTTTTAGAAAATTAGTGAACGTTCGCCCTACTCCACAGTTGTGGCATTTGAACACGAAGTCGTTTTTGATCTTGAAAAAATACCCACGAGCTTTGTTCTGGTATTTCTTAGAGTCTCCACAATAAGGGCAACGAAAATTATACGTTCTATCATTTTTCCTTACAAACTTATTAAGTTGTGGAGAAACCAGTTGAATATATTTGGTATCAAGAAAGCTCACGGACGACTGGATTCACTAGATCCATACTAACAGAAGATCCAGGAGCAGTCAAGAGTCTGACGATAGGTGGGACCACTTGTAACACTGCCACAAGGGTAGCAAGCACAGCACCAGCACCAATAACAAACTTGGCATTGGTATCTACTTTCTTCTGGAGAGTAGAAACTCTCTGGTGCATTTGTTCGTGGTCCTTATCCACCTTGTCTTTCAGATCCTCAATCATTTTGATGATGAGTTTATCTGTCCGTTCGCTTTCTTCCAAGCGTCCTTCATGACGCTCCAAGATTATAGCAATCTTATTGCTATTTTCCGAGATAGTACCAACTGCTCGCTCAAGTTTGTCGAGCATTTCTTTAGACAGGTCTTCATAAATATCGAGTTTGCTTTCAAGGACCGCTAACTTTTGAAGACCGAACGCCATTAGTTGTTCCTGATAGCGAAATCTAAAGCAGACTGATAAGTAACAGCATCTTTGTTAAGCATGTAGCGGAACTGCTGTTGCTTGGGTTCATCCAACTGAGCATAGGTAGCAGCGATACGCTTGGCAGAGAAAGTATCTAGGTTCTGCTGGGTGCCGTCACCAAAAGTAATCTTGGCAAAGGAAGTTTCACCGTTAGGATTTAATTCTGAAGTAGCAACATTCAAAGCAACTTCAAGAGCATCAGTAGTTTCAAGAATCATAGTGTTGTCCATAGTAATTTCTTCATTCTTTTTCAATTTCTTAGTCTGGTCATTCGCTTTCTTCTTGAAATCAGAAAGACGTGCCTTCATAAGTGTGTCCATTTCTTTCGTCTTGGACTGCATCTTCTTCTTAGCGTCATCACGCTTCTTCTGAAGATCCTTAGCACGGTTCAGTTTTTTCATCTGACCGATCTGCTTTTGTGCTCTCTCAGTTTCTGAGGGCACAGCTTCAGAAATAATTGTTTCTTCTACCTGTTCTTTCATTTTCTTACGTTTAGTGATACGAGAGAGCATTGATTTAGCGCCCTTAGTTCTACCATCAACCTTATCCGAGCTCTTATATGTCCTACGCTTCTTAGTATTAACAAACACAAAAGCAGGGGGCATAGCGAGACCGCTACCATCACCTGCCATCATTTCATTCAAATTAGATTCAGTTGCTTCAGACATTCTTGGTTAACATCAACGTTTAAACTTTCGGGTAATCTATTTAAGAAAAGCATAAATGCTTTTAGAATTGACCAATACGTCGCCTCTATCTTAAAAAAGAGTAGAGGCGTAGCAGCATCGTCAAACACATTATACATCACAATGATGTGATTTAATATAAGGTGGGTTTTCAATTCACCAGTGGTATCATACCGACGAAGTAATCTTTTGATATACTTAATTCTATTTAGATCTTCTTCAAAGTCAGTATATGTAACTGACGTTGGATTATCATAATGTTTAATAGCAAACATTACCCAGTTTTCGTGGGTCAACTCATCAAAGATCATAAATTATCAGACAGTAACTGTTACAGCAGCGGTATCAGAAGTGACTTCCTTAGCACCGTTGCTTGAAGTGATCTTGACTCTGTAATCACCAGCATCGGCAGTAGTGACAGCACCAACATCATAGGTAGGTTGATTAGCACCGATGTTATTCCAGCGTCTACCAGACTTCTTCTGCCACTGGTAAGTGAGAAGAGAAGCATCTCCAGGTGGAGTAGAGATAGCATCAACAACCAGACTTAGAACAGCACCATCAGCAACTGTAGTATCAGCTGGTTGAACATTAATTGTGATTAGAGCGGTGATGTCAGCAGCGACATCATCATCAGCGTCAGCAACATTAGCAGGAGCACTCTTGAATGAGGTCAAGTGCTGTGCTTTATGACGGGTTCTACCAGAAGCATCAGTAAAAGTCATATACTCCCACCAACCAGGAGCGGTAAGACCACGTGACTTGTTCTCAGCAAGAGTTGCCTCAGTTTCATCGATGAATACTACTCTACGGGCAGCGGTTGAATAACCCTGAGCACCTTGAACAGTGCTGTCGCCATCAACGATCAGGGTATTATCATGATCATACTTATCAACCGAATCCTTTACAGTTGTATTAAGTACCTTTAAACTTTGAGCGTCTGTTTCAGCGCGACTATACAGGGTCATTGGATATTTACTCCAGTGTTGTTACTTTTCTATTATGTATTTATAAAAAAAGGGGACCTTAGTCCCCTCAATATCATTCAGCAGGTTCTTCTTCTCTAGCGAGAATTGCTTTCTCAACTACAGCAAGAAGTTCATCATCCATTGTGGTCTTAGTTAGAGTGACTGCCTTCTTAAGAATAATAAGACAGAGTTCAACTAGTTTCTCACCGAGTTCTTCGTTGTCGGGAATGTTAGCGACAGCATCACGTACAATTTTTGATGCTAGTGGGAGTAAAAAGGCGAGCATGATCTTAGAGCATAGTGCATGAATTATTTATTCTTGTTTTTATGCTTCCATGCTGTGGCGTAAGCAATACCTTCTTTATCCTTAGGATAATTCTTCTTGATATGCTTCACCATTCTTTCATACTTTTTTCCAGGAGGTGCTACCTCCTCTAGATCAACGGATTCTTTTTGCTGAGAAGTAAGAGCTTTAAGAATATACTTCTTGTTCTTCTTTTTGTCTTCTTTATCTTTAGGGGCACCGTCTTCAATGCTAGGCATTACTTCGACAGATGCCGAAGTCACTTTTTTTCTTCTTCAATCTCCTGACGAAGTTCTGCTTCTTCCTTCATCTTTTTCTTAGCGCCGATGATAGCAGAAACTTTCTTACGACGTGAGTGAAGATACTTGTCAGACTTGTCTACCTTACCGTCATTATTAATATCCTTGTCCTTTCTGTCAGCATGGTCACCTTTAAGTTCCTTGTGGTTGACAGCATCCAGTTTCTTTTCAGTAAGTTCCTCACCTTCTGGTTCAAATCCTGCCTTGACACAGTTGTCAACAGTCTTGCCACCCTTCTTCTTAGTGCCAGCAAGCTTGTATCCCTTCCAACATGCCTTGCCATCAAGACCCTTTGCCTTGCCTTCAATGACATACTCAACACCATTGAGTTCAAAAGTATAAGACTCTTTCTTCATGTCTTTCTTGTCGCCACAGGCACACTTTGCTTTACCACATGACTCACACAATTCTTTCTCCTCACGGGTAACCACCTTCGTGGTGTCTCTAATCTCTGCTCCGAGTGAGTATTTGTTACCAGAACCAGTACGTACATCATTGGCGGGGTCAGGAGCACCAGCGCCTGCTTTAATATCCTTAGCACCTTCATCACCTTTCTCCTCCTTACCTTCTAGTGAGGGGATTGATGTAGCAGCATCAGCACCACCTTCTCTAGTGGGAGACTCAGGACCTTGCTTCTGCTCAGCAGGGATACCTTCCTCAGCAAGATGCTGCCCAAATCCAGCGCCGCCCATCCAGCGACCATACGATTCGATGAGAGCCTTAGAGAAATCATCGTTATGTTTGATATCAGTCGTTGGTTTTTGACGTTCCATTATTTGTAAAGATACTACTTTTCCTTTCTTTATTTATAGTCTCTTGTACTTCACGTATATCATGTACCCAAGCACGGAACATATCGCCACTCTCAGTGATAGCGATAACATAGTTAGGACCAGCACGATGTACCCTCCCTGTTTCTCCCGTATTGGTATTGAACACCAGATCTCCTGGTTGATAAACTTCTTTTAGGCGAAACCGTTGCTGGTCCGCTGTCTTTTTGATGTCCCTAAAATCTTTCATTTAATACCCATAGCTTTTCGTACTTCCATAAACAATTCCATCTTCTTTTCGATGTTCAATGTATCTGGAATGCCCTTCTGGAATGACATAAAATCTGCTTCTGCTGCTGCTTTTCTCATCTTACTTGCTGACATACCAGCGGCACCGTCAGCATCAGGATCTCTTTCACCAGCAGATACTACTTCAATGTTTCTGAAAGTATACTCAATACCATTGTATTTTGTCAACATACCTGTAAAGGAAGGAACTCGATCACTACCAACTACCATGGTAATATTTTCATAGGTTCCTTGTAAATGTTGTAGAACATGAATAGGAGTTTTAATATCAGTATTGTACTGAATGCTCTTAGCATGTTTAGGGAACATCAGTTTCATGTACTTCACTTTTGTTTTAGAATCCAAAGGATTCTTTTTCTTATCTAGAGAATGACTGGTAAAAACCATGTAGTCATCTCTACCAGCTTGCTTAGCAACTGCTTCAATAAGTTTCTCATGTCCGATAGTAGGAGGATTAAACCTACCAAAAGTGAAGACTACTCTGCTCATTTCCCGTCAACCCAGTCCTTTGATACGTTAAAGTTAGCAACACTAAACTGTAAACGATCCACAAGCTTGACTGCTTTAGAGTCTTCATAGATGGCAACGTATCCTTCTGGTGAAGTTACTTTATACCCATTCTCACTTCTCAGGTAAGTTCTAATCTTCTCACCTTTCTCAAGTTTACGAATAAACAGTAGTTTTGCCTGCTGTAATGTAGTATATAGGGCAACGGTTTTCAGTAATTCTTTCTCGTTTGCTTCGATAAAATCCATACCATCATACAGTTTTTTCAACTTACCCGCCTTTGCTTTAGGCGTCTTAACTTTGTCTACTGCTTTTTGTACTTCACTCTCAAAATACTTTTTAAAATCACGTACAAAGTTAGAAGCACTACTAACTCGTCGTCCCTGTCTAACATACGTGTTGAAATAAATCTTGAGTCTTGGTCCTACAGTTAACTGATCGTTTGCTTCGATCTGTTCTTCTATAGTATCTAGAAACTTCGACGTTTGTCTAACAAGAGACATCGATGCTCTCTTCATATTTTTTAATTTTTGTGCTTCTTGCTGAGTGATCAATAGATCTTTACCAAGTTGTCCAGTCTCAGCACTGAGCACCAATACATCATCAGATTTTTTAAGTTTTTTTATATCGTAACCAAAAGTAGCAGACAAAGAATCAACAGTGTTGCCTCTATACGTTGTGTGAAAGACAACACCGATCTTTGCTTTCTTCGCTTTCTCGTAGAGAGCGGATGACTCTGGTATGCAATATGTAATTGTGTTAGGAGTAAATGTGATACATCTCTCCCCTTTGATTGTTTCATACTTCTTGTCGTCTGTGAACAGAAGATCCCCTTGTGCCACCCCATTAATACCAAGGGCAGGAAAATACTTAAGGGCATCTTTCAGTTTAGAAACAAGTCCAGGAGCATGACCATGATTTACATCAACGTCAGTGTCTCTAAAATTAATCTTAGCATTTTTGTTGAACACCGACTTGGTGCCTACAAAAAATCTTGTTGAACCAGGATAGATGCCACAAAAAATAGCAGGAGCACCATCCCATTTCGTAGTAATTTTAAATGTATTTCTTTGTTTGCCACTGAATGTCTGGGCAAGTTCATCCAAGAACATAAAAGCATCCTTGGCACCCTGACTGCCGTCAAGCAAAATGCTATCTTCAAGGTGTTCTAGGTGAGTGTTCTTAGACATCAGTACAGTTTTCCAAAAGGTCCAAAGCGGTCACCCTTCTTCTGGGCGAGGAACGTCATGTCAGTCATGAACTGGTTACGTTTCTTTTCTTTCATGCCCATGAGCATGTCAAGGAAGTACAGTTGCATCATCTTTGACGTAGCAACATGAGTTTCGGTAGCAAGGACGACCTGGAAATTGTTGACTGCATCATCTTCATCGACAACAGTGTCAACCCCCTTCTGCCTCAGTGACTTAATTATCTTAGCATACTCATCCTGTACCTTGGTGAAGTCCGTGAGACTCTTTGGATACTGTCCATGCTTGTTATCGAAGCGGACACCATAGTCAATCATTAATTTTTGTACCATATCAACGGGTGCCTTACCTAGGCGAGCAGCACCTGCTCCCTCTTGTGTAGGTTCCCACTTCAGATTAGAGAATCCAGAACTATCATTGCCTTTGATCTGAAAATTGTATACAGACTTAGGTGCTTTAACAAAAACTCTGGTGTCTTGTGTACCGAATGAGGTAACACCTTTTTTATTTTTACCTAGAGATAGATCAATTTTGATTTTATCTATCTCAAAATACATCTCTTTATACGAAGCAAAGTCTGCCTCACTGAGATTGACTCTCTCATATCTTGCTTCGTTACCAGAAATTTTCTTGAGTGATACACCAACCACAATGTTATCTCTAAACAAAGTTCTTAGAATAGCATTTAATTCTTGAAGTGTTTGACTCTTACCACCATCAATAAGATCTTCAATCATTTTAATTGTTTTATTCTGATCTTTAATCAACCAGATATCAGCAGGGTTCCAATTATCTTTTTGGGAAATTTGATACTTTGTTCTAACCAAGTCTGTAACCCATTTCATAAACCCACCATCACGAATAAACTCCGTGAATCTAGGACTTGAATATTCAATCAGCATAGTTTTCTGCTGTTTGTAATAATCATCTAACCAGGAATCATCAAACTCTAATTGAGACAGTTTCCAAATACTTTGTAGTGCTCGGTATGCTTGAGTGTCTTTTCTAATATCTTCAGAAGAATTATATCTTTTATTATTCTTGAGAACACGTTGTAAAATATAAGCAGATCCACGTTCTTGAGCAGCAGTAGTCTTAGCATCTGGTTGTCCACCAGCACCTGTCTTTCCTGTAATTTCAAAGACTACTTTTTTGTTATCAACATCAATTTGATACTTATCTTTGCCAGATACACCACCAGGGTTTTTAGAAATGACATCATCTAACATAGATTTGTTCAGATAGATTTTGTAAGTGCCTTGTCTGTTAGTAGGCCACTTAAATCCACTATCATCTTTCTCTGGTCTAAACCAACCAGATGTAGCAACCTCTTCTAAAATAGTTTTCAATGCTGCCTTAGCAGGATTGGGCACTGGAGATACTATCTGAGATATATTAGCAGGTTGTTTTGCCATAAAAAAATCCTCCCCTAGTATTTAGGGGAGGTTACAACGGAAGGGGTGGGATTCGAACCCACGGATGCTCTCACATCGCTAGTTTTCAAGACTAGAGCCATCAACCACTCGACCACCCTTCCTTAAGTATTCTTTTTCTTGTTCGTATGGATGCTTTTGTTGAGTCCAGATCTCATATCCTTCTACAAGATCTGGAATCAACCACTGGTCCACCCGATAGCAATACTTCCAGTTGACAGGTTGAATACAATTCATCACGACAACTTGGAAGAATGCTACTAGGTGAATCCAGAGACTATACACCGTATTTAGTCCATAGTTTTCGGATGTTCTGAGTGATTGGCATACCACTAGAGTAAGTCTCTAGCAGTTCCTCAGTCTCTTCATCAATGATGATGAGAACAGGAGTAGCAGTCACACCATACTTCTTGGCGAGAGCAATGTTCTCTTCTGGGATTGGTTCATCGCTGAAGTCCTCTAGTTGAACTTCTTCAATGAGTTTGGTACGCTCGTCTTTAAGAGCATTAAAGTATCTCTTAACGAGACCACAAGGACCACAAGAGTCCTTAGTAAACAGAATAAACTTAGCGGTCACAGGTCACCCTCCTGACGGTTCTCGGAATAGTAGATGTCGAATTGTCCACCTGGATACCTACTCTCAAGTTTCGTGACATTACGTTCGATAACCTCTTCGAAGGACACACCCAGTGCTTGGGTTGCTTGTGCTACGTACCAGAGAAGATCACCCAGCTCAATAATAAGATGTTCTCGATTGGCATCATTCCAAGGTTTACCTTGGAACACCATCTTCTTGATGATCTCAAGAAACTCACCACCTTCAGCATTAATCCCAACGCCAGCAGTAAGAAGACGCTCGATATTGGCACCCTTTCCATCAAGTTCAACAAGACGGTCAGAAAGATATACAAAATCTTTTGAAGCATCACTCGTTACAGCATCAACGAACTTTTCATAACGAGAAAAATTAATAGTCATATTACGAATTTAGAGAATTTATCGAGGCGGTTTTGTTTGGAAGAAACATCTTCAAAGGTTTCAAACGTGTCTTCATCTTCTGTATCGAGGATGTCAACGCCGTCTGAATCCTCAACATTATAGAGCTTCATCTTCGCTCTGTCAATACCCACTGTGAAACGTCGGTAGAATGTAAGATCGTTGTATCGATTCTTAAGTTGCTTAACCATAATTCTGCCAGACTGTTCAAGCTCTTCGGTACTAATGAGAGCAAACATAAAGTCTGCTGTGGCAGGAAGACCAAAGGATTCAGAAGTGTCGGTGAGATCAACGTCACTATTACCAAAACCACTCCTAGTAGTTTGAGTTGCTGATACGACTGGTACGTCGTTCTCAACAGCCAGACCCCTGAGTTCTTCTGCAATTGCTTTAACGTAAGTGTAAGAGTTGACAATGTGACCCTTGTACCTTGACGAGGCACAGATATTTAGATAGTCAATGAAGACGATATCTGGTTTGAAATACTTCTTCAAAGACAGTTCATTCAACAGTCCCTTGAAGTGTCCAGCATGAGCAGAAGCAGTAGGATACTCTTTGATGATCAAACGACCCTGTGTCTTCCTACCAATCTCAGCAACCCTAGAGGTAAAAATCTGCTCAGGGATAGAACCAATATCTTTAATGTTAACGTTCAGAAGGTTAGCATCAATACGTTCAGCAATCTTTTCCTCAGACATCTCCATAGTGATGTAGAGAACGTTCTTACCTTGGGACAAACATGCTGCTGCCATGTGACACATGAACAGAGACTTACCAACACCAGTACCAGCAAGGGCAACGTTTAGTGTCTTGTTAGAGAGTCCACCCTTGGTAACAGTATTGAACTTATCAATGTCAAATGGAGTCTTATGTTCCTCCATATGATAGAACTCATAGCGTTCCTGAACATTCTCAACGTAGTCGTGACCTACATGTTCATCGAACGATACTGCCAGGGCCTCCTGTAGGATCGAGGGGATCGCATCCTTTGATACTTTTGATTCACCTCCATCCGCAATCTTGATGGATTCGAGTAGAGCGAGATAGATTGCTCTGTCCTTACACCACTTCTCTGTGGTGTCAAGTAACCACTGGTGTTCAACTGGCGTTTCCTCAAACGACTTGAGAGTTTGTACCGCCAGGTTGTACGCTTCTTCGGTAATGTCCTTACGATCCTGGAGGTTGATGATAAGAACCTCCGAAGTCGGGACAGTATCATAGTTACTAGCGAAGTTCCAAACTTCTTCATAGATGATACGTTCATGATGATCTTCAAAATATTCAGGTTTTACAAAAGGTACTACCTTACGATAGTACGCTTCATTGAACAGAAGATTTCGGAGGATAGATAGTTCAATTTTCTCACTCATCTTCTGTGCCATACAAAAATTCTTTACGTGCTTGTTCGTCTAGTTGTTCGAGGACTTCGGGGGTGAAGTAGAGTTCTGGTTCTTTGAGGATTGCTTTAGCGTAGATTTTCTTTCCATCAATCTCATAACGTCCAGCAACATTTTTCCACAACCCTGCTCGCTCGCCCATCTCAAGTAGTCCATAGTGTCGTTGTAGTCCTCTAGCATCAAAGAATAGTCGTGTCTCCACCTTCGACCCTTCACGGGTCAAACGGGACTTCTTCGCCTCACATTTAATAATGTTTCCGACCAGATCGGTTCCTTCCTTTTCTTTTTTCTTAGAAAGGAAAACGATGGTAGAAGCGGAATACTTAAGACCAACTCCTCCTCCCATTTCTTTAGTCGGGACGTAAGATCCGATAACATCATAAGTGTGATTGGTGACTAGCATTGGAATGTTAGCCTTGCCGAGCTTCAAAGTCAAGACTCGGAAGGCACCTTTAATAAGCTGTGATTTCGTCATGTCACGAACCTGCTTATCGTTTTGGATGTCCTCCATCTCCTTAGAAGACGAAAGCATCCCAAGAGAGTCTAGCACGAACATCAGTGGTTGACGCTCGTCTTTAGGTTGTTCTAAGTATTTGTCTACGATCCTGATCGCCTGGGTCCTGAACTCCTCAATGGTATCTACAGGCATGATGATCATACGATCCGAGTCGATGCCACGACTCTCAATCATGTCCTTAGAAATGGCAGACTCAGTTTCAAAATAAATGACTCCAGCATCAGGATTAGAATCAAGGAAAGAACGAACCACACTGAGGCAAAAGAAAGTCTTGCCCGTGCCCGATTCTCCTGCCAAGGCAGTAATTTTATTGGAAGGAAAACCTCCGTAAATCGAACCACTAACCAAGGCATTAACCATGTAGCTGCCAGTGTCAATGAAAGATTCAATATCGCCAGCAGCAATCCCGTCGCTAACAAAACTAGCGTACTCATTCTTGCTGTCCTTAATAACAGTATCTAGGAAACCCATAATTAGAAAAATGATAAGAGTGAAACAGACCGCTCGTAGTCCCAACCAATACATTCTAGCACGTTCTTGAGCGGTTCAAAGAACGACTTCTCAAACTGTTTGTTGAAGTCTACATACTTCTCAACGTTGAACTCAGGTGGGAGATTTTGGAAGAACGAGATTACATTTTCTTGGATGGGGTTGGGAGTCTTGAGGTAGAGAAACTTGATCTTCTCTCCTTCTTGGATAAGAGGGTACTTGTGAGTAAGTTTATTACGGCTAACATGGTGATTGTACAGTAATGCACCTCGGACATGAATAGGTGTACCCTTTGAATAGATGTCCGCCACAGACTTGTATTTCTTGAGACCATTTACACCTCGGGGAAAAGCAATGTTTACACAATCTTCTTTCTTCGTGTCTTCCTTGACCCTATCAATATAGTCAATCAACACATCATTGTCTTCGTTAATAATAATCTCATATGCTTTGAGCAGTTTATCTCGGAAGTATGCTGGAGTAGATGACCTAGCAGTCTCCATACCACAGATCTTCATCTTAGGTTCAGCATAGCGGACACCTTCACTGTCCCATACGTTGAGAATGTATCGCTTCTTGGCAGTCCAGATAGCACGGTCAGCGATGTTCTCACGCTTCATCTTCATTTTTTGTTCATATGCCGAAACGTAATTCGCAAGTTCCTGATAACTGGACTCGATGAATGGTTCCAACTTTTCTTGACAGATCTTGTCAAGTATCCCCACAATTGCTGTTTTGTTGCCAGACTTAGCACTAAAAAATTTATCAACAAGAGGTCCAAGATTAAGATAGATTGAGTCGGTATCGCTAGCGATGACATAATCGACATCCTCCGTTTGTAACAGTTTATTTAGATATCCGTTCATCTTGTTCTCAATCCAACGGATCGAAAGTTGACCAGACATAGTGATTGCTTCAGCAATCTCTAGTCGATAGTAACGGAAGTGTTCATTGCCAATGGCACCATAGGCAGAGTTAAGTTGAATCTTACGTGCCATCTGAATGTTATTACAGCGGGCGATCTCTTTCTTCAGTTCAGTGCTGGGTTTCTTCTCGTACTCCTGCTTCGCCTTGAGCATACGCTTCTTATAAATGGTACGTTCCTGATAGATCTTGTCCATTAATTCAGGCAAGAAACCACGCTTCGTTGTATCATAGTATGTACCATTGGCACACAGAGTCTTACCCTCCATGTAGGAGATATCAATCTCATTATTCAGGAGTCGATCGACCGTCGCCGTTGGGTGACGATGGTCAAGTAACGTCTCTGGCGAGAGGTTGTACTGCATAATGAGGTGAGGGTAGAGCGAGTTGAGGTCAAAACTGACCACCCAGTCATAAATTCCTGGAATAGGTTCTTTGACATACGCCCCAGCGTACTTGTTATCTTTCCTGCTTTCATGTTTGGGAGGGATTACTAGATTACGTTTGGACAGATAGACATAGATGATGTTGTCCCACATACGTACCTGTGAATACACATCTTCAAAGTTCACCTTAGCATCATATGCCATGGTGATGGCAAGTTCAATCAACTTCATCTTGTCATCCAGCTGGTCAACCAGGCGAACGTCAACGATGTTGTAGTCCACGAACTTCTTCCAGTCCTTAGTATAGAACTCCTTGAAGGTATCGTACTCACTGTGATCAAGTTTCTTAGCACCAAGTTCTACAGAACAGATATGATCTAGACGGTAGGACTCTTGGTTAGTATAAGTAAACTTCTTATACAGTTCCAGATAATCGAGGCAGGAAATACCACTGATGTCATAGGCAATCTGCTTACGACCTTTAATGTAGATCTCACGGTAGAGAATACTCTTCCAAGGTGAGATCATCTTGGATTCTTTCTCACCAATCACACGCTCGATACGTTTGATGATGTACGGGATATCGAACAGTTGTACGTTCCAACCCGTGATCACATCAGGGAAGTTAGAAATCCAGAAGTGAAGGAATGCCTTCAGCAGACCCACCTCGGTCTTGAACTCAAGGTAGTCCACGTCAGGGTCTGTCGCCTGATACGGGCGAGAACCAAACACAGTGATACGACCAGTGTGAGAGTCCTTCAGGGAGATTAGAAGAATCTCCTGATCGGCAGTCTCGATGTCAGGGAAACCATTCTCAGCACCAGTCTCGATGTCAATAGTAAAGATACGAATCTGGTTCATATCAAACTTCATCTCATCCCAAGGATACTCCTCAAGGATGTACTGGTTATTGTATCGTGTCTGACCATACACAGGAAAGTCTGCCATCTCCTTATGGGTCTCGACAAACTCTTTCGCATCTTTAATAGTGCCCTGCTTGACAGGACGTACACGCTTGCCATCGAGTGTCTTCCACTCAGAAGGTTTATTGGTAGGCAAGAACAGTGTCGGGTTGAACTTCACCCGATCACTGAACTGCCGACCATGGTCATAACCACGAACCAGGATAGTGTTCCCAGACTGTTGAACACTGGTATAAAACTTCATTCCGTCTCTTTGTCTTTCAGGTCATAGTAAAGTGCCGAGTACATGGCGCTAGGATCACAAATCAAAGTAATGTCTGATGATCTAACAACCAGTTCTCGATCGTCGCTGAACTCGGGAAAGGGCACTGCCCCATCCCGAGATACCTCACAAGGGTATTTTAGCACACAGTCAGGGTCACCGAACTCGACGCCACCCAGTTCCTCAATCTCTGCTACAAGCCAATGCCCGTCAAACTTGAGGAGTTTAATCATACTACCTCAGGGACAATGGCAGGTTCTTCAACCTGTTGGAAAGGTTCGGCAATAGGATGTTCATCAGTGTTAGCACCAACGCCAGCAGTGTTAGGAATAGCACCACCCACTGCCTCTTGAATAGCTTCTCGCTGTGCTGCCGAGTTCTTATCTTCCTGCTGATCTACTTTATTTCGATAAGCTTGTGCCAAACCAGGATCAGGAGTTCCAATAGTTAGAATACCATCATAAGGAATACGATACTGATTATCCAAAGAATATGGACACCACTTACTAAATTTAACTTGAAGATCTCGGGATGGATCATCTGTGTTAGGAACACTAATTAATTCAAGTTCATAAGGGAAATTCATAACAAGACAAACACCCTTACGTTCTTCACCCTCTCCTTCGAATACTTCTTGTAAGATAGTAATCAATTTATCACCACTCTTAAGAACTACAATAGATGGTTGAAGTTCAGCAGGTTGATTGTTTTCTTCAGTCATTGTTTTTGTTTCTCCGTTTTTTCTCAAGTTTATATGCTTCAAATTCCGCTTCATTTAATAGTGGATGGAGCGGTTGTACTAGACCAATGTATGTATCATACACATGCCAAGTAGGTTCTGCTACAGCAACGATATTTTCAAATGCAATTCTGAATTCTCTAGTAGAAGAAAAAGGACTCCAAGCAAAGAAATTCATTGAAGGTTTTTCAGGGTCATCTGTAGCGATGACCTTCATTGCCATAGGCATAGTGACAACAAAGCACAAAGGATTGCCTTCGGTATCTTTCAATTCTTCTAGACCAGCAATTATTTGCTCTCCAGTAGTTAGATGTAGTATGTTAATAGACATAATTAATCTGTGCTCACGTTATTATAGCAAAAAAACACAGGACCCACAAGGGGTCCTGTGCCAATATTTATTCTGTCAGCAGTTGCTTCTCTGGCGGTCTTCCACCAATCTCATACACTGTCTTCTTCTGATGATCTGGGATAATTTTCTCCAGCGAAACACACAATAAACCGTCCACAAAATCTACATTAGTCACTCTAACATCATCTCCTAGTTGCCACGTTCTAGTGAACGATCTCTTCGATACTCCCTTGTGTACATACTCGACTTTAGGATCCGTCTTTGCATGTGTCGTGGCAATTCTGAGAATGTTTGATTCAGTAGATACTTCAATCTCCTCTGGTTTAAATCCTGCCAGAGCGATTTGAATTTCGTAATTACTGGTGTCATGTTTGATTAGGTTATACGGAGGATAGTTCTTATCATGATGTGTCATAGATTCCAATCTATGGAACATATCATCCAAACCTACAAAATGAGGGGAGTAGAGATCCCACTGGTAAGTGTTAGTCATTATAGTTCTCCTTAGTTAAGCGAGAGTTAGTTGTGTGGACCCTTACGGCATCCACTACTAATTATAATGGCACATAAAAAAAGTGGGGTGTTGTATACCCCACTGATATGTTCGGTTTATACTTCAGTCTTCTTACGACCGATATTGTATTTACTTTCAAGCGTCCATTCATCCTTCTCTTTGAAGGCAAGGACTTTAATTTGATTAAGTGGAGCAACGTCAGAAATTTTATCGCTCTCCACTAATGAAACAAGACCCCAATCAGAAAGAAGTTGGATGATCCTGTTCCGTCTTTGAACATCATTCAATGAAAGATTTGTGCTCTTTCCATCGAGAGCAAACAATTCTTTAAAGTGAACAATGTAATACTTTCCTTGCTTATGAAGGATATGACACGACTGATATAGCTTTCGTTCTTTTCTGGATGCTACACCAATACGTGTAAGAGTTTCTCGAACCTTGAGGAAGTCGTCAGGTTGTCCCAAGGTAACCTCCACCATATCGGTAGGTTGCCAAGTTACTTCAATTTCTGTGCTCATTTCATGCCACCTTTATTCAATGTCTTTCTTATAGAATCAAGTTCCTCTTTAGTGAGAATGTTTAAAGCTTCTAATGCTTTATTATGACTGTAACCATAATATTGCTTTACAAGTTCTAACTCTTCAAGAGTTTCCTTGCGTAACCAGGGAGTGAAACGTTTCCTCGGTTTCAAACTATTTATAAAAAAGTCATACTGTAGTCTTTTATCGAGATGAGGATTCTTATTCATCTCGTTGGCATACAGAATGGTATCAGTAAATGATGACAGGCACTTATTAATAATAAAAGGTGGATACTTTCTCTCCACCTCAGGGTCATCCTTAAGGATATTCTTCTTAGATTGGTTTATGCTGTACAGGTAGTCTTTGAGTTCCGCCATTCCAGTGTCTGATCACTCCGCTAATAATAAAAAGATTAGTAATGAAATAAGTGAGAAGTATAATAGTCCGTATGATAGCAATGTAATCTGCTTCTCTTTCATCTCGCCCCTCCTTCTGTCCAAGTGCCTTCGCCCACAGTCTCCACATTACTTGAATACGGCAGTGACACCAACGACCTTAGCATTAGGGTTACGAGCGAGAGCAACCTCACGTGCTTCCTGATAATCACGGGCGATGACTTCTTCCTTGAAGACCTTGCCAGCAACGTAGAGTTTGACTTCACACTTCATAGTTCATAAGGACCAGTTCAGTCCTGCTTGCTTGATCTGTATTATAGGACCCCACGGACCTCATGGTGTAAGTGTGTGCAAATTCTGCTACTGTCCACCCTCGGAACCTCTCTTTAACAAGTTGAGACGAATTGTAAGAAACGAGCTGACGAGCGATGTAACGATCACAATCGGCAGCAAAATCATCATGGGAAAAGCATTTGTGCATACTACCTCGCCTTCCGTATAAGTTAGATTTAATATCGTAGGGAGGGTCTGAATAAATGAAGACTCGTCGATCGTCGGTAAAGAGCTTTTCATAATGTAAGTTAGTAATCTCCCAGTTGGCAATTAGTTTTTGATACTCTGGCAGTCTGTCGATTCCTGCCATTGAGAAGTTGCTATCGCTTGCTTGTTTGGAGAAAGAACTTGATTCGGTGAGACCCGAGAAAGAACACTTATTAACCACATAGAAGGAAACAGCACGATGGAAATCTTCAGTGTCTTCCACAGGTCGTTCCAGATATTCTTTCGCACTATCAAACAAAGTTCTGGCAGATGCTGGATCAATGTGTCTTTGTTTAAGTTGGACAAGTTCGTCTCTAAGTGCTTGTCCATGGTCTTGTAGTTCTCGCCAGAAATTATAAAGAGGTTCGTAGAGATCGTTGACAACGATATTCAAATGAGGATATCGTTTAGATACTTCAAGTGCCATAGAACCACCACCTAGGAATGGTTCACGATACTCATCGTAGTCTTTTAGATCAGGAAGATATTGAAACAGTTTACTCAGGGCACGACTCTTCCCCCCTGGATAGCGAAGGGGAGTCTTCAGGGATTTCAAAGTTTGGGGCATGATATTTAAGGTATTCCCAAAAGGTTAACTTTAATTGTTTCTGTGTCATGCCACAATGAGCGGCAGCAGCAGGTAGATTCATTGTAGCATGAAACAAAGCTTCGTGTGCTTCTGCTACGTTTTCTGGTGTGGTCTTAACTTTCTCCGACAAGTTCAATG
>Ga0255770_10002068_pt1 | contig 18350 bp, 8 predicted proteins | sample 071ome_22_FD_179968 | JGI IMG/M metagenome (GOLD analysis project Ga0255770, IMG submission 179968) | Coastal salt marsh microbial communities from the Groves Creek Marsh, Skidaway Island, Georgia - 071404AT metaG (version 2) | ecosystem: Environmental > Aquatic > Marine > Intertidal zone > Salt... | reverse complement strand
GTTAGGCGGTTTGCCCCCCCGTATATAAAACCCCATAACTACCCTAATCTATAAAGTGTTACGATCACGAGCTCTTTATAAGATTCAAAGTCTAACTCACAGTTTTTCTATATAAAACAAAAATGGAAACACAAATACCTTCGATGCAAAAAAATCCGGACAAAAATTTTACGACTGTAGAGGTCGATCCAATAACTGGGGAGTATTATGTAACGATTCCTGAGTGGATTCTAAGTGAGTATGGGTGGTATGAGGGCACTGTAGTAAACATGGAAGTAGAAGGAGACTGTATTGTCATTACTGAAGTCCGTGAGGAATGATCGATTGACACCTTCTACATAGTGTTGTATGATTACTGATGTAACGTTACTTTCTTATGGCTAAAGGATTTACAGTAAAAGCGAAAGCCCCTGCCCCATCAACGAACAATGAAGAATGGGATTATGACAAAGCGAGGGAAATGATTCGTGGGAAGTCGATTGTATTTTGTCTTCCAGGTCGCGGAGTATCCTATACGTATTTGAAGAATTTTGTTCAATTATGTTTTGACATTGTTCAAGCAGGAGGGTCGATTCAGATTTCGCAGGATTATTCATCGATGGTAAACTTTGCAAGATGCAAATGTTTAGGTGCGAATGTTTTGCGTGGACCTGATCAACTTCCTTGGGATGGCAAATTGAATTATGATTATCAATTATGGATTGATAGTGATATTGTATTCAATACTGAAAAATTCTATCAATTGGTATTGATGGATAAAGATATTGTGAGTGGATGGTATTGCACTGAAGACGGGCATACGACATCAGTTGCTCATTGGATGGATGAGGATGACTTCAAGAATAATGGTGGAGTTATGAATCATGAAACACTTGAAACGATTCAGAAGCGTCGGAAACCATTTACTGTTGATTATGCAGGATTTGGATGGTTAATGATCAAGAGAGGAGTTTTTGAGCATCCAGAGATGAAGTATCCATGGTTTGCTCCTAAGATGCAAGTTTTTGAATCTGGTCAGGTTCAAGATATGTGCGGAGAGGATGTAAGTTTCTGTTTAGATGCAAAGGAAGCAGGCTTTGAAATTTGGTGCGATCCACGCATCAGAGTCGGTCACGAAAAGACAAGAGTTATTTGAAATGGCTAACAGAGAATCTTACAATATATACCGTAATGGGAGTAAGATTTACACGAACTTGACACAGGGCGAATATTTCGATATCATGGAGGACCTGTCGATTGAATACTATCAGACAGGTTCTCCAAGTCCTGAAGACTTATACACTGAAATTACCTCGGAGGATTAATTATGGCTATGCGTAAAGGTGGCGGTTATGTGGAGGGTGCTCCTAAGAAAACTCGTCAGGGAACAGGGATGAATACAAAGTATGCAGCGTCTTCTCGCAATAAAGCTAAGAAGAAGTATCGCGGGCAAGGTAAAGGTTAATATTAAGACCCTACGGGGTCTTTTTTAATGGAAATAAATAGTCTTAAGGGATAGCAACCCCTCTAAAAGTTCTGATTTCATGCAAATCAGGAGCTAAAATGGGACAATCACCTGTCGATAGAAACACTGAATATATGAGAGAGATGTGGGGAACCACTAAACTCATCTCAGATTATGGATCAATGCAACATAATGACCAAAAAAGAGTTCTGACAGAGGTGATGCACGATACTGCACCTCGTCATGATCTTAAAAAACAGACTGAATTACACGAAAAAATTCGTAATGACAATGATTATGATGATTGGGAGTATGGAACTGAGCCAAATTATGGTAATCCTTGGATTTGAACATAAATAAAGTCAAGAAAACTTCTTGACCAATGGCAGTCACAAGGATATCAAGAGCATTTAAGGACATAAGTCTGTCTTTTGACCCACACCCTGTGACAAAAGACCTTCCAATTCTTAAAAATGAGAATGCAATTCGTCGTTCAGTAAGGAATTTGGTCGAAACAATCCCAACAGAGCGTTATTTTAACCCTCTTTTGGGGTCTGATGTTCGATCAAGTCTCTTTGAATTCGTTGATTTTGGTACTGCATCCGAAATTGAGTCACAAATAGTGACTACTATTGAGAATTTTGAACCAAGAGTGACAAATATCCGTGTTGATGTCAATCCTCAACCCGATGATAACACTTTTGAGGTCACAATTTTCTTTGATATTATCGGTCAAGACTTTCCTGCTCAAGAATTTACGTTTTTACTAGAGGCAACCAGATAAACAATGCCTTTTACCAAATATACAAACCTCGATTTTGACCAGATAAAGACCTCTATCAAGGATTATCTCCGTGCAAACTCAAATTTCACGGATTTTGACTTTGAGGGGTCTAATTTTTCTGTCTTAATCGACACTTTAGCGTATAATACCTATATTACGGCATTTAACTCGAATATGATTGTCAATGAATCCTTCTTGGATTCGGCAACATTGAGAGAAAATGTCGTTTCATTGGCAAGAAATATAGGATATGTACCACGCTCTAGAAGCGCCTCTAAGGCAACTATAGATTTAGACGTAGAACTGAATGAAGATGCCTCAACATTGACCTTAGAAGCGGGTTTAGCGTGTGTAGGATCGGTATCTGACAGCAACTATGTCTTCTCAGTCCCAGAAAATATTACAACAACGGTAAATTCTAAAAAAGCAATATTTTCGAGCATCGATATCTATCAAGGATCCTTCGTAAGAAATTCTTTCGTCGTTGATGGATCACTAGATCAAAGATTTATTCTCAATAATTCATTCATCGACACCTCAACAATATCTGTTTATGTAAAGGGAATCAATGATTCTGGACTAGGAAGACAATATAAACTTGTTGATAATATATTAAACTTAAATTCTTCTTCTGAAATTTACTTGATTCAAGAAGTTCAGGATGAGAAGTATGAATTATTCTTTGGTGATGGATATTTCGGTAAAAAGTTGGAAAATGGAGCAGTAATAACAGTTACGTATATTGTCACTGATGGAATTGAAGGCAATGGCGCATCAGATTTCTCATTCTCTGGAAGACTGACAAATTCATTGGGCAATATACCCAGTGTAAAAACAATATCAGTTTCTACAATAAACAGTTCCTCCAATGGTGGAGAAATTGAAAGCGTTGACTCGATTAAATACTTTGCTCCAAGATTATATTCTTCACAATATAGAGCAGTCACTACCCGTGACTATGAATCTATCATTCAAATGATATATCCAAATACCGAGTCTGTATCTGTTGTTGGTGGTGAAGAATTAGATCCTCCACAGTTTGGAAATGTATTGATTAGTATTAAACCAAAAAATGGAGATTATATTTCAGATTTTGATAAGGACAACATTACTTCAAAATTAAAAAAATATTCTGTTTCTGGAATCAATCAGCAAATTATTGATCTGAAGGTTCTTTACGTTGAAGTTGACACGGCAGTTTACTATAATAGCGCAGGTGTTTCAAATGTCAACGATTTGAAGACAAATATTATCACCACTTTGAATACTTTTGCACGTTCTAATGTCAATATGTTTGGTGGAAGATTTAAATACAGCAAATTGTGCCAAACGATTGATAACGTTGATAATGCTATCACATCAAATATTACTAGAATTAAAATTAGAAGAAATTTAAGAGCATCAATTAACCAGGCAACACAGTATGAGATTTGTTTTGGAAATAAATTCCATGTGAATAGTGGCGGTTTTAATATTAAGAGTACAGGATTTACTCTTGCCGGAAGAATAGGAACATTCTATTTCACAGATGTTCCTGGGACAAATGGAACTGGTGTTTTATCCATTGTTAAAGAATCTACTATTGAAGGCAAATATATTATAGAAATTAAATCGGCGGGAACAGTAGATTATGATAGAGGTGAGATTATAATTAATACCTTGAATATTACATCAACTGAAAAGGATAATAATGTTATTGAGATTCAGGCATTCCCAGAGTCTAATGATGTCATCGGTCTGAAGGATCTTTATTTAAGTTTCTCAGTTGCCGATAGCAAGATAAATATGGTTAAGGATACTATTACATCTGGAGAACAGATATCCGGTGTCGGATATAAGACAACTTCTAGCTACTTAAACGGAGAACTAAAGAGGGTATAAGATGATAAAAACTGGATTTGAGACGAGGGTAAAAGTTCAGCAAATTATTGAGAACCAACTCCCAGAATTTTTACGTTCTGAAAGTCCTAAGGCAATAGATTTTTTAAAGCAGTATTATATTTCACAGGAATATCAGGGTGGTCCAGTAGACATTGCTGATAACTTAGACCAATATTTGAAGATCGACAACCTCACACCAGAGGTTCTTTCTGGTTCTACAGATATTACTTCAAATATTTCTTCTAGTGTAGATACTATTCAGGTATCATCGACTAAAGGATTTCCTGCTCAATATGGTTTATTACAGATTGATGATGAAATTATCACTTACACTGGAATTACAACCAACAGTTTCACTGGTTGTGTGAGGGGATTTAGTGCAATTACCGATTATAGATCATCTTCAAACCCAGAAGAATTGGTTTTTAGCACATCTAGTGCAGCATCTCATACCTCAGGATCATCTGTAAAGAATTTAAGTGTTGAGTTTTTAAAAGAGTTTTATAAAAAACTTAAGTATTCTTTCACTCCAGGTTTAGAAAACGTTGATTTTGTATCTGACCTTGATGTAAATAACTTTATAAAGGAATCAAGGTCCCTTTACGAATCCAAAGGAACAGAAGAATCTTTCAAAATTCTCTTCAAAGTTTTATATGGAATAACTCCTACAGTAGTCGATTTAGAGAATTACCTTCCAAAACCATCATCTGCAAGATTTTTAAGAAGAGAAATAGCAGTTGTTGAGGCAATTTCTGGCGATCCATTGAAACTGGTTGGTCAGACAATTAGAAAATCGACAGATTCGGAAACACAGGCATCAATATCTGAGGTTGAAATTTTCACCAGATCTGGTCTTAATAAGACATACTATAAGATTAGTCTGTTTGTAGGATACGATGATAACAATTCAATTCAAGGAACTTTTGCACCACAACCAAAAGTTTTAGCAATTAATCCAGTATCTGTTGGATCTAGTGTTATTACAGTCGATTCTACAATAGGATTTGCAGATTCGGGAACTTTAATTTCCGGCGACAACACACTGACATATACTGGAAAAACAATAAACCAATTTTTAGGTTGTAGTGGTATTACTTCTATTATCAACGCAACTGATGAAATCAGATCTGATGAGTTTTACTATGGATATGAGAATGGTGACGTTACCAAAAAGGTAGAAGTTCGTCTAACAGGAGTACTGTCAGAATTTAATCTCATTAGTGATATTAAGTTGGCATCGGAAGGGCAGAAAGTTTTTGTAAATAATGTTGGTGAAAAGATTCTAAATCCCGATCAAAGCAAAACACATAAAGAAATTTTTGCAAATTCTTGGATTTATAATACAAGTGTTAGATTTGAAGTTGATAGTATTAGTGGATCCAATTTTGTTTTAAAGGGTATTCCAGATAAGTCTAATTTAAAAGTAGGTGATCATGTAGACATACTGTTAGGTTCTACTGAAAATATTGTTTATTCAAATGCAGTTGTTTCATCTATATTTGAAAATCAAGTCTCACTCGGAAGTCTTACTGGATTTGTATATGATTCTACACTCGATTATTCCATTAGAAGAAATTTAAAAAAAGCAAAAAGTTCTTCTATTCCAATTCTTTATGGTAATGATGTAGTAACCTCCGATGTTCAAAATTTATATAATGAAAAGGATGAATATTTTTACGTAGCATCAAACTCACTTCCATCGTATACTATAACAACTGCAACAAATAAGGCAGTTATGTCATCTGGCGATATAAGTCTGTTTGATGGTTACAATTCTGATACTAACAATTATTCAATCTTATCATTCCCCTCAAGTGTTCCATTTGTTAATGGTGATGAAATATACTATATTCCAGAAAATGATCCTATTACAGGTCTTGAAGAAGGTAGTTATTTCGTAAAAGTTTTATCTCCATCGAATAGAATCAAGCTCTATCTTTCAAGATCATTAATTATTAGTGACACGGCAGTAGAATTTTCCCCAATAACTACGTCTGGGAATCATACATTTATTTTGTATTCCCAAAAAGATCAATACATATATCCACAAAGAATCCTCAAAAAGTTTCCAAGTAACAGAACTATCAAACTTGGAAAAAATATTAGAACTATACCAGGAACTGTAGGAACTCTGGTAAACGGTGTTGATATTTTAAATTACAAATCACAAGATAAGATCTACTATGGACCGTTAGATGAAGTTAAAATCTATAACGGAGGAGAGGATTATGACGTTATTAATCCACCATCTGTAGTAGTATCAAATCCAACTAGTGGAACTACATCTTTAGTAAGACCAGTATTAAAGGGATCTTTAAAAGAAGTCATTGTAGATCCACAAAATTTTGATATTAAAAGAATTTTATCAATAAAATTAACTGGTGGAAATGGTATTGGTGCAAGATTTGAACCTGTTCTTCAAAGACGAAGGAGAGATTTTGAATTTGATGCTAGACCACATTATGCTGGTGGTGGAATAAACATTTATACTGATACAATTAAATTCTTAGATAACCACAATTTGGTTAGTGGTGAGCCATTGATTTATGACAATAATTCAAATGATTCTGTAGGCATTGGAACATATCTGGGTTCAAACTTAAATTTAGGAACCACTCTGAAAAAAGATACCTTATATTATCCAGAAGTTGTAAATGCAACAACTGTAAAATTATATGCAACTCTCTCAGATTACACTGCTGGAATTAATACAGTAGGATTTACAACATCCAGTGCTCAGGGAATCCATAGATTAAGAACGTATGATATCAAAAATTCATTAAAGTCAATTAAGATCATCGATCCAGGTAGTGGATATCAAAATAGAAAATTAATTGTAAAACCTGAAAATGTATCTTACATTGAAGATAAAATTAATTTTAAAAATCATGGTTTCAATGATGGCGATTTAGTAGTTTACACTACAGACGGGACTGAAATTGCTGGTTTGTCAACAGCATTGGATTATTATGTTATCAAAGAAGATGCTAATAACTTTAGATTAGCGGATGCTGGAATTGGTGGGACAATTACATCAAATTATACTAGAAAAAATTATGTAGATCTTTCCTCCTCTGGAACTGGATATCAAAATTTCTCATACAAACCAATCACATTGACGGTTGATGTTGAGTATGATGGGGTAGTAGGAGTCTTGACTGCAACTCCAATTATTAGAGGATCAATAACAGATTTATATCTTTACGAAAAAGGAACTGGATATGGATCCAATGTATTGAATTTTGATAAAAAACCATCAGTATCTTTTAATAGTGGAAAAAATGCAGAACTGAATGCAATTGTTATTGGTGGAAAAATAGATAAAGTATTGGTAAGTAATTCTGGATCAGAATACACTTCAGCCCCAGATTTAGAAGTCTCTGGAAGTGGTATCGGTGCAAAATTACGTGCTGTTGTTTCTGATGGAAAAATAACAAATGTTATCATTGTAAATCAGGGCATTAATTATGGAAATGATACTGTAATTAAGGTTATTCCAAATGGAAAGAATGCTTTTGCAATTCCTACCATAAGAAGCTTAACGGTCAACAATGTTTCTAGATTCAATACGAATGAAATTATTATAGACAATGTATCCAATGAGGAAGGACAAGGATATGCTTTATGTGGATACACAACAAGTATTGTTAGTGATTTTAATGATAATGGATCTACACATTCCCCAATAATTGGTTGGGCAATCGATGGAAATCCAATTTATGGACCTTATGGATATAGTGATCCAGATAATTATAGTTCTAAAATTAAAGTTATACGACCAGGATATGTATTATCACCTTCCAGTGTAATTGATAGACCTTTAGGATTTACAAATGGATTCTTTATTGAAGATTATGTCTACAACAATTCTGGAGATTTGGATCAATATAATGGTAGATACTGTAAGACCCCAGAATTTCCTAATGGTGTGTATGCATACTTTGCTGGAATTTCTTCAACAACTTTCAATTCACAATTCCCATATTTTATTGGAGATTCATACAAAGCATTACCAGTAACTCAAGAATTAAATCAAGATTTTGATTTCAATAATTCTAATTTAATCAGAAATACATTCCCATATGGCGTTGCTGAAAGATATTCAAATAATGATTTCATAATAGAACCCTATGAGATTAAGGAGCAAACCTTAGTTATTGATTCTGTAACTAAGGGAAGTGTTACAAAATTAACTATAAATGAAGAAGGAAGCGATTATGCTGTCGGAGATTCTTTAGTATTTGATAATACTGACACAAATGGATCTGGATTGACTGCAGATGTAAAATCTGTATTAGGTAAAACAATAACAGATATTACAACTACAACTGAAACACATCAATCTGCAAAGGTAGTTTGGAGAGACCAGAATACAGTTTCTTTACATATTGATCCATCTAACAATATCATCAACAATGATAGTGTTGTTGTTTCTGGTTTATCAACCTTTATTGACGGATTATCAAAATCACATATTGCTGGAATTTCTTCTGCTAAGGTCTATCTCTTAAAAGAAGTATCTTCAAACGCAACAGCAGGTGTTGTAACAGATATCTATGTCTCTAGTATCCCAGTAACAGTATCTACAGGATCTACAATTGCCATTGGAACTGAGAGAATGTCAGTTCTTAATGTATTTGAAAGTGAAAAGGTAATAAGAACAGTAAGAGGAACTGTCGGATCTGCTCATACAGCATCAACTGAAGTTACTGTATATGATGGAAAAATTACTCTACCAGTATCTGTTCCATATTTTGAATCAAGACTCAATGATAAGGTATACTTTAATCCATCACAATCATTAGGAATTGGAACCCAGACTGGTATATCCTCTTCATACAATTATGTCATTGGCGATAGAACTCTTTCAATATCTGTTCCAAACCAAAGCATATATCTTCCAAACCACCCATTCAAAACTTCTCAAGCAGTAACACTTGAAATTGTAAGTGGTATCAATACTATTTCGGTATCAAATACTGAAACAAGTTCAATATTTACTATTCCATCCAATGGAACCTCACAGACACTATATGTAATTAACAAGTCGAAAGATTACATTGGTCTAACAACACAAGTTGGTCTGACAACAAATACTGATGGATTGTATTTCAGATCTTTCGTTTCGAACGGTAGCGATGAAGACTACAAGTATTCCTTAGAATCTAACTACACGCAAGTTACTGGAAAGGTTGAGAAACTTCAATCAGTTGTCTCAGTATCTACATCACATTTACTGAATACTGGCGATGTAATTAATTTGAAAGTAAACTCAAATAGATCTATAGGTGTTGGAGACTCCACCGCCATTTATGTAAAATATAATGGCGACTATAATAAACTTTTAATAAATCCAATAGGATTTACATCCTCTGATATTTCAACAACATCAAATATTATCACTTTATCTAATCACAAGTTAAAAACTGGCGATAAGGTTTTCTATAGTTCTGTTGGAGACGTTGCTAGTGGTCTCACCACTGGATCATATCATGTATACAGAATTGATGATAATCAAATTAGATTAGGTAAAACTTTAATAGATGTTAAACAGTATCCATTGTCTTTAATCAGTATTGGATCTACTGGTGGGTCATCTCAAGAAATTTCTTTAATTAATCCAAGAATTTCCGTAATTAGAAATAATGATCTTGTATTTGATCTCTCAAATTCATCTCTTAATGGATATGATTTCAAGATCTTTGAAGATAGTGATTTCTACAACAAGTTAGATTCTACAGGATCATCTTCCACATTCAATGTAATAGGCGTTGGAACGGTTGGTGTATCTACCAATGCATCACTCACGTTGAATTATAGTGAATATTTACCAGAAAAATTATATTATGCACTCGAAAATGGCGGTTATATTAGCACTGCTGATAAGGACATCCCAAATAATAATGAAATTTTATTTGAAAATAGTGTTTATGATGGATCATATGTTATTTCTGGTGTTGGAACCACAACGTTTACCATCTCACTGAAGTCTTTACCAGAAACTTTAAATTATACTCAAGATAATACCGATGTTTTAAAGTATTCCACATCTTCTGCAAGCGCCAGAGGCGGTGTTTCTGAAATTAAAATTATTGATAGGGGACTTAATTACAAAAAACTTCCAAAATTTGTAAGTATCGCATCAACTCAAGGAACGGGTGTTGATATTACTCCAGAATCTACAAATATTGGAAGAATAAATGAGGTAACAATTCTTGATCAAGGATTTGATTTCTCTTCAGATAAGACATTAAACCCACAGGCATACGTATCACCAAGAATTTCAATATCCAACAGAGATTATGTTGTCGATATTCAAATTACATCTGGTGGATCAAATTATACGTCTGCTCCAGATTTGGTTGTAGTAAATCCAGAAACTGGTGAAGCATATCAAAGTGGTATTTTGGAGGCAAGTATTCAGGGGTCATCAATTTCCTCCGTGAATATTGTAGAACCTGCAACTGGATTGGCAAATATAGTTAATAAGGTATTCGCAACAAACAATACCAACGGAATTGGTATTAATAGTTGTTTGTCTTCAAGTTCTGGAGTTGTAACTTGCATATTGAATACACCAATCTTAGGATTTAGCACTAATGCATTTAATGTTGGTGATAGGGTCTTTGTTGAAAATATACAAAAATTGGGATCATCTGGAGATGGATTTAATTCACCAGATCTCGGATATAAGTTTTTTGATGTTACCGCATACAGAAATACAAATCCAGCAGAGGTTGAATTTAATATTTCAGAATATACTTCAAATCCAGGTATAGCTCTTACCAGTCAAACAACATCCTTTGCATCTATAATTAAAGAATCAAATTATCCAACATTTAATGTAATTCAAGATTCGCAAGAATTTAATATTGGAGAATTCTTATTTGTTCAAAAAAATGGATCATATATTGAAACTGATCTGATTATTACTGAAAGTATAAACAATCAAATAAAGGTATATGGTTCTTATCAACTGACAAAAAATGAGGTTGTTATTGGAAAAGATTCTGGAACTAAAGCAACTATAAGTTCCATAGAAGAAAATAAAGCATCATTTACCATTGATTACTCTCTGAGAAAAGATATAGGATGGTCTGACGACGTTGGAAAGTTAAACTTAGATACACAAGTTTTACCAGACAATGATTACTATCAAAATCTTTCTTATACAATTAAGAGTCCAATAACTTATGATGAGCAAATAAATCCTGTAAATAGACTTCTGCATACATCAGGTCTCAAAAATTTCGCAGATACTGCAATAATACAATCTGTTAAAGCAGGAATTGGAACTGGAATACAGGCGTCTGCAGTTGCAGTTGTTGATGTATCTTCCGAAAGAAGAGTTGATACAATAAATGCATTTGATTTAACTGTCGATATTGATGTAGTTGGACCAAAATCTAAGTTTTTACAATTTGAAAATAAAAAATTAACGGATTATATTGATTGTGTAACTAACAAAGTTTTAATACTTGATAATGTAAATTATGAATTTTCAAGCAATGATTCCACTAATGACTTATACACTGATGTGCATGAGTATGATATTGAAAGTAAGTATAACAGATTCTTAGTTCAGGTCATCAATCCAAATAACAATGAAAGACAATCTACAGAAATAATAACACTGCCAACAGCAACTGGAAATGTAATAACGGTTCAAAAAGGATCTGTATATTCTACTGCCAATGAGATTTGTGATTTAGTGGCAAATATTTCCCCTGCTGATGAATTATCTCTGAGATTTACTCCAGAAGAAAAATATGATTTTGATTATGATATTAAAGTTATAAAGAATAGTTTCACATCTTCATTGTCTGGAAGCACTGGTTCAGAATCTGTTGGTTTTGTCAATCTTACAGGATCTAATGTTTCTGTTGGTATTGGATCAACACAACCAATAATCAGCGTAGCATCTGCATCTAACGAAGGTTTATTCTTAAATGTTGAGGTTGAAAATACCAGCAATGATTCAATCAATTATGTTGAATTATATGTTGATCATAATGGAACAGATACTTTTATATCTGAATTGTCTTTCAATAACGATGATTCCAGTATATCAGCAGGTAACTTTATAGGATCTTTTGGAGCAAATATAGATTCTGGTATTTTGTCAATAAATTACACCAACAATGAATCTTCTGATGTATTCCTCAGATCAAAAATTGTTGGATTTGGAGCAACTTCTTCTGGTATTGGAACATACAGATTCTTATCTCAGGATCAACCATCTGGATCGGAAAATACTGCTAGACTTCAAAGCAATTTTATAAATTCGTCTGGAGTATCGACAGTATTTACAGTATCTTCAAGTGATGTTACAACAATTAAGTCGGTAGCAAAAGTTGGATATGGTAATACTTCAGCATTACACCAATTTATAGTTATTCATGACGAAACAAATTCTCATATTGTCCAGTATCCATTTATGTCAAATGGTAGCAAAACTGGAATAGGAACATTTGGGTCAAATCTCAATGGAACTGATTTAAGTATAGAGTTCTTCCCAGATGCTGGTATAACTGATTCTATTACGATTCAAACTTATAGCGAAATAATTCAAACAGAAACTGACATAGTTAATATTCCAAAACCTTTAACATATGGAAGTGTAACTGAAAATCTTTTAACAGCATTTTATAATGCTATCAATGGTGATAGAGTTAATAAGACTAGTTTTGAAGCAAAAACTTCTGGAATACCAGTATTTGAAAAATCATTTGATCCTGATGGAGCATTAAACTTAGCAACTGGAACATTTACGGTCAATAATCATTTCTTTAGCACAGGAGAAGAATTAATCTATGAGTCTGGATCATCGTTCACTGGAATAGCGTATAGTGATATTCAAGTATCTGGTGCGGGAAATCTTCCATCAAATGTTTTTGCTATCAAACTGAATGATAATCAATTCCAATTGGCAACTACTAGATCTGATGCAAATTCTGGAACAGGAATTACATTTAGTTCCTATGGAAGTGGAAATGCTCATACTTTGGAAATGTTTAAAAAGATGGAAAAATCCATCATCACCATTGATGGTATTGTCCAAAGTCCAATTGCGTATACTAACGTATCATACACCTTACAAGATAATGGTGGAACAGTCGGATCTGCTGCAACATACTTTGCTGTTTCAGGAATTTCTTCGATTATACCTGGTGATATTTTAAAAATTGATGATGAATATATTGAAGTTGAATCTGTAGGTCTTGGAACAACTTCTTTAGGTCCAATTACAGGATCTGGATCTTTTAATATCATTAAAGCAGGAAGAGGATTTGTTGGATCTTCAGCAACTACACATACAGATGGAACTGAGGCAAGAATTTATCTTGGTTCATTTAATATTGTAGACAACAAGATACATTTTACAGATCCTCCTAGAGGAAATAGCAGTGAAATTAGAGATGATGGAAATCTTTTATATGAGAGATCTGATTTCTCCGGAAGAGTTTATTTGAGACAAGATTATGAAACAAATAAGATTTATGATAATATTTCGAAGTCATTTACTGGAATTGGTCAAACATATCAATTGACAGTTGGTGGTGCAAATACAACAGGTATTGAAACTGGAAGTGGTGTTCTCTTTATTAACAATATCTTCCAAACACCAACTACGCAAAATAATTCAGGAAATAACTACGATTATGCAGAAAATTCTGGAATAACAAGTGCAATTTTTACTGGAATATCAACCTCTGGTGGAATTTTAATTTCAGATTATGACGTTAACCAAAATCAACTTCCAAGAGGAGGAATAATTGTTTCTCTTGGATCAACACCAGGATTAGGGTATGCACCTCTCGTAGGAGCGTCTGTGACCGCTGTAGTTGGTGCTGGAGGATCAATCGTATCAGTCGGTCTTGGAACAACAGATAGAGTCGGTTCTGGATACAATGGAATAGTTTCTATTGGTGTATCTGTATTCGAAAGTGGTCATATTGGCGATGTTGCATCAATCACCGCAAATGTTGGTGCTGGTGGAACATTATCATTTGTAGTCGGATCTGGTGGAACTGGATATACAAGTCCATCTATATTAGTTTCTCCACCATCTTATGAAAATCTTCAAATAACTGGCGTTTCAAGACTTGGAGTTGGATCTACTACAGATACTGGAACTGGTTTATTGTTATCGGTTGATGTTGGATCCAGTTCAACAACTGGAATTGGATCAACCATGTATGAAGTTAAAAACTTCAAAATCACTAGACCCGGATACGGATTCCAAGTAGGAGATGTATTTAAACCAGTTGGATTGGTTACTGACAAAAATCTTTCTTCACCAGTAGAAGATTTTGAACTTACAGTTTTAGATACATTTACAGACTCCTTCTCATCATGGCAATTTGGAGAACTGGACTTTATTGATTCAATTAAAGATTTACAGGATGGATTAAGAGTCAGATTCCCACTTTACTATAATTCACAACTGTTGAGTTTTGAGACCAGTCAGCCTGGATTTGATATGAATTCAGTTTTGCTGATATTCATAAATGGAGTTATCCAAGAACCAGGAGAAGCATATACTTTTAGTGGTGGAACATCTTTCAGATTTACTGAGGCTCCTACAGATGAAGATATAGTTGATATATTCTTCTACAGAGGAACTAGAGGTGTTGATAGTAAACTTGAAAATGTGATAGAAACCATAAAAATTGGCGATTCTGTCCAGGTTCGTAGAAACAACAATATACCAAATACTATCGAACAAGAAAATAGACTGGTCATCGGTATTTCTTCTTCAAGTGTAGAGACAAACCTTTACAGTGGAGCTGGAATTGATGATGTAAATTATAAACCAACTGATTGGATAAAGCAGAAAAAAGATTATATCATCGGTCAAGAGATTGTAACAAAATCTAGAGATTCTATTGAACTTCAAGTATACCCAACAGCAAAAGTAATTGGCGATCTTACAACATCAGATACTGAAATATTTGTTGATGATGCCCAATTCTTCAATTATGAAGAAAATGAATCTGCAATTACAATTCTCAATGTTGATGGAATTATTATTCAAGAACAGGATCTAATTCCTGCAAATATTAGTGCTAACGTTTCTTCTGGTGGAACAATTAGTTCTTTAACGATCAATGATGGTGGATCTGGATATTCTTCAGGTTCAGTAAGTATATCTATTGCACCTCCAAAACACATATATGTTGGTCTTGGAACAACTTCTGGTCTTGGTATTGGCGTAACTGCAACAGCAACTGGAACTATTGGCGCTGGAGGATCTATAACTTCAGTATCTATTGTAAATCCAGGAGCTGGATATAGTGTTTCAAATCCACCAAAAGTATTGGCACCAGATCCCAGTATTTCTTATGAAAGAATAACAAACATCAGTGACGTTCAGGGATTCTCTGGCATCGTTACTGGAATTGGAACAACCACTGGAACGGGTGGTAATCCTTTGGCAATTAAGTTTAATTTGAATTCTTCAGATATGAATGGCGATCTTGCAGTTGGATATCCAATTTTGATCTATGATACCGCAGTTGGATCTGGCGTAACCTCTATTGATGATAGCGATTCTAACTTGGTTGGAATCGGAACAACATTTGCCGATAACATTTATTTGATACAGTCAATTTCCATAGCATCTACAAGTGCTGAGATTGTTGCTAATGTATTATCTACGACAAATATAATTGGTTTGTCTACTGTCGGATTCTCAACAAATCCTGTAGGTAAATTCTCTTGGGGTAGATTATCAGGGTTCTCAAGATCCACTTCACCAATCTCTATTGGAGTAACTGGATTAGTTGTTGATTCTGGATTATCAACATTCCCAACAATTCAGAGAAGAGGATATGGACTGCGTGATAATGGATCCTTGAGAAAGGATCTGTGATACTTATAAATATAGAAAAAAGCTATTACGATGGCGGCAATTGTAACAGATCAGTTTAGAATATTAAACGCTAGTAACTTTTTAGATTCAGTTAATGATGCTTCTAATTCATATTATGTTTTTGTAGGTCTACCAAATCCAAAATCATCTGGATTTGGTAGAGATGCTGATTGGGATACCAATACACCAATACCAACAGATAATGATGAATATTTGAATTTTGTTGGTAGTGTTTCCATGTATGGAAAAAAAGTAACTTCTTCTAATGTAAGAAGACTAGCAAGAAAAATTGATTGGAATAGTGGAACTCGATACGAAATGTATCGTCATGATTATAGCATAAACAATTTGTCACCACTGACAAAATCTTCTAGACTTTATGATTCAAACTATTATGTTGTAAATAGTGAATATAAAGTATACGTATGTATAGATAACGGTTCATCAGGAATCAATACACTTGGTAATGCATCTTTGGATGAACCCGCGTTTACAGATTTGGAACCATCCAAGGCTGGTCAAAGTGGCGATGGATATGTATGGAAATATCTTTACAGTATTTCGCCATCAGATATCATCAAATTTGATTCTACCGAGTATATTACTCTACCAAATGATTGGAGCACATCAACAAATACGCAAATATCTGCAGTTAGAGATAATGCAAACTCGGATGATAATGATAATCAAATAAAGAAAGTATATATTGAAGATCAAGGAGTTGGATACTCAACCGGATCTCATGAACTTGATATAATTGGTGATGGATCTGGAGCCAAAGTTGTTGTTGATGTTGATACATCAGGAAGAATAACAAATACTTTAGTATCTGCTGGCGGAAAAAATTATACTTATGGAATAGTTGATTTGGGTTCAATTAGCAATACAGTATCTGTAAATGCAAAATTAATCCCAATAATTCCACCATCCAAAGGTCATGGATATGACCTATACAAGGAACTTGGATCGGATAAAGTATTACTATATGCTAGATTTGATGATTCAACAAAAGATTTCCCAACGGATACTTCACTGTCACAAATTGGTGTAGTGAAAAATCCAACATCAATTGGATCAACTCAAATATTTACTGATAATCAATATTCATCGTTGGGAGCATTAAAATTCTTAAGTGTAACAGGCACACCAAGTGTTGGAGATGTCATTTCTCAGTCTGTCACTAATGGAACTGCTAAGGCATATGTTGCTTCATATGATAGTGAAACTAAGGTTGTAAAATACTTCCAAGAAAGAAGTTTATTCTTGAATCAAACAACATACGATACTACTGACTATGTTGGTGTATCTACGGATGCTTATTCATATGAATTTGAATCAACTACAAATAATGTAACATCATCAACTTTCGTTGGAACAATTGACACCGGGTTTACCGGTATCACAACAAATCCAACTGGAAACAAAGTAATTTCTTTAGGATCAGTATTTACAAATGGAATTGCTTCTCCTGAGATAAATAAAGGGTCGGGAGATATAATTTATCTTGATAATCGCCCAGTGATCCCTAGGAATTCTAGACAAAAAGAAGACGTTAAAATTATCCTGGAATTTTAAAAAATGCCACAGAAAACGAATCTCAATATAAGTCCATATTATGACGATTTTGATAAAAATGATAATTTCTACAGGGTTTTATTTAAACCAGGGCACCCTATTCAAGCTAGGGAATTAACGGCTTTACAATCAATTCTACAAAATCAAGTAGAATCATTTGGAAGTCATATGTTTAAAGAGGGATCAATGGTGATCCCTGGAAATATTAACTATGATTCTGAATATTATTCGGTAAAAATAAATCAGGAGCATCTTGGAATTGATGTTACTGTTTATGCGGATTATTTGGTAGGAAAAAGAATTAGGGGAGCGGCATCAGATATTGTTGCGGTAGTAGATAAGTATCTAACGCCAGAAGATTCTGATGATATTACCGACGTAACATTATTTGTCAAATATTTAAGTTCTGGAACTGGAAATAATATTTCTTATTTTGAAGATGGTGAAATTCTTATCACGGATGAGTCATTCACTTATGGTAATACCACTATCAGTAGTGGAGATACTGTAGCATCTCTTATTGCACAAAATGCTTGCTATAGAGGATCTTCTGCCTCAGTAGGCGAAGGTGTTTATTTTATCAGAGGCACTTTTGTACAGGTATCATCAGACAAATTAGTTCTTGATCCATATTCATCCTTCCCCTCATATAGGGTTGGTCTATCAATTTATGAGGAACTCGTCACAGCAAAAGACGATCCTTCACTTTATGATAATGCTAAAGGTTTTTCAAATTACTCAGCACCGGGTGCAGATAGATTAAAGATATATACAAAATTATCTAAGAAAAG
>Ga0255770_10002056_pt1 | contig 18387 bp, 8 predicted proteins | sample 071ome_22_FD_179968 | JGI IMG/M metagenome (GOLD analysis project Ga0255770, IMG submission 179968) | Coastal salt marsh microbial communities from the Groves Creek Marsh, Skidaway Island, Georgia - 071404AT metaG (version 2) | ecosystem: Environmental > Aquatic > Marine > Intertidal zone > Salt... | reverse complement strand
GAAGAGAAAGATCAATCGTTGGAACGTTTAGAGGAGAAAGAACGCGCGTACGTCAACGCGATGGAACAGTTTCGAACGCGAGCGCTGGATCGAAAACGGTTGACCGAGTTTGGGAAAGAGTACGAAGAAGAGGCGGAGAAGTTTGAGAAAGAAGAAGAGAAGAGAAAGAGTGATGGAAGTAGAGATGGTAGTAGTGTAGATGAGAAAACAACGTCGTCGTCGTCGTCGTCGTCGTCGTCGTCTTCTGAGGGAGGATTGACTGTGTTCTTTGGTGTTGCCGGAGGGGAATCGAACTGCGAGTTTGTGCTGGATAAAGGAAGATGGATCGCGGACCGGTTAAACGCGAAGAAAATGGTCATTCCAACGTGCGATCACTTGTTCCACTCCGACGCGGATGTTGATTTATTAGATTATATGGTTCCAGATACACTTAATCACTGTAAAAAAGAAGAAAGTTCAAATACGTTTGAAGTGGCATCGTGGGATCACAACGTCAACGCGCACGGCTTGTCCATCGCGGAACGATTTTTCGGCACTAGTGACCGTAACAACAACGGAGAGAACGTAGAAGAGAGCACGGAAAAAGAGTCAAATCCGTCGCATCATCAACAGTTGGTCGCCACGGCTGAAGACGCGTCGCAAAAGAAAATCTTGTGCGTCCAATTTGGCGACGGGAAATGCGATCGGGAGGGCAAGCAATTTACGCCCAAGCTCGAATTCGATAGCGTGATCACCCAAGATCAATTGAATAAAGATGAGATCGAACAGAAAGGGTACGAGTACGTCTACTTCGCTGGTGTGTTCGATTGGCGTCCGCATGACGAGAAATTCAAAGAGTGGCCAGGGCTGTTTAAAAGTTGCGATCCACCGCGGTTAAAGGAGAAAATTTTCAATGAAGCGCGAGAGTCAATCAAGAAATACAACGCGGATCACCCGGTAGACCCGGAAAAAACATTGTGCGCGCACTGGCGTCAAGAAGACTTCGTCGGCAAAGGCGACCCGTTCGTCGTTGACCCGGTCGAAGGTGCAAAAAGGATGTTCGAAAAAGCGGAAAAGCACGGCAACTTGACCGACGTGTTGATTATCACCAATGACCCAAAAAGTGAAGAAGACAAGGAGCGATTGGAAAAGTTAAAATCCGAACTCTCCGCGCGCGGGTTAACCCCTCACACGGTTCATCACGACGGAGAAAAGCATACGCACGATATATTTGTCGATAAAGCTGCGTGCTTATTGATGAAAGGTTTCATAGGCACCAGAGCGTCTTCGTTTAGTCAGAGCATAGCGACAATGCACGGCGTTCGAGAAACATACATTTGAAATGGATAGATAGATAGATAGATAGATAGATAGATAGATAAGATATTACTGATACATTGGTACAATTGTAGATAAAAAGATTGTATATGTGTTATACGGACTGCGGCCACTACTGAAGAGTAACTACTCAGAGCGCTTAGAGCAAGATTTTCTCTCTCGTATGCTTCATTTTTTCTCACTCGATTCGAAAGGACACGCTCACATAAAGCGAGAAAGAGAAAGAGAGAAAGAGAGACTTGAATTCCCCAAAAGAGGCGAAGAAAGAACAGAAACAGAAAGCCGCGCGTGGGCGATGGTTATTTAAGAAGCGTTCAGAGAGACGGAGAGAGAGAAGCGGCCGCCTGCAACCAACATGACGCTCGTTTTTTTAACCACCTCGATAAAAAAGGATAAAAATCTCCTTCGATTTTTCCTTCTCGGCGTCGGCACGTTGCTTCCGTTCAACGTGTTCATCACCGCGAAGAAGTATTTCGACATGACTTTACTCAGACACGATGGCGGTGACGATGGTGGTGTCGGAGAAGGATGGTTTACGTTTACGAAGGATTCGTTTGAAAATGCGTTCAGTTTTTCATACACGATGGCAAACTTGGCGACGTTAATCGCGATGAATCGGATGCGGGTATTTGATACCGCTGCGACTAGTGATAAGGAGGACTATGAGAAGAGTAAGTTATACGATCGCTTGACGACGTACCCACTTTTGGCGTGCGCGGCGTGTTTTTTTGCCACGGCGTTACTCGCGTTGGATGAACACGTAAAGGGTACATTTGTCGTCTCTTTCGCGACGTTTAATCTAGTTTTGTTCGGTGTTTTCACCGGTTTGGTGCAGTCTGGATCGTTCGCGCTAGCCGCGACTCGAGAGAGGAAGTTTTCCACGGCGGTTGTGAGTGGGCAAGCGTTGAGCGGAGTGCTTGCAAGTTTCGTGGCGTTGACGTGTAGCGGGTTCAATTTCGCGGCTCTGTATTTTGGTTTGAGCGGATTAGCGTGTTTACTGTGCGCGAAAGGTGGCAGAGAATTAGTTTTGGAGATGAAGAAAGAAAATAATAGGACTTTGTCGAATCTGGGCAGCGACGACAACAGTAGCATTAATAGTGGGAACATCACTAGGAGGCGGCAATACGTTCCAGTCGCTGTACTCGAGGAAGCCGTGGAAGAGGAAGAGAAGAAGGCATCAAATAATGCATTACGTTCCGGTAACGATTCGGAAAGCACCGACGCAGGAGAAATGTCAAACGAACAACTCATGGGTGCATCTGCGGTATCGTCTTCTTCGAACGCAATAGAAGAACCATTGGAACATGCCGAAGTTTTTATCGCGGATGCCCAGCCTCCGATTCAAAAAGAGACGTGGCTCTTTCGTTTCGCCATATTTCTCACATTTACAGTCACACTCACCGCATTCCCGGCAATCACATCGTCCATTATCACTCGCGGGGAAATGAGTAGCAAAAATAGAGACAATGGAGATGATAATAGCGCCACGAGCGCTGGCGATTACTGGACCTCCTTCCTCTTCCTCCTCTTCAACCTCGGCGACCTCGCCGGACGCGTCTTCGAAGGTTCCTCTTACGCGCACAGTCGAGGATTACAGAATGTTTCCGGTCAAGTCGCGTTCCGTCGAAGTCTGTATAGGATAGTATTCGTTCCTTTGCTCGCTTCGTGCAACGTGGATCGATCTGGCTGGCGAGTCCCTCGAGTCTTCTCCTTCGATGTGTTTCCGATCCTGCTCGTCTTCTTCTTAGGATTCACAAACGGTTTCAACGCCGCGTGCAGCATGGCGCTCGGACCGCAAACGCTCTCTCCTTCTTCTTCCTCCAGCCCCCATTCCACGACGCGCGAAGGGTCAGAAGACGAAGTTTTCGAGAACGAAGAAATAGAAATAGAAAACCCGCCTGCTCCATCAAACGGCTCGAGCGAAGAAGAACGAGAACGAGACGCCGCGAAGAAGAGCGAAGAGGGCGCGTTCCTCGGCACCATGCTCTCCGCTGGCATCGCCTTTGGTAGTGTCGTCAGCGTGCTCGTCTGCGGGATGTTCACCGCGGGTGGGTATTTGTAAAATGTAAAAGAAGAATAAGAACGCCTCTGCACCGTGGTATTTTTTCCTGTTTTCTGCACTGTCGTATTTTTTCTTCTCGTCTCTGGCGGCTGGCGGCGAATTCGCCACTTAAAGCGCACAGTTTTAAAACACGCGCGGGAGCGCATATAAGACCCACGTTAAAACAAAGCGATACCAAAAATGGGAGTCAACAACAATAAGCGCAAGTCGAACCCTAACAACGATAATAACAACAACAATAAAAGGATACAAAAGCGCGACTTTAAGAAATCCAATCGCCCAAACTCTTGGGACAAAGAACCGAAAGGGAAACGACCTTCTTCAACGAACAGAGGCGGCCGCGGCGGAGGAAACAAAAACAGAAAGAACGGCGAAGGCAAATACGGCGCGACCGAATACATCCGCGAGAACGAGCACTTTGAAGCCTACTATAAAGCGCAAAAGATATGCACATCCGACGAAGATTTCGCGGAATTGATGAAAGTTTTGAAGACGGATTTACCGTCGAGTTTTAGAATCAACGGCGTCGGGAACTTTGCGGCGCGCATCAAACAACGCGTGAAAAACGAGTTCGCGACGTTATCCGGAGCAGGGTTGGAAGATATCAAACCGCCAACTTGCGTGGAGTGGTACCCAGACTTTGGGGCGTGGCAGTTTAGTTACTCTCGGTTGCAGTTGAGGTCCGTGCCGCAGTTGAAGTCGCTGCACGAGTTTCTCAAATCCGGGCAAGAGTTTGGTTCCATCACGAGGCAAGAAGTCGTGTCGATGATACCGACGCAATTTTTGAAGGTTGAACCGCATCATAAGGTTTTGGACATGTGCGCCGCGCCTGGATCGAAAACGTTTCAAGTATTAGAGGCGTTGCATAGGGATTTTGAAAGCTACGACCCAAGCTTCGGGAGCTTTCACGCCGACGCGAAAGACGGAGGAAAAGCGGCGCAATTGTCCGCTAAGATGCCAACTGGGTTTGTCGTCGCCAACGACGCCGATTTGAAGCGCTGTAATTTGTTGACGCACCAAACGAAAAGAGCGAACTCGCCGTGTTTGTTGGTGACGAACCACGAGGGGCAGAATTTTCCGGTGATTAAAGGAGAACCCGGGAACGCTCAGGATGATTTTAAGTTTGATTCCATCTTGTGCGACGTGCCGTGCAGCGGAGACGGCACGATGCGAAAAGCGCCTGATATTTGGGCTCGATGGCACGGTGGCTTTGGTAACGGTTTGCACTCTCTTCAAATCAAAATTGCAAAGAGAGCTGCGCAGATTTTGAAAGTTGGCGGAAGGATGGTGTATTCCACGTGTTCGTTGAACCCGATTGAAAACGAAGCCGTGGTGATGTCTCTGATGAAAGCGACGAACGGGGCGTTGACGTTGGTAGACGTAAGCAACGAGCTCCCGAACTTGAAACGATCTAACGGATTGAGAGATTGGCAAGTTTGGGGCAAATCGAATCGTCGATGGAATTCGGTGGAGGAAGCTCACGAGAACCGCGAAAAAGTCGTTCAGAGCTCCATGTTTCCAGATAAAGAGTTTTTAGATACAATCCCGATTGAAAATTGCGTGCGAATCTTACCGCACCACTCCGATACCGGTGGTTTCTTTGTCGCCGTTTTCGATAAAGTGAGAGAATTGGACCCGGAGATTGAGACGCAAATTGAAAACGAGGCAAACGGCCCGGAGGGTAAAAAGTTTTCGAATAAAACGAGAGAATTTTCGCAATTCAAAGGTTTAGGCATGGCGGAAGTGAAGTGCCATTTTGAGTACCCGTCGGGAGAAAACGTTTCGGTCTCATTAACCGTAGAGCAGCCGAAACCGCCGAAAAAGAAGTACACTCGCGACCCGCAAGACGGCACGTTACTCTTTGTCAACGCGCACGGTCAAGACCAAACGAGACCGGGCAGGAAAGGGTTCGACGGCGTCGCGCCGGTAAATTCTCCGGACGTCGTCGATCCAATCAACGAAAAGTACGGCTTACACTCGCTTCAAATCGAGAAAAACTGCGTCACGAGAACAGCGGAAGGCAGTAAACCAAAGCGCGTGTATTACGTCACGCCAAATTTGCGACAGTACATCGCCGCGGATACGAGGGAAAGTTTGCGCATTACCGCCATCGGTTTAAAAGTTTTTGAACGACAAAACTTAACCGATGAGAAAGACTCTTACTTTGGGGCCGATTCGAAAGTTCTCAGCGCGTGCAACTATCGACTAAACCAAGATGGTTTATTCCTCACCTTACCGTTCATGACAAAACAAGCCATCACGATAACCATCCCCGAACTCCTCCAAATCCTCAAACTGAGAGGTTTAGCGCTCGTCGAAAACGAACCGGTACCGGAAGGTTCCAAATTCACGCCGCGACCGAGCTTCACCGACCCGGAAACTCGAAAACAAGTCGAAAGCTGCTCTCAAGGTTCCTTAGTGTGTTTACTCCGAGACGAAGACGTCCAAAAACTCAACGCCACTCGATCCGAGTTTGCAATCACGTGTTGGAAAGGCAAAACGAGCTTGAACTTGTTGGTGTCTAAAGTTGAGACTGAACATTTGCTCGAAAAATTGAAGGCCCACATGAGAGACGCGAACTTGTGACGATCAGAGTTGCTGGTAGACGAATGAGAAGAAGAACGAGTTGTACCTGGTACTTTTTAATAAGTATATAATTACACCTACTACCACTATACGTGATTGCATAGTAAGGCGCACACAGACATGCATAGCAAAATGTAACGCTTCATTCGTAAAGAAGTAGAATGTAGGTGCAAAAATGTGATCTTAAAGTATTTATAAATAGTAAACAAACAATCATAATCGTCGAGATCAAAATCACACGCAATCATCCTCCTCATCGTCATATTCCTCCTCATCTTCTTTTGATGCTCGCCTCGTGGAAAATCTGTTTGCAAAACTGCTTAAAATCATCGGCGCCAAGGCGACGAGAAACGAAAACACCGCCAAAGTGTTCGAGACGCTCAGCGAGAGAATCTCCAGAACTGTTTTACCTTTGGATGTTGTGCACAAGAAGGGAGAGTTCTCTTTTAACGTATAGCATGGATGACACGCTTCCGTGGCTTCGAGCAAGACTTCCAACGCTCGAGTTGCGCACTGTTTTTCGTACGACGTACAGCGCTCTTGATTTGAAGGAGGCCAATACTGTACTGCCGTACCATCACTATTTGGAAAGTTCGCCACACTACCATTATCAAGCACAACAACTGCATTGGAAGCCCACGGAGCAGTTGAAGGAGTGGATGGAATCAAAGCATAAGACGGAGCCACGAATGAAATCGCTTTCCCACCATCAATGGCAGATCGATAATATATTGCACATTTGGTCTGGTCGATGTATTGCGAACAAGAAGCATTGTGTACTGAACTCGTTGAAGCGGGAATAATCTCCCACCACGCATCGTCTGCTCCAACAATGTCGGCGGTAGAACACCCATCGTTCCTGTCGTGGAAAGCGAGTGATTCCGAACTCATCGCGAAAGGAAAGTATCGATACCCCCAACCACTGTTCCCCCAAGTCCCATACTCGACGATGCTCGTGGCATTCGAAAGTTTCGCGTACAAACCGTCTCCGCTCTCCTCCTTCTCTTTACACGTCTCGTACGTCCACTTCACATTATAAATCGGGTCCCCTTGCAACGCTTTACATGAATCGTACCCACCAGAACTCGAGTCGTCCGTAATATCCGTTATTGCTTCCTTTAAACCTCCGTAATACGTCCACTGACCGACGAATACCGCCGCGGCAATCGCGACTATACACGCGTACGCGAGATATAAAACGGAGTGCTGTTCCAGAATTAATTCTTCCCCACTCGTTGGTTTTCTAAAATTCCTCGGCAGAACTTTCTCCAAACCGTCAATAGATTTGATCTTCGCGTGCAATTTCGCCTTGGACACTTTCAACTGCGATTTAGCTCGCGTGATGCTTTTCTCGAGAGCGTCTTTTCCGGAGGCGGAAGACATGCTTCTTCTTCTTCTTGTTTCACACACGAGTACCTCTGTACCTGTTTAATTAGAAAAATATCGCTCGTCTCCTCACGTTAAAGTCACGTTTTCGCGCGCGGGGAAAAAAAAATGAAAAAAGTGCACTTTTTAAATCCGCGTCATCTCGCGCGCTGTGAGACGCAAGTTTTGGAAAGATCTCAAAAATATCTTCACTCCTTCGCGTGCGTTACAGAGATTAGTGCAAGAAATTTAGAAACGAACACGCGCGCAAGAGAGAGAGAGAGAGAGAGAGAAAAGAGATAAAAATGAGGCGTTCGACGAGGACGAGGAGCGCTCCTATCGACGGCGCGAGATCTGTTGTTGGCACCGCGTCGGCGTCGGCGACGACCAAAAAGCGTGGCGTGAATACCGTCCAATACCAGCAGCGCGAGAAAACGCCAGAAGAGGGAATTGGAAAGCGGAGAGACGACACGTCGTTCTCGGATGAGAAGAAAAAGAAGAAGACAAGGACGACGGCGACGACGAAGGTAATGGACGATAAATCGAACGAAAAGAAAGAAGAGATGAACGATGGCATCGAGACGACGAATTTGAGTGAAAAGGAGACGAAAGTCGGCGTCGAAGAAGAAGACAAAGACGAGAAGAAGTCAACGGAGAAAAAGACAAAAGAACTGGAAAAGGAGCAGGAAAAAAAATTACGAATTTTACTCGTTGAGGACGACATCCCGACGTCTTTAATCATAACGTCCATGCTGACGCAAGCCGGAGCGGTGGTGACGAACGCGAGCAACGGGAAGCAGGCTTTAGAACGGCTGCGTGATAACGATTATCATGAGAAGATTGATTTGATTCTTACGGACATCATGATGCCGGAGGTGGACGGCATCGAATTGTGTTCGATTTTATCGAAGAATCCGAAATTGAAAGAGGTGCCAATAATTGTCATGTCGGTGAGCGATCACTTGGAAGCGACCGGGGAAGTGTTAGATGAGAATAAAGCGCTGGCGATTGGTGCGGAGGGTTTCTTGCAGAAACCACTGAGTAAGGATGTGTGTAGGAGCGTGGTCGGGACCCACCACAGGTTGCCGTCGAATGGGAGTTCGTCGAGTTCGTCTTTACTATTAACGACCAAAACACCAACGAATGATAACGAAAACAATAACAGTGGCTCCGAGGAGAAAGTTTCGGGTGGCTCGGACGATCCCTCGACGTTTAAACTCGCGGCGAAAGAATCCGACGGTCTCGTAACGCGTGAAGAAGATGGTGGATCGAACGAAGATTCCGGAGCTGGAGCTGGAAGAGAATCATCCGGGAATAAGGAAGAAGATGAAGAAAGAAAGAAGAGGAAGGAAAAAGAAGGCTTGCCAGAAAAGGAGAGAATGAAAGCTACTGCTACTACTGCTACCACTATCACCACTACTGTTGCTGCTCGCGGTACTATCGATGTGCCACCAGGAGCGGCGGTATCTGCTCGAGAACTTGCGACTGTGCCAGCTCAACAAGAAGAACCGGGAACCTCGGCACCAAAGACTTCAGACATCGTGACAAAAATATTGCACTCTGAACAAAAGAAACTCTTCTCGGGTTTGTCGGTGCAACTTGTGCGCGCGCATGGCGGTCCGACAGCGGTTCTTGAACTCGCGTTACCACCACAGTCGCACAATAAAGTGGACGGGTGTAATAACGATGATAACGAACACTCAAACGATTCCGATCGCGTTAAATTACGCCGGTCTGAGTCGCGCTCGGCGTTTCAATCATTTATCAAGCAAAACGAGAACAAAAACTTAGGCATTGAAACGGTAGCGTTACCGATTGATCCAATGTCAATGGTTTTCCCCAATCTGAATGAGGGCACGAAAGCCGTCTCCATTGGGAAGACTCCGGGTGGTAATAAGAAGAGTGGGAAAACTGCGACGAAAGTAGCTGTACCTTCGAGATTATCGAAGGATAGTACGTCTCCGCAGGCGGCAATGACTGGAGCGAAAGATGAGGAAGCTGCGGAACTCTTGGCGCAGTACCAAATACAACAACAACAGCAGCAGCAGCAGCAACAACAACAGCAGTATCATATGCAGATGCAACATCAGCAATTCATGCAAATGCAAATGCAATTCCATCTTCAACAGCAGAACTTTATGGGGGCTGCGCCAGATCCAGCCATGGCGCAAGCAAACGCTCAAGCGTATCAAAATTTGATGCAATCGTTGGCGATGTCTCAGCAGCACCAACATCATCAAATGCAAATGCCCCTTGGATTCAATCCTGCCGCCGCAGCGGCGGCCGCCATGTTTGCCTCATCCGTGAATGGAACGCCACCATCAACGCATATTAACAACAACGTCGGAATGGGTATGTTTCCGTACTTTCAACATAATCAAGAATACGTCAATTCGTTCGTGCAAGCTTTGGCATCCGCCGTCGAGAAGGCACCGATGACGTTGTTGGAACAGCAACATCAGCACCAGCATCAGTATGCCCCGTCACAGATGGCGCAACCGTTGGTGAACAAATCTGAGGCTGAAGCGAGGTTAGAAAACATTGTTTCCAACAACAGCAATGCCGCCAGTAATAACGTCAACACTGCCTCAACCTGTGCTGAGAGAAGAGCGTTGGCCATCGCCCGATTTCTCAAGAAACGCAAGGAGCGTAAATTCGAAAAGAAAGTTCGATATGCCAGCAGAAAACGGCTGGCGGAAGCCCGACCGAGAGTTCGCGGACAGTTCGTGAAGAAAGTGGTGGCTGAGGATGAGGCACCGACGACGACAGTGACCGAGCTGGCGACGACGAATAGCGAGGAAGAGGCGAACAAAGCGAGTGGAGAAACGCTACGCATCTCGCAAGAGTAATAACATATAATAATCTTAAGATAATCGTAATAGTAATACAATCGTGTAAATGTAATAACAGCTAATACGCGGCAATCTATCTATACCTATTCATATCTCTATCTATCTATCTTTCTATTTATCTATCTCTCAAGCGATGGGAAGGAAACTCACATATCTCTGGTTTTGCATCAGGAGGAAAGCACAAGTTCGTGGCGCCAAAATCTCGACCTCTTCTTCTTCTTCTCCTTTTTCTTTTTCAGCACTTGAAGACGATTTCTTACGTTTTCTATTACTGCTATTCTTTCTCATCGTTCTAGTTGTCGTCCGATATGATTCACACGAAGGTTGATTAGGAAAAGCGCGCGCGAAAACAAAGCAACACTCAAATTCATCGTCCTTCTCGATCATTTCATTTGTCGCTTTGAGCGTTCGTTCGAGGTGTTTTGACGTTAAAAACCCGCTCCATCGGGCGGTTTGAAGACGACGGATAGAAGACGATTCTCTTTTCGCCTCTTTCTCTTTCTCTATGTGCCGGTTTCGCAACGCGGCGACACTCACCATTTCGAGTATTCTTCGTAAAGTCTCTTCGTGCTCACCAGATGTCGTCATCGCTGCACTCTCTTTGCTTTCCACAGAGCTCAGAAACGATTCGACGAGTTCACACAACGTGTTCTCCTCTTCTCCACATTCCATATCTCCCGTGCACTTTTCAATGTTCTGAATCGAAATCTCAACCGCACTCTCTCCTGCAAAACTAGACCTCTCAAACTCTTTCGCTTCGTTTCCAACCTCGAAGTGCGCGAGGAGGATGCTACCATTTAAACCCGCGTTTCCTGATTTCTCTCGAGAAGATTGACGGTGAAAAACTCTCCTCGCGTTGTCCGTCACGCGGTCGTGTGTCGTTCGCCCGGGCGCAAAGTTATTGCTCCGCAAATTTATCGCGACGACTCTCCGTCGTCTCTCTTCTTCTCCGCCTCTCGAGGACGACGAAGATAAAGAAAGCGGTCCGGACACGCCAAGCCTTTCGCACAGGCTCTCGCTCAAAATAGCTTCGAACCGACCTCGAGCGATAGAGAATACGTCTTCTTCTTCTTCTCCTTCCTCCCCGCCAATCGAGAGTAAACTCAGCGCTTTGTTTTTCTTTTCTCCTTCTTCTTCTTTCACATACTCGTGCACGAAATGCGCGTTCAAAACATCCGCCATGGTACACTTTCGAATCACAGAAAAAAACTCTCGGTCTAAAGCATCCACTGAAAGTATCGTCGTCTTCACCGCGCTTTCGTCGTTCGTCTCGTTCTTTTTCTTCGTAAACGCGAAGAGTTCAATCGAGGAGAGAAATGTCGGCACGAATTCGGGAAAAAAAGCACCGGCGCAGTGTTGTTGTTCGTGATGTTTGGGATGATCGAACGAGGAGTATCGACATCGCACGGTCGTCGTGGTCCGCTTATTCGGCGTTCTTTTTTTCTTCTTCGTCCTCTCGCTCATGATGATCTCGCGGGCAGAACGGGTTTCTGTTTTGTTGCACGTCGTAGTTATGGGGTTAGTTACAAGAGAAAGTGCTCTCCTTCTCTTTTACTGAGCGAGACTGCAAGAGAACGACCGTAGTGACGAAGCATGACGAAGCATCTTGCCATGAGGCGAGTGATCGATAATATGAGATTAACCTACGATCTAATAAATGAAATTAAAGCTACCGGTACCACGACCGCATATCCTAATTAATTAGTTCTTTGCGTACTTTTCCAACAACGGCTTCCACACATCGATGTTCCATTCCGTCGCGCCTTCCGGGGTGTCCTCGATGTCGTTACCGCACCGGGGGCAAAAGACGGTTACGGGCATCGCATCCGCTACGCTTTGCATACGCTGAATAATTTCGGCGTTTAGTTTAGATTGCAGCAGCACGTCCGCTGGGCTCACGCCTTGGACACCAAAGTGTGGCATGATGAATTTACTGCCATCTTTTCGCGCGAGTCCGGCCGGGAAGGCGAATGACGACGGGACGAGGATGGCAGACGCGCCTAGGTCGCGGATTGCCATGAGTGTCGTCTTTTCGGATAAGCACGTGATGTCGTCGAAATGAACAACATTCTCGTTCCCATCAGAATTTATCGTCATCTCTCGTTTTACGATGCTGAGATGTAAATTGAACAATTCTTCGCACTGCTTCTTGCGTTCTTCTTTGATCGTTGCGTGCACTTGATGATCAGAGCAGAGTATAGGGACAACACGTTTGATCCCCCACTCTCGAAATTTCTTTCCGATAAACGAAGAATATTCTGGCGGTGCCATGGGGTACTCCTTAGCGTAGACTATGGGCACGTCGGAGCATCTGAAGTGAAGCGCGGCAATTTTCTGCACATCTTGCTCGATGGATACGTTTCCCGTTTTTGGGTCAAAAGCACACTGTTCGTCCAGATCCGCTGCGGCGATTAAATTTTCTTGTAGCTTACCGTTGGATGACACCTTGTTCCAAAACGACAAGTAACTGTCGTCGCTCTTCCAATGAAATGGTTCCCATGCGCTACAAAAGGGCTTTTTCGGGCATCCCTCTGACGACGGGCCTGGGTTTCCATCTGTAGCTTTGATTTCATTTGCCATATCGCTGGCAAGGAACTCATTTCCAAAACCATAGGCATCGTGATCACCGCGTTTCAAGCTCTTTAAACATTGTGCTGAGGATGTAGCCTCCTTAAAATCAGCAGATATATCAGATACATCAGAAGTAGCTGCTCCACTCCTTGTCAGTTTCGACCAGGCTTCTTCGACCTTTCTCAGGATGCCCATTTTGCTTTCAAGGCCTTGTAGCCACGTCGCGTGATATGAAACCCAATTTTGACTTTTATTATACACTTCACAAATGTTCCTCGTTGAACACTGATGGTTTGCGGCGTATCTGAAACTCAATCCGGCGGTTTTTACTCCCGCATCCTTCATTCCATCCCGAGTATGTTCTTGTTCTAACTTATCGCCGGCACCTCCTTCTTTACCTCGAAGTAATGCTCGTAAAGTGCCACGTATAACGTTCGCGGTTGGCATCCATAAAACTTGCCCAGAGTTGTAACCTTCGTGTCTTACACTTTGTTCGAAATCCTCGTTCGGATTCTCCATTTTGTAGAGTGCTTCGTAATCAACTATTTCCCACTGATAATGAAGCTCAGCTTCCGGATGCAACTCTTTGACTTTGGTCAAATCTGGAACTTGAAAGAATAATATATCTGAATCCAAGGTGAATACTGTCAGCCTGGCGTTCATCAGTGCCAGCGCCATTTTCGGTTTTAACCAAACTATTTGCCTGTAATCGTTCTGCATAAAATTCGAGGACCCCAACGTTTTGACATATTTCACGCAGTGCTCGAATCCGTTAGATTGGCATTTGGAGAAGGAGGCATCGTCAAGGCATAATATCACGAGCCTATCGGTAAAACACTTCTTATCTCTAATATGTTGCAAACCATACATAGACATCTCCCACATGTGATCGTTTGTTAAAGTCGCAAACACGTGATCATCGGGAACACACGTAGAGGGCATTTTTGACGCTGCCAGACCGACTTTCGTAAGCTGATTGAACCACTCACATTCCGCTTTTGAGGTGAGAACGCCGCTAATATCGTTCCCTTCTTCGACCACGAGAGCACTGAACTCCTCGTCTATCAATGGAGCACATACTTTCTTGCCATTCTCAAGCGTTTTGAAAACTATTTCGCTGCCATTACTAACTGCTACATTGGACGCGCCTGCTTCGTCATCTTCTCCGATAGCTGCAGGACTGTTATTGTTACCGTTCCTATCACCGGCGGCAATAGCAGTCCGTTCTTGTTGCGATAATTGTCTCAAACTCTCCCACCCTTGTTGCGCCTTTTTCAAAACTCCCATTTTTTTCTGGGCAAGGACCCATGTTGCATGATAGTTGATCCAATTCTGACTATTTGTTTCATATAGACACTTCTTTCTTTCTTCACACAACCAATTTGACGCATACATGTAGCTCAATCCCGCGCTTTTTACACCGACAGAGTTAAAACCATCGCGAATTTTATTTTGCGTTCTCTTTTCACCAGGTTTTATTCCGTTTCTCAATGCTTGCATGGTTCCTTTGATAACATTTGGAGTCGGAAGCGACAAAATTTGCCCGCCATTGAAACCTTCATGCAAAATACTTTCCTCATGATCTTCATCGTACGAAGGATTGGAATACAAAGCTTCGTAATCCACTTTCTCCCACTGATGGAACAGCTCCGCACTTCGATTCGACGCGACGACCTTCGCCAAATCAGGCACTTTGAAAAATATAATATCGGAATCAAACGTAAAGAGCGAAAGGTTTGCCGCTCCGAGAAACGCCAATCGCATCTTCTCTTTCATCCAATTGATCTTACCAAAATCGCCTTCATTGAATCGCGATTTTCCGAACGATTCTATATACTTCACGCAATGCTTATACCCAGCACTTTTACAGTTCTCCGCTGTCTTATCGTCTAGACACAAAACTATAATTCGATCGAGAAAGCACGTTTCAGATTTGACGTTGTGTAATCCAAACTCGAGCATTTTCCAGTCTTTATCGTTACTCAGAGTTGCAAATATAAAACCGTCCGGGACGCAGCTCGATGGTGTTTTGGCTGCTTCTGTGCCAACTTTGATTAACTCATTAAACCACTCGCAATCACCTTTCGAGATCAAAGAACCACTTCTATCTCCGGTGTCGACTTCAACTACGAGGTCGCTATTCTCTTCATCTATGAGAGGGAGACAGACGTGCTTGCCGTTCTCGAGCGTTTTGAATTCTAGTTGTTCTATATTTTCATTTATATCAACTTTTATCATTGATGATGCTTTCTCCAAGTCTGCCATCTCGCCGTCCAGCTCTGGTGAAGGCGAAGAAGAGGAAGGTGCATTTCCTGCCAAAATTGATTCCAAATACGCTTCACGATACGACTTCAAGTACTCCTTTTTCGCTGTATTGTGCGCTCTGTATGCAGTTCTAACGTTTTCATTTAATCTTTGAATTGGTTTTTTAATAATCGCATGACGGTTGTCGTGGATCGATGATGACAAAAACGCACCCAAGAAGATTCCTAAACAAAGCAGGGCAATCCAATTCCACTTTCGATTAGCGGTGTCGTTCGAACGACCAATCGAGACCGACGAAGATTTGATCGCCGCGTGTTCTACGTCGCTGCCCAATTCTCTGACATCTTGACTGATCTGAACGTTGTTCACCGCTCTCAAACGCATTTTTTGAAACTTGGATATATCTTCCTTCGTTTTGTTGCGCGCGGGTAACTCGGGTGTCGAGCTTTTTTGTTTCTCGACAAGTCGAAATTATGCAGACGAGTTACGGGAAATTAGAGGCGTGTAGTCACTTAAAAGTACCCTGACCCCTATCTTTTACCAGTGTAAAAAAATACGGCAATCGCAAACAAAATTGAATATCTGAGTCATTTCTATTCTAATTACATGCATGATATTATATTTAGATTATATTTAGCTCTCTGCGCACCGCCACGTATTTCCATCTTGCTGTTAAAACATGACGCGGCCGTCTTTCAAAACGTCGAGCACCCTAATATCTTCGCCGGCTTCCATTTGTTCGCAAAACTCGTAATAAGACCAACGTTTCTTTAATTCGCTAGCGAGATCAGCTTTGGAGCACTTGTTCAAATGCTCCTTTTCAGGCTTTCTCACATCATTTGTTTTCATGCTCTTGTCTGATTCCAAGGGAAATTTCCGGACGGGCAAGTGTTTATCGAGTAAATCGAAAAGACTCTCAAATCTGTCGTATTTGAACAATACAATTTTATCCCACCCTGAGGCTATGGGGTTGCTCATGTTCATCTCAAATCTCAGTTGAAAGCCCCCTGGAAATTTCTGAGGATATCCCATTCTATCTAGCACTTCTCCACACGTCTCTCCGTCTTCAAAATATTTTGTTATATCTTTATTGTGCATATTGCACTCGCTCATGAAGTGAGACACCGGTTCTCTGCATGGGAGTAATGCGACTTTCGTCATGTTCTCGTGAAATTTCGAATTTAAAACAAATTTTTGCCACTGTATCCACGGAATTTCTTCAGAAACTAAAGCGCAGTTATGGAACCCACGTTTGTGCATGTTTTCAAACGTCCAAATTGACTTTGATGCATCATTCACTGAATTCCAGTGCGAAGCCCGTACTTTTATCCAATCGCCTCCTGCATAGTCTTCCTTTGTTTCTAAACACGACACCGCTTTGTTCCCGCAAATTCCGTAATATCTTCTCGACATATCTTTTGCGATCGTGCTCCCGGCGGTTTTCTCGATGTGGAGGTGCGTAAACCATGAATTTTTCAAAGGCAAACCGTACGCATCCGTCTCCGAGCTCCCGTACGGTTGGTCATATTTTTCCGAAAGTAACGCCTCTTTGTACGCCTCTCGGTATCGCTTTACAGATTCCTGTCGAGCTTTGTCGTGCGCGCGATACGAACTTACCATCGCTTTTTGAACGTGGTGAATCCTCTCAGTACTGATGCTTCGATACACGACGATACCGAAGATGATTCCGACGCAAAATACCGCGCCTACTTTGATGTTCGTTCCATCTTTGTCTTTCACCGGGAGGTCAGGTAGCATCGTCGTCCGAGGCGATTTAGTCGTCGCTCCGCTGCTCGTTGGATCTTCCACGTCATCCTCATGACCGTTCTGAGCTACCACTCTTGAGCGCATCTTATGCGATCGCCGAGTAGTAGCGCGACGATAACACGCGTTGTTTTACAAGTGGGGTGAGAATGAATGAAGGCGTTCACAGTCCGCGCGTGGGAATTATGGAAAAGCAGCCTTCAATTTTTGTTTTGCACCACATCAATAAAAGGGGCTTTTTCTGATTTTTCTCTACGCGATGAGTAAATTGAGGGAAAAAAAATCACCTAAGAATAGCGAATACACGAGATGTCGAGATCACAAGTAATGACGATTGAAAAAGAATTGAAAAATGTAAAATTACGCGCGCATTGGCAATCTCTCGTCTTCGAAGTGTACGATTTTTTCAATTATTCATAGCGGTCTCTGGTAAACGTGAGTTGCTCTTCCTTTTGATGTATTAATCTTAAGTGCTAGAAGAAAAGAGTTTCTGTGAAATACTCATAGTCGCGAAAACTGTTTCATGCTATCTCTCACGCCAAAGTCCAACATGATTTCCTCCGAACCACCAGGTATGGCGTACGCTCTGACATCTCTGTACAACCTTTCAACTTTTTCACCCTGTCCTCCTCGGACGTAACTCGCGCCGCCGAAAATCTGCGCCGCTTCTCTTGCGCAAAACTCAAACACTTTCGTCGCTTGGACTTTTGCTAAAGCAGTAATGCCCGCGAGCATCTTTGGTTTTTGTTCTTCAGACAAGGTGTTCATTTGATAGGTGATGTTCTCTAGAAGATTGTGCGTAGCTTCGATTTGCCGTATCATTTCTGCGAGTTTATGCCGAATGACTGCGTGATCGATTAAACGCTGGCCAAATGTTCTCCTTCGATGGGCGTACATAAACGCCTCTTCGTAACACACTCGTGCAAATCGATTCGCTTGCACGACGAATCCCCATCGCTCGTGATTGAAATTGTGCATAATGTACTTAAAACCTTCATTTTCGTTACCTATTAAGTTTTCCACCGGTACTCTGACTTCATCAAACGTAACGAACGTCGTCCCGGACGCCCATACGCCCATGCAGTCCATGCGTTTGCAGTCCACGCCTTTCATCGACTTTTCAATCACGAGCAAGGAGATTCCGCTCGACCCTTTCCCGCCTGTCCTAACTGCGACGGTGAAATAATCTGCCCAAATACCGTTCGTGATCCATTTCTTCTCTCCGGTGACTGTGTAGAATCTCCCAGTCGGGTCTTTCTTAGCCTCGCAGCGAATATTCGCTACGTCTGACCCCGCGTACGGCTCTGTAATGCACAGGCAAATGATACTCTTCCCCTGTAATACCGGACTACCAACTCTTCTCCTCAATTCCTCACTCCCAAAATTCAGCACTGGTGGTAACCCGATGTGCACGCCTTCCAACAATCCCCACAAGACGCCTCCTGAACCGCATCTGGCAAATTCGTCAAACAAGATCAATTCGTGAAAGTAATCAAAATCTGGTGGAGGTTGAACCCCATCTGTCAATTCTTCTCGCCACGGCTTCCCAACTACGCCCGGTAGGATTCCAGCTTTATATGTTTTCACGTATATTTCTTTCGGAAT
>Ga0255770_10002039_pt1 | contig 18489 bp, 19 predicted proteins | sample 071ome_22_FD_179968 | JGI IMG/M metagenome (GOLD analysis project Ga0255770, IMG submission 179968) | Coastal salt marsh microbial communities from the Groves Creek Marsh, Skidaway Island, Georgia - 071404AT metaG (version 2) | ecosystem: Environmental > Aquatic > Marine > Intertidal zone >... | reverse complement strand
CATTGGATCAGGACTGATCGTTTAGGTGGGACGCGCGATTGGGAGTGGGCTTCTTTTGACTTGCCTTTTAGCCTGATTTTTAGCCTAGGGGCTTTCACACACTCCGCGTGGCCTAGCTGTGTTGTACGCCGTTCCCAGGTGCCGCCTGATAGCAGACGGCTTCTACAGCGAACGCTTGTTGCCAGCCGTGAGTCGTTTGGGCTGTGTTACTTAATTTTGGCTTCCGTGTAGGTGACATGCTTACGGACAACCGGATCAAACTTCTTGATTTCCATCTTGTCAGGCATGTTTTTCTTGTTCTTCGTGGTCGTATAGTAGTGACCCGTTCCCGCAGAAGATACGAGCTTAATCTTGTCTCTCATCGTCTAATTCCTCTTTTCAACCCGCTTAGTTCTCAATGCGTCTGTTTTTCAGAGCGTTTTCCCAACCGAAAGCGCCTGTGCGCCCTACCAGTTGGTTTTATACTCGCTGGCCTTGTGCTCTAAGGTCCGTCACAACCTGCTCGATTCCAAGCTTGTCAATGATCCGCATGCCTTTCGTGGAGACTTTGAGCTTCACGAAACGCTTTTCGCTTTCCAGCCAAAACCGATGCTGTTGAATGTTAGGTAGGAACCGACGGCGTGTTTTATTGTTGGCGTGGGATACATTGTTGCCACTTTGGGGCCGCTTCCCCGTCACTTGACATACTCTTGACATGACTTTCTTCCTTACGTTTCACGATCCGTTACACAACGTACCGCGATCTATCTCAGCTGCTAGGTTGTCGACCCTTTTTGGGGCTTTCTCGACAACCGCTTCTTCTATCGCCCCTTTACGCCCGTCTTTTTGTGTCCGCTTTTTACAGTGGAACTTTACACCTGCTCTTTTCACCTATGGGGCGCCGAGAGACCGCGGTAATGGAGGCGGAACGCGCGACTTTCGTCTATCGCAGAGGAGCGAATTACCGGTTAACTCTGAATATTTACCGGTCGCCGCTCAAGCGAGCGCGCATTTATAGCAAAAGGTCTTTGATTTTTCAACGAAAACCCGCTTTGCTTTTGCGGGCTAAACGATGACGCGCAGCCCTTTTCGATAACGTGCCAGATGGTTCATTGATCACATTCGGTCACATTGGGTTCCGCCCGAGCCGCTCGCTTGTGGCACTTTCCTCGGCGCGACCCAATTCCCTGATCCGTTCCCGTGAGATCTTGCACCTGGCTGGGCGATGGTCTTGAGGAGGCGGACATGCTCGTCAATCCTATCGCTCCAATCCACTATCGAGCGCTATCTCGATTGTCCGGTTAGCCTTGGTACCCATTCAGCCTCGCAAATTGCTGGTGATCGATCCAGGACAGCCATCTTCCATGGCGAGCCCTCACGGAGCGCTCAAATCTGCGCAGCCTCACCTTTTTCCGTGGGGTCTGCGATCGAGACGGCTTTTTTACAGATCGCCAACCACGCCGGTAGAGCGATCCTGCCCACGTGATTTGGGTGCCAACCCCGTTTAAACTCGGTACTATTGCGCCGCCAAAGGCTAAAGGGAGAGGGCGATCTCATGGACAACCCCTTACTAACGCTACACAACCGCAGGATTTTGTTAGGGATCACTGGCGGTATCGCTGCCTATAAAAGCGCTGAGTTAACGAGACGCCTACAAGACCTTGGCGCCGACGTCCGGGTCATCATGACTCGATCAGCAACCGAGTTCATCACCCCGCTCACGATGCAAGCGTTATCAAAGCACCCCGTTCATCTAGACCTACACAATCCGGACACTGAGTCGGTGATGGGCCACATCGAACTCGCACGTTGGGCCGATCTCGTGCTTATTGCCCCCGCCAGTGCAAACTCCATGGCACGGCTCGCAAGTGGCCACGGCGACGACCTTTTAACCGCGGTATGCCTTGCAGCAGAGTGTCCGGTTGCCGTCGCACCCGCCATGAATCAAGCCATGTGGGCGAAGCACCCTACTCAGAAAAATCGGGCGATTTTGAGCGAACGCGGAATTCACTTCCTCGGACCAGACTCTGGGCTTCAAGCCTGCGGTGAAATCGGCGCTGGGCGATTACTCGACATCGATGCGCTATTACTGGAGGCAAGTGCGTTATTCGCTACTGGCCGGCTGCAAGGCAAGACGGTCCTAATCACCGCGGGCCCAACCCGTGAGGCAATCGATCCGGTTCGGTTTATCAGTAACCACAGCTCGGGCAAGCAGGGCTATGCCCTCGCCAGTGCTGCCGTTGATGCAGGCGCCCACGTGGTCCTTATCTCTGGCCCCACCGCGCTGACCCCGCCGGACCGAGTGGATATCATCAACGTTGTTTCTGCCCAAGATATGCATGAGGCGGTGCAGGCGAGGCTACCTGAAACGGATATCGTCATAGGGGTAGCAGCCGTGTCGGATTACCGGCCGCAGATGGTCGAGGCACAGAAAATCAAAAAGGGACAGTGTGGCGAACCCACCCTGACGCTCGAGCTGGTGGAGAACCCCGACATTATCGCCGAAGCAGCGAAACACCCAAGCGCTCCATTCACCGTTGGGTTCGCAGCAGAGACAGAACACCTCGAAGACTATGCCAAGCGAAAATTAGCCGACAAAAATCTCGCCATGATCGTGGCAAATAACGTGGCGAACACCCAAATAGGCTTCAACAGTGATGCTAATGCGACGACCATTTTTTGGTCAGGCGGAGAGCTCAGCATCCCAATGATGTCCAAGAGGGCGCTGTCAGAGCGGCTGATTGGGGTTATCGCTGATCGTATCGAGGCGGCCTCATGAAAGTTCAAATCATGCGGGTTAGAGATTCTGCGCCAGCCGCGCTCCCGAGTTATGGAACACCAGGCTCTGCAGGACTGGATCTTGCAGCCGACGTTGATGAGCCTGTCCGCCTTGAGCCAGGACAAACGACCTTGATCCCAACGGGGCTTGCGATCCATCTGAGCGACCCCGCCACTGCCGCCATGATTTTGCCAAGGTCTGGCCTTGGCCATAAACACGGCATTGTGTTGGGCAACCTTGTTGGCCTGATTGACTCCGATTATCAGGGCGAACTCATGGTCTCTTGCTGGAACCGAGGCACAACATCCTTTGACATAGAACCTGGGATGCGCATCGCCCAACTCGTGATTGTGCCCGTGATTCAGGCGTCCTTCGAGGAGGTAACGTCGTTTGAGGCCTCTACCCGAGGTAGCGGCGGGTTCGGCTCCACAGGCCTTCAATCCTCCTAACGCCAGGACAACCACCATGACCGTTTCAAGGCAACAAGCGCTCGAGATCGCAACCGTTCTGACCGAGGCGCTCCCGTATATCCAGCGCTTTAAGGGAAAAACCTTCGTGGTCAAGTACGGCGGCAATGCCATGACCGACGAGACCCTGAAGTATAGCTTTGCGCGGGATATTGTCTTGATGAAGCTAGTGGGAATGAACCCCATCGTGGTGCATGGCGGAGGTCCTCAGATTGGCTCTCTGCTCGAGCAATTGGGTATTGCCTCCCACTTTGTTGACGGTATGCGCGTCACCGACAGCGCCACCATGGATGTCGTCGAAATGGTGCTTGGCGGGTTGGTCAACAAGGACATTGTTAACCTCATCAACCAAAATGGGGGTAAGGCTCTCGGCATGACCGGCAAAGATGCCAATATGATCCAAGCAAAAAAGCTAATGGTTGAGCGGCCGAGTAAAGCGCTGTCGACTCCTGAGATCATCGATATTGGTCACGTCGGTGAGGTGACTAATATCGACCGGCAGGTGCTGGACGTTGCAGCCGAGAGCAATCTGATTCCTGTGATTGCGCCTATTGGAACCGATGCTGAGGGCCACACTTACAACATCAACGCTGATCTTGTCGCAAGCGCCATCGCTTCAGCCGTTCAAGCAGAAAAACTGGTTTTACTCACGAATGTGCCAGGCCTGCAGGATGCAGACGGCTCGCTTTTGCCTACGCTTAATGCGAACGCTGTCCACACTATGATTGGGGAAGGCATTATTTCAGGCGGGATGTTACCCAAGATTCAGTGCGCACTCGATGCGGTTCAGGCAGGCGTCAACAGCGCGCACATTATCGATGGCCGAGTGGCGCATGCGGTGCTGCTTGAAGTGCTGACTGACGAAGGGGTCGGCACCAAGATTTCCGCTCATGAATGAAACCCGTAGCCAGAGAGGCACCGGCAGTCGAAAAGCGGCGATTTTAGAAACGGTTGCAACCATGCTCGAGAAGGCGCCGGGCGATAAGATCACCATCGCTAAAATCGCAGCCGACGTCGGCGTATCAGAAGCCGCCATCTATCGGCATTTCGCGAGTAAGGCCCAGATATTTGAGGCGCTCATTACGTTTGCTGAAGAAGCGCTCCTCTCCCGCATCAATACCATCCACGCGTCTGATCAATCAATCAGTGTTAAAACCCAAGACTTCATGTTGCTCTTGCTCACGTTTTTCGAGCGCAACCCGGGAATCGCTCGTCTTCTGCTAGGTGACCCTTTGGTCGGCGAGGCGCCAAGGCTGAAGCCTCGCGTTCGTCAGTTATTCGACAAAATGGAAACCGCCTGCAGACAGGCACTGCGGGATGCTCAATCAACGGCCTTCACCAATCCCCCGCTTTCGCCGACAGCGCAGACCGCGCTCGTGATGCAGCTCATTGAGGGGGCACTCACCCGTTACGTCCGCAGCGAATTTGCACAATCACCAACCGAGCACTTCGCCGAACAATGGCCCATCATCGAAATCGGCTTGACCAACGCTGACGTCTAAACGCCGTAGGCTTCTCGATAGGCCAACATCGCATTAAGCTCCTCTGGGCTTCGAGTTTCTTCCACAAATTCAAGGATCTCGGAAAAAGTAACGATGCTATATACAGGAATACCGTGATTGGCCTCGAGCGCTTGAACCGCAGATAAGGAGCCTTCTTGGCCTCGCTCCTCGCGATCAATCGCAACGAGCACCCCGGCAGGCTCAGCCCCGGCCGCTCTAATCATTTCAATGGCTTCGTTCGCTGCGGTGCCCGCGGTGACCACGTCGTCTACGATGAGCACACGCCCTGCAAGCGGGGCGCCGACCAATATGCCACCCTCTCCATGGTCTTTTGCCTCTTTTCTGGCATACGCATAGGGGAGCGATCGACCATGATCCCTTGAGAGCGCGACGGCCATGGCCGATACCAGTGGGATACCTTTATAGGGCGGGCCGAACAACACATCAAATGATCCGGAAGCCGCCATCATGCGATCCGCATAAAACGCGCCCAGTTCAGACAACGCATCTCCCGTTTGAAAGAGCCCAGCATTGAAGAAGTAGGGACTAACTCGCCCAGATTTCAACGTGAAGGCTCCAAACTGCAACACGCCGCTCGCAAGCGCGAGTTCTATGAACGCTCTGTTATTGTCTGCCATCTGTCATTCCCTATTCCATGGCGCGTCGTCTTGTTCGTTTTCTACTTCCAAAACGTGCTTTGAAAAACGTGCTTCTAAAAGATACTTTTCAAGCGTGCTTCTAAAACGTACTTTTCAAGCGTACGGGGGGCCACAACCCACGATAGCTTAGCCGCCGCTCCTCGACGCCTTTTGAAGCTCGATGAGCTCCCCGACGCCTTTACCCGCTAGGTCAAGTAACTCATCGAGGCCAGAGCGACTAAAAGGGGCGCCCTCGGCCGTCCCTTGCACCTCAATGAAGCCGCCAGATTCGAGCATCACTACGTTCATGTCCGTTTCAGCACTGGAATCTTCAACGTAATCGAGGTCCAGAACCGCCTGGCCCGCAACCATCCCAACCGAGATGGCAGCCACCCACTGGCGTTCGATCGTGTCGCTATTGGGCAATGTATCAAGTGCGTCAAATAGTGCCACGCAAGCCCCCGTAATCGAGGCTGTTCGAGTTCCGCCATCAGCCTGTATGACATCGCAGTCAATTTTTAGCGTCTGTTCACCGAGTGTCTGTAGGTTAACTGCTTGACGCAGTGACCGGCCGATGAGTCGTTGTATTTCCTGTGTTCTGCCGGATTGTTTACCGCGAGAGGCCTCTCGCCCCATGCGATCATGAGTCGACCTAGGAAGCATGCCGTATTCAGCCGTGATCCAGCCTTCTCCTTTGCCCCTTAGAAACGGTGGCACGCCTGATTCAACGCTAACGGTGCAGATCACCTTTGTCTGGCCGAAGCTGATGAGCGCTGATCCCTCTGCATGGGCATTGAATCCTCGCTCAATGGTTACGACACGCAGTTCATCGGCTGCTCTGCCCGAGTGTCTCTGTCCTTCACTGTTAAGGTTCAAGCGTCTACCTCTGCATCAATATGGGTGGTCGATTATACTCACTCACCGCCGGCAAATAAGGCTCTTTATGACATCCAGCATGACAGGCTACTTTAGCCTCGTTGACCAAGGTCTCTCTTGCGAGGTTCGCTCGGTCAATCACCGCTTTCTCGAGATCTCTGTACGCGCACCTGAGGGCTTACGCTACCTTGAGCCAATCATCCGTCGTCAGTGTAAAGCGAGCCTTGGGCGAGGCAAGGTCGATTGGACCATTCGGTCAACCGGTGAAAGCGAAGCGGCTTTAGCCGTTGATACTGCCAAGCTCGCTGAGATAGCAGATGCCCTTGAAACTATCTCGCAAGTCGTCCCGAGTGCTCAGCCCGCCTCACTGACCGATCTGCTTGCATGGCCTGGCGTAGCGCACACCCCCACAACGGCACCCGACCCGGGTCTGATCGAAACATTCATTGACCAAGTGTTAAACGGTCTCATCCAAGCGCGACAAGCGGAAGGGGAAGCCCTACACGCCATTCTTTTAGCCAAGCTCAATGCCTTGAACCACCATGTTGTCGCGATTAAGTCCGAAACAGAGCGCCTGATCGAGCGCCAAACCGAACGAATCCGAGACCGTTTTCAATCCCTTCAGGTCGATGTTGAACCTGAGCGTCTTCACCAGGAAATCGTGTTACTGGTTCAAAAAAATGACATAGGCGAGGAGCTCGATCGCCTCTCAACCCACATCGACGCATTTACAGCGCAATTGAACCAAGGAGGCTCGTCCAAAGAGAGTCTTGGCAAACGCCTCGATTTTCTGGTCCAAGAGCTAAACCGGGAAACCAACACCATTGCTTCAAAGTCGTGGGATAGCGCACTCACACTGCGCGCCGTCGAAATGAAAGTCCTTATCGAACAGCTACGGGAACAAATTCAGAATGTTGAATAAGCAGCCCATAGATTGCCTCGCAGCCCTCGATCCCGTACCCTCTTTCGCTTTTTAGCACTCAGAGTATTCTCTCGCTCATGACTACTGCCTCAAGTTCCATTGATGCTTTCTTATTCGTTGTTGCAGCCGCATCCGGAACCGGAAAGACGTCACTCGTGGCAGCGCTGAGGGAGCAACGGCCAGATCTCGCGGTGAGTGTGTCGCATACCACGAGACCCATGAGGCCAGGTGAGCGTGACGGGGAAAACTATTACTTTGTCGAGCGCGGGACCTTTGAAACGCTTGTAGCAAGCGGTCAATTTCTCGAGTCGGCAGAGGTCTTCGGACATCTTTATGGAACAAGCCTGAATGAGATTGACCGCATCAAGGCATCCGGTCGGAGCACCCTACTTGAGATTGACTGGCAGGGCGCTTTGCAGATCAAGGAGCAACTGCCCGAAGCACAACTCATTTTCTTACTGCCTCCGTCGCTCGATGCGCTTCGAGCCCGCCTGTTGGGGCGAGGGCAAGACAGCAGCGAGGTCATTGAACAACGCCTTAGCATGTCCGTCAGCGAAATCTCCCAGTACTCAGCGTTTGATTACCTGGTTGTCAATGACTCCTTCGACCTCGCACTGAGTCAGCTCGATGACATCATCAGCGGTCGTGGGGGCGCCTTTCGGCGGGACGTGCAAGAGATGGCGCAGGGCGAATTACTCACAGAATTGCTCACCGAGGCGCGGTGACCCCTCAGAACAGATTTCTTGCAGCGTTTGCACTTTATGGCTACACTTCGCTCCCTTTTGTGACGGGTTTGGCACTCTTGGGTGTCACCAACAGCGCAGTGATTGCACGGAACGGCCGTTAAAACGCTTTTTAGCTAACGCTTGTTTATTAACAGCTTGGTTGTTAACCGCCGCCTAACTGGACTCGCCAAGCTCATCACTCACCCATCACCCATTGATGTACACGTCGATGCTGATGGTTTGAAGACTATTGATTGAAGACTACTGATTGAAGAGGATGGATCATGGCCCGAGTCACCGTTGAAGATTGTCTTGAGAATGTTGCGAACCGATTCGAGCTTGTCATGGTTGCCAGCAAGCGCGCTCGTCAGATTTCAACAGAAGGCAAGGACCCTCTAGTTCCGCTCGAAAATGATAAGCCCACCGTACTAGCGCTACGCGAAATCGCAGACGGGCTGGTCGGACCAGACATCTTGGTCGAGAAGCCAAAAGAGGACTTTGAGCCGCTCGCGATGGAATTGCTCAGCGAAGCCTTTGACCGCGAGCCTCCCGCCCCCGAAGAGTTTTAATCGCCGAACCGCAGGTTCCCTGCAGTCAAATTCAATCTAGCGTGGGGTGAATCGAGGTCATCGAGGCAGCCCACCCTCAGTCAACCATTTCTGCGTTGCAGTCGTACTCAACTACGAGTAGATTCTATCCAAGACCCGTCGTCTTGATGAAACGACATGTCAACCATAGACACCTTTGCTGAAGACCTTCACGGGTACCTCGCTCCAGAGCAGGTCGCCCAGGTTGTCCGCGCTTACGATTTTGCGGAAGAAGCCCACGAAGGACAGACCCGCAAGTCTGGTGAGCCTTATATCAATCATCCCCTTGCCGTCGCACAAATCCTGGCCGACATGCGCGTAGACCACCAATGTTTAATGGCAGCGCTCCTCCACGACGTCATCGAGGATACCGGCGTCCCAAAGCAACTCCTGTCGACAAATTTCGATGATCAAGTGGCGGAGCTGGTAGATGGCGTTAGCAAGCTTTCCAGCATGTTCCTGTCTAGAGCTGAAGCGCAAGCCGAGAATTTTCAAAAAATGACCCTGGCCATGGCCAAGGACATTAGGGTCATCTTGGTCAAGTTAGCTGACCGCCTTCATAACATGCGCACCCTGGGTTACCTTGACCCTGAAAAGCGTCGAAGAATCGCGCGGGAAACCCTCGAAATCTACGCTCCGATTGCCTTGCGGCTCGGCATGAATACCATCCGAGTCGAGTTCGAGGAGCTTGGCTTCAGAGCGCTTTACCCGCTTCGATCAAGCATGATTGAAAAAGCAGTGCGTAAGGCTCGTGGCAATCGGAAAGAGGTGGTCACCAAACTGCAAGATTCCATCACTGGCCGCTTGGAAACAGAAGGGATTTCGGCTCGCGTCTTTGGGCGAGAAAAACATCTTTACAGCATCTACACCAAGATGCGCTCTAAGCGTCGCTCGTTCGCCGAAATCATGGATGTTTACGCCTTCAGAATCGTCGTAGAGGACGTTGATACGTGTTACCGGGTGCTCGGCATGGTGCACAACTTATATAAGCCGGTCGCGGGTCGATTCAAAGATTACATCGCGATTCCCAAAGCCAACGGTTACCAATCCCTCCACACGACATTGTTTGGGATGCACGGTCTGCCCATCGAAATTCAGATCAGAACAGAAGAGATGGAGGAGTTCGCCAACCACGGGATTGCGGGACACTGGCTGTACAAAACAAGCGATGAAAGCATGACGTCAGGCCAGCACAGAGCTCGGGCGTGGATGCGCGGATTACTTGAGCTGCAGCAGAGCGCGGGCAACTCGCTTGAGTTCATTGAGAACGTCAAGATTGATCTCTTTCCCGACGAAGTCTATGTCTTCAGTCCGGCAGGAGACATCTACGAGCTACCCCAAGGCTCGACCCCGGTAGATTTCGCCTATGCGGTGCACACCGATATCGGCAATACGTGTGTGGCCTGTCGCATCGATCGCCGACTTGCACCACTGTCTGCCTCCCTTGAGAGCGGACAAACGGTTGAAATCATTCGTTCGGCAGGCGCCTTGCCAAATCCCGCTTGGCTGAGCTATGTCGTCACGGGAAAAGCGCGCAGCGGGATCCGCAATGCATTGAAAGTCCAGCAAGAAAGCGAATCCGTTGAATTAGGCCGGCGGTTGCTTGAGCGAGCCTTAACAGCCCTCAATTCATCGTTAAGCGATGTTGAACCCGATTCCATCTCTGAAATCGTCGAAACTGGCAAATTTCAAAACGAGGAGGATTTGCTTCATGAGATCGGCCTCGGCAACCAAATGGCCAGCGTCGTAGCGAGGCGACTCGTTCAGAGTCAATCTGCTGATACACCGCTCGAGCTCGATTACGATGGGCCGCTGGCCATTAGGGGTACCGAAGGCATGGTCGTGACCTATGCCCGATGCTGCCGGCCTATTCCTGGTGACCCCATCATTGGGCACATCAGCGCCGGTAAAGGCATTGTCATTCACATCGATAGCTGCCGAAACATGGGCGAGCTTCGAGCAAAAGGCGAAGAGATGATGGCCGTCCGGTGGGAAGACCAGATCGACCAAGAGTTCACGGTCGAGATGCGCATCGAACTCGAACACGAAAAAGGGCTCATCGCTATGCTCGCTTCAACCATTACTGGGGTCGACGCCAATATCGAGCGGATTAGCATCCTCGAGCGCGATGCACGACTCACAACAGTCAACCTTCTCCTACAAGTCAGGGACCGCGTTCACCTTGCCGCCGTCATCAAGAAGCTGCGTCACATTCACCATGTTAATCGCATTGTCAGAGTCAGGAACTAACGGTGAAGCGAGAAGCGATTCAGACTGACAGCGCTCCAAAGGCGTTGGGCCCTTACTCCCAGGCCGTCCGTCATGGCGGCATGCTGTTCGTTTCCGGGCAACTTGGCCTTGACCCAGTCACCAATCATTTGGTGGGCGACGATATCGAATCGCAAATTAATCAGGTGCTGGCGAATGTAGAGGCGATCTGTGTCGAAGCGGGAACGAGCATTCAGTACGCGCTCAAGCTTACGCTCTACCTACAAGATCTCTCAGACTTTGCAGCCGTCAACCAAGCGCTCGAAGCAAATCTCACCGCGCCCTATCCTGCTCGGGCCACGACTCAAGTTGCGGGCCTACCGCTTGGCGCATTGATTGAGATTGACGCCATCGTCGCGCTTCATGGTGAGTAAAAAGGAGACTGCTCAGCGTCACCCGGCTGATATACCGGTCACCACACTAAAGGGCGTTGGTCCCGCCGTCGCCGCCAAGCTTGAACGACTCAACATCACCACTGCAGAAGACCTTCTGTTTCATCTGCCGTTTCGTTACGAGGACCAAACCAAACGAACACTGATCGCTGACCTGCGACCTGACGGCGAGGGTGTTGTCGAAGGGCAAGCGATCTCCAGCCAAGTCCAGTTTGGTAGGCGCCGGAGCTTGCTCGTGACCATCGAAGATGAAACGGGACGCTTACCAGTGAGGTTCTTTCACTTCAATCGCTCGCAGCAAGCACAGTTCGATGCCAACCCTCGCGTGCGCTGTTATGGACGGATCCGCAAAGGGCCACGTGGCCTTGAAATGATTCATCCCCAATATGATCGCAATCCCAAAGCATCTCTGCCTGACACCCTGACACCGGTCTATTCAGTCGTTGAAGGGTTAGGCCAAGCCAAAATGCAGTCGCTTGTGCGCCAGGCTTTGGCGATACCGGGACTGGAAGCGGCGTTTAAACCCCTCCTGAAGAATCGTCCAGCGGCTGATTTGTGGGCAGCTCTCACTATGCTTCACTCGCCACCTGCTGAAGAGGATCTAGCAGCCATACAGCGCGGTGAGCACCCGACCCAGCGATTACTCGCGTTCGAGGAACTCACCGCCTACCAGCTCGGCATGATGCTCTGGCACCGTGAAACCCAAGCCGAACCGAGCCGTCCGCTTGAATGCCCAGCGCCGATGTTTGACGCGTTTATAGCCAGACTGCCCTTTAACCTGACAGGGGCCCAAACACGGGTTGTTAACGAGATCTTTCACGATCTAAGACAACCCTCCCCTGCCCTTCGTCTCATCCAAGGCGATGTCGGTGCGGGAAAAACCGTCGTCGCCGCACTCGCCGCACTCGCGGCGATGGCGTCCGGCACCCAAGTGGCGCTGATGGCGCCGACCGAATTGCTCGCTGAACAACACTTTGAGACCCTGGCCAATTGGTTTGAGCCGCTTGGATTTCATGTCGGTTGGTTATCGGGCAGCGTGAAAGGAAAAGCGCGGGATAAGGTACTAGCGCAACTGGAGACCAACCAAATCCATTTCTTGGTGGGTACCCACGCGCTGTTTCAGAGCCAAGTCGAATTCGCGCAGTTAGGTCTTGTTTTAATCGATGAACAGCACCGATTTGGGGTTGCACAGCGACACGCTCTCTTTGAAAAAGGCCAAGATCAATTCCGTCCCCATCAACTCATTTTTTCGGCAACGCCGATTCCCCGGACCTTGTCGATGACCTTATACGCTGGGGTCAACGCCTCCGTGATTGACGAGCGCCCTCCGGGCAGAACCCCGATTACGACGCGTGTTATGGCCAGCGAGCGCAGAGAGGCCGTCATCGACCGACTAGCCGAGGCATGCGCAGAGGGCGCGCAAGCCTATTGGGTTTGCCCCTCGATTGACAGCGAAGATGGCCAACTCGTTAGTGCAACCTTCACTCATCAACACCTAAGCAAACGCCTGGCGGATCATTCGGTTGGCCTCGTGCACGGCCGTATGAGCAGTCAAGAAAAACAAACCGTCATGCGCGAATTCAAAGAAGGGAAGATCAGTGTGCTTGTGTCCACGACGGTAATCGAGGTCGGTGTTGATGTACCCAACGCCATATTGATGATCATTGAGAACGCCGAGCGATTTGGGTTAACCCAAATTCATCAGCTGCGAGGGCGGGTTGGCCGAGGTGATCAGGCCAGCGCCTGTATTTTGTTGTACGAGTCTCCGCTCGGCAAAACAGGCAAGCGGCGTCTTGGAGTACTCCGGGATTCAATTGACGGCTTCTACATCGCTGAGCAAGACCTTGAAATGCGCGGTCCAGGGGACATGCTGGGGCGAGACCAATCCGGAGAAGTGCTTTTTAAGCTCGCGGACCTGACAAGGGATGCCGACTTATTAACCGAGGCGCATGAGGCGGCGAGCGAGTTGCTCGCTGAGCCCTCCGAGCATCAACAAGCACTGCTCAATCGATGGCTGGATTTTCCGCCCATGAAATTACAAGCCTAACGGGCTGATTCTGCAGCGAAGATCTCATCTTCAAATTGACCCTCGCTTCGGGCCACAACGCTTGAAACCGTCGCATCACCCACCACGTTGACCACTGTTCGGGTCATATCTAGCAAGCGATCAACGCCAATAATGAGAGCAATGCCTTCAACCGGCAGTCCCACTTGGGTCAAAACGAGCGCCAGTGTAATTAAACCCACACCTGGGACAGCCGCCGTACCAATCGATGCCATGGTTGCTGTCAAAATCACCATCAGATAACCGGTCAAGCCAATATCAACGTTAAACGCCTGGGCAATAAAAACAGTAGCCACGCCCTGCATAATCGCAGTGCCATCCATATTGATGGTTGCACCCACCGGAACCACAAAACTTGCAATCTCGTTACGCACACCGATGCGCTTTTTCACGGTTTCCAAGGTCACCGGCAACGTTGCTCCACTTGATGCAGTGCTAAATGCGAATGCCATCACCGGTGCCATATGCTGGTAAAAAAGCACTGGGCTTACTCGGACCAGTAGTTTGATGAGTGTTGGATACGTAATCAAAAAATGTAGTGCCAGTACTAGTAGCACACAGAGGAAATAGGCCAGCAAATCTACGATCGCCCCGAACCCTAACTGAGCACCGAGCGTTACCATCAAACAAAATACGCCAACGGGCGCTGCCAGCATGAGCATCATGACCAGTTGCATAATGACTTCATTCCAGCGGTCGAAGCTCGCTTTTAACGCAAGCCCCGCGTCGCCCGCCCGGGTTAACGCCACGCCAAGCAACAGCGCGAAAACAATAATCTGCAGCATGTTGCCTTCGGCCATGGCCGCAACCGGGTTGCTTGGAAAGATGTCCAGCACAACCTGCGTGAACGGCGGCGCTTCCTTCGCCTGGAATGTCATTCCCTCGGCCATGTTGATGCCAAGCCCCGGATTAATGATATTCGCCACCGTCAACGCGAGCGTGATAGCGATAGCCGTTGTCATCAAATACAGCGCGACGGTTTTTAATCCGATTCGCCCCATATTGTTTCCACCTGCGAGGCTGCTCGCACCGCACACCAAGGACACAAAGACAAGTGGCACCACGAGCAGTTTCAGTGTCTTGATAAAGATCTGCCCGCCGAGGCTAAAAATCCCGCCCACCAAAAATTCGCCCACAAAGGCGTTCTCAGACCAATCAAAACCATGAATCAGCGCGCCGATGGTGAATCCAAGCACCATGGCAACAAGGATCTGTTTAGTGAGCTTGATTCGATCCATAAGGGTTAGTCGATTTCCATCATTTCAAAGTCGGCCTTACCAACCCCGCATTCGGGACAAACCCAATCCTCTGGGATGTCCTCCCATCGTGTGCCTGGAGCAATTCCCTCTTCCTCTAGACCCTCTTCTTCGTCATAGATAAACCCACACACGATGCACTGCCACTTTTTCATATCACTTCACTCATCGGTTTAACGGTAACGAGCAGGCAGCATTCGCTGCATACCCCTATAAAGCTCCGTATACTACCTGATTTGCGTCTCGGCTGTTTCCTCACCATGGCATTGAATCTATCGATCCTCGACCATTCGAAATGGCCTGCGTTACTGAAGGTCGCAAGGCTAGATCGCCCCATCGGATCCTTGCTGCTGCTTTGGCCGACGCTCGCAGCACTGTGGATTGCAGCTGAGGGCACTCCGTCGTTGCATCTTCTGATCGTGTTCTCGCTGGGGACACTGCTCACTCGCTCTGCCGGCTGCGTCGTGAACGATCTGGCCGATCAAAAACTGGATGGACACGTCAAACGAACCGCACTTAGGCCCTTGGCAACCGGTGAAATTGTCTCGAGAGATGCGATCGAGTTCATGGTGCTACTGCTACTTGTCTCGCTTGGATTGGTGCTGACCACGAACCTTATGACGATCGTATGGGCGATGGGCGCTGTGGCGGCCGCCGGCATTTACCCCTTTTTGAAGCGAATCACGCACCTGCCGCAGGTGGGTCTGGGGATTGCGTTTTCCTTCGGTATTCCGATGGCCTTTGCCGCTACGGGGGCACCCATTACGGCAGAGACTGGCCTATTGTTCCTGGCGAATCTCATCTGGGTCATCGCTTACGACACCTGCTATGCCATGGTTGACCGCGATGATGATCTGACCATCGGTATTCGTTCAACGGCCATACTCTTTGGTGATATGGACCGCACCATCATCGGGCTACTGCAAACGCTTGTGGTTGGGCTATTGATTGCGCTGGGAATAAACCTTCAGTTTGCCTGGCCCTACTATCTTGCGCTCTTGGTGATCAGCGGGCTTTTCATCTACCAGCAGTGGCTGATTCGAGCCAGAGAACGAGAAGGGTGTTTTGCTGCCTTCCTAAATAACCAGTGGGCAGGTATGGTGCTGTTCATTGGCGTTCTTAGCCAGTACTGAGTAACCGCAATGCATCGATTATTGACCCGATTGGATCAACTCTCTGAACGCGTGGGCGACGTCTGCGCGTGGATGGTCTTTTTAATGATGATTGGAACAACGGTCGTCGTGTTTCTGCGCTACTTCCTGAATGTGGGCTCTATTCCGCTACAAGAGGCGATTCTCTATCTTCATGGCGCCGTCATTATGCTTGGCATTGGATTCACGTTAAAACGAGGGGGACATGTCAGAGTAGACATTCTCCACCGCTCACTGAATCCCAGACTTCAGAGACGCATTGATATGGGCGGCACGTTTATTTTTCTGATTCCATTTGCGCTATTCACACTCTGGTCGAGCCTGCCTTATGTTCGATTCTCTTGGTCGGTTCTAGAGGCGTCGTCTGCGCCTGGTGGACTACCCGGGGTGTTCTTGCTCAAGTCGCTGATCCCACTGATGGCGGCACTGCTTCTTATTCAGGGCTGTGTCGAACTCGCCAAAATGATCGCCACAGCAAGGGAGCAGCGCTAGTGGAATACGCCGCGCTTTACATGTTTACAGCGGTCTTTGTCCTACTCCTTTTAGGCTATCCCGTAGCCCTCACGCTCGCCGGCACGTCACTCATCGCTGCACTCCTCGGCGTTGTCACTGGTCACTTTGATCTGATCTTTTTGAACGCTCTACCCAACCGCCTGTTTGGCATCATGACCAATCAAACCCTAATGGCCGTTCCACTCTTTGTGCTGATGGGTGTGATTCTTGAGCGGTCGAAAATTGCAGAAGACTTATTGGATGCAATGACCAGGGCCTTCGGTCGAGCACCGGGTGGCCTCGGCCTTGCCGTTTGCCTCGTTGGCATGCTCATGGCAGCAAGCACCGGTATTGTCGGTGCCACGGTTGTTACCATGGGGCTGATGGCGCTGCCAACGATGCTCAAAGCGGGTTACAGTCCAAGGCTGGCAACCGGCACCATCTGCGCAACCGGCACCCTCGGCCAAATTATTCCGCCCTCTATCGCATTGGTTTTACTGGGCGATGTCATCGCGAGCGCGTACCAACAGTCTCAGCTCTCGCTAGGCATCTTTAACCCGAGGTCAATTTCGGTAGGCGACTTGTTTGCCGGCGCTATCATCCCAGGGTTGATCCTGGTGATGCTATACAGCGTTTTGATGATTGTAGTCGCGCTAGTAAAGCCAAAGCTTGCGCCGCCTGCTGATCTACCGAGTGTGCCGCTTCCTGCTCTACTGAAGAGCGCCGCGCCTCCGCTGATCCTAATTATTTTAGTGCTGGGGTCGATTCTGTTTGGCGCCGCAACGCCCACCGAAGCGGCTGGCATTGGTGCCATGGGCGCGCTTGTTATGGCCTTCTTTCGCAAAACGCTCGATCGCGAAGCGCTGTCATCAAGCCTCTCCTCAACCGTTGAAACGACCGCCATGGTGTTCTTTATCCTGATCGGCGCGTCGCTTTTTTCGTTGGTGTTTCGCGGCTATGGCGGAGATGAGTTGGTCGCAGGCATCTTTGAGCACATGCCTGGGGGCGTCCCCGGTGCCCTTGCAATCGTGATGCTCACCATCTTTTTACTGGGTTTTATTCTCGACTTCATCGAGATCACTTTCGTAGTGGTACCTATCGTTGGTCCCATTCTGATGGCTATGGGTGTCGACCCCATCTGGCTGGGCATCATGATAGCGGTCAACCTGCAAACGTCGTTTTTGACGCCACCCTTTGGGTTTTCTCTCTTTTACCTGCGAGGGGTTGTCCCAGATAGCGTCGCCACGCGCGACATCTACCTCGGCGTGATTCCTTTTATCTTGATCCAGCTTGCGATGCTCGCGCTCTTAGTGTGGCAGCCTGCACTCGCGACCTGGCTGCCAGAACAGCTTTACCAATAAGCTAATCGCCGGTGTAACCCTCTAAGTCTGCACGCACATTCGATAGTGCCCGCTCCGACAGCTCGTTGTAGTTCATCACGTTCTGTCGATATTGGATGTAAGACTCATAAATTCGCCCGTACAGGGGATCTTCACCAATCATGGCCTGCACTTTCTCATCTGAGATTCGCTTCAGCTCGGCAAGCACATCATCTGGTAGACGCCTGACGTCGACTCCATGTTTTTCAGTCAATTCCTTTAATGCTTGATTATTTCTTGCCGTGTATTCGGCGAGCACATCGTTATTGACCGCTTCAGCCGCGGTTCGCACCATGGCTTGCAGATCCTTTGGCAGCTCATCCCAAGCCGCTTGGTTAATGGTGAATTCAAGATTCGGTCCTGGCTCCTGCCATCCAGGATAGTAGTAGTACTTCGCGACCTGATGGAATCCGAGGACTAAGTCGTTGAACGGGCCGACCCACTCGGCCGCGTCAATGACACCCGTCTGCAGGCTCGTGAAAATCTCACCAGCCGGTATATTGACCGCCGTGCCACCTGCCGCATCAAAGACCTCGCCCCCCAATCCGGGAATGCGCATCTTCACGCCTTTCAAATCATCGAGCGTATTGATTTCTTTGTTGAACCACCCGGCCATCTGAACACCGGTGTTACCACCGACGAGCGGCACCAGGTTGTATCGGGCATAGAGCTCCTCCCAGAGAGCCATTCCGCCACCATGGAGCAGCCAGCCATTCATCTCTTGCGCAGATAACCCAAAGGGTACCGCAGTAAAGAGCTGTGCCGCTGGTACACTGCCTCGCCAGTAATAGGCGGCGCCATGACCCATCTGGACCGTGCCTTGAGATACCGCTTCGAAAATCTCGAGCGCTGGCACCAGCTCACCTGCACCATACACTTTGATATCGAGCCTGCCATTGCTCATTTCACGGACGCGGTCCGCTAGTTTCTCAGGCGCCATTCCCATACCTGGAAAATTTTTTGGCCAGGTGGTCACCAATCGCCATTTGAACGTCTGTTCGGGTTGCTCCA
>Ga0255770_10002033_pt1 | contig 18530 bp, 24 predicted proteins | sample 071ome_22_FD_179968 | JGI IMG/M metagenome (GOLD analysis project Ga0255770, IMG submission 179968) | Coastal salt marsh microbial communities from the Groves Creek Marsh, Skidaway Island, Georgia - 071404AT metaG (version 2) | ecosystem: Environmental > Aquatic > Marine > Intertidal zone >... | reverse complement strand
TGACCGCGGCAAAATCCACCTCAGCGGCAGATCCCTTGACGCCCATGGCCGGATTACCCTTAGTTGACTTGGCCGTTTTCGCGGCGGCCAGCATCGCTTTCGACGGAACACAGCCGTAATTGAGGCAATCGCCGCCCATGTGGTGGCCTTCGAACAGCACCACCTCCGCGCCCATCTGCACGGCACCCGCCGCAAGGCTTAACCCTCCGGAGCCGCCGCCAATGATGCAGATATCTGGGGTCAGGGTTGTCATGGCCGCGTTGTCTTTCGTGCTTTGATGAATTTCACCACCACCGGCACCAGCGCAAGGCATCCGAGCGCGGTGAGCGGCAGGATGATCTGCGGGTCAGCGAGGCTGGATGTGTCAGGGGTCTGGCCGCTGGCAAGCACCGTATCAAACCCGCGCCCGACCCAGATATAAACGGACGTGCCGGGAAAAATCCCGATGAAGGTTGCCGCAAGGAAGTCTCTTGTTTTCATGCCAAGCGCCGCCGGCACGATATTCACCACCCAGAACGGGGCCGCAGGTATGAGGCGCAAAGCCAGCAACCACAGAAAGGGCGACTGGTCAAACCCGGACTTGATCCGTGAAACGAATGGCCCGGCCTTGCGGGTCAGGCTGTCGGCCAGCGCCCCCTTGGCAGCAAGAAAAAGGATGAGCGCACCAGTTGTTGCCGAAACCACCACCAGCAATACCGCAGGCCACCCGATAACGGCACCTCCCGCGAGGGTCAGCAGTGTTGCCACCGGCAACGAGAAGGCCACCGAAAGGATATAGGCAAGCATGAACCCGCCCCAGGCCAGCAATGTATGCGTCTCAACCCAGAGGATGATGGCGGTGTAATGTTGGCTCAGCACGGCGAAACGGAATATATCGTCAAGGCCGAGGGCAAAAAAGAGGATCAGCCCGAGGAGAAGTATTGCCAGAGGAAGAAGACGTTTCAGCCAATTTTGTGCGGGCGTGTGTGGAGTGGTTGACATAACAGATTTCCAAATTATCGCGCCTACCCTAACGGCCCCTGATATCTGCCGCAATTCACAAATCCGTGAAACCAGGCGCCATAATTCGGACATGACGATATGCTAGGGAAAAATCTTGGCCTTTGGTATGGCAAAGTTTATGGTGAACACGAAACAAATTTAACATCTGTGCCATGACCGATTCAAATAGACATGAGCCGCGCCTTAACTCCCGGGCTGAAACCGAAAGGCAGAAGCGTGAAGCTCGCCTGGCGGAAGCTTTGCGTGAAAATCTGCGCCGCCGCAAAGCCCAGCAACGGGGGCGTGATACAAGCGAACATGGCTCTGATAAAACAGATGAGGATTGCTGACGATGGATAAACTGCGGATTGAAGGTGGTGCCCGGCTTAAGGGACGTATTGCCATATCCGGGGCAAAGAACGCAGCGCTCCCTCTCATGGCGACCAGCCTGATGGCGCAAACACCGCTCATTCTGGAAAACCTGCCGGAACTTGCCGATACAGCCTGCATGGCTGAACTGCTCGATCATCTCGGCATCAGCAGTCACCGGGAAGGTCAGACCGTTACCTTCTCCCCCTGTTCGGCACCGGTAACCCATGCACCTTATGACATTGTCCGCAAGATGCGGGCATCGGTGCTGGTGCTTGGCCCGCTGCTGGCGCGTTTTGGTGAGGCCCGTGTTTCTCTTCCCGGAGGCTGCGCGATCGGGACAAGGCCGGTGGATATTCATATCATGGCGATGAAAGCACTTGGTGCCCGGGTGGAACTCGAAGACGGGTATGTGCTGGCGACCGCACCGGATGGCCTGAAAGGCGGAGAGGTTACGTTTCCGGTTGTCAGTGTTGGCGCCACGGAAAACGCACTCATGGCTGCGGTGCTGGCGGAAGGGACAAGCACGCTGATCAACGCGGCAAGAGAGCCTGAGATCACCGATCTTGCCGAATGCCTGAACGCCATGGGCGCAAAAATCACCGGCCATGGAAGCTCCGCCATCACAGTTGAGGGGGTGCGGAGCCTGGACGGATGCCGTCATGCCGTGGTGGCCGACCGTATCGAGGCAGGCACCTTCGCCCTTGCCGCCGCTATGACCGAAGGAGATGTAACGCTTACCGATTGCCGGCCCCGGCATCTTGAGGCGCTGATCACGGTCCTGCGTGAAACCGGCGCCCTTGTCGAGGCGACGGAAAACAGCCTCAGGGTGCAGGGTCAGGGCAGGCCGAAGCCGGTGGATATCACCACCGAGCCTTATCCGGGTTTTGCAACCGACCTTCAGGCCCAGTTCATGGCGATGATGTGCATTGCGGATGGGGTCAGTGAAATTTCGGAGACCATCTTTGAAAACCGTTTCATGCATGTTCCTGAACTTGTCCGCATGGGGGCCGATATTCAGGTCTCAGGCGGATTGGCCAGGGTAACAGGCGTGGATCAGCTTCTGGGTGCGCAGGTTATGGCAACAGATCTCCGGGCATCGGTATCGCTGGTGCAGGCCGGGCTGGTGGCGAATGGCACGACCATTATCAGCCGTGTCTACCATCTGGACCGCGGATATGACCGGCTTGAAGACAAGCTGTCTGCCTGCGGCGCCCGTATTACGCGAGAACGAGGATAGAAGATCATGGCAATCAGCGATACTGGTAAGGAGCGTGTCTCCGGCAGTGATCTCGCCAGATTGATCATCAGTGATGGTGAGGATCTCAACATGCTGTCCTCGCTGTTGCAGGATGCGACCGTTCTTATCGGTGATATGGGATATGATCAGAAAGCAGGCCAGTTTCTTTTCGTGGCCGCGCGGCACATGACGCAACCGCAAGGGGACATGCGTCGCCGGCTCATCGGTGTCCATATTGGTAAGGTTCAGCGCCTGCAGCGAAAGGGGTTTTCCCCTAAGGATCGGGATGATGTGCTGAATTTGCTTGCCATCCGTGCTGAAGGCACCATGCTTGAATTGGTATTTTCAGGTGCGGCAATGGTCAGGCTTGAATGTGAGAGCATAAATGTATATGCCGCTGATCTAGGAGAAGGGTGGCAGACACATTTTCAGCCCGCCCATGATACAGATCAGCCTGATCTGCAGAAGCCGGAGGCAGATCTTCAGGGATCAGACGAATGACAGAAACATCACCATTGAACATGGACAGGACAGGCAATAAATCCGCGCTGGTCCTGGCATTGCCCAAGGGACGCATTCTCAAGGCAATCCGGCCTATTCTGAGGGATGCGGGCATTGAGCCTGAGGCTGGTTTTTTCGATGAGGGCGACCGGCGGCTCAGATTCAGCACCGAAGCCGAAGGGGTGGAAGTCATCCGGGTGAGAAGCTTTGATGTGGCGACGTTCATCGCTTTTGGCGCCGCACATATGGGTGTGGCCGGTTCTGACGTTTTGATGGAATTTGATCATCCGGAAATCTATGCCCCTGTCGATCTTGGTGTCGGCGCCTGCCGGATGGTTGTGGCAAGCCCTGTTGAGGAAATCAGAAAAGAAGATCCGCGGAGCTGGAGTCACGTGCGGGTGGCAACCAAATATCCGAACGTAACCCGTCGCCACTTTGCGTCGAGAGGCGTTCAGGCGGAATGCATCAAGCTTAACGGTGCCATGGAACTTGCACCGGGTCTGGGGTTGTGCCGGCGGATCGTTGATCTTGTTGAAACAGGGTCCACGCTTAAGGCCAATGGCCTTGAAGAGGTGGAGGAAATCGCCACTGTTTCCAGCCGGTTTGTCGTGAACCGGGCGGCATGGAAAACCAGACCTCAGGAAATCAGCGGCTGGGTGAGCCGGATCAGGGAGGCGGTTGATGGCCGTTAGGCTGAATACAGGCGATGCAGGGTTTGAAAAGGATTTCACTTCCCTCTTGCAATCCAAAAGGGAAGATGACGCCGATGTCAGCGCCGCGGTTGCCGCCATCATTTCCGGGGTGATCGCCCGGGGGGATGAGGCGGTGCTGGAATACACGCATCGATTTGACGGCATCAGGGCCGATACGATGGATGATCTCCGTCTTGGCAGTGAAGCCATGGCTGCCGCTTATGAGGCCATTGACGATGATCTCCGTGCAGCCCTGACGACAGCGGCAGACCGTATTCGGCGATTTCATGAACGCCAGCTCCCGCAGGATATCAGCTATACCGATGATACGGGTGTTGGTCTCGGTCTTCGCCATACCCCGGTGGATGCGGCGGGGTTATACGTCCCTGGCGGCAAGGCGGCTTATCCGTCTTCGGTGCTGATGAACGCCATTCCTGCGCTGGTTGCGGGTGTGCCGCGCCGTGTGATTGTTGTGCCTGCCCCGGATGGGGAGGTGCCTGCCATGGTGCTGGCGGCAGCACATATTGCCGGAATATCCGAAGTCTGGCGCATCGGCGGCGCACAGGCGATTGCCGCGCTTGCGTATGGCACCCGGTCCATTTCTCCGGTGGATAAGATTGTCGGCCCCGGCAATGCCTATGTTGCAACCGCAAAACGTCAGGTTTTCGGCAAGGTCGGGATTGACTCTGTCGCCGGTCCTTCCGAAATTCTGGTGCTGGCGGATAACAGGAATAACCCGGATTGGGTGGCGATGGATCTTCTGTCCCAGGCGGAACATGACGAAGCGGCGCAGGCCATTCTCATTACCGATGATGAGGATTTTGCCGATGAAGTTGTCTGCGCGGTGGAAAGAATCCTGCCCGGGCTTGAACGGTCGGCGGTGGCCGGACCGTCCTGGCGGGACCACGGAGCGGTCATCACCGTTGCTGACTGGACCGAAGGAGCGGATCTTGCCAACCGGATTGCCGCCGAGCATCTTGAAATCATGACCGAAGATCCTGAGCGCCTTGCGGCGATGATCCGTCATGCCGGAGCCATTTTTCTGGGACGTTGGACACCTGAGGCGATAGGTGATTATGTCGCCGGGCCGAACCATGTTCTGCCAACGGCGCGAACCGCCAGGTTTTCTTCAGGCCTCGGCGTGCTTGATTTCATGAAGCGGACAACCACAGTCAGATGTGATCCCGACGCGCTGGCTGAAATCGGCCCGGCGGCAGTTGTTCTGGCTGATGCTGAAGGTCTTGAAGCCCACGGCCTTTCTATCTCAAGGCGGTTGAACAGGTGATGAAGAGCGGCGCCCCCTCACATCCGGAGACCTGCCGGATTGTGCATATACGGCTTGATCAGGCCGATGCGCCGCGTCTTTCCCCGGAAGCGGAACATGAACGTTCAATCGCCATTTATGACCTGATTGAAGAGAACTACTTCACGCTTACTGAAGTTGAAGGCCCCTATCATCTGGTGTTGCGCTCCGACTCGCGGCACATTCATTTTGATGTCCGCACGGTGGACGATCAGCCTATTGCCGGATTTTTTCTTGCCATGGGACCGTTGCGGCGCGTGATCCGTGACTATCATATGGTCTGCGAAAGCTATTACGATGCCATCCGGACCAAATCACCGTCCCAGATTCAGGCGATAGATATGGGCAGACGCTCGCTGCATAACGAAGGTTCAGCCTTGTTGCAGGAACGTCTTGAAAGCAAGGTGGTCATGGACAAGGATACATCCCGGCGGTTGTTCAGTCTTGTCTGTGTTCTGAGGTTGAGAGGATAGAATGGCCCCTTCATCACTCCTCCCCGGAACAGTGCTCTTTGCCTGCACCCATAACATGATCCGTTCACCCATGGCCGAGGGGATCATGAAGCAGCTCTGCCCCAACACCGTCTTTGTTGATTCCTGCGGCATCAATGCCGGTTCAAGCGACGGTTTTGTCATCACCGTCATGCAGGAAATCGGTATCGACATGACAAAGCATGAGCCCAAAAGTTTTGGTGATCTCGATGATGAATATTTTGATCTCATCATCTGTTTTTCCGGAGATTCCTACATCAAGGCACAGGATTTCGCCCGGGCCAAATCAACCGAAGTCGAATACTGGCCTGTTTTTGACGCTGGTCTTGCCAGCGACAATCGCGAAGAACGTCTGGCCGCTTATCGTCTTGTCCGGGACCGGATAGGTGAGCTTATAAAAGAGAAGTTGGGCAAGTGAAGATCAGGCTTTGTCAATAAAAGGCTTGACCAGACTGCGCAGGTCCGTCACAAAACATCAGGATTAACAACCATAAAAGGTTCTTCATGGCCAAGGAAGATGTCATTGAGTTTTCCGGTACGGTAACGGAATTACTGCCGAACGCAATGTTCCGGGTGAAACTGGATAACGATCACGAAGTGCTGGCCCATACAAGCGGCAAGATGCGCAAAAACCGCATCAGGGTTCTTGCCGGCGACCGTGTAAACGTTGAGATGACGCCATATGACCTGACAAAGGGACGGATCACGTTCCGTTTCAAGTAACGCTATCGCCGGATCAGGGGTGTTGACCATGACCGATACAACCCCAAAGCTGGTATTGGCCTCTGCCTCACCCCGGCGGCAGGAACTTCTCGCCCAGATCAGCATATTCCCCGATAAGATCGAACCTGCGGATATCGATGAGACACCACATTCCGGTGAACGTCCGCGGCTCTATGTTAAGCGCATGGCCGTGGAAAAGGCGCAATCGGTTGCGCGGCGGTATCCCCGGGATATCGTGCTGGCGGCTGATACGGTTGTTGCCCTTGGGCGGCGTATTCTGGGCAAACCTGAAAACCGTCATCAGGCGGAAAAATATCTCCGCCTGCTTTCTGGCCGTCGCCATCAGGTACTCACCGCCATCGCGCTGGTATCGCCTGAAAAGGGCAGGATGTCCAGCCGTGTTCAGGTGAGCACCGTTCGTTTTCAGCATCTTGGTGATGACGCCATTGCCCGGTATCTTGAAACCATGGAATGGCAGGGCAAGGCAGGCGGTTATGCAATTCAGGGTCAGGCCGCCCGGTATATTGATTTTATCAGCGGGTCCTACAGCAGTATCGTTGGTCTGCCGCTCGCACAATGCGCCCGCCTTCTTGAAGGGGCAGGGTATAACTCTGCTTCACGGGATTGATCCCGGATCACGCAACGGAAGCGACCGAATGACTTCATCCCGGATCATTGTTGACAGACTGCCAGGCTACACCCGCACGGCCCTTATTAAAGCCGGTATCCTGACAGATCTTTTCGTCGAAGATGCTGATGATCCGGCGCCCCGGCCCGGTGCGGTGGTTCGGGCGCGGGTTGAGCGTGTCTTTCCCGATCATCACCGGGCCTCCCTCGATATTGGCGGTATGCCGGCGAGCATGCGTATCCGGGATGCAGCCCGCCTCAGGTCTGGTGAGGTGATGGTGGCCACCGTCACGGCTGAGCCAAGGGAAGGTAAACCTCTTCAGCTCCGCCGCGGTATTTTCCGTGCCGGCAGGTACGTGATTATCGAAAGCGGCACACCCGGTCTTCGCCTGTCGATGGGATTGCGTGAGGCCGGGTACATCCCGCCGGAAGATCTGAGGGCAGAGATATCAACCTTTACCGTTACCTTGCGCCGGTCGGTGAACGGTGCTGATCTCGAAGAGGTCAGGGCTGAACTGAACGAGCTCACCACATGGGGGGAGAGTATTAACCAGATGCCATCATCCGGTTCTGCCATCATCGCACCAGCCCTTTCGGGGCATGAAGAAGCCGCGCTTCTCGAACCCGATGCCGAGGTGGTGATCGATGATGACGGCCGCGCATGGGAGGAGGCCGGTCTGGATGAGGCCTTGCAAAAGGCACTGGCGCCGACACTTCCTCTTGCCGGAGGGGGAGTTATCCATGTCAGCACCCCGCCGGGCGCTGCCGTGATAGATGGTGACAGTGGCGTGGATGCGCTCCCGCCGATGCGGCTCGCCCTTTCCATGGTGCCTGCGACAGCGCATCAGCTCAGGCTAAGGCGGATTGGTGGTCCGGTTGTGGTTGATTTTCCCCGTCTTGGCGCCAAAGACCGCCGACGGATATCCCAACTCATGGCCGAACATGTCCGGGATGATCCCTGCCGTCCGTCATGTCATGGTTTCACCGAAGGCGGATTGTTCACCCTGACCAGACCCTGGCGCTGGCGCCCGCTCAGCACGGATATATCCGCAAACCCTGCTCAGATCGGCCGTGATGCGCTCAGACTTGCCCGCAACCATGGCGCAAGGCATCCCCGGCGGCCTGTTGAGATCTGCCTGCCTCCGGCTGGCCTTGCCTGGCTTGAAGGTCCGGGGGCATCATATCGCCTCCGGGTTGAGGAAAGGCTTGCCTTGCCTCCACGTTTTCGTTCAGATAACAGTCTTGAACATGCCATTTCTCAGGATATCACCCCGATGAGGAAAAGCTGATGGCCGCAAAATGCCCGACATGCGGAAACCCCGGGCAGGGCAAGCATAAACCGTTCTGCTCAACAAGATGCGCGCAGGCGGATCTGGGCCGCTGGCTTTCCGGACATTATGCCGTGCCATCACAGGAAGAACCTGAAAGCGCGGATCTGGAAGCGCTTGAAAAAGCGATAATCGAGGCCATGGAAGATGGCACGCTGGTTTCAGGAGAGTTTCGCCGCAAGGACTAGCCCGGGGTGGTTATCCTGGCAAGATGCCGCGGGTTTTCCGATAAGGCCCGGCAGATTGCGCTGGCCTTATAATTTTTCAGCTTATCTCGCCATCACCGCTGGACAGAGGCGCAGAGATAGGCTAGTACCGTATGTCGAAAGATGAGTTCCAAACTGTCTTTCAATGCCCAGGTAGCTCAGTTGGTAGAGCAGCGGACTGAAAATCCGCGTGTCGGTGGTTCGAACCCGCCCCTGGGCACCACTTTTCTTGAAGAAAATCCTCACCTTTTCTGCCACTTAACCGTCAGGTTAAGTTTTTCAGTCATTTCGATTCTTGCATGCTATTGCCCGTCTGTCACTCGTAAAAGTGACAGAGGAGTGACAGCGGGGGGATGCTTTTGACAGGTCACCACCCTAAAAAGGGTGGCTATCTTTATTTGTATTAAATAGCATTAACTAACAAACAAACTTTCCAAGGCAGCAGTAGTGTGGAAGAAGACAAAGTCATTTCAGATGATGAGTTGAGAGAACAGTTTGACTATTTTTCGTCTGTTTTCCAATCTGATGATGCTTATGGAAAGTTCACAGCCTCTGCAAAGATGTTGCTACTTTTGAGCGATTACTTATCACAAAGAATAGATGATTTTGATGTTTATCCCTTTACCGCTGTCGTTCAAGAATACGCATTTATAGAAAACGGTAATGAACCTACTTTTATTAAGCCTGAGGAGCCAAAGAAGGGCAGACCTCAAAACTCGACTGTTCAGATAAGTTCTGCCAGCATAATTGCGGCTGTAGATATTCTATCAGGTAATGGATACTCTGTATCTGACGCCATAACTTATGCAGCAAATTATTTAGGCCTTAAGGAGAGTCAAGTTGAAGATATGCGGAGTAACTTCAACAGGCGCCCTAAACTCAAGGTAGCGAAAGACTTTAAACGTGACGAAGCAAAGAGAGAATTTCCTATACAGCAAGCGGCAGAAGTTCACGCAAAAAGTTTGTTGAAACTGGCAAAAATTTCGCTGAAGTAAAAATACCGTCAATAGTCCTATTTAATGACACCCATTTCTCATGGGACGCTCCATGCATGTTCATATCAAGCAAAGGAGTGATTAATGAGCAAATTACTAACCTCACAACAAGTATCAGAAATGGTCAGCCTGAGTATCTCTCAGATACGAAGGATGGTTAAAGCTGATACTTTCCCTCAACCACTCAAGATAAGCCCTGGAAGGTCAGCATGGCTTGAAAAGGACATTCAGCAATGGATGAAGTCGTTAATTATGGAGAATGCTAATGACTAAGGAGCTCAAGATTTACTCGCTCGAAGAGTTTGCTAGCTTAAACCTGCCGCCAAAAGAATATATGGTAGACCCGATTATTCCTTGCCGTGGCTTAGTCGAGATTTACTCGAGGACTGGTGTTGGTAAGACAACCTTCGCTCTAACCCTGGGCATTGCTGTAGCTCTAGGCAAACCATTTCTCAAATGGAGCGTGCCCAAGGCAAAGAAGGTTCTCTATGTCGATGGTGAAATGTCACCCCAGGACATGCAGGAAAGAGCTCAAGCAGCAGCCCAATTCTTTGGGGTTGATGTATCTGATGTTGCAAATTTCAGAATCATTAACCGTGATGTTAATAACGGTATCTTGCCTGATATCGGTGAAGTGTCAGGGCAGAACGAGTTTGATGCAGCAACAAAAGACGCAGACCTCATCATTCTCGACAATCTCAGCACGCTGAGGTTCTCAGGCAGAGAGAATGAAGCGGATTCCTGGAGCACAGTGCAACGTTGGCTTCTAAATATGAGAGGGCAAGGAAAGACCGTTATAATCCTTCATCATGCCGGAAAGGACGGAACATCGAGGGGCACAAGCAGGCGTCATGATGCTCTGGATACGGTAATCAAGTTGCAAAGGCCGCGAGATTACCTGCAATCAGAAGGCGCTGTATTCGAGGTGCATTTTGAAAAGTCCCGGAGCTTTTTTGGTGATGCTGCGGAGCCTTTCGGTTTGTCTCACTCCATTGTTGATGGAATATCAACTTGGACGACCTTCTTAGTTAGCGATGAGAACCTGCAAGAAGCCATCAGGCTTGTTCAGCAGGGCCTCAAACAGACTGAGATAGCTGAGAGGCTGGGTATAAGTCAGTCAAAAGTCTCAAAGCTTCTTAAATCAGCAAAAGAGGACGGGCTTCTCTGATGCTGAAAATATTCCGGTATTCTGCTCCTAGGGGCGGAATATCGGAATAATTATTGATTATCCCATTCCAGAAATGGCTTTAGCATACTTCTTCTGAGCGTAAGTTTTTGTGGCTTCATAATATCCAAGCAGTCTTGAAATTCTCTTTTTGCTAGCTCAGGAAATTCGTTCTTCCAAGCTCTTTCGAAGTTTCTGCCTTTACTATTTGAAAGCCAATTAATACTACCCGTTATGAAATACTCTTCATCTTTAACAAGCGATTTATAGTGATTGTCAAATTCATAGATAAAGAGAAGGTGTTCTGTAGAGTTTTCTAAAGCTTTCAGCATTAAAGATGAAAGTTGCTTTTTGCCTCTTCTTTCCCATTCAGGTTTTCTTTGAGCAGATGATGTATCATATCCAAAGCCTATATGTATCTCTACACCATTAGATAATTGTCTCAGGCAATTTGAGATGAATTGGTCATCAATCACATATTTGCTTGCCCAACCAGACATAATTAGGATGCGGCTATGCGCATTTAGTAGAGCAAAATTTAACTCTGACTTTAAATTATCTACTCCATTAATTGGGTAGATTTTAGAGACATAATCATTTTTATTCGCGTCTATGGATGCTTTTTCTTTTAGAATTGCTTCATCAAAATTTCTATTTTTGAGAGATGTGGCATCACTCAAAGCATCTTTGAGTTTGCTGACTTCTTTATCTTTATTTCTTAGTGAGAATGTTATCGCATAACCCAGAAAACCGATAACTACTATCAATCCTAATTGAAAATTTAATAGGGTGCCGCCTATAGCAAACAAAGACCATATTATCCAGCCAATCATTGATAATGCTGGCAGGTTAGATATTAGTTTCCCTACATTTGTTTCTTTTGATTTATTATTTTTGCTATAGCGATAGGAAATCGCGAAAACACAGATTAAGCTGATTGCTATTAGGGTCTGCCAGAATAAAACAAGCACGGCTTACTCCGACTTTAACTCTACTTCTTGAGATAATGTTAACACATTCGCGCGGGGCAATACTAATTTTAAATATTCCGATATTCCGCCCCAAGGAGCAGAATACCGGAATAAATTCAAACCAAGTTAAATCCACCTATCACCACACCTCTCTGGCCGCAGCCTGAATGGCTTCCACACTCAACAGGCCGGTCGCGTTTATCCAGTGATAGCGCTCTATTTCTTCGTATTTGACCGTTTCTTTCCAGGCCCCGATAAGCATATGAACAGCTATCTGTTCCATGTCACCTTTGACGAAGTCCGCATAGGCAAACAGGACCCACCGCCATTTCCAAGGAACCTCATCCTCGTCTAGCCAGTGAACCCAGAGGAGCCAACGCTTACCCCGTCTGTGCAGATAGTAGTTATCTATGCGGCCATGCATTGGTGACCACGCCCATTCAACACTGCAGAGAAACTCCACCTTTCTTGGAGAGCCTTCGGGCCTGTCATCAGGCATCCCTTCAACCCAGTCCAGTTTGACATCAAGCCCTTCTGGTTGAGGTGGAAGTGTAACCACAGGTGCGATGCGTTGCTGGGGCCTTTGGTCAGGATGCATGGGGATGAATGATTTTATTGACATCAGTTCCTCCCATTTCTGTTGAAGAGTGGCCCCCTGTAGAAGCCATACACATTGGAAGCATTGTTCTCCTTCTGAACGAAGGCGATAAACTCCTGACCGTGAATGACCTTGTGCCAGCGAGAGAAGGGAACGCCGGTGATTGGCCAAGAATAACTCCAGCCTTTGTGCTTGGTTTTGTCGGGTTCACCAGCAACAAGAAGAGGCCCTGTTCTGATGAGGCAGTTCATCGTGAACTCCTCAAGACTTCTTCGCTGTAATGCTCATCATGGGTGGATTGCCGGAAAGAACGTGTTCGTGTGACACGTTTAAGGCCGTTTTCAGTAATGATGAAGGTTACTAGTTCCTGACGAATAACCTTGTCGGGAACAAGGGGTAGACCTTCTTCAGATGGTTTATGTTGATGTTCAGGAGATGTGAATAGTGATTTTATGTCACTCATGTCAGCCTCCGCTTTAGTGCTTTAGGCAGGATGCCAAGGCGCACAAGTTGGTGATTAAATGCCAAAATCATATATATTATATATAAGCCTTTCATTCAATAAATTTAACAAATCAAAGGTAAGGATAATTTGATAAAGAAAGATACTAAGGCAGAGTTAAGGTTCAGAGAACAATTGTCGAAGTATTTTAAAGACTTCGAAACACATGCCCACGACCTACCTGGTACACCCGATATCGTTTTTCGCCAAAACGGAGTATGCGTATTCGTAAATGGATGTTATTGGCATGGTCACCAATGTTCCAAAACCTATAAAAATGGAAAATACAAATGGCCCGCATCAGCTAAAGAGACACAGCAAAGAGACATAAAAGTTATTAGCCAGCTTGAAACGCTAGGTTTCCGGTCCTTTGTAGTTTGGGAATGTGCTTCCAACAGTCACATGGACAAAATTGCCTCAGCTATCAGGGCTTATTGTCGAAAGAGTCCTTAAGCCTTGAGTAAATTTCATCAACGATTTTCCACATTTCTTCCTTAGACAAAGTATCCAACAGCACTTGCCCGCCGACCTTATCTAATTCGACCATTACAGACCTGTAAGCCTCCCGCGGCGCGCCTGCTCTACTTCGATATGACTTGAAAAACCAAGCTCCATCATCCCCCTTCTTCATTTCTCTGTCGATTAGGCGGATGTATGCATTGATGACATTAGGAGCGATACCTACGCCAGGCCGCTCAAGAAGTTGAGCTCTGACGTCAGTTTTGAACAAAAAGGCTTCCAACGCTTCGTCAAAATCCAAGTCCTCAGCAAGCGATGCAACATAACCCATCCACCAAAGACGGGCTAAGGGGTTATCACGTTCAAAGCCTCTCACACCCCGTGGAAAGTAACGTTTTCGTATCTCTTGAATTGCCTTTTCGTCATCGTCTGGAATTGGCCATCGAGCTATCGAATATTTCCTGCCATGCGCATGACAATAATAGCACCAAAGTCGCTCCTCTTTGGCGAGGTATGGGGTTATGCTTCCGAAGAGCTGGTGTACGAGAGCCGAATTTTCAACGTCGCGCTTATTACCGCTTTCCGGCAACATTAATTGGCTGAACTCTAAGGGGTCAATCTGTCTACTCGGTATTTCTCTGTAGAATTCTTCCTTGTGAGCTTCATCAAACACCATGTGTGAAGCATCACGATAAATGTCCAGGTTATCTGGAACAGCATCATAAAGTCTCTGGACCGCACTTTCTTTGAAATAACGCAGCATCATTTTGCAAACACTCCAGATAGTAGATTGGAGAGAGGCATGCCAAGCGCCTCCTGAGCCAATTCATAATCTGGTACATTTGAATCGATATCTAAATCCTGTTCGTGAAGACGATTTATTATCGTTCCGTACCATTGGCGCTCCATATATTCTTCGCCGCCTTCTTCTCCTCTAATCCTTGCGAAAATGTCTCCCAGTATTGGAAGGAAGACCGAATTCAGCAAAATAATTTGGTTGCCTCTTTCATTCTGAGCTTGCATCACAGCCGAATAATCGGCTGGCGCGAACATCACAACAATGTTGTCTTGGTCAAGGCTGTAAGCCCACTTACCAAGTTCGATGTCCGGACTACTTGTGAAGGTAAAAATTGATGTAATTCTTTGAAAGACAGTTCTGTTGACGTTATAGCCAATCGGCTCCGCTTGAGCCAAAACCATCCCGTCATGCAGAACGAATTCTTGTTTGCCAAACTCTTCATTTATTAAGTCTGAGCGAAAAACTTCGCCTTCAACTTTTGAAATCAAGAAAGGGTAAATTTCAATCCATCCTCTAGCTTTGTCGCCGGATAGCTCAAATTCACCAGACAAGGTTGAGGTTTCCAAATATTGCCGGGTGAGCGTATCTCGACAATTTACAATCAGGACCAATTTAGCTTTATGGTCTGCCAAAAGGCTCTGCAATTCTGGAACACCTATAGCAGCCTCGAAAGAGAGAAGGAAATCATATTTTCCTTTAGCATTGGTCAACCCAACGCTGACTTCAAAGTCACAATTGACGTAGTCATCTGAGTGAGATTGACACACAGGATGACCGAAGGATTTTTGCTGGTCAAACTTCATTGGCTACAACCCTTAACGCTCCGCCAGTAAATCCAACAAGCTTTGCAGAAAGCTTTATACGCTTGTGCTGTTCCACAACAATTAATGCTCTAGAATTTGAATTTATTAGTGTTAGAGCTTCGTCAGCAGCTTTAGCTTCTTCAAAATATAAGGGCTGAGCTGTATCAGCACCCATCACTTGAATTTGAACTGCAATTGGACCTGACTTTGTTGGTGTAAAAAAGAGCTCAACCCATTCAGTATCGCTTCCACGATGTCGAATTTCGATAAGACCAACTTCGGCACCAAGCAATCTGGACTGCTCCTCGGGTCCATCAACTGGTGAAGGCTCTGGACTTGGCGTTGGTTCGGGGCCTGGTTCTGGTGGGTTTGAGCCTGGATTGGGGTTTGGTAGTGGGTCTACAGGCTCTTCAGGGGGGCCATCAGGTTCCACTGGTGCGACCGTTGGCACATTCGTTTTGCGCTGCGGTAATTTCGACGGCTTAAATTCAATGACAACCTCGCCGTCAGGATTGATTTCGGGGCTTTCTTTACCCTCAAATGCTTCTTCGTCTTTTGGAAATAGTTTTGAAACCCAATCAATATCGCTAGACTCTTGTACCTTGCGTTGAGCGACTTCTTTGACCTTGTCCTTAATCCAATCAGTTAGATTGGTAAGGTCGCGTCTTGCCTTTGACTTTTCCTTTTCATCATACAGTACCTCGTAATCGAATTGGTCGTGAGCTGGTGGTTCAAGAGACCTGAAATACTCCAACCCGGTATCATTTAAGCATTCAAATACGGCGATAAAATCACTGCAATTTTGGAAGCGCTTTAAAGATGGTTGTTCAGTCGTTATCACCATGCCATTTCTAAGAAAGCAAACTTTCTGTGGTGCATCCTCTTGCTTGAGTATGCGCAACTGGACGTGACCAAAGGCTGGGTCTTGCCTCTGAAAGACCTTGGATTGGTTTGAGGTCATTGCTTCAAGGATAAATTTAGTTTTTTCGAAATCTTCTGGTTGGTTTTTAACTTCTTTAATATGCTCTACAATTTCTTCACCTGAAGCAAGTTTTGAAATATTTGAAGCGTTGATTTTTTTTCCTAAAACCTCCACTTCAAGTTTCTCATCTAAAACTGCTTGGAAGAAGTTTTGAACAGTTGCTGCGATGAGCGCCTTTGGAAAATAAGCCCTCTGATTGAATGCTATTACAAAAATGTCTGACCCAAAATCTTCTCGTTTTGCCCAAGGTGGAATTTGAGTTTCGTCTTCTATAGCAGTATAATTTTCAGAACCAAAGTAACCCTCTGGATTCAGAAGATTTCCATTATTATCATGTCTTGAAATCAATGAGCATCTACCTTGAAAAAATACTCCTTGTTCGTTCCTAGTTTTGTCAATCCACTTAGAGCTTACGAATTGGGTTTTAATTGTTGAAATATTTTCTATGGTAATTTTGCCAAGACCATGTGAGCCACCGGATAAGCCTGCAACTTTCTCTTTACCTCCTTGACCAACTCCCTTCATGTATGCATAAAAACCAGCACCTGGCACATATGGGCCAGTCATTCCTGTCGTTCCGTAATCACTAATTTTGAGTACATTGAGGGGCTTTTTGTTTAGGTTTTTTATACCTTGTTCAAAGTATGCAATAGTAGGTCGATGATTTTTTGCTTTGGCATGTGCCAGGCAATCTGCCAAGTGTGATTTTAAGGATTCAATTCCTGGCAAATCATCTGCTTCCAGTTGTTCAACGGAAAAACTAACCTTAACTTTTCCTCCTGCAGACGCATCAAGAGAGTTTTGCAATGCCTCACGCGCAAGATTGAAAAACAAATCATTTGTAAAGCTACCCGATGCATTCCCACCAAGGCCGATTTCAACACCATCATCGCGTTTACTAAACTGCCAATTTTCCATAAAATCTCTCAGCCTCAAAAAAGTTTTTAATCTCTGATGCAATAGTATTTGAAACCACTGGAGACACACTATTCCCAATCATCTGGTAGAGCTTTGAAGAAATCAGATTGTCGGGCACAATGTAATCATCATCAAATCCTTGTAATCGCAAGCACTCTCGCTCTGTTAATTTTCTTATCCGATTTTGATTAGTAATTACAAATGGTACATTATGACCACCCATCCCCATGTTTGCAGGTAGTGTTGGGCAGTGGTTGGGCTTTTGTGGCCTAACTCGATATTTCCGATAATGATAAAGCCGGAAATTTCCATCATCGATTTTGGAAGCCATAATCTCTTTGAAATATCTATTATCCGATTTTAAATAATATTTTTCATCTACTTCATTTTCAATAACGTCAGCGAGTAACTGCTTTTGCTTTTTTATACCTTTGGTAAAATCAAATCTATTCCCATTATAGACGCTTCTATCTAGCGCAATCATAAAAGCACGTTTTCTGTTTTGAACCATGCCAAAGTCTGCTTGAGTGTCAATTTCAAAGACATTTCTTTGTGAAAACCAGTAGCCAATTCTAGTAAGTTCCATACAAAATTTTCTAAACCATTCGCCACCATTTCCTATTATGAAATTTGGAGTATTTTCAAAAACGATTATCCTCGGCCTATAATTTTTGTCTTGGCTGGACCACTCTTCTAAAAGCCTAAAAATCTCGAACATTAGGCGTCCATTGCCTTTTGCATCATTAAACCCTTCTCTTCGCCCAGCCACAGAAAAGCTTTGACATGGAAAGCCAGCGTGCAAAACATCCACTGGTCGCAATCCATTGCTTCTTAGGCCAGAGAGTTTTCTAATGTCACCTTCATCTCCAAACAATAATTCGGTGTTTTTGTTTCCAAAATTTGTTTCATAAGGCAAGCGACAGTCAACGTTAATATCACTTGCCCATAACGTTTGAAAATTCTCATGCTTGAAACCAGCACAAAAACCACCCATACCAGCAAATAAGGCTCCAACCGTAAACTTAGCCAATGTCTTCTGCCCACATAATATTATTTAGTATATTTTGAATTTCCGGCCACCAAAAGTCCAGCTGAACATCCATAGTTTCTTTATGTGCTTTATAGCGCCAAAGAATATCTTGTGCAGCTTTGTAATCTTTTAAAGACCTTACTTCTTTTGCGATGATTTCATTTATGATGGCTAACTGAAGGATGTTGTTGGTCAATGTAACTTTAGCTTCGTCTCTAGGAGTTGAAGTTACAATTTTTTTCTGTATAGCTTGGAGTGCTCTTTTTGCTTGTCCTGGCGTGTAATAAACAGTCTCGGGATATTCAACTATATCACCAGACTCTTCACGTTCATTCTCCGAAAACTCACCCTTTTCAAAATTTGATTTTTCACTTTCAACAGAATGTCCAGAAACAATTTCGACATTTCCTTGAGACAAATGAGAACTAGTTTCATCTTTTATTGTTAAGATAGGTTCACTCTCAGACTGTGATTTTACACTGAGTTTAAGCTCTTCAATTACTGCATTTAACCCACGCAACTCTTCAGCTAATTTCACTTGATTGCTTTCAGCCTTGGAGGATGCCTCATAATTTGAGCGAACAAAAACATCAGCGACTAGGCTTTCTGCAATCTGCGCGTTTTCCTCTAATCTGGCTCTCAGGGTTTCATTTTTGCCAACATAAAGCTCAGAAAACCGCTGAACACTTCCAGCAAGCACACAAAACAAGCCTAAGTCTGAGATTTCAGTTTTGACGTGCGAATGAATGTTTCGGTATCGCTTAACTTGCTTTAATAAAGAGATAAGTTCGATACGATTGTTGTGTGCTAGCCTAAGCTTTTCAGTAATAGCGACTGAGGTCACCCT
>Ga0255770_10002025_pt1 | contig 18568 bp, 14 predicted proteins | sample 071ome_22_FD_179968 | JGI IMG/M metagenome (GOLD analysis project Ga0255770, IMG submission 179968) | Coastal salt marsh microbial communities from the Groves Creek Marsh, Skidaway Island, Georgia - 071404AT metaG (version 2) | ecosystem: Environmental > Aquatic > Marine > Intertidal zone >... | reverse complement strand
CGTAACGAGATACTTGATCAGCGGGCCCTGGTGAAGGCCAGGACCATGACGAAGAGGAAAATACACAACCTGCGATTAGCAGGTTAGACTGGAGAAGCAACCGGCAGAAAAGTGTCTCTTAGAAAACGGCCCGATTGGTGCCATATCCTTTGACGACGTACACTTGGCTGGTGAGCGTTACATAGAAAGTGGCGACTCAAACTTTGGATTAGGTTTTCACGAGGCGAACTACAATCGACCAAGGGAGTACGGCGTAACCTTTAGGTATCGCTTCTAACAACAGCCTAGTTTTTACGGAAGTGAGGAACAGTAAATGAGCATCAAATTTAAAGCTGCGGTTGTGCAGGCTGCCCCAGTATTCATGGACCTCGAGAGCTGTGTCGACAAAGGCATATCCTTGATTGAAAACGCCTCCAAGGAAGGTGCTAAGTTGGTTGCCTTTCCCGAATGCTGGTTCCCTGGCTATCCCTGGTGGATTTGGCTTTCCGCAGCCGCTTATAACATTCGTTACTTTCAGCAGTACCATGAAAATTGCCTAGTTGTAGGGAGCGACGCGTTCCAGCGGTTGGCGCAAGCTGCCCGAGATAACGCTATCTACGTATCGGTTGGCGCCAGTGAGCGAGACCATGGTTCGCTGTACATAGCGCAGTTCTTGTTTGATGATCAAGGACAGTTGATTCAAGCGCGCAGAAAACTGAAGCCCACCCATATGGAAAGAACTGTATTTGGTGAGGGAGATGGCAGCGATTTAGAGGTTTTCGACACCGATATCGGTCGCGTTGGTCAGCTGTGCTGCTGGGAGCATTTACAACCGCTGTCAAAATACGCCATGTACAGCATGCATGAACAGGTGCACATTGCCGCTTGGCCAACATTCAGCTGCTTACCCCAGGCATATTCATTAGGTCCAGAGCTTAACCAGGCTGTCTCGCAGACCTATGCAGCAGAGGGTGGTTGTTTCGTGTTAGCGCCGTGTGGGGTGATCTCTCAGTCGATGTACGACCTGTTAGTTGAAAACGATGATCAAGCCGCACTCATTAATACGGGCGGCGGACACGCCCAGATATACGCTCCCGATGGCAGCCCCATGTGCGAAAAGTTGGGTGAGGCGGAAGAAGGTCTGCTGTTTGCAGATTTGGATTTGGGCGCTATCGCGATAGCCAAGTCGTTCGCGGATCCTGCTGGGCATTACGCTAGGCCAGACGTGACACGATTACTCCTGAATCGCTCACCTCAAGTACCGGTAGAGGTATTAGCGACGGAACCCGTTGAGAACGATTCGGAGGTGGAGGAGAGGGAGCAGGTCTCTGCCATTTAATATCGCAATTTTTGCGTCCCATGATACTTTTATCACTGCTTTTGGCCCGTAGCGCTGAGTTGGCACTCAGCTAGAACAAGAGGAGAGATCCGATGGCATTTTATACGGAATCGCAGAAGGCGATGCAGGCGCAGTTCGACAGTTTGCCACTAGCGGCGGCCGTCGAAACGGCGATAGTGCGGGACGAGCTAGATGAGATGCACCAAGGATTTATCGAATCTAGGGACTACTTTTTTCTGTCTACGGTGGATTCGTCAGGCTGTCCTACCGTCTCGCACAAAGGCGGACCTCCGGGCATTGTTACGGTATTGGATCCTTCCACGATCGCGTTCCCGAACTATGACGGCAATGGCATGTTTCTATCGATGGGCAATATTGCGGACACCGCGAAAATTGGCCTTTTGTTTATGGACTTCGAAACACCGAACCGAATTCGAGTCCAGGCCACGGCGAAGGTCAGTAGTGACGACGAACTGCTATCTCGTTACCCAGGTGCGAATCTAATCGTCAGGGCGCATGTAGACAAAGTATTCATCAACTGCGCACGTTACATTCATAAGCATACCCGGGTAGAAACTTCACCCTATGTCCCTGCCAGTGACGGCGCTCAACCCTTTCCCGCGTGGAAGCGCATTGATTTTCTTCAGGACTCTCTGCGTCCTGAGGATCAAGGAAGAGCCGAGCTCGAAGGGGGCGTTATTACCGAGGATGAGTACGGCGCAAAGCTCCAAGCGGGCGAATCATAGGGATGTTTAGGGTTTTGAGCCTTAATTGAAGATGGCGTAAATTAGAGCGGAGGAACTCAATTGGTTGAGTAGTAAGATGAGCTTTTTAATTTCCGACGGTTATATAAAGAATACAACTGATCTCAGGGTGGAAGAGCGCGTCGACTACTGCCGGGAAGTTATCTGTGAAGAGTTTGTCAAACTCGACTGTGAAGATATTTCGCACGAGGATTTCGTCGGTGAGTTGCGCGGAGGTGTTTCGGTTGGCAACTTGCGCTTTGCTGAGGTGATGTCGACTCCGCAATTGGTGCAACGCTCTAAGAGCCAAATATCGAAATCCACCGAGGCGGATTTTCTTATTAGCTTTCAAATTGAAAAACAGGGCTTGGTAAAACAAAGCGGTCGGGAGGCGCTTCTAACGCCAGGAAGTTTCGCACTCTTTGATAGCACCCAGCCCTACACGCTTACTTTTAATGAGCAGTTTCATCAACTAATAGTGCAAATGCCCAAAGATGTGTTGTCACGCCATCTGATGAATCCAGAGCAATACACTGCGATCACGATTTCAGGACAGACTGGATTGGGGGCGGTGCTACGAAACTTTATATTTTCTCTTGCTAAAGAACTGCGCAATGTACAGAGGGCGCCTGTTGAGCTTTCTGAAAACTTGGTCAACATGATCGCTATGGCGTTCAGTTCCTCAGTAATGCTTGATCAGATTGGCGCCAACTCTATCGTCCGTGACTCACTAAAACGTCGGATACTGCAATACATTGATAACAACCTGTGTAACTCAGAGCTGTCCAATCAACAGATTGCTGAGGCACAAAATATATCGACCCGGTACCTGCATAAGCTGTTTCAGGGGGAAGTTGAAACAATACATTCGTTGATTTTGAATAAACGCCTCGAAAAAAGCGCATTACTACTAAAAGATCCAGCCTACGCTGCACATAGCATTGAAATGTTAGCGTATAGCTTGGGATTTTCCAGCTCTGCACATTTTTCGCGAACATTTAAGAAGCGCTTTGGATGCAGTCCGAGCGAGTGTCGATAAATGGAGGTTATTATTTTCTGGCTTTGGGAGACGCTTATCAAAGCTTCGATATTTATATCAAAGCAGGGTGAATGATCGTCGAAGTTGCAGTGTAATTTGAGGGCGAGGTTGTGCCTAGATTCAGAGTCCGCTTTTGGCCGATAACAGTCACTGATACCCAATAGTCTGAGCGTCTGTTTTTGGGTGATGGCAACTGTCTTCGGATCAAATATCTCAGTTCACTCCCGGTTAATAACGCCTATCCATCTGTTTTTGGCAGTTTCTTCCAAGCATGGTCAAACGTGGCTTGTGTGAAAAGCTTTGTATGCTGGAGTGCTTCGGCGCGTATCTCTACTTTTATGCCCGGCTTGCCTCCAGGGTGTAGGGGTAGCGGCAGCTCAATCCCTTTTTCTCGCAAGCGCTGCTTCAGCCACTCAATACGTGCTTCTAGCTTTGATGTTGGTGTTGATGGTGCGCCGGCCAGATTATGCTCGGCTTTTTGCGCGGGATATTGCACCAAAGCAGGGGGTATTTGCCCATATCCGTTTTCTACAGCCCATTGTGCGCCGTCTGGGTCAACGCAGTGGTAGTTTCGGCGAGCCGCTCGAGGCAGTGCTGGTGATGGGAAAGTATATGGTAAATAAACGGTCCGTTGGGCGAAGATTGCCTTTCAGCTCGCCCCGGCATTGATTGAGTATCAGCAGGCCTTGGCAACGCATTTTGGTCTTAGGCCAAACAGAACCCACCCCTTTTTATGAGTGCTCAGATGGGCAGCGCCGTTGTGTACTTCATTTGCTCCATGACGAAGCTTGCGCTGACGTCGAATAAATCAGCTTCGATAAGTTGTTGATAAAGCCGATCGTAGCCTTTCATATCGCTCACCACGGCTTTGAGCAGATAGTCCACATCGCCCCCGAGTCGGTAAGCTTCCAAAATGCCTGGCAACCTATCTAATACCTCTTGAAATTGTGCAGACCAAGCTGCGTTGTGTTGGTGGGTTTTTATGGCAATGAAGACCGTCAAATTAAGCCCAACCTGCGCGGGATCAACCAGCGCCACCTGACCCTTGATATAGCCCTCATCCTCCATTCGCTTGATGCGCCGACTGAGTGCCGTACGGGAAATGTTTAAGGTATCTGCGAGGTCGGTGAGGGAAGTGCTGACATCGCGTTGAAGACTCTGCAGAATCTTTCGGTCAATTCGTCCGATTTTTTCTTTTAAATTGGCCATAACGTCTATTTCTTAAAAATATTATGCAAATTTAGCCCAAAACGCGCGTGTTTAATAGCCTACCCTGAGCTCCGAAGTTTCCGAGATGACGGACGTGGGCTTGCCCCAAGTTTCGAAGACTTCACTGGCACACAGAGCCGGCCACCGTGACATCTAACAGGCCGAATGACAGCTAACAGGTGGGTACCTCAATTTTGACTGCAGCACACAGCTATATACCTTCAAGCGTTTCACTGGAGGGCTTACGTCGAGACATTGTTGGCGCGGGGGTGAATATCTCCACGCCTTTTGGACTGCGGCCACTGGTATACGCCGATTACACGGCCAGTGGGCGAGCGCTGGGGCGCATAGAAACTATCATTGCCGAGCAGGTATTGCCGTTTTATGCCAATACTCATTCCGAGACCTCTTTCAATGGCGCCCAAACTGGAGCCTTACGCGAGGCCGCCCGAGATTGCATCCGGTCGGCTATCAATGCGGGCAGCGAAGATCTACTCATTTTTACGGGCAGCGGCACCACCGCAGCGGTCAACCGCCTGGTAGACATGCTGGGATTGGTCAGATCTTCCAAGGTGTGTCATGAACTTCCCGAGGCGATGCGTCCTGTGGTGTTTGTTGGCCCCTACGAGCATCACTCAAACGAATTACCGTGGAGAGAGTCGCTTGCTGAGGTGGTTCGTATTGGTCTGACCCCAGAGGGGCAGATCGATCAAAAAGACCTTGCGGATGCGCTACAGCGCTATGCAGATAGACCCATGAAAGTGGGCAGTTTTTCAGCGGCTTCCAATGTCACGGGCATTCTTTCCGATGTGCAGGGCATCACCAAACTGTTACGCCAGCACGGTGCCCTGTCTTGTTGGGACTATGCTGCGGGCGGACCCTACTTGCCTCTGGACATGAATTTTCCTGGCGCCGAAATCGATGCACTATTCCTTTCGCCCCACAAATTCCTGGGCGGGCCAGGGACGCCGGGCGTACTGGCGGTTAAACGCCATCTGTTGAGCCGCGAGCGGCCAGGAATTATTGGCGGGGGTACTGTTGCTTACGTCAATGCAGACAGCCACGTCTGGATCGCTGATGTGGAAGCTAGAGAAGAAGGCGGCACCCCCGCTATTGTTGAGAGTATTCGTTGTGGGCTGGTATTTGCGCTGAAGGAACAGGTGGGTGGCGCCATCATTGCTCAGCGCGAACATGTTCACCTTGAGCGAGCCTGGCAGATGCTGGGTCAGGTGCCGGGGCTTGAAATATTGGGGCCGGGTACAGAAGTAGATCGGCTGCCCATCTTTTCACTCAGATTCTATGATGGGAACCATTGCCTACCTCATGATTATATTGTGGCGCTGCTAAACGATCTCTTTGGTATTCAGGCCCGCGGTGGCTGCTCGTGTGCGGGTCCCTATGGCCACCAGTTATTAGGTTTTGATGAAACCAAAGCTGAATCTATGCTGCGTGCGGCTCGAGCCGGTAAAGGCCGGCTACCACTGGATCAAAAGCCCGGTTGGGTGAGGGTTAATTTTCACTGGGTGGCCAGCGACGAGGAGTGCACCTATATTCTAGAGGCGATTCGATTCGTCGCTACTAATGCGTCGAGGTTGCAATCTCTCTACCAATTCGACCCAGTCGCAGGGGTATGGCGTCACTTACGCGCTCAAGCGACCACAGCAGCCACGATGCAGGCATTACTGGCCGAGGGTATTCAGCCAACCGCCTCAGCATATACACCAGAGCGTAAAGGTGGCCAGGCAGAGGAATTGTTGAGCACTGAGTTTAGCCGAGCGCTAGAGGCGGCTCACCGGCTGGTCAAAGATTTATAAGCGTGGAAGGGCCATGAGATTCTTGATGCACAGAGCAGTGCATGTGCTGAGGTATCGGAAATTAAAAGGCCCTGTTGAGAGTAGACACACCTGCTTGTTCTGTCGGCTGAGCATGCCTATAGTCGAAAGTAACCCCTCTTTTGCCTCGTGACAGCATTCTGCGCCGACTCCGACAAGGTTGAAGTCAAACGCAGCAGGGCCGCTAGCTTTGGTCGTGAAAATAAAAATTATTTAACTGCTTGGCTCTATTAAGGCAGCCCTGATCACACCGGAAGCGCGGACGTGTCCGTATTTTCACTATGGTGCTTACGGAAACGCCCGGGTGTTAGAAGGGTTTTCTTCTTGAAGGCGGTGTTAAAGGAGGAGATGGAATTGAATCCGCTGTCATAAGCAATGTTGGTGATATCCAGCTGGGGCTTATCGATAAGTAGTGCCTTAGCTTTTTCTACCCGGAAGCCGTTGATGTAGCTGTTGAAATTGCTATTGAAATGGCGGTTGATGAACTCCGATAGCTGTGGTCCGTTAAGGCTGAGCTTGCGCGCTAAATCGGTGATACGTAGATTGGAGTTCAGGTAGGGCTCCTGTTCCTCCATGATGCGTTGGAGCTTTGCCGCGATTTCGTCTTGATCCACCAGCTGCAGTCGCGTGGAACGGAGATAGCGTTGCTCACGCAGTATGTTAGAAACATCTTCGACTGATTTTGAGCTAGAAAACGTGCTTATAAAGATGAAAAAGATCAGAAACGAGCTAGCGATCGAGGCTGCCATGAAGCCCAGTGCCTCTGGGTCTCTTAGTGCGTTCAGGTGCAGTGCCATCGCCGTAGCCATAAACGCCACGGCTATAAAGAGTACCTTGTAGTTCGCTCTGGCAGGGCGGCTGGGATAGAGATGAACAACGAGGGTCGCCGTCAGGTACAGAATTATGTGATACATGCCAATTTCGGAGACCAGCTCATGCAGATTGTTCCGCCTGGTGTCGATAGTTGCCTGGATTAGATCTACCTTGCTGGACGCGTCTGTGGTCAGGAGAAAGGGCAGCAGTAGCAACAGAGCAACTAAACTGGGTACAAAGTGCAGCCATTTGCGCCAGTTCATCTCAAAATGGTCGTGCAGCAGGGCGTCAACGAAGAGGTATAGCAACGGGCCCCACATCAGCATCGCCGGATTGGCTGTGTAGTAGAAATGAGGATGGCTAAAGATAGCGCGGGAGCTAAATAGGAAGCTGGACCACTCTAGATATGCCCAGCACAGTAAGAATCCCCCCGCTAGCCAGTCCCTTGGACTTTCGCGGTGTCGAAGCTGCGCTACTCCCATCGCTCCCGCGAGTACAGTACCTGCCAACATGGTCAGATCTGTGAGCGAGGGCGAAAAATAGAGCACTAGTAACACCAGCTGTGGAGGACTTTGTCTTTTGCATCTTAGGGGTTGCTTCTACATTGTCAACAGAATCACCCGGTCATGCCCTATTGCAGTTACTCCTCTGCTGGCTGCGGTAGATACCTGATGCTGACCAGAACCAGGCAGGCAGCTGCGAAAAAGAAGAAGCTAAGATACTCCAGTGCCTGCCTGAGTGCAGCGGCCTCTCCCAACTCTGGGGTTAGGTGGTCGCTGAGCATGCCAACGGCAAGCGGTCCCAGACCAAAACCTATCAAGTTATTACAGAGAAAAATCAAAGCGGTAACCATTGCATGTAGATTGGAGGCAACAATTTGTTGGCTAATGCTGATCATAGGGGGGGTAAAAGCAGAGGAAATAACCATGGGTATTGCGCATAGTAATAACGTGAGCGTCATATCTTGGACAAGGAAAGCCGCCGCCGTCGCGGGTGCGGAGATGCTAAATATCAATGCCGGAATCCAGAGGTTCCAACGGCGGTCTTTGCTGGCTAGCTTGTCGGTTAAGACGCCCAATACCATGGCTGCGGCTATGCCCCCGACACCCACTATGAGACCCAAGATTGCACCGATCTCGGCTTTGCTAGAGGCATATTCTCGAATCATAAAAGTTGGTAGCCATGTCATGATACCTGCATATCCAAATACTGCTATGGAGCTGCCAGAGACGTACCAACGGAAAGCGCGTATTTTCCAAAGAACTCCAACGCTGGCGAAGAGTCCCAAAGTATCCGTAGAGACGACAGAGCGTCTAACAGGCTCTTTTAGATAGCGCCAGGTGAGTATGGCGAAAAGTAGTCCGGGCGCCCCAACGGCATAGAAAGCAGCGCGCCAGCCATAGTGCTCCGCAATCCAACCTCCTAAGGCGAAGCCTAAAAAAGCACCCGCGAAGTAGCCAGAGCCATAAAAGGCAAGTGCGGTGGTCCGGTGGCGCCGGGAGTAAGTGTCGGCAATCATCGAGTGAGCCGCAGGCGTGCAGGCAGATTCTCCAATACCCACGCCAAATCGCGCCAGAATCAGCTGGGTATAATTTTGAGCGGCGCCACAGAGCACAGTCATTAGACTCCATAGCGCCAGTGCCAGACTAATTAACTTGCTGCGGTTTTTACGGTCGGCTAGATAGGCTGCCGGAATGCCCATGGTGATGTAGATAGCGACGAATGCAAAACCACTGACCAAGCCGAGTTGGCTATCGCTCAGGGTGAATTCTTGCTTAATGTCTTCCAATAATATGATCAGTATCTGCCGGTCGAGGGCATTGATCATGAACAGCCCTGTCAGTGCAATTAAAAGACCGTGCCTTGTGAGCAATGATCGGAGCCGAGGGATGAGACCCACCGGTACTGCCTGTTGAAGCTTGGGATCAGTACTCGGTTGGTTTTGATAGGAATTCATTGAAATTCCGCCTCGTGCTGGGTCTGATTCTTTTAGTTTTCCCCAACTTAACCAAGTCCAATAATCGATGCTAATGAAATCATGTTTTCGAGGCACAGGGCGTCCGATCAAGCGTTGCTGGATCTTTCTGTAATTCTGCGTTGACTGGGAGCTTTTAGCGCTTATTTGGTTAAATTTTGATCAAAACTGCGTCAAGGTTTACAAAATCATGATTTTAGAGCCCGAAAATCATGATTTTGTAAGTCTCTAAAGCAGATTTTGTGGATCTTTGGGCGCTCGTGCCCCTAGAGCTGCCTGGTGGCGTCGCTTGTCGGCCCACCCAGAAAGTCGAGTTGGGGATAAATCACCTAGCGGAGATAACCATAAAAATGACGACTTACACTCAGAAGAAAATCGCCACAAGTCCTCGCGTAGCGGGCTTTAAGAAACGTTTCCCCTCGGTTGTGCTGAGTTGCGTGGCGGCATCAACTGCGGTTTATGCTCCGGTAGGGATGGGCGCCCAGCTTGAGGAAGTCATCGTGACGGCCCAGAAGAAGGCTGAAAGCCTCCAGGACGTCGCGCTGACGGTACAGGCGTTCAAAGGCGAAAACATTGCAGCAGCTGGCATTACTGATATGGAGCTGCTTTCTGAAAATATGCCAGCGATCACTATTGCACGGTCAGCGAATTCCCAGCGTATCGTGGCTCGCGGGATTGGCTCCGGGACCAATGCGGGTTTTGAGCAGTCGGTTGGGACATTCGTTGATGGTATTTACTATGGTCGCGGTCAGCAAATCAGACCAAGATTCATTGATATCGCGTCTATTGAAGTACTGAAGGGACCTCAATCCACACTGTTCGGAACTAATGTGACCGCCGGGGCGATCAATATCCGTTCCAACGATCCCACCAGCGAGTTCGAGGGCCAAGTCACTGTGTTAGCCGGCCAGGATGGAGAACGGGACGGGAATGTGGTTGTTTCTGGGCCCATCACGGACCGTCTCATGGGACGTTTGGCACTTTACAAGCGCGACTACGATGGCTACATGAATAACCTAAGTCGCGATGACAGTGTGTCCCAGGAAGATCACTGGGGCGGTCGAATGGTATTGCTGTTTAACGCCAGCGACAGACTCTCGGTGCGGGCAGCTTACGAACATCACGACTTGGAACAGGACGGTAACAACGCACAGAATGTTATTTATACCGACAACTTCTTGCCTATAGCGACGGCCGATGATGGGGTATTCGACTACAAAAACGACGGTGGTGTTCTTGCCAATATGAGCGGCATCCCCAACGGACCCATCAGCGACAGTAACCAGTTTGACACTGTAAGCGTCAGAGTTAATTACGAGGGTGAAGGTTATAGCTTGACGTCGGTGACGGGTTACACTCAATACGATTGGAAAAACATTGCCGATTCGGACTACACCAATTTGGATTTGTTAGTCCAACAAACCGACCAACAGTTCAAGCAGTGGAGCCAAGAGCTGCGATTGGATACTGAGATCGGTGACAATCTCGACGTGTTGGCTGGCTTTTATTACCACAATCAGGATTTTGAGCAGTTGCGAACGAGTGAGCTGGTCGCAAGCGCGGCAGGGCCCAATGTGATCCTCTCGCCTTCGCAACAGGACACCGATACCTGGGCGCTGTTCGGGCAGGGTACGTACAGTTTCAGTGATCGGGCCCGCATGACCCTGGGTGTCAGATACAGCTCCGACCAAAAAGACGTGTCTGACGACCTGACCATGTCGAATCCTATTTTTCAGGTAATTGGGTTTTTTGGCGCCTTCCCCCATGAGATCAACGACAGTCGGGACGAAGAACATCTCTCCTGGCTGGTTCGCGGCGAATACGATTTTGGTGAAGACAGCTTGGCATACGCTCTGGTTACCCGTGGTTATAAAGCGGGCGGGTTCGACGTCAACGGTCTCGGTGGCAGTAAAGGGACTACGCCGGCGCCCGATTTCGAATTTGATGAAGAGCAGGCAACCAACTTCGAGGTGGGCACCAAGCTGAATCTGCTCAATGGCGCGGCAATGCTCAATGGTAGCTTGTTCTATACACTTTATGAGGACTTGCAGGTCACACAATTTAATGGCGCTGGCTTTGAGCTTGGCAATGCCGCGGAAGCAACCGTCATGGGATTGGAGCTCGATTATCGTCAGGCATTAACTGATGAGCTGACATTGTTCGCGACTGCAACCTGGCAAGACTTTGAGTTCGGCGACTATTTGGCAAACTGCAACCAGCGCCAGCGTAACGGTTTGGAAGAGGGTTGTGTCAATGGCGCGCAGAATTTAGATGGTAAAGACGGCCAGTTCGCTCCGGACATGTCAGCTAATTTAGGGTTGGATTACGTGACCGCTGTATCGACCAACCTGTTGTTCAAAGCCAACCTAAATATTGTGTATTCCGATAGCTACTACACCCAGCTGGGTGTGGACCGAAATGTGCTCCAAGATAGCTACAGCAAGATCAATGCTCGTATTGCCATTGCCTCGGCGGACAACAAGTGGGAGTTGGCGGCGATTGGTAAGAACCTCACCGATGAAGAGGTCAGTGTCAACAGTTTTGATTCTCCGATCAGCGGAGACTTTCCGCTGACCTATGTGAAGTTCATAACCCAACCACGACAATTGGCCCTGCAAGCTACCTACCGTTGGTAGAGCTGATTTCGGCATTGCTCGGCCCTGAGCGGGTCGAGCATTGCCTCCCCTCAGGCTTATTTGGAGTGGATCCATGAACACCCCTCAGTCAACAGCCAAAAGAGGCTCTTTGCGAGTGCCTCGGTCGAATTTCCCTTACTACGGCCAAACCATTGGAATTATCATGCTTGACGTGGACTGCACTCAGGGTGAGGGTACCGCTGTAATCGGGGGGGATACCCTGAACGAGGCCGGTTTTACCCGAGTGCCGGGAGACGTCGGCAATGCCAGTGCTTTTGGATTTTCTGTGCAATACAAGCTGTTGCGGAATCTTCAAATAAACGAGGTGATTACGAAGCATCCGAGCGAACGAGGCATTGCGGCTATGGTAGACGCGGCAAAGGCTTTTGAGCGAGAAGGTGTGCGCGCGATAGCCACAACCTGTGGCCTGTTTTCTGTTTTCCAAACTGTTTTGGCCAACGCAGTCGATATACCCGTTATATCTTCTTCCTTGTTGCAGGTGCCCATGGTGTCTTTGATGATTGGGCCGCAGCGTAAAGTGGGTATTATGACCGCGAACTCGGAAATTCTAACCGATCAACATTTGGCTGCTGTCGGTATAGATCGCTCGGTGCCCTATGTTCTCTGGGGGGCGGATCAGCGTCCGGCCGAAGAAGACGTTTGGATCTTTGATGAACTTGATCCAGAACGGCGAACAAGAAGGCTTGAAAAGCAACTGTCGTTATCTGCCCAGCGCATGATGGAAGCACACCCGGATATCGGCGCAATCGTACTGGAATGCACCAACATGCCTCCGGCGTCTATGGCCATCCAGCAAGCGACAGGTTTGCCGGTGTTCGATGTCATCAGCTTGATCAAATGGACGCAGTTAGGTGTTAACCAGCAGCGTTACAGCGGAGCGATGTAACACCGTTACCTAGACGTAGCTTAATCAATGCTGCGGTTTTTGAAATCCTGATTTTGTTCGATCAAATCATAACTACGACGGCTGAGCATTACCGAACACTAAATAGTTGTTGCACGTTTTTTATAGCAGGAGTTGATGCGGCTATGTCAGACAACCAATACGTTGAATACACAACAGAGGGCGCTGTAGCCCACATTCATATTAATCGACCCGATTCCCTTAATGCCTTCAATCGTGAAGTTTATCGAGGGCTTAACGAAGCGTTTGTTCGCTTCAATGAGGATGAAAACTTGCGGGCGGCTGTGCTGAGTACAGCCGGCCGATCGTTCTCCGGTGGTGTCGATTTGAAGGACTTGAAATTAGCGATGGATGAGGCGGGTGTCGACAACCCCAGCACACTTGCACCGCAATTCAGTCTTGATCACGAAGATCTGGCGTTCTCTGAGAAGCCGATCGTTGTGGCGATTCAGGGGCAGTGCTACGGCAATGGCATGACGCTGGCGATGGCCTGTGATTTGCGTGTAGCCGCCGAAGACGCTCAGTTTTGCTTGCCGGAAGTGAAGATAGGCATTGCTAGCGTTCACGGGACCTTGCGCTGCGTACATACAGCTGGGCTTGGTAAAGCTCTGGAACTGCTGTTATTGGGAGAGCCGCGTTCGGCCGAGTGGGCGGAGAGGGCCGGTTTGATCAATGAGGTCGTGCCTAAGCAGGAGGTCCTGTCCCGGGCAATGGCGTTGGCCACGGCGATCGCCGGGATGGATCCGAAGGCGATCTACGCGACACGCAAGGTGGCTTACTTCGCCCAATATCATGACTTTGAAGAGACCGTGGCGTTAGGTGCCCAGCAGCGCCAAAAGATGTGGGCAACCGACGAGTAAGCACAATCCAACCCGTTTCCACGTGGCCTTGGACTTGTGCTGCTGTAAACATCAAGAGGACTGACCATGAGTGAGACAAAGACGGAAACAGTCGGCTGTCACTGGGGTCATTACCGTATAAGTACCCAAGCGCAGCGGATTGTTGCGGTAGATGCGGGACCCAATGACTCGCATCCTTCCCCTATCGGTGAGTCCCTGATGGATGCGCAGGACAGTAATTGTCGCATCAGCGACCCAATGGTTCGGGTGAGTTATTTGCGCGGTGATAGAGATCACCGCGAGCGTCGAGGTAAGGAAGCCTTTGTTCGGGTGGATTGGGATCTGGCGCTTGAGCTGGGTGCCAAGGCGATTAAGCGAACGATCGATGAGCAGGGCAACGAAGCCATCTTCGGTGGCTCTTATGGCTGGAGTAGTGCCGGCCGCTTTCACCATGCGCAAAGCCAGCTACACCGGTTTTTGAATACTGTCGGCGGTTACACCGCATCAGTCAACACTTACTCGGCGGCTGCCGCCGAGGTCATTGCGCCACATGTCGTGGGCTTCAATCTTCTGAAAGACGGCGAGCTTGCTGACTACGGAGATATCGCCCAGCATTCTGATTTGGTGCTCGCTTTTGGCGGCTTTTGTCAGCACAACAATCAAGTTGTTCCGGGAAGCGTGGGTGATCACCGTGATCAACAGTTGTTTCAAGCGTTGGCTGATAAAGACGTAGAACTGATCAATGTCAGTCCAATGCGTGACGACATGCCTGAGTTTATTAATGCTGAATGGATTACGGTGCGTCCAAGCTCGGATGTAGCGTTAATGCTCGCCCTGGCCTACAACCTCGAAGCTAGTGGTCGTGTTGATCGCGATTTCCTTCAGCGTTACACCACAGGTTATGAATCCTTTCGCGCTTACTTATTGGGCGAGTCCGATGGCTGCCCCAAAGATATTTATTGGGCTGCGCCAATCTGTGGAATCGAGCCAGAGAAAATTCAACGACTGGCAGATAAATTGGCTGGCAGTCGCCGCGCGATGGTCACCGTGGGTTTGGCACTGCAGCGGCAACAACATGGTGAGCAATGCATCTGGATGGTGGTGGTGCTGGCGGCCATGTTGGGGCATGTTGGGTTACCTGGCGGTGGCTTTGCACTGGGGTGGGGCAGCAACGGACGCGGGATTTATGGCCGCAAAGAACCTCCCTTTTCCTGGGGGAGTTTAAGCCAAGGTCATAATCCTACTAACAGCTATATTCCCGTGGCCCGCATCACCGATATGCTGCTGAGTCCTGGATCGAATTACGACTACAACGGAGAGTCGCGGGTCTACCCCAAAATTGATTTAATTTACTGGGCCGGCGGTAATCCCTATCACCACCATCAGGATCTGAACAGGCTGCGAGAGGCTTGGCGTCAACCCGAGACTGTCATTGTTAATGAGTCTGCATGGACAGCAACGGCACGACATGCAGATATCGTGTTTCCTGCGACCACCTTTTTAGAGCGAAACGATATTGTTTGCGGCAAAGATTGTTACATTTTGCCATCCAGACAGGCTCAAGAGCCTTATGGCAAATCACGCTCGGATTATGAAATATTTGCCGCACTGGCGGATAAATTAGGTGCGAAAGCGGCATTTACAGAAAATCGCAGTGAAATGGAGTGGCTTGAGCACCTTTACGCCATCTCTCGCGCCAATGCTGAAGAGGTCGACATAGAACTTCCAGATTTTAAAGCGTTTTGGCAGGGCGGCGCATTGAATCTGGAATCAAAGATAAAGCCACGCGAATTCTTGATTGAAAGCTTCCGTCGAGAGCCCCAACGTCACCCACTGAAAACGCCGTCAGGGAAAATAGAGATTTTTTCTCAGGTCATCGCTGATTTTAAGAAGCCCGACTGTCCAGGGCATCCAGTCTGGATGGACAAAGAAGATTACCTTGGGGCTTCTTTGGCTCTTCATTATCCGCTGCACCTGATTTCTGCTCAGCCCAAGAATAAGTTGCACAGCCAGTTTGATTTTGGCCGATACAGTCGCCGGGATAAATTGGATGGTCGAGAGATAGTGCGTATCAATCCGCAAGATGCGGCCGCTAGGCAGCTACAGGATGGTCAGTTGGTGCGAGTTTTCAACCAACGCGGAGCTTGTTTGGCGGCGGTCGGAATTAGTGATGACGTTATGTCTGGTGTGGTTTGCTTGCGGACTGGTGCCTGGTTTGATCCAGATGATCAGCTTGGTCTGGAACGCCACGGTAATCCAAATGTTCTGACGCCAGATCGTGGAACTTCGAGCTTGGCTCAGGGGCCTATTGCCCATAGTTGTCTAGTTCAAATAGAAGCTTACGAAGCAGAGGCACCCGCCGTTAGATCCTTCACATTGCCTGAAATTATCGAGGCGTAGTGAACAAGATGACGCTCCAAAATTTTGACTATTGAGACTGAATGAAGAGGCAAAACAATTGAAATACTCACTTTGGAACGAAGCCGCTGAGACGCTGACAGGTCAGGAATTAGAGCAGCTGCAGCTAAAAAAATTAAAAAAACTGCTGATCTACGTCTACGAAAACTCCAGTCATTACAAAGATAAGTTTGATGCAGCTGGTGTAAACCCCTACGAGTTCACATCGCTCAGTCAGTACAAGGATTATCCGACCTTTGATAAGCACGAAGAGCGGGCCAGCCAGCAGCGCTCTCGGGAAGAGCTGGGCCATCCCTACGGCATGCATTTGTGCTGCGACATCAAGCAGGTTAACCGCACCAGCGCGTCTTCTGGCACTACGGGAACACCGAGCTTTCAAGGCGCAACGGCGAATGATCGAAAGATCATGAGTGAGAACAATGCTCGCGCACTGCACCGCATGGGCATTATGCCGGGAGATGCGGTGTTGTACGCCGGTGTCATGAGTATGTGGGTCGCTGGGATACCCGCGATAGATTGTTTGTTGAGTTACGGGGCAAATGTCATTCCCATCGGTGCACTGGTTGGCAGCGTCAAAGTCGTTGAAATGGCGGATTTGACCCGTCCCAAGGCGATCATGTGCACGCCTTCTTTCGCGCGTCACATGATAAAAACAGCGAACACCAAAACCGACATCGATCTAACCAAAGTCGGCATTGAGAAGGTGTTGGTTTACGGTGAGCCGGGGGGAAGTGTCCCTGAAATTATTGAAGAACTCTCGACGGGTTTTGGTGGCGCAACCGTGTACGACCTTATGGGGGGTACGAGTGCATTGAACCCCATTTTCGTTTCTTGCGAAGCCCACGATGGTTTGCATTTCATTGCCCCAGATCATGCCTATGTCGAGGTGAGAGATCTAAATACGGGGGAAATTTTACCCATTGAAGATGGTGTTGAGGGTGAGCTGATTTACACCGGAATGGATAGAGAGTGTGGTCCGCTAATACGTTTCCGCGACGGCGACAAAATGACAATCTCTACTCAGCCCTGTTCTTGTGGTCGTCCTGGCTGGCGGGTGAAGGTGCTGGGACGTGCAGACGATATGTTGTTGGTGAAGGGCGTCAACGTGTTCCCGTCAGCTATTCAAGACACAGTGTTGAAAATGCCGGATGAGTTAACAGGAAATATGCGCATCGTTAAGTTCTCTGACTCGCCGGTTATCGAGCCGCCGTTGAACCTTAAGGTTGAGTTGCGTGGCAGCCCTGCCGAAGAAGTGGCGCAGGATATCGCCACGCGTCTTGAAGATGAAATTCAGCGAGTACTACGGTTCAAGGCCAAGGTGACCACCTTTGCTGAGGGTGAGTTGGTGATGGAGTACGGCGCAACCGGCAAAGTGAAACTGGTCGAGAAGGCCTACTAATTAAACGTGCAAATAACAAAAGTCGATGGAGAGTTTTTTATGAATTACGATGAGAAATATGCAGACAGCTTAGCGGTTGAGCATCACCGAGACATTATCAAGCGTTTACAACTTGCCATAGCGAAAGCTGATCTTGATGCTCTGGTCGTCTTCCGCCCGGATTTTTTCCAGTGGATCAATACCCATCAATCAGTGTTTATCGATGGCGGTATTATCGGTATGGCGATGTTGATCATCCCGCGGGAGGGCGATCCGATCGGTATCTGCTCTGAGCATGAATACGATGCGATGTTGGAAAGTGCAGCAGTTAGCGATTGGCGAGCGGTGCAGTTTTGGACCGGCCAAGAAGATCGATATGCAACTTCAACGACGCCTGCAATTCGTTACGCCTGTGATTACCGTAGCACCTCGCCAGAAGGCGGTCTCCTTCCTTTTGTAGTAAGCCTAAAAAATACCCTTGAACAAGAAGGTTTGAGTGGAGCGCGACTGGGTGTTGAGCTTCCTAATCTGACGGTTGGCTTGCATCAGTCATTGCTTGCGGAATTAGCGGGTTGTGAACTCAAGGATTCAGTGCCGCTGCTAACTGAAGCGAGGATGTTTAAGACCCCATACGAAATTTACAACATGCGTTATGCTGCCTATCAGCAGTGGACCGTTTGTCATGACATCATGATGAACTTGAAGCCCGGCGACAGCTTCGCAGAGCTTCGTCATCGTATTCAACTCGGCGTCGCTCAGGCCCCCTCGGTTGATGGCAATCGATTCCTGATGATTTACATGGGAGATACGCCGGCCGCGACGTCGCGAAATTTTGATCGAACTATAGCCATGGGCGACATGATTTCCATTGACTTAGGTTTTACGGTTCGAGGGTATGTTTCTGATTCGGGACGCGCCTATGTCATGGGCGAGCCGTCGGATTTACAACGGCAAATTGCAGACGTTTATGGTGAGGCACATCAAGTAGCGAAAAAGGCCATGGTGCCCGGTGCCAGAACGGGTGATATCTACGATATGACAGCGAGTATGGTCAGGGAAAAAGGCCTAACAGAGTTTCGTCGCGGTCACATTGGGCATGGTTTGGGATGTTGTACCTTTGTTGAGGAATTCCCATTTTTCATGACGGGCGCCGATACCGTGTTGCAGCCCAATATGATCATGACCCTTGAGATTCCTTTTTATGGCAGGGGATTCGGCGGTTACTTCGAAGAGGACATTGTCTTGATCACGGAAGATGGTAATGAGTCCCTCACAACTGCTCCCTTTGGACTGAATGTGATTTCAGGCTCGTAAAAACTAGGGTTGGTGGGACGCGAATCGCCAATCGGTTTGGGTGAATCTGCTGCGTGCTTAGTTATCTGGAGAGCTTTTCTGATCTGGACATCGGACGTCTTGGGGGGGGTTGGGAAAAAAAGGCCGACG
>Ga0255770_10001977_pt1 | contig 18828 bp, 12 predicted proteins | sample 071ome_22_FD_179968 | JGI IMG/M metagenome (GOLD analysis project Ga0255770, IMG submission 179968) | Coastal salt marsh microbial communities from the Groves Creek Marsh, Skidaway Island, Georgia - 071404AT metaG (version 2) | ecosystem: Environmental > Aquatic > Marine > Intertidal zone >... | reverse complement strand
TGAGCTCGTCGTTGTCGCCAAACAACGCAGAGGTAGCCATCCCCAAAGCAACGATCAAGACCAGACCCCAGATAAGTCCGGGTGTTTTTCTTTGTCGACTCACACTAGTTCACGGCATGGGCCAGAATCCTGACTTACGCCGCCCCCCTATACACATATTATCCACAAGAACCGAGAGTGTCTTTCCACAGGCTGAGAATGTCAACAAGGAATGTGCCGTAACTCCATGAGTTATAAGTCTTCCTAGCCCAAATAAGCCGCGTAGGCGGGGTTGTCGGTTTCCTCCCAGAAGCGATACCCCACCGCCGCGATGGTGGACTTCAGTGCACTGCGCTTCCCCGGGGGGACAACCAGACCCACCAACACACGACCATAGGCAGCGCCGTGGTTGCGATAATGGAACAAGGAGATGCTGTAATCCTTGCCCAGGGCGGACAAAAATTTATACAAGGCGCCGGGGCGTTCCGGAAACTCTACCCGGTAAATTGCCTCCTCACCCAGATCTGCAGGGGCGTGACCCCCCACCATGTGCCGAACATGGAGCTTGGCGGTCTCATTGTCGGATAGGTCTTGAACCCCATAGCCATTGGCGAGAAGCTTTTCGGTCAGCTGATCGAGATCATCACTCTGTGGCGTGATGGAGAGCCCCACAAACACCCGCGCGCCCTCGGGGCCTTGGTAACGGTAGTTAAACTCGGTGATATTTCGTCGGCCCAACACGCTGCAAAACCGCCTGAAAGATCCGGGCTGCTCGGGAATCGATACGCTAATCACGGCCTCTCGACGCTCGCCAATCTCGGTCCGCTCAGAGATGTAGCGAAGCCGATCGAAATTGGTGTTGGCGCCGCTCACCGTGGCGGCCATAGAAGCCCCCGTCACGCTGTGCGCCTGCACGTACTTTTTCATGCCTGCAACAGCCAGGGCGCCAGCGGGCTCGGCAATGGCACGAGTATCCTCAAAGATATCTTTGACCCCGGCACAAATCTCGTCGGTAGACACGGTAATAACATCGTCCACGCAGGCCTGAATCAAACGGAAGGTTTCCTTGCCCACCTGTGCCACAGCGCAGCCATCGGCAAACAAGCCTACCTCTTTCAGGGTCACTCGACGGCCCCGATCAAGCGCGGCGCGGGCGCAGGCCGCGTCCTCAGGCTCCACGCCAATAATTTTGACATTCGGCCAAACATAACGCAGGTAGACCGCCATGCCGGCAATGAGGCCTCCACCGCCCAGGCAAATAAACACATAATCGAGCGGGGCTCTCGCCTGCCTAGCGAGCTCGACCGCAATAGTCCCCTGACCCGCAATGACATCGGGGTCATCAAAGGGATGGATAAAGGTTAAGCCCTCGGCTGCCACCAGCTGCTTGGCTTTCGCCGCGGCCTCATCGAAGGTATCGCCGTGTAACACCACGGTGGCGCCAAAACGCTTTACTGCTTCGACCTTGATCGCAGGCGTGGTCACCGGCATGACAATCTTTGCCCGGGCATTCAGACGCTGAGCAGCCAGAGCAACACCCTGCGCATGATTGCCGGCAGAGGCTGCCACAACCCCCGCCGCCAACGCCTCAGAACTTAACCCGGCCATCTTGTTGTATGCCCCACGGCACTTGAAGGAAAACACCGGCTGTAGATCTTCGCGCTTCAACCAGACGGCGTTGTCCAACCGCGCCGACATCATCGGCGCATGCTCGAGAGGGGTCTCTTTGGCCACGTCGTAAACGCGAGCATTGAGAATACGTTTGATGTAGGAATCGGGCATGCCGGAGTTCCGCTGAGCGAGATGTCCTGAATCATAAGGGCTTAACGCGTCTGAGTCATGACAAAGAGCCGGTAACATTTGCTAGCTGGCGTCGCATCAATGACAATAGCGCTCCACAAAACCATCGCACGTTACCGGAGCCAACATGCCCAATCGTCTTGAACTTGCCAATGCCATTCGGGCTTTGAGCATGGATGCTGTGCAGGCAGCAAACAGCGGGCACCCCGGGGCACCCATGGGGATGGCAGATATCGCCGAAGTGCTGTGGAACGGATACCTAAAACACAACCCGGCTAACCCCAACTGGGCTGACCGGGATCGCTTCGTTCTGTCGAACGGACACGGTTCGATGCTGCTGTACAGCTTGTTGCACCTGTCCGGCTATGACCTGTCAATCGAAGACCTGAAAAACTTCAGACAACTCCACGCCAAGACCGCGGGACACCCCGAATATGGCTACGCACCCGGGGTAGAGACCACAACCGGGCCGCTGGGCCAGGGTATTGCCAATGCGGTGGGCATGGCACTGGCGGAAAAAATTCTGGCCGATCAGTTCAACCAGCCCGATCACACCATCGTTGACCACCGAACCTGGGTCTTCCTCGGCGATGGGTGCCTGATGGAGGGCATCTCCCACGAGGCGTGCTCACTCGCCGGTACGCTGGGTCTGGGCAAGCTGATTGCGTTTTATGATGACAATGGGATTTCCATCGATGGCGAAGTCGAGGGCTGGTTTACCGACAATACCCCTGCGCGTTTCGAAAGTTATGGGTGGCAGGTGATCCCGTCGATCGATGGCCATAATGCCGACGCCATCGCGGGCGCCATCGACGCGGCGCTCACCGATACAGACCGACCAACGCTTATCTGCTGTAAAACCATCATTGGAAAAGGCGCGCCTAACAAGCAGGGCACCGAGTCCTGTCACGGGGCGCCCCTCGGAGGAGATGAGGTGGCAGCCACGAGAGCGGCTCTGGGGTGGGAACACCCGCCCTTTGAGATACCGAAGGATATCTCGGAAGCCTGGGACGCCAAGGATCGGGGCGCACGTGCCGAAAACGACTGGCAAGGGCGATGGGCTGGCTATGAAGCCGCACACCCGGCGCTGGCCGGAGAGTTCAGCCGACGAATGGCAGGGCAACTCCCCGCCAACTTCGAGACCGCAATGAATGATTACATCGCCCTCTGTGCGGAGACGGCTGCCGATGTTGCCTCTCGGAAGGCATCCCAGCAGACGCTGAATGTTATGGGACCGGTGGTGCCCGAGCTTTTAGGAGGGTCAGCCGATCTCGCAGGCTCCAACCTGACCTTGTGGGGCGGCTCCAAGGGAATCGACGCAAAGGATGCCAGCGGTAACTATATTTTTTACGGGGTTCGAGAGTTTGCCATGTCGGCAATCATGAACGGCCTGGCCCTGCACAAAGGCTTTATTCCCTATGGCGCTACCTTTTTAATTTTTATGGAATACGCGCGCAATGCTGTTCGTATGGCGGCACTGATGCGCCAGCGCGTTATTTTCGTCTACACCCATGACTCTATTGGTCTTGGTGAGGACGGACCGACTCACCAACCGGTCGAGCAGCTCACCGCACTGCGCTCAACGCCAAACCTGGAAACCTGGCGACCGTGTGACACCGTGGAGTCCGCCGTCGCTTGGAAAGCCGCCGCACAACGGGACGACGGCCCCTCGGCGCTGGTCTTCTCGCGTCAGACCTTGCCGCACCAATACCGCGCCGAGGAAAACCTTAGAAACATCGAGCGAGGCGGCTACATTCTTGTTGATGAGGTGGGCGAGCTCGACGCCATTATCATTGCGACCGGCTCCGAAGTGGCACTCGCGGTTGATGCGGCAGCCTCATTGTCAGAGCAGGGTAAAGGCGTCCGCGTGGTGTCGATGCCCAGCGCCGAAAGATTCTGCTCCCAGGACGCCAGCTACCGGGAACAGGTCCTGCCCAGCCACGTCCTCGCGCGGGTTGCGGTTGAGGCGGCTCATGCCGATTACTGGCATAAGTTTGTGGGCCTAGATGGGCGTATCGTCGGCATGACCAGTTTTGGCGAATCTGCACCCGGCGACTTATTGATGCAGGAGTTCGGCTTTACCGTCGACAATGTGGTGTCCGCCGTGCAGGACGTCTTGCTGGATTGATAAACAAACGCCGGCGTCGCCGGCACCGGAACTTACCCCCCCATCATGAGTTATCGAATTGCTATCAATGGCTTCGGCCGAATTGGTCGAACCGTCCTGAGGGCCTGGGCACAAAGAGCTTCGTCTGAGGACATCGCGATCGTGGCGATCAATGAGATCGCTGACGCCGAGACCGTTGTCCATTTGGCTCGCTATGACTCTACCCACGGGAGGTTTGCAGGCCGGCTAGACCTGGAGCAAAGCAGGCTCCGGGTCAATGACCATCGTCTACGGCTTCTTCAGCAGACCGATATTGCGTCACTTCCCTGGGGGGAAGAAGAGGTAGATCTCGTATTGGAGTGCACCGGCGCTTTTTCGGATCGTAGAACTGCTGAACAACACCTGCAGGCCGGTGGGCGCCGAGTGCTTTTGTCCCAGCCGGCGCAGCCTGACGTCGATAGCACCATTGTGTGGGGTCTGAATCAGTCCGTGCTCACCGCACAACACCGAGTCGTATCCGCCGCATCCTGTACCACTAATGCCTTGTGTCCGGTACTTTTTATACTTGATCGAGTTGTCGGCATAGAAGCAGGGTCGGTGACCACGGTGCACTCGGCTATGAATGACCAGCCGGTATTGGATGCGTACCATCACACCGACCTGCGTAAAACCCGCGCAGCCTTTCAGTCGATTATCCCCGTAGATACCGAGTTGGCGATAGGCGTACCGCGCATCCTGCCCCAGCTGGCAGGGAAGCTGACGGCCCATGCGCTACGGGTGCCCACACTCAATGTTTCCGCGATGGATATCACAATCCAAACCCACTCGCCCTGCGATCGCCAGCAAATTAATGACGCGCTTCGCCTCGCGGCCACTACCGAATTAAAAGGGGTCTTGGACGTGACCGACGAGCCACTGGCTTCCTGCGACTTTAACGGCGAGCTCTGCTCAGCCGTCGTCGACGCCAGTCAAACCCAAGTAGCAGGCTCGCATTTGCTCAAGGTCCTTATCTGGTTTGATAATGAGTGGGCGTATGCCAATCGCCTCTTGGATATCGCCGCCCACTTTCAGCAGCTCGATAAATTTTCAGATCCAACTTTCTAATCGCCCGGGAATCCCATGAAACTGATGTCTGACCTCACCCTCGAAAATCAACGCGTCCTTATTCGCGAAGACTTGAATGTGCCGGTTAGAGATGGCGTGGTTACCAGCGACGCGCGGCTTAGAGCCGCGCTCCCCACAATAGAAAATGCGACTGCCCAAGGCGCGGCAGTCATGCTTATGTCTCACTTGGGCCGCCCCGAGGAGGGAACGCCGGATGCGGCGCTTTCTCTAGCCCCCGTCGCGGCATGCTTAAGCCAATTGCTGGCAAAGCCGGTGACGTTGGTCGAAGACTGGGAACACGCGGCGCCGAGCCCCGGCGATATTTTGTTGCTCGAAAACGTACGATTTAATCCCGGCGAGAAAGCCAACGATCCCGGGTTAGCAAAACGCTATGCAGCCCTTTGCGATGTTTTCGTGATGGACGCCTTCGGCACGGCCCACCGAGCTCAAGCGTCCACGCACGGGGTAGCAGAGTATGCACCGACCGCTTGTGCGGGACCGCTGCTTGCCGCGGAGCTCGAAGCACTTGAGCGGGCGCTGACCAGCCCGGCCACACCCATGTTGGCGATTGTGGGGGGATCAAAAGTATCGACAAAACTCACCGTTCTCGAGAGCCTGGCTGAAAAATGTGACAGCCTGATCGTCGGTGGAGGTATCGCCAACACGTTTTTAGCAGCGGCGGGTTACCCGGTTGGAAAGTCGTTGTGTGAACACGACATGCTGGATACAGCGCGGACGCTCATGGCCAAAACCCATATTCCATTACCGGTCGACGTTGTGGTGGCTCAAGCCTTTGACAAGGAAGCCGAGGCGACCGTAAAGCTGGCGTCGGAGGTGGGCAACGAGGATATGATTCTGGATATCGGCCCCCGGGCAGCGGCTGCGGTCGCCGAGCAGCTGAGTAGGGCGGGCACCATTCTTTGGAACGGCCCGGTCGGCGTGTTCGAATTCGATCAATTTTCAGCGGGAACGCGCACTGTTGCCGAAGCTATCGCCGGAAGCAATGGCTTTTCCCTCGCCGGGGGAGGCGATACGCTGGCCGCAATTGACCAATTCGGGATAGCCGACAAGCTTTCTTATATCTCTACCGGCGGTGGCGCTTTTTTGGAATACGTCGAGGGTAAAACTCTGCCTGCAGTTGCTATGCTGGCATCCCGTGGCTAAATATAGGAAAGCGTTCTGATCTACAGGAGAAAACCATGGCTTTGATCAGTTTGAGACAGTTACTCGACCACGCTGCAGAGCACCAATACGGCGTCCCCGCTTTTAACGTAAACAATTTGGAGCAAACTCGCGCGATCATGGAAGCCGCTGACGCCACGGATTCACCGGTGATCATGCAAGCCAGTGCCGGGGCCCGAAAATACGCCGGCGCACCTTTTCTAAAAGCCATGATGGACGCGGCAATGGCCGAGTTTCCGCACATCCCCGTTTGCGTCCATCAGGATCATGGAACCTCTCCTGCGGTTTGCCAGCGCTCCATCCAGCTAGGCTTCAGCTCTGTCATGATGGACGGCTCGCTGGGTGAGGACGGCAAGACACCCATGGATTACGACTACAACGCGCGGGTTACGCGACAGGTTGTAGAAATGGCCCACGCTTGCGGGGTTTCGGTCGAGGGCGAGATAGGATGCTTGGGTTCGCTGGAAACGGGCGAAGCCGGTGAAGAAGATGGTATTGGCGCGGCCGGTAAGCTCACCCATGAACAGATGCTGACGGACCCCGAAGAGGCCGCACAGTTCGTCGCTGATACCGGAGTCGACGCCCTCGCCATTGCCTGTGGCACCAGTCATGGCGCCTATAAGTTTACCCGGCCACCGACAGGCGACATCTTGGCAATCGACCGTATCAAGGAAATCCATAGCCGTATTCCGACCACGCACCTTGTCATGCACGGCTCCTCGGCGGTGCCTCAGGACTGGCTCGCGATCATCAATGAATACGGGGGTGAAATTCCCGAAACCTATGGCGTGCCCGTGGAGCAGGTTGTTGAAGGAATTAAGCATGGGGTGAGGAAGGTGAACATTGATACTGATTTGCGGCTCGCGTCCACGGGCTCTATCAGACGATTTCTCACCCAGAACCCGAGCGAATTCGATCCACGCAAGTACTTGAAAGAGAGCCTGGTGGCCATGCGCGATATTTGTATTGCACGGTATGAATCTTTTGGTACCGCTGGCAATGCCTCCAAACTCCACGCAAGCTCTCTTGATCAAATGCAACGCTATTACTCAACCGAACAAGCGTGATGTCAAAACAACACTGCTCGACCGACTGGGAACCGGCAACCCGAGACAGAGGTGACACCGAGAGAGTTTTGAACCGGGCCAAACGCCCAATTTCGCCCGGTTCTTTCGCTATAACTGTCGCCGCAGCCTCACTGCTACTCTTAGGTGGCTGTGGGATCAAGGACGAATCAGCCGACGCGCAAGAAGCGCTTGTCAGAACCTCACCTGACCTCACCAGTGCCCCCGCTTTAATTAGGCAGCTACAAGCAGGCGAAATCACCTCTGAAGCGGTGGTCAGCTTTTATCTGGAGCGAATTGCCAGCATTGACCGTTCGGGGCCCAGCATTCAAAGTATCATCAGTATTAATCCAAAAGCGTCCATAGACGCCAAGGCAAGCGATGCTCGACGGCAGCAAGGCCTGTCTTTGGGGCCACTTGATGGCGTACCCATTCTCGTTAAAGACAACATAGAAACAGCCGACATGATGCCGACCACTGCCGGCTCTTTGGCTTTAAAAGATAACCTTGCCGCGCAAGACAGCCCCGTTGTTGCAAGGCTTCGTGAGGGCGGTGCGATCGTTCTGGGTAAAACCAACCTAAGTCAGTGGGCAAACTTCCGCTCTAATAGCTCTATCAGTGGCTGGTCCTCGCTGGGCGGTCAAGTGAAAAACCCGCACGTCCTGGATCGCTCTCCCTGCGGCTCCAGCTCAGGCTCTGCCGCCGCAGTGGCAGCTTCACTTGCGCCACTAGCGATCGGGACGGAAACTAACGGATCGATTATCTGCCCTGCAAATGTCAATGGGGTGGTGGGCTTCAAACCCACACTCGGGTTACTGCCGCAAACAGGCATCGTGCCTATCGCGCCATCGCAAGACACCGCGGGGCCCCTAGCAAAAACCGTTGCTGGCGCAGCACTCATGTTGGCGGTAATGGCGGGTGATGCGGACGGCTTCAAGCTAGCAGAACCTACTTCGACGACCAATTTGCGGGGCGTGACTATAGGTGCCCTGCGATTTGCGCAGGGAAACCACCCCCAAATACTTGCACTATTTGAGAACGCACTGTCGATCTTCGCACGCGCTGGAGCAACTATTGTCGACATAGAAAGCTTTTCTCCCACGGACGAAAACCTCGGTGAGCACGAGTTAAAGGTGCTTCAAGTGGAATTCAAGGCGAGTCTTAATGATTATCTGGCCAAGACTCACCCCGCGGTCACAACGCGAACGTTAGACGAGCTCATCGTCTTCAACGAGCAGCACAAACAATACGAGCTACCGTTGTTTGGTCAAGATCTTTTTCATGCCTCAGCCGCGCAACCCGGTCTCGATGATCACAACTATCTCACCGCACTGGATGCGATTAAAAAAGCTTCAGGCGAGAACGGCATCGACAAACTACTCGCCGATTCGGGAGCAGACTTTTTGGTGTCTCCCTCTGGCCCCTTATCTCCTCCAAGAGATGCCATAAACGGTGACATTTGGCCCGCGTGGGTGGGGATTGGTTATTTAGCTGCGATTGCCGGCTACCCTCATTTGAGCATCCCGATGGGCCATGTGAATCACATCCCGGTTGGCCTCTCCATCTTGGGGCCCGCATATTCGGATGGGCGCATTCTAGCGATAGGTGAGCAATGGCAAAAAGAGTTTGGCCCAGCACCCACACCAACCTTTCTGGAGAGTGTGAATCAAGCGCCGGCTGTGACCCAAGCAAATCTGCCGCTCAGCGTCCTGTCCTTTCCCAACCCGAACCACCACTGACGTCACGCTGGTCATCAGCGAACCAACCCGGGACAACGCTCCTTTAGAGATCATTACAAAAACCCCTTTCATCTATCCTCAGCGCCAAAAGTCGCGGCCGAATTGAAGACTATTAGTGGGCACCTGCACGAATCGCCGACAAGACCGCCGCGAGGACAGGGGAGAGTATTTTTTTAGGCAGAGCGACAAAATGCCAAATTGCATTGTTAAGATAGACTAGAAATTATCAGCCGGTTTATCGCCAATATTATCGAATTAAAATTCAACTCTCGCTTGAAAGGTTAGTAGTGTGGACATTAGTAATGCTGAACACATTAAAACTGAAATAGTATCGGCGCAGGGATTACTCCGGGACGGCAAGGTATCCCAGGCACTGGCGCAGCTTCTTGCACTGCAGGCCGCTTCGACACCAAACTTTGATATCGAGATGAACCTCGCTTTGGCATTTCGACACTCTGGAGAGCTGGCGAAGGCCTTAACCCACATTAACGCCGCGTTAGCGATCGAGCCCTACTCGTTTATTGGGCTGCTTTCAAAAGGGCTGCTGGAAGAGCAGACAGGGGCGCATCAGGCTGCTGCTGAAACCTACTCAAACGCGATAAAAATTGCGCCCGATCAAAGCCAATTAAATGAGCCGTTAAGAAAGCAGCTGGAACATGCCCACAAAGTATCCAGGCAGTATTCAGAAAAACTAGAGCGGCACCTAGAACAAAGCCTTATAAACGCAATCGGAAGTTTACCAAATAACTTCAGAAATCGCGGCAGGGAGTTCGTCAGGCTTGCCGTTGGAAATAAAAAAAACTACGTATCCGAGGCCGTTCAACTACAATACCCTCAGCTTCCCGCTATCCCTTTTCACGAGCGGGATGATTTTCCATGGCTAGATTTTCTTGAGCAGCAAACAGAAACTATTGTCGATGAGCTAAGCGCTTTTATCCTTGAAAAATCGGGACTGTTTGAACCCTACGTGCAATACCAATCAGGAACGCCCGAAAATCAGTTTGCAGATCTCAACAACAATACCGATTGGAGTTCAATTTGGCTGTGGAGGGACGGGGTACCGCAAGAACAGCATTTAGCCGGGTTTCAGAAAACTAGCGCCATTTTAAATTCACTCCCGCTATTTGATCTCGCTGGTCTTGGTCCCACGGCCGTAGTGTCTTCGCTCGCACCCGGCGCTCACATTCCCCCACACACCGGCTCAACCAACGTAAGGCTATTGGTCCATTTACCCTTGATACTAACAGGTGATGAGAGTTTCCGTGTTGGTAGCCAGATTCGATCATGGCGCATGGGCGAGGCTTGGGTTTTCGATGACACCATTGAACACGAGGCGTGGAATCATGGCGGGACACATCGCTACATTCTAATCTTGGACGTCTGGAACCCGGCCCTCAGTCTGGAAGAACGGCTCTTGATTAAAGAGCTGATGGTTGCCAAAGCATCGTTTAACCACTCAAGTATCAACCTGTGAGCGCGCGCGGCGTGCTTGCTGGAAGTAAATCAAACGCAATAGTCGTCCTGAAGCCGGGCGCACGAAAAGGTTCCGTTCCGTGCCACATGTAGGAGGGGAAAAGAAGCAGCGTCCCCGGCTCAGGAGCACACCATTTGCGAGGCTTAAGGGGTAAATTCAACTCCGCCATGGGCTGACCAAAGCATAACTGGCCAGCTTTTGGATTTGAATCCTGATTAAAATCGGGAAGGGATACATGCATTGCCGAGCTAATCCACCCTCGGTCATGAATGTGATGGGCATGGTGCCCCTGATCAGACAGTCTTACCGACCAAGCGCCAGCCCATAGAAAGCTGTCCCGTCTAAAAGGCGTCGCGAATCGGGACCAGAACGGATGTTTTGCATCCCTCTTAGGCCTGTTGAAGGCCTCAACAACGCCCTCGGTGATCATCGCCTTGCACGCTGTCAACAATTCGCTGTTATGCGCAAATAAAAACCCCTTGGACTGCGTGCCAAACCGAACGCTTTGATTGATTGGCGCTGTTTTCACATGGTGATGCCCTGCGATCTCGGTCGTTAGCTCTCTAAAGAAATCTCCACTGTTCCCGTAGCCATTGGGTGGCGACAGCGATATTTTGATTGGCATCAGATCATAATCAAACAGCCACTCAGCGCGCTCGTCAGCCATTAACTGCCAGCCTGTTCCTCTGAAGCACCAAGCAAGCTGGTTGGTGGGCTCGAACTGAAGTTGCTCTGACGTGAGCTCTTCAACCAACTCCGGCATCTGATGCATTAGGGCATGCTGGGCGTAATCGAGAAGCCCAACGGGCGCTGAGCCTTGCTGATCGCGAAGGGCCTCAAACAGCTGAGTCGCCCTATCTACCTGCCCCAGTCCAGACAGAGCCCTCGCCTTCAAGGTTGAAAAGCCTGGGTCTGTAAACCAGGCTCGCTTTGAAGCTGCATCAGCGAATTCGAGCATTTCATCAAAGCGCTGCTGCCTCACCAGCAACTCTGCATATTGATAGTGCAGTGATAGAGATTCTGGCTTTTTACGGCAGGCCCTCTGCAGATATGCCAGCGGATCTCCCTCGAGATCAAGTTCTACATGCAGCGTGGCCAGAAAACGATGGGCATCTAAATTTTCAACCTCTTTTTCGGTTGCCTCGATGAGAACCTCTAGAGCATTAAGCGGCCTGCCTGACTCCAAAAAGCTCTCTGCCAAGTTAATGGGCAAATCGGCCATTGAGACCCCAGCGCGTTGCGCCTGCAAGTACGCTCCCGTCGCTTGAGTAAAGTCACCTTTTTGACGTAACAGCTGAGCCCTGCAGTACGTTAGAAAATGCGATGCTGAGTTGGCCTTAAGGCCCTCCTCACATGCGCTGAGCGCACGCTCAATCGATCCCGCTGCTTGGTGAGTGGCTGCAGCTAATGCCCAACCACCGGCTTTGGCAGGCTGCAATTTCGACGCCTGCTCGGCACATCTATGTGCGGAGAGAAAGAAGTGGCCGTTTTTCAGCGCCGCTCCCGCATCCAGCCAACGCTGATAAGAGGGTTCACCTGCAGATATCAAAGCAGCAATCACCTCCCGCGTCTTGTCCGTGATAGACGCTTCTGCGACCAGAAGCATCAACACGCGCTTAATACTTGGCTCCGAGGGAAATTGTCGCAATAACGCCAAGCTTGCGGAGATGGCCTCGTCATATCGACCAAGCTCTCGGGCAGCACTGGCGAAAACTTGAAGGAGTGACGAGTCCTCGGGTTCATTTGATAAGCCTTCAGATGCAGCATCAAATGCACGAGTAAAATCGCCACGTTCAAAAAACTTTTTACTAATCCCTTTTGTATTCATAGCTCCATGAGGCAGAACCTCAATAGCGATAATAATAAAGCCCTTGCGTCACCTTATAACAGACACAAAAAAGGCCAGCTGCGCTGGCCTTTTTGTGATAGTTCACTCAGAAGTTGAGCGTGAAGCCGGCAAACATGTACTGTCCTAAGGGGTCATACATACCAGGATAGGTGTTTCCGTTAACCCGGCTAGTAGCCCCGTCCTGTACCATAGGAGGCTCCTCGTCTAGCACATTATTGATGCCGCCGCGAACAGTAATCATGTCGTTTATCTGCCATGTCGCAGCAATGTCCAAGTAGTTGAAGGAGTCAATGTTGACGGGCTCGGCAGCGAATGCGTTGTCTACCTTGTCAATAAAGCGCCAAGTAGCGCTCGCTGTTACGCCCCAAGGAGTCAACCAAGTAGCCTGCGTGCGTGCGCTGAAATCAGGGGTTGGCCAGCTACAGGCGCCGCCATACACGCCTGCGCATTCATCCACCCCGGCACCCGCGTACTCTTCTTGCTTGTACTCGTCAGTGATGCCAACAATGCTGCTGATTCCCAACTGGCCCAGCCCCCCCATATCGAGGGTGTAGTCAAGCTCAATATCAACTCCCGATACTTCTACTGTAGAAATATTTTGTGCGTATCCTGCAATATAAGCGCCGGACGTGTTCGCTTGGCCTACCCACAGACTGTCGAGCTGCCCTCGCTGGATTTGGCTGCAGAAGGCGGGGTCACCGGTCTCAATGCAATTGATTAATGTCGTTTCCTGAGAAATTGATGCAATGGCACCCTCAATTTCTATGTTGAAGTAATCCACGCTAATATTGAGATTATCCATAGGCGAAAACACCACACCGAAAGTGTAAGTGTCGGCTTCTTCAGGTTCGAGATCGGGATTACCGCCTCCTACCGTATTGTACTGCGACGCAGGGCTATCTGGCGCGCCACCCTTGGCCCACTGCTCAGCAGAAACCCCGGTGTTAGCACACTGCTCAAGGGTATACCCACGCTGGCTCACGCCATTAACCACACCACCACAGGGTTCATCGGCCATCGCAAAGAGACCCCCTGCCTGAGGTTGAAAAAGATCGACAACATTAGGGGCGCGTACCGCACGCGCGTAGCTTCCCCGGACTTTTACGGCATCGACGATCTGCCAGTTACCTGCGAACTTATAAGTATCTGTGGTGAAGCCGCTGTCATAGTCGGAATATCGGTATCCAATTTCCGCAGACAACTCCTGCGCAAAATCCGCTCCCTCAACAATCGGGACATAGGCTTCGACAAAGAAATCATCTACTGATATTTCGCCGTCGACGGGCACGGCTGGCGCTGAAAAGCCACCAACTGCACCTCGTGTAAGGTTATCCGAAGCGGAGTAATTCAACCCTTCTTTACGATTTTCATAGCCAACAAGGAGTTCAATGCCATTGTCGGCGGATGGGATAACGATACCCATTTCCCCCAAACTAATCTGCACCTGAGCATTGAGAACCGTTTGGTCTGTGCGACCCTCTTCAAAGAAAGTCTGACCGTAGTAAGCGACTACTTCGTCTGAAACACCGCCGGTCTCCCACACGTTGTAAGGTGCGCAACCATCAGCGCTGCCTGCTGCACAAACGGGCGTTCCACTCTCATCCAGCTCGACTGCGATCGCATTGGAGATACGTGCAAGATCCACAAAGTTGCCGCCGTTGTTGTTCATATCCACGCGAGAGTGTTGCCATGACACGTCATAGCGGATTGCATCGGTGATATTGCCACGCAACCCAAACACTCCTCTGTAAGTGGTGTGCTGGAAGCTTTGCTGGCGCGGTCCTCCCTCTACATTGCGCCGAGCTAGGGTAAATTCCACGTCGTCATCTGGGCCCGTACAACCCAAAACGCCCCTCTGTTGATCCGACAGAAGGGGATTATCGCAATTTGTGGTGTAAGGACGGTAAAAAATACCCGATGGACCATACTGCGTGTCAGACTTGGTGTCCATGAACATAAGCTCGGTGTAGGCCTCGACCCGATCAGATAGCTCCAGGTTCCCAAATGTGCCTACGACAACCCGCTTGTCTGGACGCTGAAAATAAGACGGCGGTGCATAGTTGAAAGGCACACCGTACCCGGGGACAAGCTCATTGCCGACGTTGTTATAAACGTCCCCCTCGGCGTTGATAAAAGTACCGCCTGCGTTGGTACTAGAGCCTCCGCAAACCCAGCCACCCGCGCCGTCCTGATAGATGGCACAGGCACTGTAATCCCGCTCGCTTTGCTGAACACCTTCGATGTCGCGGTAGGTCACAAAACCTGTCATGTTGCCCTTACCGTCGGCAAAGTTGCCGCCCACGGTGAGTGTGAAATCATTGACATCGCCATCAGTTGACGTCCCGGTTGCGTAGGGGAAGCCACGCGCGTCAGAGCTTGCGGACACGATATTGCCATCGTTTTCATGACGATATTGCCCGAGGTTTACATCAAGCTGAATCCCCTCGAAGTCTTTCTTCATGATGAAATTGACAACGCCGGCGACGGCGTCCGCGCCATAGGTGGACGATGCACCACCGGTGAGCACTTCGACGCGCTCCACCAGCGCCCCGGGAATCAGGTTAATGTCCGGAGCAGAACTAGAACCATTTGGAGAGCCCACCGGCAGTCGCCGACCGTTCATCAAGACTAGTGTTCGCTCGGTGCCGAGGCGTCGCAACTCAAGGGTCGCGGTACCATCGGACTCAATGGCCTGCCCTGAGCTTTGGCTTAGAGACACGCTTGGTAGACTGCTTAGCACGTCTTCGATCCGCGTTAGACCCGTGAGCTGAATCTGCTCGCTGCTCAACTCGGTAACCGGGCTTGAGGACTCAAGGTTTGCTCGGATAATACGCGAACCCGTTACAACTACTTCCTCGACTGTCTCCTTGTCGTTCTGGCCCAGCGCCACGCCACTTGTCAGGGTGGTCGCTAGTGCCGCTGAGACGGCCAAAGATAACTTTCTCTTATTACTGATTTGCATGGGGGGCACCTTTTCTAATTTCTATAAATTGAGTGGCTCGCGGAAAATTGAGTGGCTCGCGATTGATTGCCTGCAGAACACTGTCAGGAATACCTCACCTTAGATTACCGCGGTTGAGTGTGTTTTCACGATGAAGAAATCAGTAATTTGTGAAATAGTGGCGTTTATTTCCTGACCAAGCGGGGAACTTTCGTGACGAGCAGTGGTTTTTCGCAAACAATTAACACCCTAAAGAAAAGCAAAGTAGGCTTTGACGCGGTATCCCCACTTGAAGCAACCGCCAAATCGCGCTGCTCTCCGCTGGTCATGCATGGAGAACCAGAAAATTTTGAGCTTATTAAGTGACCTTACGTCTCTCCTTGGCGATAGCCGCTGCCTGACCGACGAGGTGTCAAAGCACCACTTTGGCAGGGACTGGACCCGGTTTTGCGAACCTGACCCCATCGCCGTCCTTTTTCCAGAGTCGATTATGGAGGTGCAGCAGATCATCGCACTGGCGAGGCGCTTTGAGGTCCCCCTTGTCCCCTCTGGCGGGCGAACCGGTCTGAGCGGCGGCGCCATGGCAGCCAAGGGCGAGCTGGTGTTATCGCTGGAGCGCATGGACCGCATCCTCGCCTCAGACACGACCAGCAAAAGCATCACCTGCCAAGCCGGCGCCAGCACAGCCGCTGTTCAAGAGGCAGCTAGGCAGTTGGGGTTAATGTATCCCGTTGATTTTGCTTCCAGCGGATCCAGCCAGATTGGCGGCAACATTGCCACCAACGCCGGCGGCATCCAGGTGATTCGTTATGGCATGACGCGAAACTGGGTGAGCGGACTCAAGGTGGTGACCGGGACAGGGGAGTTGCTAGACCTTAATAGAGGCCTCACCAAAAATAACACCGGCTTAGATCTGCGACATTTGATGATCGGCTCGGAGGGCATCCTCGGCGTCATCGTCGAAGCCACTCTGCAACTCTGCTCGCCGCCACAAGATACCGGCGTCGCTGTGCTGGGAATGCCTTCGATGACCGCCATTATGTCGCTGCTCGAACGCGTTCAGGCGCACAGCACACTGCTGGCATTTGAGTTCTTCTCCGACCTCGCCCTTGAGAAAGTGACCAACCGGCACGGCGTTACACGGCCCCTGAATACGGCTTGCCCTTTTTACGCCCTACTCGAATACGAGCGCCCAGGGCCTGAGTCAGAGGCTGTCCTTTTGGGGCTCATTGAAGGCGCCATTGAAGGAGGAGAGGTGGTCGATGCGGTATTCAGTCAAAACTTGGCCCAGGCCCGCGCGCTATGGCGGCTTCGGGAAGATATTTCAGAGACCATTGCCGAGTGGACGCCCTATAAAAACGACATTTCAACTTCCGTCAGCGGGGTGCCCGCACTCATTGAAAGCATCGAGGTGATCGTCGGCCAACGCTACCCACACTTCGAGGTTGTTTGGTATGGCCACATTGGTGATGGCAACCTGCACCTGAATATTCTCAAACCCGATTCGATGGCGTTGGAGGAATTTCAACGCCATTGCAAAATCGTCAGTGCCGAGTTGTTTCAGGTCGTCAAAGACTTCGGGGGATCAATATCCGCCGAGCACGGTGTTGGCTTGCTTAAAAAAGAGTTTCTTCACTACTCACGCAGTGCTGAGGAAATAGCGCTGATGAGAGCGATCAAACGGCTCTTTGACCCCGATCTGATCCTCAACCCGGGTAAGGTCTTTGATCTCCAGTAATTTAACCTGCAATAACAAAGCCAGCATGGCTCTAACGCAGATTGAGCGTGCTAGCTGGCGGGCAAAAGCTCCCTCACGCCCTCAGGGGTTCCCAAGAGCAACAGATCGGCCGGTCGGCAGGCGAACAGGCCATTGCTCACCACCCCAGTCAATTGATTAATCTCGGTTTCGAGCTCGCGCGGATTGCCGATTTGCCAGCCATGAACGTCGACAATGACGTTGCCGTTATCGGTGGTGACCCCCTCGCGCCACACAGGCTGACCCCCCAGCTTGACAAGCTCACGGGACACATAACTGCGGGCCATGGGAATAACCTCGACGGGCAGCGGAAATGTGCCAAGGGTTTCTACCCACTTGCTCTCGTCGGCGATGCAAATGAATTGCTTGGCAACGGCGGCGACTATTTTCTCGCGGGTATGAGCAGCACCGCCTCCCTTGATGAGCGCGAGCTGCGCGTTGGCTTCATCGGCGCCGTCGATGTAGGCATCCAGCTCAGCGACGCTGTTTAAATCGGTCACGGGTATTCCCAACTCGGTGAGCAGTGCGGCAGAGCGCTCCGAACTGGCCACGGTGGTCTCGATGCGACCTCGAAGAGAGACCAGGCCGCGAATAAAGCACTCCGCAGTACTACCCGTTCCAATGCCCAGAACAAGCCGATCGCTGTAAATTCCGGCAACTCGTTCGATAGCTGCGGCCGCTACCCGCTCTTTTAACGCCTGCTGATCCACCGTGACACCCCCTTTTCGCGATAATCGGGAGTATAGGCAGGGGTGACCCAAAAAAGCCCACTATTAATACATCAAAATATTTTGATTAATGCCTGGGAGGGTGCTAGCCTGCGCGCCATGACGCCAGCAGCTTCCCTTGCCAGCATTGCGCCCGCCGCGGGTGCCCCGGCTTTACCCATCCTGTTCAAGGCCTTGGGTGACGAGTTGCGCCTTCAGGTCTTGCGGCTACTCAAGGATGAGTCCTTGAACGTGTCTGAGCTCTGTGAAGTGTTTCAGTTAAAACAAAGTGCTCTGAGCCATCACCTCAAGATTTTGGTGCAAGCTAAGCTGCTCGGGCGGAAAAAAGAGGGGACAGTTACCTTTTACCGGCGCGAGGTCCCCGAGGGCGTTCAGGAATCGCTGTTAGCCGAGGTGCTTCGCCAAATTGACACCACGGCGCTTTCACCCCTGTTGCAGCGCGGGCTTTTGCGGGTCCAGGCTGTGCGCGAACAACACTCCCGCGCCTTCTTTCGCGACAACAGCGAACGGCTGCGTGAACAACAGGAGCTGATTGCCTCCTGGGAGGACTACAGCAACGCCACGCTTCATTTGCTTGAACGCACCGATAACTTGGCCGACGCCTCGGTCCTTGAAATCGGACCCGGTGATGGCAGCCTGCTTCCGGCACTGGCAGAGCGGGCAGGGTCTGTGACTGGCCTCGATAACTCAGAGGAAATGTTGGCGCTCGCGAAGGCCCGCACCCTTCGATTTGAAAACGTCGTCTTGGTCCTAGGCGAGGCCGAGGGACTGCTCGGTGACAAGCGCCAATTTGATGTGGTGATCGCCAACATGGTGCTTCATCACACCCCGGATCCTGCTGCGATGCTGCGCGCCGCCGGGCAGCTACTTACCCCCGGTGGGCGCGTCATCATCAGCGAGCTTTGCGCCCACGACCAACTCTGGGCCCGAGAGCACTGCGGTGACCTTTGGCTGGGCTTTGAAGCCGGTCAACTCAGCGACTGGGCACACGCTGCGGGGCTTGAGAACAGGGCCGAACTGTTCCTCGCTCAGCGCAATGGTTTTCAAATCCAAGTACGCCTTTTTCAAAAGCAAATCAACAAATAGCAAGGAACATAAGATGAGC
>Ga0255770_10001966_pt1 | contig 18900 bp, 8 predicted proteins | sample 071ome_22_FD_179968 | JGI IMG/M metagenome (GOLD analysis project Ga0255770, IMG submission 179968) | Coastal salt marsh microbial communities from the Groves Creek Marsh, Skidaway Island, Georgia - 071404AT metaG (version 2) | ecosystem: Environmental > Aquatic > Marine > Intertidal zone > Salt... | reverse complement strand
CCTCCCGAAGGCTCAAGTTCCCCCAGGCCAAATAGGGACTCAGCCGACTGCAGGAAGTGCGTGATTCTTGAGGCTTGGAGATGTGCAGGTGGTAGGTCCGGTGCCTTTGACTAAGAAAGCTGCGCAGATAGGCCTGCCCACGTTGCGGTCCTCCCTCCTGCGTAATGCCCTCACTACGCTCGGGCGCCCTCCACTCCTTGCCCAGGGATTCTCGGACGGCACGCGGGAGCTCCTCCTGTGAGGCGGTTTCCAGCCAGACCTTGGCCGCTTCCCAGGAGGGCACCTGGGGTTGATGCATGTATGCATGCCATTCTTGTGTCCAGCGCGAACGCGTCTTACGGCCACGCTTGACGGTGCTGTAGGGATATTCCCGCCATTCCACTTTGTGCTTTCGGGCCCACTCTTTTACGGCCAAGTCGCGTTCAAACGTCCAGAGGAGGCCTATTTCCTCATGGCTGTACAGGGTGAAGTGCGAGGTGACCGAATGCAATCCCTGCAGAATTTCAAGCACATCGCCTTCCCAAGCGAACACGGGCATTTCGGGCAGGAGCTGGCGCATGGCCGACACGGATTCGCCCACAAAAGCCGCATGCCTTTGGCTGTACTGTGGCTGCTTCCATAATAGGGGTTCATGCACATAAAAAACGAGCAGCCCGGCCTCCCGCCCCTCCTGCCGGTCCTTCGACGCAGCGAGGATAGCGGCATGCAAAGGGGCGTGGTCGTTCCAGCGAAAATCGCGTTTGAGCCAAACTGCGTGGAGATGCATGTACGTGCAACGCATAGATGTGAAATCTGTTCTCTGACTGAAATCAATACCTTTAGGATGTGGCTACCGTATTTCGATCCAATAGATTTAGGGTTATCTGCATGGCTGGTCTGGCCGTATACACTGCATACTGCTCGTTTTCCTGCACGGACACGCATGAAAAGCCTGAACCCACCACCTACTGGAGCCTCGGAGATAGTGTGGAGTATGTAGGCATGACCACTTGTGGAGGATGCCATGTGGAAATTTACGAATCCTTTCGGCACACAGGAATGGGTCAGAGTTTTGGTTTGGCAAAATCCAGTAAGAGTGCAGGCGATTTCAGTAAGCCTGCGATTATTCATGACGAATATTCCGGTTTTTCCTATTGCATCTTATGGAATAAAGATGACATGGTGCTTCATGAGTTTAGGGTAAATGAGTTGGGGGATACCGTTCACTTGCTAGAGCGAACCGTCGATTATATCATCGGTTCAGGTCAGCATACTAATTCACACTTATTTCAGGAGAATGGTTATCTCTACCAAATGCCTTTTACATTTTACAGTCAAAAAGGAGTTTGGGATTTGCCTCCGGGATTTGAAAAAGGGGCTAATTCTCGATTTTCCCGTCCAATTGGTCTTGAGTGTATGTCATGCCATAACGCAATGCCTCTAGACTTCGTTGCAGGTTCCACGAATAAATTCACGTCAATTCCTCTAGGGATTGACTGCGAGCGCTGTCACGGCCCCGGATCCGCGCATGTTGCCAAGATCATGCGAGGGGACTTTACGGACACGGCCGTTGAAATCGATTATTCTATCGTCAATCCGAAAAAACTCGAACCTGAACTTACGTTCCAAATTTGCCAACGCTGTCATCTTCAAGGAAATGCGGTGCTCGCAGATGGTAAGAGCTTTTTTGATTTTCGTCCAGGTACAATGCTACATGAAGTTATGGACGTTTATATCCCTCGTTACCAAAACGATCCAAGCTTTATCATGGCCTCTCATGCAGATCGGCTCAAACAAAGTGTTTGCTTTATCCAATCAAAAGGTGCAATGGACTGCACGAAATGCCACAATCCACATGTAAGTGTAAAACATTCTGGACATGATCAGTTTGAAGATGCATGCCTGTCTTGCCATGGCAGCAAAGAGGCCTGCAGTTTGCCTCATCTTGAGCGTGGAGAAAAATCATGTATTCAATGCCACATGCCCTCTAATTCTACCAGTGACATCCCCCATGTTCAAGTACACGACCATCGAATAGCAAAGAGCCCAGTTCTCAACCCACAAGAGAAAAAGACACTAGTTAAATTTGTTGGTTTGCAAGCTATTAATAATCCAACACCCACTCGTGCAAGCAGAATTCGCGCATACCTCCAACAGTATGAACGATTCGAATCAGACCCCCGGTACCTTGATAGTTTACGCCTATTATTCGCAATGGTACCCGACCCAAAGGAACTATCAACCGATCGTGTAAACTTCTTCTACTTAAGTGATGACGTTGAAGGTTTTAGGGCATGGGTTGATCTAATTGGGCAAGATTACTTGCTTGATACCTGGACCCTCAGCACCTACGATAACAGCCATGCATGGGCAGCATTTAAAACTGCGGAAATGATCAGTTCTAGCGAACAACCTGAAAGCGCAGAACGCTTTTATATCCGCGCTATAGAGCTCGCGCCGCACATAGTGGACTACCATTTCAAATATGGAAATTTTTTAGCTAAACAGCAGCGCTACCATCAGGCGCTGTCCCAGTACACAGACGTTGTCCAATCGAGACGGCTTTCAGAAGAAACATGGAGCAACTTAGGCTTTGTTTTAGCCGAGATGGGTCGCGTTGATTCAGCGAAAGTCTGCTTCGAAGAAGCGCTTCGATGCAACCCCACTTATGGTCCCGCTAAAGTCAATTTACTTCGTTTACAAGAGGAAACTAACTAATCTTGATTCAAGAAGATCCGTATTTCTCTTAGCTAGGCGTACTTATGTGCCAGCAGCCACATTGTATACAAGCGGGTTAATTAACCTATTCCCATCTGACGGAATCACTTTGCCACACCATAGTGTCCTGGGATTCCTCTAACTCTGTAGGCTTAACAGGGCTAGCCACTCGCTTAAGACGGGTATAGAACCCGTAGTAAATCATGAAGGCCGCACAAAGTGCAAACAACTTCAGAGCGATTGATTGGAGTTTCATCGGAGTTTAACAAACCGGTAATTAGCCTGTTTAATACCGTCTGAAATTCTTAAGGTATACGCCCCAGCAGGTAACACGCTAATCTCGATAAATTGCTCGTCCCCGAATTTTCCATCAAGAATTTTTTGCCCTAAAGCATCAACTACTTCGTAGGCAATTGAAACGTTCAATGGTTGCTGAAGTCCTTCCACGTAGAGACGGTCTACAGCTGGATTCGGGTAAAGTATTAATGCATGGAGATAGGATTCACCTAATCCGACCGTTGTGATGTACACCTTAAAGGTGGTTGAATCCAAACACAATCCATTGTCCACAATCAGTTGCACAACGGCTGTATCACCCGGAGTTCCTTGCCACAAAATATCAACGTTTTCACCCCCTTGTCCAGAAAGGATAGAACCTCCATTCACAGACCACAAATAGGTGTAGGCTTGATTGTAAGGTATCATTTTGATATTGGTGGTATCACCGTTAGCCGCAAAGGCATTGCTTGTAAATAGTACCGGCAAGACTACACCTGGCAACATTACAGCGCTCACTGTATCAGATTGCGTTACACAACCCGCAGGGGATGTAATCTCTACAAAATAATCGCCTGAGGTGACTACGTCTATAGAGGTGTTTTGTTCCCCTGTGTTCCACATATAGCTATGGCCCGGTTCTGCAGAAATAACCAAAGTGTCACCCAGGCAGAAGTACGCGCTGTCTGACAGCGTTAATTCAGCACTCGGCGCGAGTAGAGATGTAATTAGAGTGGTATCTGAATACCCTACACAGCCATTTACCGTGGTGTATTGAACGTAATAGTTACCGGGGATAGAAGTAACAATTGTAGACGTGGTGTCTTGTGACGGAACCCACATAAGGCTTGCAACATAGGATGTATCAAATGATAACGTCACATCCTCCCCAGGACACAAATTGGTCGACCCAATTGTGGAAATCAAAGAACTTGGAGACCCGTAGTGAATAACTTCAACGGTATCTCTAATCACAACACCATTTGGGTAAAGCGCCGAAACCCAATAGACGCCGGAATTTGTTACTCCCAAAGATTGCGTTGTATCTCCTGTGTTCCATTGAATGTCATACAACATCGATGGAAGTGTCAACTGTACCGGTGCACTCGAACACGCGTAAAGGCTATCCACCAATGGGTTTACAGGGGGCATGTCGTCACAACTTGATAAGTGGAAAACCCCTGCTGTATCTCCAGTGGAAGCAATAGCTATCCATCTATCGCCGTAGGTCCCAACTCCACATCCGCTTAAGACGACATCATGAGGGTCTTGCCAATCGTTGCCGTTTATGAATTTATACGTAATCGTATCTCCTATCACGAACTCGCGCGAGTAGGACCAAGCCCCTAGGGCCGAATCAAAACTTAATGCCGTACTTCCTGCATTCCAATTTTGGAAATTACCAGCTATATGAACGCCTTTGGCTGTATCAACAGTTTGCGTTGAAAGGTCCAAGAGGAAAGTTATTGACGTCGTAGCGAGAACAAAGGAAGCGGTGGACGAACAGCCATTTTGATCTATAACAGTCACTGTATACGTCGTGGTAGTAGTAGGATAAACAGAAATCACCTGGGTGGTTGAAGAGTCTGACCACATGTAAGACACACCCGCTGAGGCAGTTAATGCAACACTTGTTTGCGAATTATCTGAAGTAATTGCACTCGTTATAGATGCAGGCGCTGGAGGAGCAACTTGCACAACAATACTATCCACACAAACTACACCAAGAGCAGTACTCTGTAGCCAATACGATGTCGATTGACTTGGCGTGACCCAGATGGAATCACTCGTTGCCCCATTTGACCACAACAGGGATTTATTGACTGCAGAATCTCCTTGATTTGAATCATAGAGTAGCACCGAATCTCCGGGGGCACATACTAAAGACCTAGAAGCTTGAATTTGAGGTTGAATGGTATGTATGGGTACCGACATTTGACAAGATGCTCCAGACATTCGATGAACAACTTCAAAAGGAATACTTGTATCCCCTGAAACATAAACGGTATGTGTGAAACTAGTGTCACTGCCCTGATCCCAAACGTAATAATATCGACTTTGAATCTTCTGCCCAGCACTCTGGTATAAGCCTACCACCTCTGAAGAGGTTAGCGTTCTGTTCCAAATACCAAAATCATCCAGAAGCCCCCCATACCCTAATGATACCGGTGTAGGGAACAATGACGTATCAATAGTCGGCACGCTTAAGACTAGCGGCAATGAGGTGTTGGTACAAAGGCAACCTTGAACATTGCTCGTATCTGTGAGCGTCCCATCCCTATACATGGACAAGTAGGCTCCCTGTGTTATAGAAATGTTTTGCCATGCTCCATGTGTAACTGGAGCCGAAACCATTGAAATCTTATTCTGTAGAAAGGTTACAAAGTGCAGTAAGCCTCCATCCGTGAATGCTAACATGCTTCCATCTCCCGAAGTGTCTACCCTAGCCAAAACGACCCCTTCCATAGCCGTGTCAGGCTTCAACCAGAATGAGAGTGAATACCCCTCTGATCCTGGAAGGGAAATTGAATTCAAACTTTGTGAACTTTGAATCGCAGCGTAGGTGTTCGCACCTGTTAAATCAATGGCTGCAGAATCCAGCGCAGCCCGGTTGGAGGCATAGGCAGCCCCTCCTACAATTGCGTGATTTTGATTTCCGCTATAGTCCATGCCCGAACCATTAAAGGGCAGCCAAACCACGTTGCCGTTCTGCAAACTAGCCGGACTTAATTGGCCGTTTGGTATCGTATCCATTTGAGGATTAGGCACACTTATAGTGACGCTATCTGCTTCGCATAAAACTGTCGTTGAAACAAAAATGCTATCTGTGCTGAGGCAACCAGGAATGGGCGTACTCTGTGGTTGGATAGATGCAATGCTGGATATAGACGAGCATGAATTACCATAGCTTACCACACATCGAACAGAATACCCAATGTATGCACTAGGACCTGCAACAGTCAGTATTGGACTTGTGGCCCCACTGATACCTTGACCCTGCGCCGGAATATTTGTCCAATTTGGCACTGCACCTCCAAAAAGTTGCCATTGGTACAAGGCCGAACTATCCGAAAAAGGAGCTTGAAAAGTTGCAGAAATGGTAGTTGCATCTACCTGTACTGTCTGTGGCTGCTGCAGGAACGCGCCTTGGCATGTAGGAGAGGTGGTAGTTGGCAAGCTGCCTGTTACAATGAGCGCAAATTCTTGGTTCGCAGCCAACGTTCCTTTATGGCTAACGGTTAGGGTATAACTTCCAGGAGCTACACCGTTAGGAAGGTCTATCATTTCGACATTATCCCGGACATTATCGCCTGTTGTCGCTGCAGAAGATGGCGCGTTTGGATTAAGAACATATGGATAATGAACCTGGCCTGAAGGGGCTGTCAAACGGACGTCTAAATCATTCACAAGCATGGAAGTTGTGTTGTTTAGCAGATTCGACGTGACGGGAGTTCCAGCAGGATCATTCCATGCAATTGTGATTCGAACAGGAAGGGACGACAGTGTTAGCGTCGTTGAATATGTGGATGAATTGGAAAGTACATGCGTACCAACCATTGCAAGCGTATCATCCAAGACTTCCACTGCCCGTTCCACGTCCAAAAGACCCCAACCAAACTGATAATCAGGCCCCTGCGCGCTTCCTGCTTCTTTGGCAGTATGAATTGCTAATCCCTTTAATGTTGACGACTTCAGATAATTGTTGGTGGTGTTATAGGCGTGCTGCTGCACAAGTGCTAGACCTCCCGTAGCACTTGGACCAGACATGCTTGTCCCGGACATACTGCCGTAAGAGGTAGAACCAGTCGCAAGTGCACTGTAAAGCATAACTCCATTCGCAACAAGATCCGGTTTTATCCGCCCATCGTCTGTAGGTCCCCAGCCACTGAATGAACTCATCGATACAGACGAAGGCCCTGAATAGCTCAACACATCATCTACCGCTCCAATGGTCATTACATTTTTTGAGACACCTTCTCCGCTGATACAATCGTATCCATCTGAGTTACCATCTGAATTTCGCGTAGCCGTAGAATAGGACCAGCCTCCATTTTGCCAAACATAGTGCCCGCCAGAATATGTGTCATTTCTATCATTACCCGCGGATTTAACGATTAAATAATTGGGCGCGTTATTCGCTATTTGATCCCAAACGCGAGCATTATAACTGTAATACCCAAACTTATAATCTTCGACCGAACTCACTAATGGATCACCAAACCAGTGCCAACTACTTGACCCCGTGGCCCAAGGGCCGTACGCCCAGCCACTCACAATACCATAACTGTGATTGCTCAGGATTAAGCCATTGGAAGCCGCTGTTGCCATCTCAGAATTATCATTGTTCCAGTCATTTGCTAAAAGTGATGCTTGAGGGGCCATTCCTTTCGCTGATGCTTGCACTCCTGATGCTATCATTGTTCCTGCCACATGTGTAGCGTGGTTGCTTAAGCTCGTGGCATTATCACTTTGAGTGGCGCGGTTCCCAAATTCTTGGTGCCCTACGAGGGTAGCCCCCCCATCCCACTCACCTATTTGCATACCCTGGCCATTCAGTGTATACCCTAGGCCTCCACCAGTGTGCAATTTGTTCGCCCCTATCGAAATAGCTGCATTAGCATTGTCCGTGATGTAGTACACTGGCACTCCTGTGCTTAGACTTTTTAGCTGTGTTTCAGCATTTGCCCCGATGGCCAGTCTGTCAAGAACTTCTCCCTGTTCGACGGCTCGATCAATTAACAACCGTTCTACCCCATACCGTGCAGCCTGTTCTGAAGCAATTTTTTGGAGCTCAATTCGGTTTTCTTCAGCGGGATTCAGACCCCCAATAGATTGAGCATTAATCATTTGCACATAAAATGCAGCAAGAAAAAGGAAATAAACAGAACGCATAGACCTCAGGAATTTGTTTCAACTAACAATTTAAGACTTTCTTGGTAAGTCCATTTGTTCAATTCATATCCAACATTAACCCGTATTTTGAATTAACTTTCTGATTCATGGGCTGATGCCTATAATTCTGAAGTATGTACCTAAGCAGGAAGCCATGAAGTCCTTAACTCTAAATAGAATTGTATACGTGCTTATCCTAATAAGCATAGGCACCATCATCGCAGAGTCATTCCATGAGTTCTACAATCGGCATCGGACCATCATAGTAGCCATAGATGTCGGAACGTACGTGGCATTTTCACTGGAGTACATTTTGCGCATCTGGTGGGCATACAGAGCAAAGCAACTCCGTGCATATGCCCTTTCTTTCTTTGGAATCATCGACCTTCTAGCCATACTTCCATTCTTTTTACCCATACTAATACCCTTGGATTCGAGAAGTCTGAGAACTTTACGCCTAATTCGCCTCGTAAACATCGTTAAAATAGGCCGGCACAATAAAGGGATCCAGACCTTAATGAAGGTGGTTCGGTCTGTACAAGCAGAAGTTGGGATTGTTATGTTCGCTAGTATCATTGCCGTTGTATTTGCAGGTATTTTAATGTTTTATGCTGAGCACCAGGCGCAACCCTCCATATTTACCGACATGGGCGCATCTATTTGGTGGGCGGTTGCGACATTAACAACCGTGGGGTATGGAGATATTTATCCCGTAACCGCACTCGGGAAGATTATTGCAGCTTGTTTAGCGCTCGTTGGAATTGGATTGGTTGCCGTACCAGCTGGTCTGATTTCTGCCGCGTATGTCGAAGAAATTCATAGCATGAACGAGGAGCGCGAACACGAATAATTTCTTTCGGATGAAGCCCTCCCTTGGAATACTAAGCATTTTACTTTTAACGCTTCCCGTACAAAACGCTTGTACCCAACGTGAGCGGCATACAGATTACCCAGCGCAGTTAGTGGCAATCACCCCAAGTATCCCAACCCATATCATTTATACCCTCACGGAAGAACAAAAAATTGCTTTAGATGCGATGGACAGAATGCAGGTTGACATGCTTGAACCCGCCAGACTCTACTCTACTTTTCCAGGTATCCAACATTCAGCAACACCGCCCGATACTCAATTTGAAATCTCAGCATCTGTTTTTGAAAAGGCGGTTCAGCTATTCGTCAAAAGGCACAAGACTCAAACCCTTACTCCTGATGAACAAGACTCCATTATATCCGTCCTATCAAAAGCTGATGAAAATTACTTGGTCTCCGTTTACTCCTTTCAGCAGGGGTATTTAAAATTGGAGAACGACTCTCTTCCTGCCGGCACGTGGATATTCTCAAGACTTTTACAACAACGTGACTTTGTGCTGCGATGGTCAAACTGAATCTGCAACTTATGGTTTCGATGAATTGGACGAACAGAAAAGTGTGTTTTGACCTTTAATATTTGGATTTAATTTTTCTTTTAATTATTCGCTAGTGCCTCAATTTCTTGATTTGAGAGGGCTCTGTTCCAAATGCTTAAATCATCAATTTGACCGACATACTGGTGATAAGAAGCGGCAAATGACACACCGCCTATTTGCCAAACCCGATTTGCCACAAAGTAATTATTATAGGGATTGAAACTGAATGACATACTTTGTTCTTCAACACCATTTATAAAGCATTTATAAGTTCCTGACAGACCATCAACAACTATTGCAATGTGACTCCAAGCATTGTTGTAAGAGCCACTATTTGGCCCTAGAGTTGATGAACCTGGCTCATGATTTTCTGCAGGTACGCGGTGATAAATTTTAAGATTAACACCACCATTAACAAAACCGACTCGACCAAATTGCGTTGCACCCCAATTAGTTCCACTTGGGGAATTAGCATGCAGCATGACGCCATCATTTGACAAACCTGACATATCAGGACTTGCCCAAAAACTAAACGAATACGATGTGCCAGGTGAACCTAAAGTGGAGTCAATTTCAGGCAGATTTACAACTGATCCGAATACATTAGGGAAGGAAAGCGAATATTCACCAGTAATTCTTGAGTTTGCATAACTTATATTGCCATTACTAAAATTTCCATGATTGCCATTCCCACTCATATCATTCAATGATTGTTCAAATGGCCAATATCCAACCAAACCTATCGACGGGATTGGAGTAATCGATGCCTTTGCGCTATCACCTAATAAGTTTGCCCAGTAAACCCCATTAAACACCTGGAGCTCCCCATAGCTACCACAATTTGTGCAATAGAGAACTAAACCTGTCTCTGGATTGATAATGGCATCTCGTTGCATTGAATTCATTCGCGGAGGTAAAAACCCTTTTGAAGTCGATTTAATTTCCAAAGCCGCTGACTCACTTAATGCGCTTGTATCCTGGATTTGTTTTACCAACACCGCATCGGCCATTTCAATACTCGAATTCTTTTTAAGCTCTAATAAATCTGTACTCGAGCCTAATTCTATTGACAAGGGTCTACTCCAACCGTTAAGCGTGTCAAACGTACTAATGGCCATAAAATTCTCCCCTTTGAACCCTTTTCCAAGTAAACCAATTGAACCTCCAACAGAATTGCTTTCATTTTCGAAAGTCAATACATTATTTCTATTTGAAGATCTAATGAACTTCCCAGTTGGTGACGAGGGGCCATTCGAAGAACCATGTATAGTGATTCCAGCAAGTTGCGATGAATTTGACATGTTCCCGGCAATGAAAGCACCGTCTGTTGAAACTTTGTTTGTTCCAACGCCCCCCAAAACAACCATATTCGATTCTGAAACTGTGGAATTCGAGCCAATTGCCACGGAATTACTAATTAAACTATCGCCAACATTGGATTTATAGCCAATTAGAGTGTTTAAATTATTGTGAACAAGAGTGCCCGCCTCTGTACCAAGTATGGTATTATTACTCGAATTATCAGAGATTAAAGCCGCCGCAGCTCTTCCAATAATTACATTTCCAGAGATAGACCTTTGCGTTTGGCTTGTTGGGCCATCCACACCCCCAATGATAACATTATTGGATCCTGATGTAATCCAGGCTCCGGCCTCATTACCTATTCCAATGTTATTACTGCCCCCTTTAAGTCTAGTTAAACTTGCTGCGCCTAAAGCGGTATTTCTATGTTGCTCAGTAAACGAGGTGTCCGTGCCTAGATTCAGTAAAGAACTGCTACCTATGGCCACATTTTGATAGCCATGCTCAATATTTTTTCCTGCATTTGCCCCTAATGCATCATTTGCTTGACCACTTTTGACGCTACTCAGTGCATTGTGGCCAATTGCGGTATTCCAGGAGGATTCACTTTGGATTAGAGAATTCGTTCCAAGAGCCGTATTTGAATTTCCTATTATGTTTCCTTGAAGTGAATTCACCCCAACGGCCACATTGTTTGAGCCCGTTGTATTGGAGAATAATGAGTTGGCTCCAATACCCGTATTGCCTGCACCGGTGGATGTTTGGTTTAACGTGCCCTTGCCAACTGCTGTATTTTCATTCGACTGAACATTTGACAGTGCTTGTGCCCCCACTGCAGTGTTAGAACTTGTCTCAACATCTGACATCTGCATCGCCTGTGTTCCAATGGCGACATTATATGACCCTTTGGGGGAGGTTTGAAGTGCGCCGTGTCCAATTGCAACATTGTCTGAGCCCCCACGCATCAGGTTTCCTGCATTTTCCCCCATGAAGACATTGGCATATGCATTAGAGTCCAATGAGCTACCTGACCCCATCCCAATTGCCACATTACTATTTATTGGCAAAACTCTGAGTGGACCCGAATTTGGACCGCCAATGAAAATGTTATTTCCCCCTTTGGTTATACCATCTGCCGCATGCCAGCCAATTCCGATATTTAAACTTCCTTCTGACAATGACGCAAGTGCTTCATTACCTAAAATGGTATTTCCATTCGAGCCATTTGATAGTTTGTCACCCGCAGCATACCCGAGGATAGTATTATTGTGAAGAACACGAGCACCGGACGATGCGGATCCTGCTCCCCCAATAATCACATTGTAGCTGCCTCCAGTGAGCCATGCACCAACCTCATTTCCTATGCCTATATTGTTGGTTCCGTGTTCTAGACGCATCAAAGCAGACGATCCAATAACAGTATTTCGATATTGCTCTACAGTTGAATCTGCACCCAGTGTTTGTAGGCTATTTACACCTATTGCCACATTGGAGGTTCCAACCTTCAAGTTCTTCAAGGAATTCTTTCCCAAGGCATCATTTGGACCAGATGAATTAGCATTCCTCAAAGCTCCAAAACCAACAGCAGTAATGCCTTGCCCGACTCTGCTGTTCATTAATGCATGAGAGCCAAGGGCTGTATTTTGAAATCCCGAGAGATTTTCCCACATGGCGTTATTCCCGATGGCCGTGTTTTGTTGTCCGACAGTGTTAGAATAAAGAGCTTCAAATCCTACGGCTGTATTGTAACCTCCAATGGTGTTTAAGCGCATCGACCTCGTGCCTACCGCTGTATTGTCACCAGCACCTTGGAGGTTCTCTAATGAAAACTCTCCCACTGCCACATTGTTGTACGCATTGGAATCCATAGAATGCAAGGCGTGTACCCCGAGGCCCAAAGAGTTGTTTAAAGTCTTAGCGTCACTCAAGTCATCAAGTTTTTCGGCTTTTGATGAGAGTGGAAGTACCACAAAACCACCATTTGACAAATACAAGGTATCACCGGACATACTCAAAACCTGCAGTTCATTGACATTCGACGTATCAATTGGCGGAACATTTGTCAAATCACCAAAATCACCACTAAAGGTTGAAATAACAACACTTCCGCCTCCTTTAGACATTGAAATTGTATCTCCGTTTTGGGCAATACTCTGAAGCTCATTGGTACTAGAAGTATCCAAATTTGGCACCCCATTTAAGTCTGCAAAATCACCGCTAAATCTCTCAAAGTATATGAACCCACCCCCTGACAGGTGAATCGTATCTCCTTGAGAAGATATTGTTTGCAACTCGTTGGTGGCCGATGTATCAATATTTGGGACGTTTGTTAGGTCATTAAAATCTCCACTAAAGACATTTTCTGCGTGGAGTGCGTAAGGAACACTCGCAATACTCGAGCTCCCTATGTATTGCCAATTGGTATTTGTATTCGTTGGATCATACCATGTAAGTAGTGAGGCATTTCCGTCCGCCCAATTTATACTTGAGAATGGAATACTATTGGGTGCTGGTAATGAACCAACATTCAAATTGACCAAGCCCAAGTTATTGGTAGTAACAGTTCGGACTTCCGTGTACGTATCCTGCCCTTGCGTTATCTCCAACTTTAATCCAATCGTTTGGTTCGACAGCACTGCTCCATTGCCATCCCGTATCACGGCTTGATAGTGAATAAACTGTGGAGTTTGCGCCGAAAGAGTATAACTGCAAAGGAGCAGTAATACATAGAATGCCTTTTTCATTTTGTTTTAATTATTCTGAAAGATGCGACTTGAGTACCCTGCTTAGTCACTATTAAGATGTACGTCCCTGCAGAGAAATCGCTAAAGTCAAGCGTCATTTCCTGTTGATTAAGAATGAATGACTTCACCAATTTTCCGTCTGAAGCATGAAGTTGAACTTCATGAACATCATCTAGTTCACTTGAACATGATAGAACGAGAAAACTTTCAACCGGATTTGGGAAAGCTTTGATAGTAAAATGATCTTGTTCTTGAATTTTGACACCCCATAGATTGGGCTGCTGAAACCCTTGTGTAATCTGATTTGAACCAGTGTTTCCTCCGTTAATGAAGGCCTCTCCTAGAGAAAAATTTACCAATTGATTGCCCCCATTTCCTGCCGAGCCAATCAAAGTTTGACCATAGCAAACATTGCCTATGAACAATATGACAAATAGGAGGCCCTGTTTCATTCCATCAATGTAGCCACCAATTATTTGCATTGAAGGCTCAAATTGAATCAATTAAGATTCGATTTTGATAAATCAACCGCTACGGGGATCGATCAACACTTGAGTTCCGGGGCATACGTAATCTGTATAGAGCGCGAAACCAATTTGGGTATAGTTAGGGTAAGTCCAAGAGTATTGCTTGAAAAAATAAAGGTCGCCAAGTGACCAAACTTATTTATCATCAGTTACCCCAACAGGTGCGTCACTTTCACATTTTCTCGCTTAGCCGTAAGACAACTAGACCCAAATGATATGTCATGTAAGAATGAGCAGTATTACTTTAAGGTCCGAACTATAACTTAGTTACGATGCGTATTTTGGAAGCATTCTGTGCAAACATGAAGTTTTTAATGATCGTTTATGGGGGATGTCAATTCTGTCATGGGCAAACCATCATATATTCCGAAGACTTTGCAAATGGCATACCATCCACTTGGACACAATCAGCTATGTCCCAGGGTTCTTCCAATTCCTACTTTCATTTTGCATATCGCGGACCAAATACTAATCCTAATTGTAATGTGGGATCCATTGGAGCTGTAGCTACAAACGGCACTATAGGCTTACTATCTTCAAACCAGTCAGTGATTGCATCATTAACACCTTCCAATGGTTTTGTGATTATTGATCCAGATGCATATTCAGGTTCCTTCACCTGGAACTTTGGAGGATGGCACTTTTACCAAGGCTTAGCGCCAGCTCCGCACATGAACACATTAAAAACGCATTATTTCGACTTCCAATGTTATGACTCCATTCAATTGGCATTCAACCAATTTTATCGCCGTCATTCAGGATCAACATATGTGGATATTTCGATTGACAACGGAGCTACCTGGCATAGTAATCAAATTAATTCTAACGTGTCTACAAATAATCAGACTCCGACTAATTCTGTAGTTACTCTAGACCTTGGCAATCTTATAGCTGGACAGGATAGCGTGCAGTTCCGTTTTCGCTACGTAGATAATGTGAATTCAGGATGGGGAGGTTATTTCTGGATGATAGACGATATAAGAATCATAAACTATTCCAATCCTTTTGCAGTCACAAGTTCAAATCACGGGGTGATTTGCGATGGAGATTCAATTCATGTTCAAGGAACATACACCAGAGCTAACTATCAATGGAGTACAGGTGACACCTCCCAAACAATATATCTAAATCAAGCTGGTCTCTATTCTTTGATTTCGAGTGACCAATGTGGTATTGACACTGTTGTCTTTGACGTTACCCAATCGTATCGTCCAGTTTCACAAATTTCATGTGGAAATTCGACGAGCCTATGCCAGGGCGACACCCTCAATGTTTCAGCATCTGGAGCCGGATCCTATATCTGGAGTAACGGCGGACTAGCTAATATTCAAAACTTCACTACGAATGGAAAACACTATGTGGTTGGTTTTGACTCCACAGGTTATTGTAGTGATACAGTTGAATTCACGATCAATATTCTCCCTATTCCAAACCTTAGTATTATCGGCCCAACTAAAGTATGCCCTGGGGATAGTGCTTTGTGGACTGTCTCCGGGGCTAATACGTTTGTATGGAGTAATGGCGATACTACTAATACACTATGGGTAAAAAATGCCGGTTATTACTCCGTTGTTGGAGCTGATTCGGTTGGATGTACATCCACTATCACCAAACAGTTTACAATAGACCATCCAGACACTTTGTTATACCCAAGTGGCAGTTTGAATTTTTGTCCAGGTACAAGCGTTCATTTGGCGGGTTCCAGCAACCAAACATACTTATGGAATACCGGTGATACTACTCAAAGCATCACAGTAACTCAAGCGGGAAGCTTTTTTGCTATAGTCTCAACTATCAATGGCTGTATGGACACTACTGGGACGTACACATTCACTTTGCTTGCGAATCCTGACACGACGGTATCCGCCACACAGACGCTCATATGTGCCAGTGATTCAGCTACGATTAGTGCAGCCTCTGGCTACGGCTACTTGTGGAACACGGGCGACACGACGCAGAGCATCACGGTGAACACCGCAAGAGGCTACTACGTAACGCTTACATCTACGGATGGTTGTTTGGCCACGACGGATACTACGATGATCACTGTTGTTCCTGATATCGTCCTGCCACTGATCACGTCAAATGGTTTCGGATGGGTCATCACCGGCACTACGACAGGCTTCAGTGTACCTGTAGATACGAACTACAGCTACCAGTGGGGTGTCATTGGCGGAAGTATTGTCTTTGGCCAGGGTACGGACAGCATAGCTGTGACGTGGGGTGCCCCTGATAGCAACGTTGCGGTATGGGTGATTATTTCCAACGGCGTATGTAACGACTCGGTAGGTATCAGCATCAACATCAGCGGCATTGGCTTGGATGAAGGAGCGATGCAGAACGTACGCTTGTTCCCCAACCCGAACGACGGCTACTTCACGGTTGAGTTAGGTGAGACGTATGTCGGAGCGAGTTACGAGGTGGTTGATGGTATGGGGCGCACGATTGAGCGAGGCGTTATCACCTCGACACAGCAAGGCTTTGACCTAGCGGACAAGCCAAAAGGGGTCTACCGCATTGCATTGACGAAAAACAATAAGCGTAAAACGTTGAAGGTTGTCATTCAATAATCTAGATTAGGTTGAGAAAAGCCCCGCCTTTCAGCGGGGATTTTTTTATAATAAACATCAAATTGCCATTTATTCAGATGTATAACTGCAATCCCATATTGACCTATCAAAGTTGTAACTTCAGTCTAGCGAAACCTATTTGGGTATAGTATGGGTAACACCGTGGGTATCACCTGAAAAAAGAAAGGTCGCCGAAGCGACCTAACTTATTGATTATCAGTGACCCCATCAGGACTGCTTCGCGCTCCTTGGGCTCCGTAGCCAAGTCAGGCAAAAAAAAGGCAATCAAATCAAGAATTAAGCCTCAGAGCGGCAAACTCGGGATTTATTTAAGAAGGCGTAAGGCAGCTCCGATAAACTCCGGCTAAAAACCTTCTAAGGAGCCCACACTCTTGGTGTATATCTACAAGAGACATTTAATAGAATATAAGGATGAACAAAGAATTCGTAGACTGATTTATCTTTTCACATTTCATTTAAGTACGTTGACCTACTATTTTACAAACAAAATCCAACGTGAATTACAATTCAAAAGAGCTTATCCGATACATAATATCTTGAGCCCCAAATCCACTAGCTGATGGATTTGCTGTGGCATCCTTTACTTTCAACTTAGCTTCAAAAATCGTACTCTCAGTTAGTGGGTCAAACTCAATAAGTCTACTACGATATTCCGTAAACGTGAAGCACGAAGAAAAAAGATAATTTCCATTTGATAATTCATCCACGTTACTCACAATCATTGAATAGTAATCGAAACCCAAGCTTTCACCATAGGAATAAAGTTGAGTAATTGTTTTGTTTGATTCTTCTATGCCGTATTCAACAAAACGGGAATAATTAGTTTGGGGCGTACCATTCCCCTCATAATGCCGATTCCAACCATTGTCGAAAAGAATGAGATTACCGCGTCTATTCTTTTTCGCAGAATGCTGTACCCAGGGCCAATCAAAACTGGTTTCCGACTGAAATCCAAGTTTTGTGCTGTCCATCACTTCCAAGCCTGAAGCTGTTAAGGGTTGAAGTAAAAAGGAAGAATAATCATCTCCGGAAACAGTGCCCCAATCAAAATGAGGCGAAACTATCCACTTTAAATTATTTTGCCAATCTACTTTGATTACTCCTTGGTGTCTACCGCTAACAATTAATGAATTATCACTTTCATCATAATAAACACTATTGCCATGAAACCAATCCCCGTTCTCCGGACCTGAATGAATTTCTCTATTCACATCTAGGATTTGTTTTAAGTCCCATTCTGTGATTACCGAACCACTATTTCTATCTAATTCAATAATATAATCCTCAATAGTCTGAACCGTTTGGCCGCTCCTCGTGGTCATTGTTGACCCCGCTTTTGTGGCTAAACCAACGAAATTTCCATTTGGCAACTCGATTATATCGTGGTGAAACCAATATCCATTTGCCCCACCAGCATTTAAAGTATTTAATAGTTCACCTGTAATCGAATATTCAAAAATCCATTCATTATTGGCGAGGAATACATTGCCATTTGCCAGTTTTTTAAGCGGCCATGAAATGAAATCATGATTGTCAGCAATGAAAAGCTGCCAACGAATATCACCATTTTGGTCGAAAACAAATGGTCTGCTGGCATACCATTGATTTGGGCGTGCAAAATGTGCATCAACAAGATAGAATGGACTGTTCATTAAAAATACATTCGAGCTTACGACCGAGATGTCTGGGTTTCCAGAATAGGCTGAATCCGTTTGTATATGTAGAGTTTTCTTCGCATAATCCCCATTAGGAAACTCAATAAGAATACGGACCTCGTTCGACTCGGCGGGATACAAACCAATGATTGGCGTATTCTCCCAATTTGTTTGATAATAACTATCCTCATGCGCATAAGGTAAATCACCCAGGACCTCATAACTGAACTTAACTGGCTCAGTAGACTCAAATGTCAACTCAGCACACTGAGGACAAATCTCATGTGGATTGACAACAACTTGGATACCATTAATCAGAACTTCATCAATCGATCGCTCAACAGGTACATAATCCCGTTTGCAAGAAGTTATTCCATACGTAAAAAATAGAATAACGAATAACCGTACAACAACCTTCATTTTACTTGGCTTTGAAGTTTAAACTAACTGAAATTAATTTTTGCCACAGACATTTTAACCTTGTTATCAGCCATTAATCTCATGCTATTAATCGTAAGTAGTTTTTAGTGAACACAATGTAGAATATAATTTCTGAACGAGCATGAGCATTTGAGTCAATACAATCCAAATAGGTTTCATAGCCGTTAGCTGGCTAGACCCAAATGATCTGCCTAGTGAGAATGTGCCGGGAAAAATACCAAGGGGTCCACCGAATTGCATTGACGAAAACCAAGCGTAAAACTTTGATGGTGGTAATTCAATAATCCTATTTTAGGTTGGGAAAAGCCCCGCTAACAGGCGGGGCTTTTTTTTGTGATAAAAATCAAATTGCTATTTATTCTGATGTG
>Ga0255770_10001958_pt1 | contig 18930 bp, 16 predicted proteins | sample 071ome_22_FD_179968 | JGI IMG/M metagenome (GOLD analysis project Ga0255770, IMG submission 179968) | Coastal salt marsh microbial communities from the Groves Creek Marsh, Skidaway Island, Georgia - 071404AT metaG (version 2) | ecosystem: Environmental > Aquatic > Marine > Intertidal zone >... | reverse complement strand
ATCAAATTTACTCACCTTGGCAGACTATCCAATCATAAAAAATTGGATGATTCACCAGGCCGGAGGCCAAATCAGTAAATAAATTATTTATTATTTTATATAGATTAGGTAATATGAAAACTCGAAACGATTCTATCTGGAGACGTTTAATTTTTTAGAGGCCGAAGGCGCAATTGCTCAAAAACGCTCAGGCAAAAGGACGGATAGAATTTCGACTCTGGAGAGCGGGTGCAGGCCCCACCGAAGGTGTTTTAATCTCTCAGGTAACAGGACAGAGGAGCGATATTTTTGGACTGTTACTATGCAAAAAACTTGCCTCTATCAATCACACGTTGACTTAAAAGCTAAGATTGTTCCTTTTTATGGTTGGCAGCTTCCTGTCCAATTTTCCTCTGTTATGGCAGAGCATGAGGCTGTGAGACATAAAGCGGGAATTTTTGATGTTTCGCATATGCAGGTTATTGATTTATTTGGTGCGGATGCCATGGAGTTTCTTCAATGGCTTACAGTAACCGATTTGAGCAAAAAACAACCCAGTAACGGGCTTTTTTCCTGCATCTACACCTGTTTTCTAAATCCAGAAGCAGGCATTATCGATGACTTAATTGTTTGTAGACAGGAATCAAATCGTTTCCGGATTGTTACAAATGCCGGAACAAGAGAGAAGGTACTCAATCACCTAAAAGAAAAGTCAGGAGAATACGACGTAGAAATTAAACCTCTAGAAAATTATGGGATGATTGCTATCCAGGGTCCAGAAGCAGAAAAAAACCTTAGAGACTTGATAGATATACCTCAGCTGGCGTCCTTTGAGGCCTGCTTTATAGGCGATGATTTTCTATCAAGAACGGGTTATACCGGCGAGGATGGGTTTGAAGTGATAGCGTCTCAAGAGACTATTCAGAGCCTCTGGAGCGAGTTGATTCGTAAAGGTGTACTGCCCTGCGGTCTTGCCGCTAGAGATACACTTAGAATGGAGGCCGGGATGAACCTTTATGGCGCTGATATGGATGAGACCATACGTCCAGACCAGTGCGGTTTGAATTGGGTTATCAGTACAAATAAAGAATTTATTGGAAAAGAATCACTTCTCAATAATCAAGCCGCAGCGAAGATTGATCGGTTGGGAATCGTTCTAGATGAGCCTGGGGTTTTGCGAGCTGGAGTTGAGGTATTCGATGATGACAAGCCTTTAGGCGTTGTGACCAGTGGAGGCTTTTCGCCCAGCCTAAAAAAATCGATAGGCTTTGCCAGAGTTGATTTATCGATCAGTAATTCTTGTCAGGTAAGCATTAGAGGCAAGAAACTGAACGCAAGTTTATGCAAATTGCCATTTTATAAAAAGGGTCAAGGCCAAATTATTTTAAGAGGAGAAAGCTAATGAGTGAGGAAATTATTTTATACACGAAGGATCATGAGTGGATTAAGAAAAAAGGGGATCAATCTTACATGGTCGGTATCACAGAGCATGCTCAAGATGCTCTAGGTGAGTTGGTCTTTGTTGACTTTCCTGCTATCAATGCTGAATTTAGTAAAGGGGATGCTTTTATAGTGGTAGAGTCAGTAAAGGCAGCTTCAGATGTTTACAGTCCCATCAGTGGCACGGTCATAGAGATAAATGATGCCCTCAACTCAAATCCAAGTATGGTCAATTCTGACCCGCAGGGCGATGGCTGGTTGTGCATTATTCAATCTGAAAATGCCGACATGTCAGGACTTATGAATGAGGCTGAATATAAATCACTTTTAGAAACACTGGACCACTAATGTCATTTATTCCGCATACAAAAGAAGATATCGCAACCATGCTTGCTGAGATTGGTATCTCAGATATTGAAGCGCTCTACGATGAGATTCCCGATGAGTTCAAGATCGGCACACTTGAGGGAATCCCGAGCGCTGCCAACGAAATGGAGGTAGTTAGGGAAATTACTGCGCTTGCTGCAAAAGATAAGTTTGGCTTAAATTTTATTGGGGCAGGGGCTTATGAACACTTCATACCCTCTGTAGTATGGGAGCTCACAACTCGAGGAGAGTTTTATACCGCTTATACCCCTTATCAAGCCGAGGCAAGCCAAGGAACTCTTCAATTGATTTATGAGTATCAAAGCATGATGTCGAACCTTATGGCACATGATATCTCTAATGCTTCTCTTTATGACGGTGCCTCAGCACTTGCCGAGGCAATTCTTATGGCGATAAGGGTCAATCGCACTAAGGACAGTAAAAAAATTATCATGCCAAGAAATTTACACCCATCCTATAAGGCGGTAGCGGAGAGCATTACTACTAAGCAGGGTGTTGAGCTCATAGATATTGAATTTAATCCTGCAGATGGACTGATTAATACACAAGACCTTGATAGCCATAGTGATGCGACAGCACTCGTTATTCAAAATCCAAACTTTTTTGGTTCCTTAGAGAATGTTGATGGGCTCACTGACTGGGCACATAGCCAGAATATTATCGTGATTGCAGTGGTCAATCCCATAGCCATGGCGCTTCTGAAGCCACCTGGCATATGGGGCGAGAGGGGTGCAGATATAGCTTGTGGAGAAGGGCAACCATTGGGAGTGCCGTTGAGCTCTGGTGGCCCGTATTATGGGTTCATGACCACCAGAGGTGAATTCTCGCGCCAATTGCCTGGACGCATTGTGGGTAAAACGCTAGACAGTAATGGTAATGAGGGCTTTGTGTTAACCCTTCAGGCAAGGGAGCAGCATATCCGAAGATCCAAGGCAACCTCCAATATATGCACCAATCAAGGGCTGATGGTGACTGCTTCAACAATGTACATGTCACTCTATGGTGAGCAGGGCCTGGTTGATGTCGCTAAATCTTGTCATAGCAAGTTAAATGAATTTATAACTGCAATTAAAAACTTAAAGGGAATAGAAGTATTATTCGATTCCGAGAGATTTCATGAGGTAGCAATTTGCATGCCAAAGAGCTCAAAAAAAATCATTGAATATATGGAGAGTCATGGCATTTCACCAGGCCTTGACTTGTCCCTCTATTTTCCAAAGCTAGAGAATACCGTCCTAACGTGCATTACAGAGGTAAAAACTACAGAGGATATTCAAGCATATGTAAGTCTGCTTGAGGAGGCATTGGAGGTTATTGAATGAAAGAGCAATTAATTTTTCAGCAAAGCAAAAAGGGCAGAAGGGTTAACAGTCTAAAGCTAGACATCGGTGATTCTTTTAGTATTTCAAAAGACAAGCTCAGAGAGACTCCTCTTGGATTTGCAGAGGTCTCTGAGTTGCAAGTCGTAAGGCATTTTACAAGGCTTTCACAGCAAAACTTTTCGATTGATACGAACTTTTATCCGCTCGGCTCATGCACCATGAAATACAACCCAAGAGCTTGCAACAAACTTGCATTAAATCCTGATTTTCTCTCCCGTCATCCGTACCGAGGAGAGGCCAATTCGCAGGGTGTCTTGGAGTGTCTTTATAACTTGCAAAGTATTCTTGAGGTTGTGACCGGTATGGATCAAGTCTCTCTTACCCCAATGGCGGGCGCTCAGGGCGAGTTAGCCGGTGTCGCAATGATTCTTGCCTATCATAAGAAAAGAGGCGAAACACATAGAAACGAAATCATCGTGCCGGACGGAGCTCATGGAACCAATCCTGCAACAGCGATCATGTGTGGTTGTAAGGTTATTGAATTGCCTACTGATAAGAATGGAAACCTTGACATTGCTTTGCTAAAAGACGCTGTTGGTCCAAATACCGCAGGCATCATGCTTACGAACCCATCAACGCTTGGCACTTTTGAGCAAGGAATCGGGGAGATTTCAAGCATTGTTCATGATGCTGGGGGGCTGATGTATTATGACGGTGCAAACTTAAATGCCATCCTAGGTAAGGTGCTTCCTGCAAGCATGGGGTTTGATGTCATGCACATAAACCTACACAAAACGTTTGCAACTCCTCACGGAGGCGGAGGTCCTGGCTCAGGTGCGGTTGCGGTCAATGAGAAACTCAAACCTTTTATTCCATTACCCGTTGTGACAAAAACTGATGATAAATACAGATGGGCAAACACAGATGATTTTCCTGATAGCATTGGCAAATTATCGGCATTTATGGGAAATGTTGGGGTGCTATTAAGGGCATATGTGTATGCAAGAATGCTCGGCGGAGAAGGTATGACCGAGGTCTCGAACTTTTCTACTCTAAATGCTAATTATCTGATGAAAAAATTACAAAAGAATGGCTTTAAATTAGCTTATCCAGGTAGACGAGCCTCTCATGAATTTGCTATTTCGTTGAAAGAGATCACTAAGGAGACCGGAGCTACCGCTATGGATGTTGCCAAAGCACTTTTGGACTATGGTTTTCATGCTCCCACAACTTACTTCCCTTTATTGATACCCGAGTGTCTACTGATTGAGCCTACAGAGACAGAATCTAAAGAGACCCTTGATGCCTTTGTTGATGCAATGACGGATATTAAAGCCCGCTTTGTCTCTGATATTGATGGTATTAAGTCGAGTCCAAATACCCTTGCCCTTACAAGGCTTGATGACGTCAAAGCAGTTAAGGAGCTTAACGTTAGATTCGGTTAAAATAATTCAATGAAGAAAATTATTTTCGCTTCTCTCCTATTATTAGGATCGGTCAGTTATGCGCAGGGTCCTTTAAATTGGTCAGAGACTATCAATCAAGTGGCTCCAAGCATTGTCTCTATCCAGTTTGATATTCCGTTAGCCTTTGACAGCGAACAGAGAAACTCATCTCAGGCAACGGGGTTTATTGTTGATGCTGATAGGGGAATCATCCTATCAAACCGACACGTCGTAAATCCCGGACCTATTGATGCTAAGGCAATATTCATCAATAGAGAGGAAGTGAGTCTCAAGGCTATTTATATTGACCCAATACATGATTTTGGTTTTTTTCAGTATGACCCAGATGACCTAGAATTTATTTCACCCCCCTCATTGAACTTATCGCTTGAAGGACTCCAGATAGGAACTGAGATACGTGTCATTGGAAATGATGCGGGCGAACAGCTCTCTATACTAAGCGGTACGATTGCCCGATTAGATCGCGAGGCACCTAATTATGGAAGGGGCAATTATAATGATTTTAATACTTACTATATTCAGGCGGCGACCAATACCTCCGGTGGCTCATCTGGTTCACCTGTCATCAATATTTATGGCGATGTAGTTGCCCTGAATGCCGGCGCATCAGCTCAAGCCGCATCAAGCTTTTTTTTACCGCTCCCGGCGATAAATAATGCGTTAGAAAATATTCAACAAGGATCAATCATACAAAGAGGGGGGCTTCTCACGGAATTTAGCCAAAGCTCATTTGCGGATTTAAGGCGAGAAGGCTTTCCGCTCGAGCTTGAGAGGCAGTACAGAGATACTGAACAAACCATGAATGGCTTGCTGGTTGTAAATTCTACTTTAGTTGATAGCCTTCAAGTCGGCGATGTACTGCTGACATTAAATGATTATTTGGTAAAAGACTACTTAGATCTTGAGATTCTTCTGAACAGAAATGTAGATGCTGAGGTAAATTTGAGGGTCTTTAGGGATGGAGAAATTAGCAACATCACCTCAGTTGTTTTTGATCTTCACTCTACAATTCCTGACCAATTAATCAAGCTTTCTGGTGGCGTTCTCCATGAAACCTCCTATCAGATGCAAAGGCATTATGGTGAATTAATTCAAGGTATCTACATTGCTAATACGGGCTATATCTTTGATTCTGCTGCTATCCCAAATCAGAGCGTTATTGTATCGATTAATGGAGAGGAGACGCCAACGCTCGAGTCTTTTCTGAATGTATTTTCTAGGCTACCTGAAAGGGAAAGGGTAAATATTGGCTACAGGCACCTAAGCCAGCCCAATGCGGTTCAACAAAGGTTGATTACAAAAATCACAGCATGGCATGACTTTCAGTTATGTGAGAAGCAGCCTAGCTACGAGTGGACATGTAACGACTATTCAACAAACCGTGACGAAAAGGTCTTTGCCCCATTTGATATGAATTTTGCCACGTATTCTGATGAGACGCTCAATCGATTACAAAGATCGTTGGTGATGGTAAATTTTGATCTCCCTATCGGCGTTTTTGGAATTAATGAACGACATTACTACGGCACAGGTGTGATCATAGGAAGCGATACAGATAAATTCTATGTGGCTGTAGATCAAAATACGGTACCTACTTCATTGGGTGATATTCGGGTAACCATTGGGGGGACACTTGAAATACCAGCAAGGCCCGAGTTCATTCATCCTTACCATAATTTAGCAATCATCTCTTTTGAGCGAGAGCATATTGGAAGTACCGCGGTAGAAGCAATTACCCTTAATACAGAAATCCTTGAACCTGGTGAGGAGGTAAATCTTGTAGGATTAAGATTTGACCATCAAATTGAAGCTCAAACGGCAAGGGTAGCTCAGATTGAATCCATGAATTTTGGCTCAGGCAGGACACTAAGATTGAGAGAAATGAATCTGGATGTGATTGATTTAGATAACGCCCCAAATAACCTTGATGGTGTTATTTTAGATTTATCTGGTAGTGTAAGGGCGCTCTGGTCAAGCTTTCCAATGGGCACCGGGAATAATTTCAGGCAGGTCAATCGAGGTATCCCAAGTAGATTTATCGAGCAGTCATTGATAAGTTTTCAGAATTTAGAACCTTTATATTCTCTAGATATTGAACTTGAAAAAATCTCCTATGCACTGGCAAGAAATTATGGTTTGAGTGATGACAGGATCAATGAGTTTTTAAGTTCATTTAGCAACGACCGACAACTGCTCATGGTTAAAAGTATTGCTACAAAAGATGATGTCATTTCAGAGGATCAATTTTTCAGAAATGGCGATATTGTGATATCGCTAGGCGGACAATCGGTCAACAGCTTTAATCTATTTGAGGAATTATCTCAGAGGGATGAAATTGAAGTTGTAGTGCTTAGGAATGGTAATGAAATTACTTTTAATGCTTCACCTGCGGCCTATTATGGAGACGATTTTCAGCATGCCATCTCATGGAATGGCTTAATCTTGCAAAATATTTCACGAGCCTTAAGATTTTCAATCGAAAGCCCTTATGAAGGTGTTATGGTTAGCTTTACCTCGTTTGGATCGCCAGGAGCAAGATCAAGTATATTTCCTGGCGTTAGAATTATCGCGATAGAAAATCAACAGATTAATAGCTTAGATGATTTTATGGGTGCGCTTGAATCCCAAAGAGAAAAGCAGAGCTTACGCATCACGCTTCTGGATCAAAATGATAGAAGATTTAATACCACGATCCAATCGGAAAGTGTTTATTGGCCTTCCACACAGTACACTTATGACCCAGAATCTAATCAGTGGATTATTGGATAAATTAAATCTGTTTAAAAACTTCTTCCAGGTCTTGGAAGGGGTTGCTGCAAAAACCTCTCCCACAAACAAAGATATTATTTTTATTTTTGTTATCTAATTTATCTTGAAAGAGCTTATGAGAGGTATTGTTTGGTAAATTAAATGCGAATAGATGTGGATTAAATTGATTATATATCTTCTTATTCCAATTCTGATCATCTCTTTGATCGCCAAAAAATATGATGCTTTTTGCATGCGTGTAGAAGTTTGCAGCTAAAAAAAGCATTGAACAAGATTGGGGGGTCTTAGAAATCACTTCAGACTGAATTTGAATTGCACGTTCTGCAATTTCAAGGTACTGACTGTTAGCAGCAATGATACCAAGCTTTGTAAGAACGATAATAGCAATGGCATAGCCACTAGGAGTGGACTCATCAAATACTATTTTTGGATTGAATAATAATTTATCTCGATCTCTATAATTAAACCAAAAACCCTCTTTATGATCCCAAAAAAGATCGATCATCGTATTTGTAAGCTCTAGGGTTAAAGAATAAAGCTCATCATCCCATCTGTATTCAAGGTACTCGATAAGACCATCGATTAAAAAAGCATAATCATCTATAAAAATATGCTTATCATTGTTAGTAAGACATAAATTATCTTTGTCTAATTGCGATATGTTATCTTTCAATATGCTTTCAATTAGATTCTCAGAAAGAAGACTGAAGCGATCCTCCTGAAAGATTTTTGCTGCTTTAGAGATTGCCTTTAAAGCCATACCATTCCAAGAAAGAATGATATTTGTATTCTTTGTTGGATAGAATTTATTAGACCATCTGTAATCATCGAGCTTTTTAAATATTTTTCCTAGATCCATTCTATCTTTCTCTGAGAGGTGTTTGCCCCTTTCAATTGGAAAATATTGATCCTCATTTTCGATCTGCAAGCTTTGACATTGAAGGTGAAAGGTATTCAATTCATCAGTGGTAAGAATTTTTTCAATCTCATCTTTTGAAAATGTGTAATAGCCACCCTCAATACCGTTACTATCAGCATCAATGGATGAATAATATTTTCCATCTTCAGTCTTTAGTTCTTTCTCAAGCCACTTGATTGCAGAAAAAATTTTATCCTTAATTAGAGGATCATTGCCTATGACCCATGCGTCACAGAGCGCATCAAGAATTAAAGCATTGTCATAGAGCATTTTCTCAAAATGAGGAATCTGCCATTTAGGATCTACACAGTATCTAAAAAAACCACCTGAGATGCAGTCATTGAGTCCTTTTGAGCAAATACTATAAATGGTCTCTTTATTTTTTCTTAGGACGTTTTCGCTGATCTCAGAATTTTCATGATAAATGCGGCCTAAATAGAAATTTAATTTTAGTTTAGCCGTTTGCGGAAATTTAGTTTGTGATCCATAGCCACCATTCTGCTCGTCATAGATCCTGTCATTTTGTTCGCAGTATAATTTTGCAATTTCAGATAGGTCTAATTGCTCCTCTTGTCTCTCTTGATAAGAGTTTAAGAGATTTACTAAATTTACTTGGCTCTCACTAATATTCTCTAGCCTACCTTTAGTCTCTTTGTCTATAAGCTGAATGAGCTCGAGGAATTTTTCCTTAGGGAAGTAAAGCCCAGAGAAGATTGGTAGTTGAGTATAGGGATTTATAAAGCTAGAGAGTGGCCATCCTCCTGTCGCCTCAGAGAGAATGTAGTGAGCTGACTGATAAATTGAATCAAGGTCAGGGCGCTCTTCTCGATCCACCTTAATACATACGTAATTTTCATTAAGATAGTTTGCTACTTCAGTATCCTGAAAGCATTCACGATGCATGACATGACACCAGTGACAGGCGGCATAACCAATTGAAACAAAAATTATTCTTTTTTCTTTCTTTGCTTTTTCTAAGAGCTCATCACTCCATGTTTTCCAGTGTATAGGATCATTGGCATGCTGCTGTAAATAGACACTTTTCTCTTTATTTAGTGTGTTAGACATTCGGATACTATAGCAATTCTGATATACAATTTAATGAGCATTATGTTTATTTATCCAGATATTCCACCAGCCATTGCGATTAGTATCGGTCCACTCGACATTAGATGGTATGGACTGATGTATTTGATTGGGCTTTTAATTGCCTGGTGGGGGATTAAAAATAATTTTAAGAAAAATACTCACTTTAATTTGGAACCAAAAGATGCAGAGGATCTCATTTTTTACACTGCTTTTGGCCTCATTCTAGGAGGAAGAATTGGCTATATGCTTTTTTATGGCTGGCAAAATCTGATTAATGATCCCTTATCTCTTGTTCGCGTCTGGGAGGGTGGCATGTCTTTCCATGGTGGGCTTCTTGGAGGATTTTTCGGTATCTATTACTTTGCAAAGGCACAAAAGATAGATCTTGGAAACTTGCTTGATGTTATTGTTCCATGGGTCCCCCCAGGTCTTTTTTTTGGCAGAGTAGGGAACTTTCTCAATGGTGAATTATGGGGGTCAGTGGCCTCTCCAGATATCTGGTGGGCTTTCGTTGTACGAGGTGTCCCCAGACATCCTTCGCAGCTATATGAGGCGTTATTTGAGGGTCTTTTGCTATTTATACTGCTCCAGTATTTAAGTCTAAAACCTAAGCCTAAATTCTTCTTGTCAGGGGTATTTTTACTCTCATACGGTGTCGCAAGATTTGCGATAGAGTTTGTCCGACTGCCAGATTTACATATGAATCCTGATGCGGGGGGATACATAGCTTTTAATTGGTTAACCATGGGCCAGATTCTGACTGCTCCATTGATCTTAATTGGTATAATCATAATAAGTTTTAGTCTAAAAAAACGCTATGAGACAGTATCTTGAATTAATGCAAAAAGTTCTCAACGAGGGTGAGAAAAAAGAGGATAGAACTGGTACAGGCACCTTAAGTCTTTTCGCTCATCAGATGAGGTTTTCTCTTAAAGACGGCTTTCCATTGGTCACGACCAAACGTGTTCACCTCAAATCCATTATTTATGAGCTTCTCTGGTTTCTTCAGGGAGATACCAATATCAAATACCTAAATGAGCATGGTGTGACCATTTGGGACGAGTGGGCCGATGCCAATGGTGATCTTGGTCCCGTTTATGGTAAGCAATGGAGAAGCTGGAAAACTTCTGATGAGGAAACCATTGATCAGATATCCAATGCTATCGATCAGATAAGAGGCAATCCTGATTCAAGGAGGATCATCGTTAATGCTTGGAATGTTGCTGAGATAGATAAAATGGCTTTAGCCCCTTGCCATACTATGTTTCAGTTCTATGTGAGTAATGGTTCTTTATCATTGCAGCTCTATCAGCGCAGTGCGGATATTTTTTTGGGTGTTCCTTTTAATATAGCCTCCTATGCATTGCTGTTATTGATGGTGGCTCAACAATGCAATTTAAATCCGGGTGACTTTATATGGACCGGCGGTGATTGCCATCTTTATGTTAACCATTTAGAACAGGTAAAGACTCAGTTATCTAGGGATCCTCATCCATTACCATCTATGAAGCTGTTGCGAAAGCCCAAATCAATCTTTGAATACGAATTTGAGGATTTCTTGTTAGAAGATTACCTTCACCATGAGCCTCTGAGAGCACCTGTCGCTGTCTAGCTAGAGAGATTTTTTTGTTGGATGATTGTCAAATCCTCTAATTTTAATGCAGTAAGATCATTACCCCAGACGCATCCTGAGTCGAGACAATAAATATTTTTAAATGTAAAAAGACCAAGCGAGGCCCAGTGCCCAAAAATTATTTTTCTATCTTGTGGTAGTTGATTTGCTAATTCATACCAAGGTTTAAGTTCATGAGATTGATTCCCTGGGGGCACTTTAGTCTCAAGGTCTAAAGATCCATCACTGTAACAATAACGCATTCGCGTTAGGACATTGAGCCAAAATCTACTGTATTCCCAATCATTTTTCACAGTATCAGGATGAATAGGAGAATTACCATACATTTTTGCTAATACATTTAGCCACTCACTAGATTTTAGCTTATCTTCAATTTCATTTGCCGCAGCAAGCGTAATTTTTGTATTTGATAAGGGGTAGATACCCGCATGAACCATCATAAAATTTAATACATCATTATTTATGATTAATGGCTTTTCTCTGAGCCACTCAATAATATTTGCGAGGTTATTTGATTGTAAGATATCCTGAAAGGTATCATTTGGGCCAATATGTCTTTGCTTGGTAGCTACCGCCAAAAAATGAAGCTCATGATTGCCAAGCACAAAATTAATACTGCTTTCGTTTTGATAGGCAAATTCAATAACCTCTAATGAGTTGGGTCCACGGTTTATAAGGTCTCCAGCCAACCATAGCTTATCCTTTTGCGGATCAAAGGCTATCTTTTCAAGGAGGCTTAAGAGTTCCTTGTAACATCCTTGGATATCTCCAATAAAATAATTACTCATTTTTCAAATAGTTAGACATGTTTGCATAATCCCGAATGCTAAGTTCCTCGGGTCTAAGGGCAGAATCAATGTTTAAGGATTCCCAATCCTTCTGGTTAAGATGGTCTTTAAAGATAGTTGAAATTTTTTTTCTACGCATGGAAAAACATCTATGAACGAGATGACTGAATACAGTTCGATCGAGAATATGAATATTATTTTTATGATCAAAATTTATCTTTAAAAAAGTTGAATTTACCTTAGGTTGTGGATCAAATGCATTAGGTGGTAAATCAAACAAATGATCAAATGAAACTTCAAGTTGCGTAAAGATTGATAATTTTCCAAATTTCTTTGATCCAGGTTGAGCACATAAGCGTTCTGCTACCTCCTTCTGCACCATAATGTATCCCAGAGAGAATAGGTGCTTACATTCTATTAATCTAAAAATTATTTCGGTAGCGATGTTGTAGGGGAGGTTGCCTATGATTTTATATTTGCACTTAGGATCTAAAATAGTTTTTAAATCTATCTTAAGAACATCGGTATTAAAAAACTCTACCTTAGCGTGATCGATCATTTTTTTTTGCAATAAAAAATCTACCATTCTTTTATCGATTTCAATTACTTTAAGGCTTCTGCATTGGCTTTGTAGAGGCAGGGTTATTGCGCCATCCCCGCAACCGATCTCAACTAAATCATCTAAAAGCTCAGGAGTTACAGCTTCTAGAATTAGATTAATATAGTGTCGATCTACTAAAAAGTTTTGACCAAATCGTTTCTTTTTATGCATTCGCTAATTTTTTTGCTAATGCAAATGCTTGTATGAGGCTTTGTTCTGAAGCTTGGTGCGTTCCTGCCTTATCAAGCGCAGTTCCGTGATCAACGCTTGTTCTAATTATGTCTATGCCAACCGTGATATTGACAATTGTTTCAAAGAAATGTGACTTGATAACAGGGAGTACTTGGTCATGATACATTCCTAAATAAAGGTCAAATTTTGCTAAATCATTAAATACGGTATCAGCACTGAGCGGCCCCTCAGTATTGATTCCTCTTTTTCTTAGAAGGTCTATGGCTGGGCCGATCACTTCAATCTCTTCTCGGCCTAACTTTCCAGATTCTCCGGCATGTGGATTGAGTCCTAGTACTGCAATTTTAGGTCTTCTCTTTAAGAACTTTTTTTCAAGCCATGAATTTAAAACTTCAACAACTTCAATGATCTTTTCTTTGGTCACCATTTTTGTAACATCCGCTAGCGGTATATGAGTTGTTAGTAAGGCCGTCATCATTGTTGGACTGGCTAATACCATTACAGGATTATCATTTTTTAGGACTTTAGCAATGTATTCGGTATGCCCCATAAAATCTCTTTTTTGCTCAGAGATAAGACTTTTTTGTACCGGGCAGGTAACCATAGCTGATGCTTTTTTGCTTTTACACAATGCAATAGCGTGATCTATTTGGCCCATCAGAGAATTAATATTTTTTAGGTCTAAGGTTCCAGGTATGACCTTTGCGCTACAAGGAAAATCTATCACTGATATTTTTTCCAATGTCATCTGATCAAGATTATCCTCGGGGTCGAGCTTCTCGAATTCAAGTTCCAAGTTTAGCAGGTTAGCTCGATCTCTTAATGTTTTAAGGCACCCTAAGATCGCAAAATTTTCATGAGCTTTTAGTGCCTTTTGGGAAAATTTAAGAGTAATGTCAGGGCCTATACCAGCTGGTTCTCCAGAGGTAATGATTATAGGACGCTCACTCATTTAGAGTAATATTTCTATATAGGCTTGATCTCTTAATTGAGTTATCCATCGCAATCTTTGCTCTTCAAACTTACGTTCCCTGATTTGCGTATCACACTCAAGTTCGATCATCTCATTGGTTGCATCGTACATTCTATTGCCTATGACTTCTGCGATATGCCAACCGAAACGAGATTGAAAGGGAGGTGTAACTTCTCCTTCACTCAAATCAGCAATTTGAGATTCAAATTCTGGAACCAAATAACCGGGTGATGTCCATCCCAAGCTACCCATTTCTGCTGCGGATAATGGATCCTCAGAAACGGCGGAAGCAACAATTCCAAAATCCTCACCCATCAATATTCTATCCCTAATATCACTGAGCCGTTGCTGGATGATCAAATCATCTTCAAGTTCTGTAGGGGTAAGCAGAATATGCCTAATAAGTTTTTGGGGGACCATGGCAGATTCTTGTCCCTCTTTAGCATTCAGCTTTACGATGTGGATATCATTATTTGAGATAATTGCCTCGGATGTTTCTCCGATTTCTAGGGATCGAACTTGATTGGCAAAAATGACAGGTAATTGATTTCCACTTCTCCAGCCTATTTGACCTCCAGATTCTGCGGTACCGGCCGATGAAAACTCGATTGCTAAAGACTCAAAATTTTGTCCACCATTGAGTTGATCAATGATGCTTTGGGCAAATTCAATAAATTCATCCTGAGAAGTGATACCCAGAGACTGTCGATTCAGCAAAATATGTGAGACATTAAACTGTACTTCATTTTGGATGAGTTCAAGTTGATCATTGATGCAGCTGTTGAGCTCTAGGGGTAGTACTTGAATTCTAGGTCCCACATCTCTTCTCATAAGCTCTTGGATAATCAGTTGCTCTCTAAGTTCATTTCTATAGACCAGATAATCAATACCATTTTCGCTCAGCATCATTGGGATTTGAGTAAGGGATATATTATTTTGAGCTGCAATACCATTGAGTGCCTGATTGATATCATCATCAGTTATAAATACGCCTAACTGACCTGCTCTTTGCACTTGCACTCTTCTAGAGATCAGCTGATCAAGTACTTCGTTTTCAATTTCTTGAACAGAAAAATTGATTAAAATATTTGGATCTATATTACTGCGAAAGGCTTGAATCTGAGGCTCAAGCTCACTTCTAAGGATTACATCATCATTAATGATAGCTACTACATCATCAACTAGCTCACCAAAACCACCAAGGTCTAAGGTTTGGGAATTGAGCTGGAAAGGCATCAAAAGAAGGAAGAAAAATTTTATTTTTTTCATTTAATAATTATCTAACTCCATTACCTATCAAATTAGTTATCAAGTTGCTTCTATTATTAATCAGACCCGTCAAAAAGAATTGAATTCTAAAGCCGTCGTCTTGGTCGCCGTTTCTCTGGCTAATATAGTTATAGTATTCAACACCTAGACCCCAACAACAGCCATTGTACTGCCATCCTACTCTCTTTTCTAGGGATTCACTATTTTCAAAGTCATAAGCAATTTTTGAAAAAAAACTTCCATTTAACATCGGGAATACGCTTGCTAGGGTAAGCTGATTTAAAAATTGATCTCTTTGTGAGTATCCCAAAGAGAAATAAGTATGTTCATTAGCATTATAGATAATACGTGCCACAGTCTGCGTGGCAGTTGCATCTGCTTCATTCCATCTTCTAGAAAATTGAGCTCTGAATGTTGAGGTGAATTGTGAATTTAATTCAATAATATAATCATTGTCGACAGAAAGATTGGATACGTCTTCAAAAGGTTTTCTACTTGCCAGCGCAAAAGTTCCGCTAAGAATCTCTCTTTTTGAAGAATTTAGAAGAATTTCTGTGGATATCCCAAGCACCAAATCATCCCGAGGGAGTACTCTGTCTGCACCTACAAATCTAAATGGATTAAAGATACTTAGATAACTAAGTTCAGCAAGTGAAGAATCGATTAAGGGAATATTTTCCTGGTTAGAAATATCAGATTGCACGATCAATAGCTTTGGCTCGATTATTTGATCCAAAGAGCGACTCAAATTCTTACGAAAACGTGCATTTATCTCAATTGAGGCCACACCCGCGGTCCTATTAATATCTAGGATCTCATTACGGTAATTTGTTAGCCGGTATAAATAACTCGGGGTAATATTTATGCCGCTAAGATTGATTGCCGAAGAAAGAGAATGGGTCGAATCAAATCTTAGAATATTATCGTAATCCTCAAAGTAAGATAACTCAGAGAGATGATCATAAAAAATACTCCCAAAGGATTTAAATCCAATGAGAGAGAGTGAGGGGATAAGCGATTCGTCCTGATTTTGATGTGAACTAGACGATATGCTGGCGAACTTATCTAATGGATTGATAATTGTATTTTGAAAAGCTTGAGCATTAAAATGCCAGTTTCCAAAATGTCCCGATAGGTGAATGTTATCCTTGATATAAGGTGTAGCAACCATATTTCGGCTTGTATAAAAATCCTCATAGTAATCCTTATCAGAGAAAGTTTCGATATTGCCATTAAGTGTAAAGTTTTCAATATTAATATTAAAATTAAGCTCGGAAACATACCTATTTGTCTCGCTAATTTGATCATTGATGAGCTGCCATGATAGGTCTAATTCACCGCTGGATATCAAATGCCTGTATTGACCCTCTAGGGTTGATCCGTACTCAGAAATATAACCTGGCGAAAGAATCAGATCATAGTTTTCCGATAAATTAAGATAGAAGGGGAAACTGATATTTGTACCCAGTTTCTTGCTATTACCAAATTCAGGCATTAAAAACCCAGTTTTGCGTTGGTTGCTTATTGGAAAGCTAAGACTGGGTAAATATAGTAAGGGTATGTTTTTAAGTCGAAGGCTTAAATTAGCAGCACGTCCTATACCTTCTTGGGTGTTTAAATTTAACCTTGAGGCATTTATTGACCAAAAGGGTATTTCCTCTGCGCATGTTGTGAAGAAAGCATTTTCAATATCAAGCAAACCAGCATTATTAATGGTAAGCCTACCTGAACGACCTATTGCAAAAGGATTAGATAAATCAAATTCGGTCTCAATAAAGGAAATTGACTCGTTGACAGTATCAATTTCTGCATACTCACTTGCAATAAAGATATTTCTATCCGAATAACTGACCGAGCCACTTGCCTCAGCAAAGCCTGTAGATTGAAAATAAAGTGCTTGTTCCGCCATGATTACTTTTTCGTCCATTGAAAATGAGATATTTTCAAAATAATCTGACCCATCATCTCTAGATAAATCAATAAATCTTGCTGAAATTTCAATATTTTCGGTAAGATTTACTGGTTCAGAGGTGTCATTGTAAAATCTATCGAGCACCCCTTGCCTTAAGGGTGGAGAACAAACTTGCGCCAATAGTCCATCCATCGGCAAAATCGCAATTAATAGGAAGCAAAGATACTTCATAGTGTAAAATTTTCTCATAATAACAAAATCTTTTTTAAAGTATTTATGGAGGCAATCATCTTAAGCGCAGGGAAGGGAACCCGAATCAAAGGATTTCAAGATGGCACCCCTAAACCGCTTTTAAAGTTTAAAAAAAAATCTCTTCTCATCAGACATATTGAAAAATTGCGGGCTGCAGGATTTTCAAAAATTCATATAAACATTTCCAGTTTTACCGATCAAATACAAGCCCATCTTGAGCAAGAATTAGACGATCTTGAAAATATTGAAATACATCATGAGGGGGATGAGCCACTTGAGACAGCGGGTGGAATAATTAATATTATTCCAAAGATCAAGAAGAATAGTTTTTCAGTTATTAACTCGGATATTCTGACAAACTTTGAGTTTAAAGAGCTCACTAAACTGAGTCCTCATAATTATTTGGTACTGGTGAACAATCCACCTTGGAAAAACAAAAGTGACTATGGAATTAGTGCACAAGGATTAATCACAAAGCAAAATAAAAAATATACTTTCTCTGGAATAAGTATCCTTGATAAAAGTTTATTTGAAGGTTTTCTTCCAGGTAAACGAAGTCTTACTGAGATCTTTGATAGAGCTATTGATAATCAGGAACTCAAAGGAATTGTTACAAAGTCTTTATGGTTTGATATGGGCACTCCTGAGAGGTTTAAGGAGGCAGAAAACTATTTTAATGATTAGATTTTAATAAGAAGTCATAGAAACTATTAGTCCAAGGGTAGTTAGCTTTAAAAGACTCATAATCAAAAGGGTCCTCGTTTGTTAGGTACCATCTCTCTCTAATAATATCAGTCTCAGTGGCATCTTCTAGAAAATCTTCCCACTCAAGTTGTTGGTAGTTGAGGCATCCAAGATGGATGTCATTATAGGTTTCAATTATTTGCTGATAAGACAATTTGTCACCGGCAATAATTTGTGTCATACCAATCCACTGACCTGGACTTGAAAATGCCAAGGATACAAATCTACCAATATCGCTAGGATCAATAAAAGTACGCTGTAAATCTGAAGGCAAGGGACCCGAAACATTACAACCCTCCTGATTATTCAGAAGATCTATCAATGCAGTCATAAATGAAGCAGGCCGGAAAATGGTATAGGGTAATCCTGAGCTTCTCAGATGATTTTCTATTACAAGCTTACTTTCAAATTGTGGCACCCCAGTATCAAGATGTGCTTTTGATACTGAGGTATAGATAAAATGTTTTACGTTCGAGGCTTTGGCCGCTTCAATGATATTCATTCCATATTCAACCTCTGTATCTGTACCTATACCTCTATACTGTTGAACTGAAAACACACCATAAACATTCTGCATGGCACGGAGTAATGATGCATAGTCTGAAAAATCTCCCTCAACCATCTCAACACCCATTTCTGTGAGGGTTAGGGATGCTTCGCTATTACTATTCCGAGTTAATCCCCTTACCTGAAAACCCTCATGAAGTAGTGCTATAACTACCGCACCGCCTTGAGTCCCAGTAGCACCTGTAACAAGTATGATTGGTTTTTCAGTTACTTGTGAGAAAACCTGAGCAGTTAGCAAGAAGCAGAATAATAAGACTAAACGTTTTAGTTTATTTTGAGCCGCGATCAAGGGCATTTCTAGCAATTGATTTTGACCATCTTACAAAGTGCCATAATTGATCTGTCATCCTTGGAGAGTTTGACGGCTCTAATGGAAGGTCTCGAATTTCTTGTAGAGCTGATTTATAGATATTAAGTTCATCCTCAAGAGTATTTGTAGATTCAATCTTTTGAATAGGATTTTTAATTTCTTGAGACATAATTAAATTATAAATTATTGTTATAGTATAAGCATGCAATTTAATTTTAAAGAGAATTGATGTCCCCCCAGTTACTTTCAGAAGAAGTCATTAAAAAATTACTGCAGGCGCATCCTTTATGGGAGCTAAGCAATGAAACTTTCCTTACC